>Ga0187893_10001610_pt1 | contig 53539 bp, 51 predicted proteins | sample MA1701074metaG_FD_139574 | JGI IMG/M metagenome (GOLD analysis project Ga0187893, IMG submission 139574) | White microbial mat communities from a basaltic lava cave in the Kipuka Kanohina Cave System on the Island of Hawaii, USA - MA170107-4 metaG ... | reverse complement strand
CCGGCCTCGAAGAGCACCTCGCCGTCCACCTCGACGCGCCCCGCGTCGGGGCGGAGCAGGCCCGCGATCAGGTCGATCAGCGTCGTCTTGCCGCAGCCGGACGCGCCGAACAGCGCGACCACGCCCGGCGTCGGGGCGTCGAAGGCCACGTCGAGCGCGAAGGGGCCGCGCTGCTTCCGGAGCCGCACGGAGAGCATCAGCGGCCCATCCGCCGGCGCACCCAGCGCGCGAGCGACTCGGAGGCGAGCAGGCCCGCGAGCCCGAGCGAGAAGGAGAGGGCGGCGAGGCGCGCCGCGGCCGCGTCGCCGCCTGGCTGCTGGAGCGCGGTGTAGAGCGCGAGCGGGAGCGTGCGGGTCTCGCCCGGGATGTTCGAGGCGAAGGTGATGACGGCGCCGAACTCGCCGAGCCCCGCCGCGAAGGCGGTGATCGCGCCGGCGAGCAGGCCGGGCGTGGTGAGCGGCAGCGTGATGGTGAGAAAGCGGTCGAAGGGTCCGGCGCCAAGCGTGCGGGCCGCCTGCTCGAGCCCGGGGTCGATGCTCTCGAGCGAGAGGCGGATCGCGCGCACCATCAGCGGGAAGGTCATCACCGCCGTCGCGAGCGCCGCGCCCGCGCTGGTGAACACGAGGTGGAGTGAGAAGGTGCGCTCGAGGAAGCCGCCGAGCGGCCCGCGCGCGCCGAAGGCCACGAGCAGCAGGTAGCCGACCACCACGGGCGGCAGCACGAGGGGCAGGTGCACGAGTGCGTCGAAGAGCGTGCGCCCGGGGAAGCGCACGCGGGTCAGGAGCCAGGCCGCGAGCGTCGCGAGCGGCAGGCTCACCACGACGCTGCGCAGCGCGATGGTCAGGCTGAGGCGCAGCGCCTCTCTCTCGAGCTCACCGAGCAGCGGCATGGGGACCTCAGATCGCGCGCATCCCCGTGATGTGCTCGCCCAGGATCAGCATGTGGACGTCGTGCGTGCCTTCGTAGGTGCGCACGGTCTCGAGGTTCACCATGTGTCGCATCGCGCAGTAGTCGTCGACGATGCCGTTCGCGCCGAGGAGGTCGCGGGCCAGGCGCGCGATCTGGAGGGCGACGTCCACGTTGTTGCGCTTGATCAACGAGACCATCACGTGCTCGAGGCGTCCCTCGTCTTTGAGACGGCCGACACGGAGCGCCAGCAGCTGCGCCTTGGTGATCTCGGTCAGCATGAAGACCAGCTTCTCCTGCGTGAGCTGCTTGCCCGCGAGCGCGCCGCCGTCCACGAGGCGCTCCTGCGCGTAGCGGAGCGCCTCGTCGTAGCAGGCCATCGCGGCGCCGATCACGCCCCAGGCGATGCCGTAGCGCGCCTGGGTGAGACAGGAGAGCGGCCCGCGCAGGCCCTTCACGTTCGGGAGCACGCTGTCCTCGGGCACCTCGACGTCGTGGAGGAAGAGCTCCGACGTCACCGAGGCGCGGAGCGACATCTTGCCCTTGATGTCGCGCGCCTCGAAGCCGGAGCGATTCGTCTCGACGAGGAAGCCGCGCACGCCGTCCTCGGTCTGCGCCCAGATCAAGGCGAGGTGCGCGAGCGTGCCGTTCGTGATCCAGCGCTTCGTGCCGTTCAGCATCCAGCCCTTGCCCTGCCTGACGGCGCGCGTCCGCATCCCCGAGACGTGGCTGCCGAAGTCGGGCTCGGTGAGGCCGAAGCAGCCGATCGCGCGGCCGGACACGAGCTCGGGCAGCCAGCGCTCCTTCTGCGCGTCGCTCCCGAACGCGTGGATCGGGTACATCACGAGCCCGCCCTGCACGGAGGCGAAGGAGCGGAGTCCCGAGTCGCCGCGCTCGAGCTCCTGCATCACGAGCCCGTATGCGACGTTGCTCATCCCAGCGCAGCCGTAGCCCTCGAGGTTCGCGCCGAAGAGACCGAGCTCCGCGATGCGCGGCACGAGCTCGAGCGGGAACGAGCCGTCCTGGCGCACGTGCTGTTGGAGCTGCGGCAGGAACTCCTTGGATACGAAGCTCCGCACGCTGTCGCGCGCGAGCCGCTCTTCCTCGCCGAGGAGCTCATCGAGGTGCAGGAAATCCACGCCCTGGAAGTCGGCCACGCGCTCCTCCGAATGCCTCGCCTCGCGCGCCAGTCTACAATCCGCCGGTCGGAGAGTCCCGGATGCGGTCGGACGCGGGCGAGGTTCTCGAGCAGGCGCTCGCATGGCGCGAGCAGGGCCGCGGCGTCGCGCTCGCCACCGTGATCGACACCTGGGGCTCCTCCCCGCGGCCGGCGGGCAGCCTCCTCGCGGTGAACGACCAGAGCGGCTTCGTCGGCTCCGTCTCGGGCGGCTGCGTCGAGGGCGCGGTGGTGCACGAGTCGCTCGAGGTCATCGCAGACGGCCGGCCGCGCACGCTGGAGTTCGGCGTGACGAACGAAATGGCCTGGGAGGTCGGCCTCGCGTGCGGCGGCCGGATCCGCGTGTTCGTGGAGCGCGTGGAGTGAAGCGCGAGACGCTCGCACGGCTGCTCGCGGACTCGCGCGCGCAGCAGCCGGTGGTGCTGGTGACCGACCTCGCGAGCGGCGCACAGCGCCTGCTGCACCCCGGCGAGGGAGGAGTCGAGGCCGGGCTTCGCGCGGCCGCCGAGGCGGCGCTCCGCAGCGAAGAGGCGCAGCACTTCGAGAGCGAGGCGGGCGCGTTCTTCCTCCAGCCCTTCGCGCCGCCCCTCCGGCTGGTCGTAGTGGGCGCCGTCCACATCGCGCAACCGCTCGCCGCGATGGCGGCGCTCGCGGGCTGGGCCGTGGTGATCGTGGATCCGCGCCAGGCCTTCGCGAGCGAGGCGCGCTTCCCGGGCGTGGCGCTCCGGAGCGAGTGGCCAGACGCGGCCGTCGCCGCCCTCGCGCCCGACGCCCGCACCGCGCTCGTGACCCTCACGCACGATCCCAAGCTCGACGATCCCGCGCTCGTGGCGGGGCTCCGCTCGCCTGCCTTCTACGTGGGCGCGCTGGGCAGCAAGAAGACGCACCAGGCGCGGCTCGGGCGCCTCCGCGCGCTCGGCCTCGGCGAGAGCGAGCTCGCGCGCATCCACGCGCCCGTCGGGCTCGACCTGGGCGCTCGCTCGCCGGCCGAGATCGCGGTCGCCATCCTCGCCGAGCTCACGCTCCGCCTCCGCGGCCCGAAGCGATGAGCGCCGCGGCGCCGGAGGTCGGCGCCGTCGTGCTCGCCGCCGGGCTTTCGCGCCGGATGGGCGGGGGGAACAAGCTCCTCCTGGAGATCGAGGGCGTGCCGCTCGTCGCGCGCGTGGCCGACGCCGCGCTGGCCTCGCGCGCGCGGCCGGTCGTGGTCGTGACCGGCCACGAGGCCGCCCGCGTGTGCGCGGCGCTCGCCGGCCGCGCGGTTGCCTTCGCGCACAACCCCGACTACGCGGCCGGGCTCAGCGCTTCGCTCCGGACCGGCCTCGCCGCGCTCCCCGCAGAGGTGGACGGCGCCATCGTCTGCCTCGCCGACATGCCTTGGGTACGCGCCGCGCACATCGACGCGCTCCTCGACGCGTTCGCCGCGTCGGGCTCTCGCGCGATCTGCGTGCCCAGCTACGCGGGCCAGCGCGGGAACCCCGTGCTCTGGCCCGCGTGCTGCTTCGGAGAGATCGCCGCGCTCACCGGCGACCAGGGCGCGCGCTCGGTCCTCGAGCGACACGCGGACGGGGTCTGTCACGTGCCGATCGCAGATCCGGGCGTGACGCTCGACGTCGATACGCCGGGGGCGCTCGACGAACGCGCTCGAGGCCGGCCCTAGTAGATCAGCGACAGCCCGAGCAGCGTCGCGACCGAGTTGGAGACCGCATCGTCCGCGGGCTGCGAGTTGTATTCGTCGACGACGGACGCCTTGAGCGAGACCTGCTCGACGATCGGGATGAGCAGCGCGGTCTCGCCGCGGAGCCGGTAGTCGTCGGTCGGATCGGTGATCGAGTGCAGGTAGTCCACGCGGGTGTGCCAGGTGGCGCCGAGCCACGGGAGGTCCCAGTCGTTCTGCGCGCCGAAGGCGAGCGCGGTGAAGCTCTCGGTGTCGCCGCCGAAGTACCGCTGGTAGACGTACGCGACACCGGCGTCGACGCTGAACACGAGATCCTCGGCGTCGATGATCTTGTACCCGGCGCCCAGCTTGGGGATCAACCGGATCGACAGGTCTTCGATGCCGTCGTGCTCCGCCTCGACCGAGCCGAACGCGAACACGCGCGAGGTCAGGTCGTACTCGTGACGCAGGATCCCGCGGAGCTCGTCGGCCGTGGTCTCCTCGTCGCTCTCGTCGACGTCGGTCGTGTCCGGATCGTCCTCATCCTCGCGGGTGGTGCTGCGGAGGTAGCTCGCGGTGAAGCTCGTGCGATGCGGACCCCGCGTGCGGCGCACGCCGAAGCCGGTCGCGAGCGCCGTGGTGTGGGTCGCTGCGTCGAAGGAGGCGAACGAGAGGTCCACGTTCCCGGTCCACCATGGACTCTCGACGGGCCGCTGCTCGAACCAGTTCGCGTCGGGGCCGGCGTCGCGGGGCGCCGCCTGGACCTGGTCGAACGGGATCTCGACCTGCCCGCCGTCGGCCCTCGCCAGGGTGACGGCGGCGGTCGTGATGCCGACCACGCGCCCGACTGCGGTGCCGTCGTCCGCCTTGTAGACGTGGAACGGCACGTCCGTCTCGATCGCGCTCACGTCCTCCGTCTTGATCGTGAGGTCGCCCTTCCCGTAGACCGTCGTGAGCACGACCTCCTTGGCGGAGATCGACTTGACCTCGCCTTCGAGGACGGCGCCCTTCACGGTGACGCGGTCGGCGCTCGCGAGGGAGGGGACGAAGAGCAGGATCAGCCAGAGACGGCGCATGGGGCTCCTCTCGTGTCAAAGATCGGCGGGCTCAACGGGGGGCATCGCCCAGGAGCCGTCGAGCGCGGCCGGCGCCGGATCGCGCAGCCGCGCGATCAGGAAGAAGGGCTCGTTGCGAACCGGCAGCCAGCTCGCGCGGAGCGCGGGGTCCTCGGGCGCGTCGCTCGAGATCCAGATCTCGAGCGAGGTGTTCCCCGATGTCCCGCTCGGGCTCGCGACGGAATAGCGCGGCGTCCCCGTGTCGAGGAGCCGCGCCGACTCCGCGCTGTAGGCCGCGACGCTCCAGAAGCCCTGCTCGGGAGGGGGTGTGAAGCGGATCCGGTAGTCGCGGCGCCCGTCGAGGAGGCGGCCCTCCGCATCGCGGTGGCTCTCGAGGACGAGCACGTCCGCGGACGGCGCAGGGATGCCGAGCAGCGCGCGCTTCAGGTAGTCGGGTGCGGCGCTCGCCGCGGGCAGCGGATTCCAGCCCGTCCGCGTGGGCCGATCGCGGCGCAGGTCCTCGAGCAGGCGACGGCCTTCGCGCGCGGCGCTCCGGAGGCCTTCGACCTGCGGCTGCGGAAGGTCGGCGGGGCGGAACACGGCGCCCGGTCCGAAGCCCACGCCGTCGAAGAGCGTGAGCAGCGCCTCCTCGCGCGGCACGGCTCCGAGCTGGCGAAGACGCTGATTGATGACGCGGAAGGCGTCGAGGCTCCCGCGCATGTCCTCGGTCGCGCGCGGCGCCGGCGCCGCGCCCGACTGGGGCTGCGCGTTCGCGAACTCGGCGCCAGCCGGGCTCCGGCGGTAGACCTCGAGCGGGAGCAGCTTGAGCTTCGCCTGGTAGCGCTCGTGCACCTTGTGCTCGTCGCGGCTCGTGGCGGCGAGCTCGACGACCACGGAGACCCCGGGCGTGGCGCTCCGCAGCTCGCCCGCGATGCCCGGAGGAAGCGGTCCCGGCCAGTCCGCCGTCGCGAGCGCGTACCAGCCGCCGCCGCCCCCGAGGCTTCGCGACGACAGCGCGCCGGCCAGGTTCCCGAAGGCGTCCGTCACACGCACGCGATACCAGTGCCCTTCGAGCGGCGGGAGGCGGAGCACATAGGGCTCGTGCCCGATGTCCAGCCAGGCCGACGAGGTGAGCACGTCGGGGTCGGGCGCCGTGGTCCACGCCGTCTCGTGCGTCGCGCGCCGGCCGCCCATCGCATGCGCGAACACGCCGCGCGGCCCGGCGAGGTCGCGCCCGAGCGCGGCGCTCTGGCGGTACTCGGCGATCGTGGAGTCGAGGAGCGGCGCGCCGTACACGTAACCCGTGGTGCCGACCGCCTGGCTCCAGTCGCGGAGCGCGCGGTCGTAGGCGCGCTGCGAGTCGGGATCGAGCTGCGCGAATGCCGGCATGGCGATCCCGAGCAGGAGCGCGAGCGGTAGCGCGAGCAGCGGCGCGAGTGTCGGCACGAGCCACGGGCGAGGCTGCAAGCGCGTCTCCCGGCCGCGCGCGCGGCCTCCACAGGGCCGTGAGCTATACCCGAACGCTGCCTCGCTTGCAGGGGAGGTGATTCGTGACGTTCCGCGTGATCCAGTGGGCCACTGGCGGCGTCGGGCGCGCCGCGATCGAGGGGATCCTCGACCACCCCGAGCTCGAGCTCGTCGGCTGCTGGGTGCACGGCGAGGCGAAGCAAGGTCAGGACGCCGCCGTCCTCGCGGGCCGGCCGCCGATCGGCGTCGCCGCGACGAACGACGCCGACGCGCTCCTCGCGCTGCGAGCCGACTGCGTGCTCTACAGCCCGCGCATCGCAAGTCCGCCGGAAGTTGCCCGCATCCTCGAGTCGGGCAAGAACGTGGTGACGCCGCTCGGCTGGTTCTACCCGTGGCGTACGACGAACGTCGCCACGCTCGAGGCCGCGTGCCGCAAGGGCGGCGTGACTCTCCACGGCACCGGGATCCACCCGGGCGGGATCACGGAGCGCTTCCCGCTCGTCTTCTCCGCGCTCTCGCGCGCGATCACGCACGTGCGCGCCGAGGAGTTCTCCGACATCCGCACCTACGGCGCGCCCGCCGTGATCTCGGAGGTGATGCTGTTCGGGAAGACGCCCGAGGAGGCGAAGGCGAGCCCGATGGCGAAGCTCCTCGGCGCGGGCTTCCTCCAGTCGGTGGACCTCCTCGCCGACGCGCTCGGCTTCGCGCTCGACGCCGAGAAGCGCACCACGCATGAGATGGCGGTGGCGACGGCGCCGATCGACTCGCCGATCGGCACGATCGCTCCCGGGCGCGTGGCCGCGCAGCGCTTCAGCTGGCAGGGCACGGTGCGCGGCGAGCCCGTGATCACCGCGCGCGTGAACTGGTTGATGGGCGACGCCGACCTCGAGCCGGCGTGGCGCTTCGGGCCCGAGGGCGAGCGCTTCGAGGTCGAGGTGACCGGCGACCCGCCGGTGCGCGTGACCTTCCACGGGCTCCACCCCGAGTCGATCGAGGCGGGGCTCGTGCGGAACCCGGGGATCGTGGCGACCGCGCTCCACTGCGTGAGCGCGATCCCGGCCGTCTGCCGTGCGGAGCCCGGCATCAAGACCTACCTCGACCTGCCGCCCTACGGCGGGAAGGCGGCGCCGCACCTCGCTGGCCGACCGCGATGATCCTCGACCGCTTCAAGCTGACGGACCGCGTCGCGATCGTTACCGGCGCGGGGAAGGGCATCGGCCGCGGCATCGCGCTCGCCTTCGCGGAGGCGGGCGCGCACGTCGCGTGCGCTGCGCGCACCGAAGCAGACCTCGAAGCCACCGCCGCCGAGATCGAGAAGCGCGGGCGGCGCGCGCTGGTCGTGCCCTGCGACGTGATGCAGAGCGAGGCGCTCGAGCGGCTCGTCGCGGCGACGCTCGCCGAGTTCGGCCGCCTCGACCTGCTCGTGAACAACGCGGGCGGCACCGGCCCGCGCCCCGCGCTCCAGACCAGCGAGCGCTTCTTCGAGAACGCGCTCCGCTTCAACGTAACGAGCCCGTTCCTGCTCACGCGGCTCGTCGTGCCGAAGATGGTCGAGACGGCGGGCGGCGGCGCCGTGGTGAACGTCTCGTCGCGCTCGAGCGACATGGTGCAGACGGCGTTCGTGGCGTACGCCGCGGGCAAGGCCGCGCTCAACATGGTCACCCGGAACCTCGCGGCCGAGCTCGCGCCGAAGGTGCGCGTGAACGCGCTCTCGGTGGGCGGCGTGGACACCGACGCGCTCAGCGTCGTGCTGAAGGACGAGCGCGCGCGCCGCGCGTTCGAGGCGGGCACGCCGATGGCGCGGCCCGGCACGGTCGAGGACATCGCGGCGGCAGCCGTCTACCTGGCCTCGCCCGCCGCGGGCTGGGTCACCGGGAAGGTGTTCCAGATCGACGGCGGGACCGAGGCTCCCGCTATTCGCGTGCCCGTACCAGCGCTATAGCCGCGGCGAGCGCGAGCAACCCGAGGCCGGAAGGCTCCGGGACGGAGACGCCGCCGAGGTCGTACTCGATCACGAGGCGCGGCCGGCGGCTCGGCGGCGCCGCCTGCGTCGGCGCGAGGTCGCCGCCGTTCGTCGTCTCGGGCAGCAGCAGGAAGCCGTGGTTCGCGGCGCCGCTCACCCAGGCCTGCACGATCGCCGTCACGTCCCACACGATCGGGACGGCCGGCGCGCAGAGCGAGGTCGTCACGCAGCCGCCCGGATGGCTGGCCGAGACGAGGGCGGCGTCGTAGAAGGAGCCGGCGCCCGCGAGGACGTTGGCTCCGGAGCCGATGGGCCGGTTCGCGATGTCGTCGAGCAGCCGGCCGACCGACGCGGAGCCGAACGGGTTCGTGACCCAGCCCTCGAGCTGTGCCGAGAGGACGGTGGCGCCCTCCGGAACCGCGCCCTCGCCCACGATGCCCGCGAAGATCAGCCACGAGTAGCGATCCTCGGGGTGCGACGGGTTCGCGAGGTCGATGCGGATGCGGTTCTTGCTCGCCGAGCCGTCGAACGCGAAGGAGTCGTGATCGGCGCCGTTGTAGCCGGCGAAGCCGTTCTGGAAGCTGATCGTGAGGGCGGAGGCGGGCAGGGCGACGAGCGCGAGGGCCAGGGCAGCGAAGGCGCGCAGCAGCATCATTCCTCCCCGTCAGAGGCCGGCGCACGCGACGCCTTCTCCAGCAGGTGACCGCACGGTAGGGGGCCGCGCGCCCCGCCGATGCTCGGTTTTCGCACGCATTCCGGGTTCGCGAGCGGCAGCCGGCGCGCAACTCCTCGCGCTATCGTGCTGCCGATGCGAGCGCTCGTCTTCGAGAACAGCCTCCCCCGCATCGTCGCGACGAAGCTGTTCTCTCGCCTGACGCCGCGCGCCTTCGTCGGGCCGCTGGCGCCGATCTCGCTGCAGGAGATCCCGGATCCGGAGCTGCCTGCCGACGACTGGCTGGTGCTCCGCACGCGGCTCTGCGGCGTCTGCGGCAGCGACACCAAGCAGATCTACCTGAACGGGTCGTACGACAACCCGATGACGGCCTTCATCTCGTTCCCCCAGGTGCTCGGCCACGAGGTGGTCGCCACGGTGGAGCGCGTCGGGCCCGCGGTGCGCTCGCGCAAGCCGGGTGAGCGCGTGGTGCTGAATCCGTGGCTCTCGTGCGTGACGCGCGGGCTGCCCCTCTGCGAGTGGTGCCAGCGTGGCGACCTCGCGCAGTGCCTGAACTTCCGGCGCGGGGCGATCGAGCCCGGCATCCACCACGGCAACTCGGCCCAGGCGACGGGCGGCTTCGCGCCGTTCCTCCCGGCGCACGAGTCGCAGTGCATCCCGATCCCCGACGCGGTGAGCGACGAGACCGCGGTGCTGGCGGATCCGTTCAGCGTGTCGCTCCACTCGATCCTGCGCTCGCCGCCCACGCCGGGCGGCGTCGCCCTCGTGTACGGCTGCGGGACGCTCGGGCTCTGCGCCGTCGCGATCCTGCGCGCGCTCTACCCGCGCGTGCGCGTGCTCGCGGTGGCGCGCTTCCCCCACCAGGCGCGCCTCGCGGAGAAGCTCGGCGCGCACGTCGCGCTCCCGCACGCGCCGCCACGCGCCGTGATCGCGGCCGTGGCGCGCGAGACCTCCGCCGAGGAGATCCAGCCCTGGCGCGGGCTCCCCGTGTTGGGCGGCGGCGTGGACGTGGTCTACGACACGGTGGGCAAGCCCGAGACGCTCGAGGTGGGGCTGCGCGTGACGCGGAGCCGCGGCCACATCTCCGTCACCGGCGTCGAGGCGCCGCGGCGCTTCGAGTGGACGCCGCTCTACTACAAGGAGATCGCGGTGGTGGGCTCGAACGCCTTCGGCGTCGAGGAGATCGGCGGGCGCCGCCAGCACGCGATGGAGTGGTACCTGGAGCTGATCCGCACCCACGGCGTGGACGTGACGCCGATCCTCACGCACCGCTTCGCGCTCGCCGACTACCGCGACGCCTTCCTCGCCGGCCACGACCCGGGCGCGAGCGGCGCGGTGAAGATGCTGTTCCGCTTCTGAGCGGGGCGGTCAGGGCGCGACGTCGTAGACCCAGCGAGTATCCCCCACTGTTGTTGTGGCGTCCTCGAGCCGCCTTGTGCCCTGTTCGATCGTGAGGCGGGCCTCACCGCCCGGGGCGGATCGATCTCGATGACGATGCGCTCGACGAGCGGCCCCATCACGAAGGACCCCTCGGCAGGTTGATTGGCTCTCGCGGTCAGGATCCCGATCACGGCGAGCCGCCCGCGCGGACCCAGAGCGGAGACTGTGACCGCCGTGTCGGGTCCTTCCACGCTCACGACGAAGTCCTGCCTTTCGAGAACGCCTCGGAAGAATGCCTGCGCGGGTGTCGCCGGCCAGCAGAGCGCTGCGAGCATCAAAGCCGCTACGAGCTTCTTCGTTTTCTCTTCCTCCTGGGTATGGATCCCTTTCGCATGGAGTCTCCGACGTGGAGACGGCCCCACACCGCGGCTTGTACCACGCGCGGCGAGAGCGGGTCAAACCACTGCGTGTGCACGATCAGTGCATAGGGAACGCCGATCTCTTCGAGCAGTCGCGCGAGCGAGGTCAGCGGGTGCGCGCTCAGGCGCACAGCCCCAGCGCGCGGGCCCGGTCATAGAACGGGGACGGATCGTCGTCGCGGGCGCTGCTCGCCCCGGCCTCCCGCCCGGCCAGATAGAGCTCCGAGCTGCGCCGCAGGCGTTCGTCGAGCGGGAGCGCGAGGTGACGCGCCTGCGCTTCCGCATGCGACTCGGACTTGTAGCCCCCCACGCGCGACATGAACGTGCGATCGCGATCCGACACGCTCATGGAGCGAACGCTAGCAGCGGCAGAGCGATCGGGCCCGACGACACGTGGCGAGCGCGGTAGGATCCCGCCATTCGAGAGGAGGTGGAGCGATGCACCTGCCCATGAAAGGCGTGCGCGTGCTCGAGGTCGCGCAGTTCTGGTTCGTGCCGTCGGCGGGCGCCGTGCTCGCGGACTGGGGCGCGGACGTGATCAAGGTGGAGCATCCCGAGCGCGGCGACGGCCAGCGCGGTCTCGGCACGAGCGGCATCGCCACCGAGATCAACGGCGTGGACTTCCTCGTCCAGCAGCCGAACCGCGGCAAGAAGAGCCTCGCGCTCGACTTCGGCCAGCCCGAGGGGCTCGCACTCCTCTACCGGCTCGCGGAGAAGAGCGACGTGTTCCTCACGAACTTCCTGCCCGACGCGCGCGCGCGGCTCCGGATCGACGTCGACGACATCCGCAAGGTGAACCCGCAGATCATCTACGTGCGCGGCCACGGGCAGGGCGCCCGCGGCCCCGAGGCGCATCTCGGCGGCTACGACGCGAGCTCGTTCTGGTCGCGCAGCGGGATCTGCGACGCGCTGACGCCGGCCGGTGCCGAGCAGCCCACCATGCAGCGCGCCGCCTTCGGCGACGGCATCGGCGGCATGACGATCGCGGGCGGCATCGCCGCGGCGCTCTTCCAGCGCGAGCGCACCGGCGAGGCGAGCGTCGTCGACATCTCGCTCCTCAACACCGCGATGTGGGTGCTCTCGCCCGACATCGTCGCCTCCGGCCTGCTGCCGCCCGAGCTGAAGTCGCTCCCCACCATGACGCGCAAGAACAACTTCAACCCCGGCGTGAACAGCTACCCGACCAGGGACGGCCGCTGGGTCATGCTCGTGCTGCTCCAGACGGACCGCTACTGGGCCGACTTCTGCCAGCGCATCGGGCGGCCCGACCTCGTGAGCGACCCGCGCTACCGCGACATGAAGGTGCGCTTCGAGAACCGCGAGGCGTGCATCGCCGAGCTCGATGCCGTGTTCCAGGGCCGCGATCTCGACGCGTGGCGCGAGGCGCTCGACGGCATGGAGGGCCCGTGGGCGCCGGTGCAGAAGGCGCGCGAGCTCCTCACCGACCGCCAGGCGCTCGCGAACGGCTACGTGCAGCAGGTGGACGGCGGCAAGCGCGGCAAGTTCCACCTCGTCACGAATCCGGTGCAGTTCGACGAGACGCCGCCCGTCCTCGGGCGCGGCCCCGAGTGGGGCGAGCACACGGACGAGGTGCTCCAGGGCGAGCTCGGGCTCCCGATGGAGGAGCTCCTCGAGTACAAGGCGAAGGGCGTGATCCTGTAGACGCCGCGCTCAGCGCCGCGCCGCGCCGGCGAGGAGCGTCGGGCCGGCGGGCAGCTCTCCGTGCGGCACCGCCTCGGCGGTGACGAACGTCCGCGAGATCGGGGAGAGCTCGCGCGGGAGCCGCGTGTAGAACGTCACGTCGCCCCGCGCATCGGGCTCGAGCGTGCCAGCCGCATGGACGCGCTCCTCGGCGCCGACCATCCAGAGCACGTAGTGCTGGTCGTCCGCGAGCGGGACGAGACCCTCGGCGCGGAAGTAGCAGCGGTACTCGGGGTCCCAGAAGGCGCGCCCCCATGCTGCGGAGCCCGGCTCGGCCGCCGCAAGGTCGAGCACTTCGAGCTCGCGCGCGCCGATGAGCGTCGCGACGTCGTCCGCGGCGTCGAGGCGCTCCTCCAGCTCGGCGAGCTCGGTGTCCTGCTCGGCGAGCTGCTCCTGGGCCGCGGCGAGCTCGCTCGCGGCGGCCTCGCGCGGGGCTTCGCTCGCAGGCGCCGCCGCCGGAGCGCTCCCCTGCCAGCGGACGAGCACGAGCGTGAGCGCCGCCGCGCCGAGCGCGACGACCGCGAAGCCCGCCGCGCGACGCAGCGCGGGCGCGGGCTGCCAGGTGCGGGGCGCCTGGCGCGGGATCGGATGGACGCCGCGCTGCGCCTCGCGCACGCGCTCGAGCAGCCGCTCGCGCACGCGCGCCGGCGGCACGACCGGCGCCAGCGCGAGCGCGAGGCCGCCGAGCTGCTCGCGCTCCGCGTCGAGCGCCTCGTGACACTCCGGACAGCCGGTGGCGAGGTGCGTCTCGAGCTCGTTGCGCTCGTCGTCCTCGAGCACGCCGGCGGCATGGAGGTAGATCCGCTCGCGCCGTTCGCGGCAGCTCATCCGTTCGTCCCCCCCGTGGCCTCGCGGAGCACGTCGCGCATGCGCAGGAGCCCGCTCCGGATGCGCGTCTTGATCGTCCCGAGCGGCTCGCCGAGGCGCGTCGAGATCTCGGGATGGGAGAGCCCCTCCAGGAAGGAGAGCTCGACCGCCTCGCGCTGCGGCGGGGGCAGGGCCGCGAGCGCGAGGCGGACCCGGTCGCGGCGCTCGAGTGCGAGCGCCTCCTGGAGCGGAGAGGACGCGAGCGACTGCGCGCCGAGCAGGCTCTCGCCGAGGAGCGGGTCGGGCAGCTCGCTCCGGAGCCGCGTACGCCGCTGCCGCGCGCGGAGACGGTCGATCGCGCGGCTCCGCGCGAGAGTGAGGAGGTAGGCGAGCGCGCCGCCCCGCGTGGGATCGAACTGGTCGGCACGGCGCCAGAGCTGCCAGAACACGTCCTCGAGCAGCTCCTCCGCCTCCTCGGCGTCGCGGAGCATGCGGAGGCAGAGGGAGAAGACGGCCGTGCCGTGCCGGTCGTAGAGGACGGCGAGGGCGTCGGCGTCGCCCTCCGCCACCGCCTTGATCAGCTCCCCGTCGCGGGCGCTGGCGCTGTCGATGGCCGTCCTCCTGGTCCCGGGAAGGGGCACCCGCGCGCAGAGCCCGCCCGGTCACTACGAGACGAAGAGCCGCCCCGGATGCGCCGGCGTCCCATCCGGAGGGCCGGCTCGGAGCGTAGGGAGAGATGGAGCGGATTCGAAAGGTGGCGGGGGCAGGTCCAGGGCCTCCGAGCGCTCGAAGGGGAGTGCGCATGGACCTTCGGGCGCGAACGCTGGACGGGAAGCGACCTCGCAGCGGAAACCTCAGCAGCTGGTATCTGCCGCTGCGGGCAGTGGTCCCGGACGGCCCCCGTCACCGCTCCACCGCGCCGGGGGCCGGAGGGCGGCCCACCCGCTACAGCAGCTCGACTGCGTCCCCGACCCGGACGGCCCCCGGCTCGGCCACGCTTGCGTAGACGCCGAGGCTCCCGCCGGCCTCGCGGACGAGCGTCCGCATCAGGCCCGGGTCCTTCGGCAGCTCCGCGAAGCCGTGCGTGATCATCACGCAGCGCGGGCAGGCGACACCCACCTCGAGGACGGCGCCGCCGAGCCGCAGGCGCTTCCCGGCCCACGCGAGCTCGGGGAAGCCGCTCTCGCCCGTCGCGATCACGAAGTTCGGGCGGAAGCGGCGCACGTCCACCCGCGAGGCGGGCGCCAGCGTCTGGAGCCGCGCGAGGCTCGCGTCGGAGAGGAGCAGCAGGGGGAAGGCGTCGAAGTAGGTGCCCGGCGGCGACTCGTACTGGAACAGGTCCGGCGGGAACACGGAGAGGTCGGGGAGCGCTTCATCCGGCTCGCGGCCGAAGATCGCGCGGAGCTCCGTCAGCACGTCGGTCGAGTCGGGCGCGCCGCGCTTGTAGTGCTCGACCTCGCTCGCCGGGCGCAGCGGCCAGAGCGTGACCGTGGCGCCGACCGCGGCCGAGACGCGCGCGGCGGCGTTCTCCGCGTCGGCATGGAGCGTCTCGCCGCCCGGCAGCGTGAGCTCCGGCGCGGGCACGCGCGCGGGCGTGGGCTCGGCGAGGTAGCGCGCGGAGCACTGCATCAGGGCGGGGATCTTCTTCGCGCCGCGGATGCCGCCGCGCACCTCGTCGCGGACCGCCCAAGCGCGGTCGCCCGGGAGGCCGCGCGGGCCCACGGGGGTCGCCGCGAGCCGCTCCCCGCCCATGGACTTCACCGGGTAGCGCCAGATCTCGGCGATGCGTCCCGCGCCGCTCATTCCGGCGCGATCTCGGGCGCGGGGAAGGCGACGCCCCCGACCTCCGCCGAGAGCAACACCCGCTCGACGGTGCCGTGGCCGCAGCCCGTGGCCTCGCGTTGCCAGCCGACGAGGCCCAGCGTGTCGTCGTACCACGCAAGGAGCTGATCGCGTCGCCGCGCCTGCACGAGCTCGGAGTAGAAGGGCGACTCGGTCAGCTTGCAGTAGCTCCGGGAGCGGACGTTCAGCTCGAGCTGCAGCGCGGCACCGGGCCACGGTCCCGCGCCCGGAAGCACAGGGCCCAGCCGCAGCCGACCTCGGTGCCGCACGGGCAGCTCGGAGCCGGTGCCGGGCTTCCAGGTCGTCGGCGACCCGGCACGCGGGTCCCAGACGCCGCTACGCCGGATGCCCTGCTTGCGCTTGGAGCCGGCAGGGACGAGGAGCCGCGGCTTGGCCACGTCGAATGCGAGCACGCCGTCTCGCCACTCGTCACCGTGAAGTACGGCCCCGCTCGGCCGGAAGAACCACTCGGTGAGGTCGGTGCGCGGGATCGAGCGCGTCTCGACGAGGGCGCGCCAGCCGTCGCCCCAGCGCTCGAGCCCGATCACCTCGACGGTCTCGAGCTGCTCCCAGCTCGGCACCGGCGTGCTGTAGACCCAGCGGTCGCCGAGCTCCGGGACGCGGCCGACGAAGGGCGGCGGCGCGGGGGCCGGAACGGGGTCGAGGACGGTGAAGGAGACCTGCGCCGCCACGCGGCTCGCGGTGAGCAGCAGCCATACGACGAGCACGCGACTCACGCGTGCTCCCTCCCGGCAAGCCGCTTCACGAGGGCCTCGCGGAGCCGCCGGCGGTCGAGCTTCCCGCTGTCGGTCATCGGGATCTCGCGGCTCGCGAGGAAGAAGTAGTGGCGCGGGAGCTTGTACGCGGAGAGCTCCTCCTTGAGCCGCGCGTGGAGCGCTGTCTGGTCGAGCTTCGCGCCTTCGCGCAGCACCACGGCGAGCGCGACGTTCTCGCCGCGCTCCGGGTGCGGCAGCCCGACCGCGTGCGCGGCGATCACCTCCGGCATCGTCGCGAGCAGGAGCTCGATCTCGCGCGGCGCGACGTTCGCGCCGCCCGTCTTGATCATCTCGCCGATGCGGCCCTTGAAGAACAGGTGGCCCGCCGCGTCGAAGAAGCCGGCGTCGCCCGTGTGGTAGAAGCCGTCGGCGTCGAAAGCCTCCTCGCGCTCGACCTTGTAGAGGCCCTGCATCACCGAGTAGCCGCGCGCGCAGATCTCGCCGAACTCGCCGGGGCCCAGCGTCTTCCCGGTCTCGGGGTCCACCACCTTGTGCGTGACGCCCGGCACGGCCTGCCCGAACGAGCCGCGGAGCTTCTCGGGGAGCTCTGTGTCCATGCGCCCGAAGGTGTGCGGGCCGCAGGTCTCCGTCATGCCGAGCGAGTTCGAGCGGAGCTCGGGGTCCGCGGGGCGCGCGCTCGCGGGCAGGAGGTCGTAGAGGTTCCCGCCTCGGATCGAGGAGAGGTCGCGCTTCGCGAAGGTCGCGTGCTCACTCATTGCCTTCCCGAAGTGCGGCCAGCCCATCACCGTGGTGATGCGCTCCTGCTCGATCAGGTCGAGCCCCTTGCCGGGATCGAAGGCGTCCTGGCAGTAGAGCCGCACGCCGACGTGCATGGCGGAGACGAGCGTGAAGCAGAAGCCGCCCACCCAGAAAAACGGCATCAGCGCGTACAAGCGATCGTCGGGGAGGAGGTCCCGGAACTGATTCAGGTTGTGCGCGTGGCGCAGCACCGTGCCGTGCGTGTGGACCGCGCCCTTCGGGTCCGCGGTGGAGCCGGAGCTGTAGATCACGACGAGCGGATCCGAGGGCCGCACCTCGCGCTCGGCCTCCGCGAGCAGCGCCTCGTCGACGCCGGGCGTGGCGTCGGCGAGCGCCTCGAGGGCGGCCGCGCCGCCCGAGGCCCAGGCGCGCTCGCGGCCGTCCCCGTCCCAGACGCGCACCTCGCGCAGGAAGGGCAGCGCGCGCACGCGGAGCGGCGCGGGCCCGTGCGCTGCGAGCTCGGGCGCGAACTTCTCGAGCCGCTCCAGGTAGTCGTTGTTCAGGAAGCGCGCCGCCGTGAGCAGCGTGTGGATGTCCGCGTGGCGCAGCACGAAGCCGAGCTCGCGCGCCTGGTAGAACGTGTTGAGCGGCACGACGAGCGCGCCGATGCGCGCGGCCGCGAGCCAGGCGAGCACCCAGTCCGGTCCGTTCGGCAGCAGGATCCCGACGCGCGTGCCCTTGCCGACGCCGGACGCGAGGAGCCCGCGCGCGAGCTTGCGCGAGCGACGGTCGGCTTCGCCGTACGAGAGGCGCAAGGCGTCCTTCACGATGAACACGCGCTCGGGGTCGCGCGCGGCCTTGCGGCGGATCCAGGCGCCGACCGTGCACTCGCTGTCCGGAAGGTTCATGTGATAGGGTGCCGCTCCGTGTTGACGAACCGTCAACACGGGTAGCAGAAGGCCGGGAGGGCGCATGGCGGGCGACAAGTTCGACACCACGGACGTCGATCGCTGGATCGGCGTGCCGCTCGGGGGCGCTTTCCTGAAGGACCCGATCGCGCCGAACGACATCCGGCGCTGGGTCCAGGGGATGCAGAACCCGAACCCGCTCCACTTCGACGAGGCGTACGCCGCCGAGGGCCGCTTCGGGCGCCTGATCGGCCCCCAGTCCTTCGCGATCTGCACGGACGACAGCCACGGCGCCGCGCCTGCGATCCAGGGCCACATCCCCGGCACGCACATGCTGTTCGGCGGCGACGAGTGGTGGATGTACGGGCCGCGCATCGAGCCCGGCGACCGGATCCGCCACGAGCGCATGCTCTTCGACTACAAGGTCACCGAGACGAAGTTCGCGGGCCCGACCATGTTCTCGCGCGGCGACACCACGTACGTGAACCAGCGCGGCGAGATCCTCTGCAAGCAGCGCTCGACCTCGATCCGCTACCGCGCCGATCTCGCGCGTGACCGCGGCCAGTTCATGGGCCAGAAGGAGAAGAGCTGGACGGACGACGAGCTGCGCGACATCGAGAAGCAGAAGTTCGAGTACCTCCAGAGCTTCCTCGACCTGAAGCACGGCCGGCGCCTGTTCGTGAAGGCGGGGGACAAGCTCCCGCGCCGGCCGATCGGCCCGCACACGCTGATGAGCTTCACGACCGAGTGGCGCGCGTACCTGATGACCGTGTGGGGCGCCTTCCAGGACTCGGGCGGGCCGACCTCGCTCTGGAACGCGGGCTGGCTGCCCGAGATGAGCCGCGACCGCGAGGGCGCGAAGATCGACCCCACCCTCTCGGACGGGCTCTACCACGGCCCCTCGCGCGGCCACGTGCAGGAGCGCTACGCGCAGCTGATCGGGCTACCTCGCGGCTACGGCTACGGCGCCACGATGGGCGCGTGGATCCTCGACTACCTCGCGAACTGGGCCGGCGAGTGGGGCGAGGTCGTGCACAGCAAGATGTCGTACCGGTCGCCTGCCTTCACCGGCGACGTGACCTTCCTCGACGGCGAGGTCGAGCGGATCGAGGAGGACCGGCGCACGGGCCAGCCGCTCGCGTGTGTCAAGGTCGTGATGACGAACCAGCGCGAGGAGATCATGGCGAGCGGCACGGCCGAGGTGCGGCTCCCGACGGAGACGCGGCCGGAGCACTGAGGACCGCCGAGGAGGAGCGAGCGTGAGCGAGCCCCACTCCGCCGGGCTCCGCCTCCAGCCCGACGCGGCGCGCTACACGCTGCCGCGCTTCCTCGACGACGTGGCCGAGCGCTTCGGCCCGCGCGTGGCGCTGCGCTTCGAGGAGCGGGACACGAGCTACGCGGCGCTCCAGAGCGAGGCGCGCCGCGTGGCGGCGGGGCTCGCCGCGCGCGGCGTCGGCAAGGGCACCCGCGTGGCGGTGCTGTTCGCGAACCGGCCGGAGTGGCTGTTCGCGACGTTCGGCGCGTCGCTCACGGGCGCCGTGGTGGTCCCGGTCAACACCTTCGCCACGCCCGACGAGCTCGACTACATCCTGCGCCACTCGGACGCCGCCTGGCTCCTGCTGCAGGCGAACCTGCTGCGCCACGCGTTCCTCGACGATCTGCTCGCGCGCCACCCCGAGATCGCGTCGGGGCGCCCGGGCCGGATCCGCTGCGAAGCGCTCCCGCAGCTCCGCAGCGTCGTCGCCTTCGGCGCGGAACGCGCGCGGGGCGCCGTCGAGCCGTGGTCCGCGCTCGACGCGGCCGATGGCGTGTCGCCGGCGCTCCTCGACGCGATCTCGGCCGAGATCCACCCCGCCGACGACGCGCTCGTGATCTACACCTCGGGCACCACGGCGCGGCCGAAGGGCGTGGTGCACCGGCACCGCGCGCCGGTGATCCAGGCCTGGCGCTTCGCCGAGCTGATGGGCTTCGGGCCCGACGAGCGCGTGCTCACGGCGTACCCGTTCTTCTGGACCGCCGGCATCGCGATGGCGATCGGCGCCACGCTCGCCGCAGGCGGGCGCCTGATCGTGCAGGAGGTCTTCGAGCCCGGCGCCGCGCTCGCCGCCGCCGAGCGCGAGCGCGCGACCTCCGTGCAGGCCTGGCCGCACCAGGCGAAGGCGATGGTGGAGCATCCGGACGCGGCACGCCGTGACCTCACCCACGTGCGCAAGATCGAGTTCGGCTCGCCGCTCGGGAAGCTCGCCCGGCTCGAGCAGGATGAGTGGGGCATCTACGCCTCCTACGGGCTGTCCGAGACCTTCACGCTCGCGACGGCGCTCCCGGCCGACGCGCCCGCTTCGCGCCGGAAGGGCTCGAACGGGCCGGCGCTCCCGGGCATGACCGTGCGGATCGTGGACCCGCACGGCGGCGGTGCGCTGCCGGCCGGTGCGAAGGGCGAGATCGCGCTCAAGGGCCTCACCCTGATGGCGGGCTACGCGAAGGTGGAGCCGGAGCTCTTCCTCGACGCGGACGGCTTCTTCCACACCCAGGACGGCGGCACTCTCGACGGAGAGGGCATCCTGCGCTGGACGGGCCGGCTCTCGAACCTCATCAAGACGGGCGGCGCGAACGTGTCACCGCTCGAGCTCGAGGAGCGGGCGGGGCGCTTCCCGGGTGTGCGGAGCGCGCATGCGGTCGGCGTCCCGCACCCGACGCTCGGCGAGGCGATCGTGCTCTGCGTGGTGCCGACCGCCGGCGCGTCCGTGGACGTGGCCGGCCTCGAGGCGTTCCTCCGCGAGGCGCTCTCCGCGTACAAGCTGCCGCGGGCCACCTTCCTGCTCGGCGCCGACGAGGTCAGCTACACCGGCTCGCAGAAGGTGCAGGTCGAGCCGCTCCGCGAGCGCGCGCTCGCGCGGCTCGCGGAGGCTGGCGCCGTGATCGCGGGGTACACCTACCGCCGCTGACGGTTCAGCAAGAAGCCATCGGGCAGCAGTCAGCTCTGAGATCATCGCCGGGAGACCAAGAGATGCCCTACGAGACTGACGAACGACTAAAGGGCTATCTCGACACGAACCAGCTTCGCCGCGAGCAGATGTGCCTCGCGGTCCTAGCGATTGACAGACGCTTCACTGAAGTCCGCCCGCGTCATCCCCGAGGTGGCCCGGATGGAGGACGGGACATCGATGCAATCTTCAGTGGCGCTCAGCGGGCTTTCGGAGCGGTCGGTTTCGTCAACCAGGCGACCGACTCGGGGGACCACAAGCGAGCCGCGATGCGCAAGTTCCGCGACGACCTAACGCATGCGCTCAAGCAGCAACCGCAACCGCAGGTCTTCGTCTTTCTGACCAACGTCAATCTGACGACACGCGAGAAAGACGAACTGGTTGAGATCGCGTTGGCGAACGGCATCGCCTACGCAGAGGTCTTCGACAGGGAACGGATAAGGATTCTGCTCGACGGCCCCGATGGTCTCAGTATTCGGTTCCAGTACTTGGATATAGCGCTCTCGGAGGCCGAGCAGTCAACGTTCTTCGCACGATGGGGGCAAGACATTCAGGGGCTGATCACCGACGGGTTCAGTCAGATACAGGAATCACTCAACAGGATCCATTTCCTCCAAGAAGCGACCCTGCCTCTAGTGCACCTTGCTGCTGTTCTTGAGCTTGATCGCGAGTACGACAGTACGGAGATCGGTCACTTTCGTGCCTTTACCGTCCTGTACTTGAAAAGCCCTGTCGATGGAGTGCTTGGTTGGCTGTTCGGTCGAACGGACAACAGCGAGCGGCCACTGGCATCTAGCACCGAGCATCTCGCCAGAGGGAGGTCGGGAATCGGCGAAAGCATTTGCGGCGGGCAATGGGAGACGAGGGTTTCGGAAGACAGGGAAGTCGCTGAGAAGAGCCAGCGCTTCCAACCAGACCGAGGTTTTACTTCGATCGGATTGAAGTCAACGGGAGCGATTCATCTTAGATACAGCCGCGACAGTTTGATTCGTCTAGCGCCCGAGCCTCTCTTGAAAGACACCGACGAGTGCATGTTCCTATTCTGGCTGAATAGGGGTCTAGCCGAAAGGGTGAAGGCCATCAGGATCTTCGCGAACGAATACAAGCTCATCGAGATCAACCAGCATGGCTTCGGGATCGATGGGTCGTCGTTCGAGCCGGAGGTCCCCTTGTTCTTCAGTGCCGCGGAACTAGCAGATCCGTGGGTGAGGCTACGACCCAGGTTGGCTTCGGCATTCACGATCCGGTTTTCTGAGCAGACTCCGACGCGCTTCTTTCGAGCAGCCGAAGTTCCTGATCCCTACAGACCGCCACGTGAATCGAGGAAGACGATGCCCTAGCTGATTCAGCCGAGCTTCTTCACCGGGTACACCGCCGAGATGCCACCGTCGACCCGCAGGGTCGCACCGGTCACGAAGCTCGCGGCGTCGCTCGCGAGGAAGACGGCCACGCCTTTGATGTCGTCGCCGGCGCCCGGTCGGCCGAGCGGCACCTGCGCGTCGTGGCGCGCCCGCACGGCGGGATCGCGGTTGATGTGGCCGAGCATGTCCGTGTCGAAGGGGCCCGGCGCGATCGCGTTCACGCGGATCCGGTCGGGCGCGAGCTTCACGGCCAGCGCCTTCGTGAGCGCCTCGACGGCGCCCTTGCTCGCCATGTAAGCCACCACCGGCTGCTCGGCGTCCGTCGCGCCGAGGAACGCCGAGAGCGAGCTCACGTTCACGATGCTGCCGCCGCCCGCGTCGCGCATGTGCCGCGCCACCTGGCGCGAGAGCCAGAACACGCCGCGCACGTTCACGCCGAAGGTGCGGTCCCAGCCCTCGAGCGGGAAGTCGTAGAACGGGGCAGCCCAGGCGAAGCCGGCGTTGTTCACGAGCACGTGGAGGCGCGGCGTCGCGGCGAGCACCTGCGCCACCAGCGCGTCGAGGGACTCCGGCTGCGTGAGGTCGCACGCGAACGCCGTCGCGCGCCCGCCCTTCGCCGTGATCCCCGCGGCGGCGCGCTCGCACGCCGCGAGCTTCCGGGAGGCGAGGAAGACGTGCGCGCCGGCCTCGGCCAGCCCCTCGGCGATCGCGCGCCCGATGCCGCGCCCGCCCCCGGTCACGAGGGCGCTCCGCCCGGAGAGGTCGAAGAGCTCGCGCACGTGCACGGGGCGCAGGGAAACGCGGATCTGACGGAGCGTCAACGCTCGGCTAGCGTGCCGCGAGCGGCGGGCGGAGGCTGCTTTGGCCGGAAACGGAGCCACGTTGGCGGTGCGGCGAGCGCGGCGGCGGCCCGTGGCGCAGACCGGCCGCGCGCTCGGCCCGCGCGCGCTGGCCACGCGGCGGCGCATCATGGCGGCCACCGCGGCGCTGCTCGAAGAGCGCAGCGTGCTGGATCTGCCGATCGTGGACATCGCCCGCCGCGCCGGCACTTCCCCTGCGACCTTCTACCACTACTTCAAGGATCTCGAGGAGGTCGCGCTGTGCCTCGCGGACGAGGCCGCGGAGGAGATGCCGGCCGTGGTGGCGGATCTCGCCGGGCCGTTCGCCGGCACGGGCGGCCTGCCGCGCGCGCGCGCCGTGGTGGACCGCTTCTTCGACCACTGGGACGCGCACCACGCCGTGCTGACGCTCCGCAACATGGCCTCCGAGCGCGGCGACCGGCGCTTCCAGCGCGTGCGGCAGGAGGGCATCGGCCCCGTGCTCGACGCGCTCGCGGCGCGCATCCGCGAGGCGCAGGCGCGCGGCACCGTCGCGTCCGCGCTCCAGCCCTATGCGGCGGCCGCGGCGCTGGCCGCGATCCTCGAGCGCCTCGCCGCGCACCATCGCGACCTTGGCTTCTTCGGCGTCTCGCGCGACGATCTGCGCGAGACGTGCGCGCGCATCCTGCTCCAGACGCTCACCGGCCGGGCGCCCGTCGAGTAGGGCGATGGAGTTCGCGTTCTCGCCCGAGGACACGGCTTTCCGCGCGGAGCTCCGCGCGTTTCTTGCACGCGAGCTCCCTGCCGACTGGGTGAAGCTCTCGAAGGACGGCCCGGGGAGCGACGCGCAGCTCGACTTCTCGCGCGCCTTCTGCGCGAAGCTCGCGGCGGCGGGCTGGCTCACGCAGCACTGGCCGCGTGAGTACGGCGGGCGCGACGCCTCGCCGTGGCGCCACGCCGTCCTCGGCGAGGAGATGTGGGCGCACGGCGAGCCGCGCGGCTCGCAATACATGAACGTGAACTGGATCGGCCCGGCGATCATGAAGTACGGGAGCGACGCGCAGAAGGCCCTCCACCTGCCGCGCATCTCGCGCGGCGACGTGCTGTGGTGTCAGGGCTTCTCCGAGCCGAACGCCGGCTCGGACCTCGCCGCGCTCAAGACGCGCGCGCTCCGCGCGGGCGAGGCCTACGTCGTGAACGGCCAGAAGATCTGGACCTCCTACTGCAACAAGGCCGACTTCTGCTTCCTGCTCGTGCGGAGCGACGCCGAGTCGCAGCGGCACCGCGGCATCTCCGTGCTGCTGATGCCGATGACGCTGCCCGGCGTCGAGGTGCGCGAGATCCCCTCCGTGGTGGGCGAGCGCTACTTCCACGAGGTGTTCCTCTCCGACGTGCGTGTGCCGGTGGACTGCCGGCTCGGGCCGGAGCACGAGGGCTGGGACGTCGTGACGTACGCGCTCGCCTACGAGCGGGTCGGCGCCGCGCGCTACGCGAAGGCGGCGCTCGTCCTCGACGAGGTCGCGGCGCACGTGCGCTCGACGGGCCGCCTCGGCGACGGCGGGCTCCCGGAGCGGCTCGCGGAGGCGCGGGCGCTCTGCGAGGCCGCGCGTCTCCTGGCGTACCGCGTGATCGACGGGCGCGCGAAGGGCGGCCCGCCGACCGTGGACACGAACCTGGCGCGCGTCGCAGGCACGACCGCCGACAAGGTCGTGGGCGAGCTCGCGCTCGAGGTGTTCGGCAGCGAGGCGCTCGTCTACGAGAGCTTCGCCGCGGCGAACTTCCGGCTCTCGATGACCGCGGGCGTGGCAGTGGGCGCCACCGAGGTGCAGCTCAACCTGATCGCGACGCGCTGGCTGGAGCTTCCGAAGGGTCCTTGAAGTGAATCTCGAACTCTCGGACGACCAGCGCGCCGTGCTCGACGGGGTGGACGCGCTCCTCGCGCGCCACGCCGGGCCCACCCGCGCCGCCGAGCTCGCGGCGAAGGGCGGGTACGACGACGCGCTCGAGGCCGCGCTCGCCGAGGCCGGCTTCGGCGAGATCGCGCTCGGCGAGGAGACGGGCGCGCTCGAGGCGGCGCTCGTCACGGAGCGCGTGGCGCGAGCCGCGGGTGGCGTGGCCTTCGCGGCAGGCGGGCTGGTGGCGCCGCTCGTGGCCGGGCGGGTGCTGCCCGGGCCGGTGGCGCTCGCGCGCGCGGACGACGCCGGCCCGATCCGCTCCGCGCCCGCCGCGCGCACGCTGCTCGTGCTCGACGGCGAGGTGGCGCGCGTCGCGGCGCTCGCGCCCGGCGACGTCACGCCCCTGCGCTCGAACTTCGGCTTCCCGGTCGGGCGCATCACCGAAGCCGCCCGGCGGCGCGGCGACGCGCTCGGCGCCGGCTCGGGCGAGCGGCTCCTCGCCTGGTGGCGCGTCGGGCTCGCGGCCGAGGCGCTCGGCGCGATGGACGCCGCCCTCCGCTTCACGGTCGGCTACGTCACCGAGCGCCAGCAGTTCGGCCGCCCGATCGGCTCGTTCCAAGCCGTGCAGCACCGGCTCGCCGAGTGCGCCGTGCTCGTCGAGGGCGCGCGCTGGCTCGTCTACGAGGCGGCCGCGCAGGGCGCCCCGGCCGAGGCCGCCGCATGCGCCGCAGGCTTCGCGCTCGCGGGCGCGGGCCGCGTGCACCGCGAGACGCACCAGCTCTCGGGCGCGATCGGCTACACGACCGAGCACGCCCTCCACGTGTGGAGCATGCGGCTCCAGGCGCTCCGTCTCGAGCTCGGCGGCCCCGCCGCGCAGCTCCGCGCGCTCGCGCGCGAGCGCTGGGGAGCGCCCGTTTGATCGCGGCCAGAGGGTGATGCGCTTCGCCGCGACCGTGCCCTTCGCGAAGGTTCCGATCCCCGAGCACGCTCCCGTGCTCGCCGCGCTCGAGGCCGCGGGCTACACGGACTTCTGGACCCAGGAGGTGCGCGGCTTCGACGCGCTGACGCCGCTCGCGGCGCTCGCGGCGGCAGCCCCGCGCGCGCGGCTCGGCGCCGCGATCGCGGGCGTCTACGCGCGGGGCCCGGCGCTCCTCGCGATGGAGGCCGCCGCGGTCGCGGAGGCCGCGCCCGGCCGCTTCGTGCTCGGTGTCGGCACCTCCTCCGAGACGATCGTCGAGCGCTGGAACGCCGCGCGCTTCGAGCGCCCCGCCGCGCGGATGCGCGACACGCTGCGCTTCCTCCGGCGCGCGCTCGCCGGCGAGCGGATCGACGCGGCGTACGAGACGTTCGCCGTGCGCGGCTTCGCGCTCGACCGTCCGCCGGCGACACCCCCCGAGCTCTGGGCCGCGGCGCTCGGCCCGCGCATGCTCGCGCTCGCGGGGGCGGAGGCCGACGGCGTCTGCCTGAGCCTCGTCACGCCGGACGACGTCCGCCGCGTGCTCCCGGTTTTCGAGGCCGCGGGCGGGCGCGGGAAGGGCGTGTTCCTCCGCGTCGCGGTGCTCGCGGTGGCCGACGCCGCACGCGCGCGGCGCATGGCGCGGAAGCTCCTCGCGCCCTACCTCGCGGCCGGGCCGTACGCGCGCTTCCACACCGCGCTCGGGCGCGGCACGGAGGTCGCGCGCGTGGCGGCGGCGCTCGCGCGCCGCGAGCGGGAGGCGGCGTACGCAGCGCTCCCGGACGCCTGGCTCGACGACCTCGTTGCGCACGGCTCGCTCGACGCCTGCCGCGCTCAGCTCGCGCGCTTCGTCGACGCGGGCGTGACGACGCTCGGCATCGACGTGATCGCGTCCGATCTGCCCTGGCTCGACGTCCAGCGCGCGGTGCTTCCGCGCTAGCGCGGCGGCTCGGTCGGGAGATCGGCCGGGAACGGGGACGCCTCGAGCGGCACCGTCTCGAGCGGCGGGAAGTCGGGAAGGGGCAGCTCGCCCGGGAGCGGCTCCGGCGGCGGAGGCTCGAGCGGCATGGGCGGCTCCACGGGCGGCGGCGGCGCGGGGCGGATCTGGGCGAGGATCCAGCGCTGTCGTTCGCGCACCACGGCCGATGGCTGCGAGACGCTCGAGCGGCGCGGGCTCGGCAGCACCGCCGCGAGGAGCGCCGCCTCGTCGGCGCCGAGGCTCGCGGCGCTCGTCCCGAAGTAGCGGCGCGCGGCGGCCTCCACGCCGAAGACGCCGTCGCCGAGCTCCACGAGGTTCAGGTAGACCTCGAGGATCCGGTCCTTGCTCCAGAGGAGCTCGATCCAGACCGTGAGCCAGGCCTCGAGGCCCTTCCGCACGAAGCTCCGCCCCGACCAGAGGAAGAGGTTCTTCGCGACCTGCTGGCTGATCGTGCTCGCCCCGCGGAGCCGCCGGCCGCGGCGCGAGTCCTCGAGCGCGTCGCGCATCGCCTCGAAGTCGAAGCCGCGGTGCGTGCGGAAGCGCTGGTCCTCGGAGGTGACCACCGCGGCGCGGAGCGCCCGCGAGGTGCGCGCGAGCGGCACCCAGTCGTAGTGGATCCGGAAGCTCCGCCCAGCGGCTCGCGCCTCGAGCCAGCGCTCGACCATCAGCGCCGAGCCGGGCGGCGACACCACGCAGAGCAGGCCGATGGGCAGCGCGGGGCCGAGGAGTGCGACGAGCAGCGTGAAGAGCAGGGCGCGGCGCAGGGCCCTCGCCCAGCGCCGCCGCCTAGAGGTCCATGTCTTCTTCATCGGCCCGCGAGGCGCGGATGGGATTCGGCGCGTACTCGGGGCCGTCGCTCCAGCCGGGGATCCGTCCGGCCTCGGCCAGCCACGACTCGGCGACGTGGTCGTCGAGCACGACGGAGCTCCCGCCGAAGCCGTCGAGGATCCCGTCCCAGAGCGACTGCCCGCCGTTCTCCCACCAGCGGCGCGAGGCATGCTCGAAGTCGATCGCGAGCTTCACCATGCTCATTTGCCGGTGAGAGGCGCCACGATCTGCTCGGCGAAGGTCGCGAGCGACTTCTCGTCGTGGCCCTGGATCACCACGTAGCTGATCCCGAACGCCTCGCGGCGCTGCTCCAGGGTCTCGCGGATCTCGCGCGCGGAGCCCGTCAGGTAGAGCGGGCAGGCGGCGACCTGCTCCACGCTCATCCCGCCGTTCTTCGCGAGCGCCTCGCGGAGCGGCTTCGGGTCGTCGCTCACCGCCGCGACGAACACGAGCGCGTTCCACTCGAGCGCCTCCGGGTCGCGGCTCGCCGCGGCCGCCGCCTCGCGCACCCAGCGCACCTTCTCGTGCGTGCGCTCGGCCGTCGCGTCCTGCATCGCGGCGGCGGTGATGCGGCCCTCCGCCACCTTCGGGTTCACGCCGACGATGTCGGCGTGGCGCCCGGCCACCGCGAGCACCTTCGGGCCGCCGCCGCCGATCAGGATGCGCGGCGGCGCGGTGCGCGGCAGCACGGCTGCCTGGGCGTCCGTCACCGTGTAGTGTCGGCCGACGAAGCTCGTCTTGTCCTGGCTCCAGGTGCCGCGGATGATGCGGAGCGCCTCCTCGAGCCGCTCGATCCGCAGGCCCGCGCGGTCGTAGCGCATGCCGGCCTCGCGGTAGTCGGACTCCATCCAACCGGCGCCGAGGCCGAACTCGTGGCGCCCGCCCGAGAGCTGCTGGATCGTGGCGGCCGCCTTCGCGAGCACGATCGGATGGCGGTAGTCGATGCCGTAGACGAGCGAGCCGACCTTGAGGCGCTTCGTGACCGCCGCGACGGCCGCGAGCGCGGCGACCGGCTCCCACTGCGGCCCGAAGTGGTCGGGCCAGAACACCGAGTCGTAGCCCCAGGCCTCGATGCGGAGCACGCGTTCCTGCCAGTTGGCGGGCGGCAGCGTCGCGAGCTGGACCCCGAAGCGGAAGGGATGGGTCACGCGTTTCTCCCTCTAGGCGGTGAGCCAGGCCGTCGCGCGCTCGAGCACCAGGTACATCCCGAGCGCGCCGAGCGCGGTCGCGGGAAGCTCGCAGACGAAGGGGGCGCGGGGAAGGGGCGCCCGGCGCCACGCCGCGAGCACCGGGAGCGCGAGAGCGACCAACGCGAGCTGGCCGAGCTCGATGCCGAGGTTGAACGCGAGGAGCGCGAGCGGGAGCGCGCGGTCGGGGAGGCCCGCGGCCGCGAGCGCGCCGGCGAAGCCGAGCCCGTGGAGCAGGCCGAACGCGAACGGCAGCGCGGCCGGGCGGCGCACCAGGCCCGAGCTCGCGCCGCCATCGGGCCGCGCGAGCGCGAGCGCCACGGCGACGAGGCTCCCGGCGATGCCGAGCTCGACCGGACCGGAGGGGACGTGCACGAGGCCGAGGCTCGCGGCAGCGAGGGTCACGCTGTGGCCGAGCGTGAAGGCGGTGACGGCGACGACGAGGCGCCGGCCGCCGCGCAGGAGCCCGACGAGCCCGAGCACGAAGAGCACGTGGTCGAGCCCGGTGGCGAGGTGGAGGGCGCCGAGCCGCAGGTAGTCCACGAAGACGGCAGCGGTGCTCTCGCGGGCCGGCACCCGGTACGCGGGCCGCGCCGCCGTGAGCACGGCGTCGAGCGCGCGCCCGTCGGCGAGGGCCACGTGGAGGAGCGCGTCGCTCCCGCTGCCGGTGAGCCCCGCGACGCGGACCTCCCGGCCCACGAGCCCGCCCGCGCAGGCGACGCGCCAGCGGAGCACGAGCGCGGCGGGCTCCTCGCCGCCGCGCGTCGCGCCGACCGCTTCGCACGGCAGCTCGGGAGCGAGACGCGCGCCGCGCGCCACCACGCGCGGCGTGCGCCAGAGCACGGCGAAGCTCCCGTCCGCCTCCTCGCGGAGCTCGAGATACGAGGGCGCGAGGCGATGCGCGCCGGCGCCGGTCGCGGCGAAGAGCGCGAGCGCGAGGGCCGCGGCAAGCGCCCTCACGGGCGGCTCCGGAGCGCGGCGAGCTCGTGCCGGGTTGCCGCCTCGGCCCGCTCCGCGAGGAGCGCCTCGCGGAGCTCGGAGCGCACCGTCTCGAAGGCCGAGCGGCGGGCGGGCGTGCGCTCGCGCACGCGGAGCACGTGGTGGCCGTAGGGCGAGGCGACGGGCCCGACCCAGCGCGCGTCCGGGGCGGCGAACGCGGCCGCGGCGAAGCCGGGCCCGAGCCGCGCCGCGAGCTCGGCCTCCGAGTGGGGCGGGAGCTCGCGCGGGAGCGGGAGCGCGTGGGCGGGCGCCTCGCCGCCGCGCGCGAGCGCGGCCACCGCCGCCTCGTGCGAGCGGAAGTAGAGCTGCGTCACGGCGACGCGCTCGGGCTCGCGGAAGCGCTCGGCGTGCGCCTCGAAGTAGGCCTGGAGCTCCGCCTCGCCCGGCTCCTCCGCGCGGGCGCGCGCGGCATATTGGAGCCGCATCCGCTGCGCGAGCCGGCGGCGCACCACGAGGTCGCTTTCGTGCATGCCGAGCGCGAGCGCCTCGGCGAAGAGGACGTCGTCGCTCCGCGCGTCCTCGGGCCGGAGGAAACGCAGGTTCCGGATCAGGCGGCGCCGCACCACGTCGTCGCTCCGCTCGAGGCCCTGCGCGAGTGCCTCGCGCACGAGGAGCGCGTCGTCGTCGAGCCCCGCCGAGCTCGGCAGGGGTTCGGCCGCAGCAAGGGCCCGGGACTCCGGGCTAGCCTCGCAGTCACGTCCCGCGCAGCGAGCCGAAGGCGAGCGAAGCTGCGGCTGGTCGAGAGCGTACAGGAGGGCACCGAGCAGCGTGAAGCGCGCGAGGGGCTTCACGGCGAATACCAGATGGGCGAGGTCCAGGCGCGCTCCTGCACGGTCGGGCGATGGAGCGGGTCGCAGCAGCCCTCGAAGCCGGGGGCGACCGCGTCCGGAGCCGAGCAGTCCACGCGCGCGGCCGCGCACAGGTGCTGGCTCCAGCGGCAGGTCGGGTTCTCGAGCACGCGCGCGTAGTAGAAGGCGGGCTCCTCCGGGTCGAAGTCGGGGTCGCTCCATACCCTGCAGAGGCGCGCGTGCCCCGCGCCGCGCGGCGCGCACGTCGCGAGGTCCACGCTCGCAGCGTTCGGTCCGCCGGCAACGTCCACCACGCGCTCGTGCGTGACGCCGTCCGCGAGCCAGCCCTTGACGATCTGGATGCGCTGGAGCTTCGTACCGGGCTCGCCCGCGCTGCCCGCGTCCTGGAGGGCCTGCACGGCGAAGCGGGGCGCCGCGTCGCTCGGCGAGGCAGCGAGTGCGCCGCCCATCGGCACGCCGTCGGCGTAGCCGCGCGCCACGAAGTCGGGGCGCTCGCAGAGCTCGGCGGGCAGGGACCAGCCGCCGAAGAAGCGCACGAGGGCGCGCGTGCCGCTCGTGCCGTAGGCCTCGCGCCGCTCCATCGCCGCGAAGAGCGCGGCGCGCGTGTTCTCCTCCGCGAAGAGCACCGCGAGCCCGCCGGGGCCGAACTCGAGCGCGTCGGGGAGGCCCCTCGGGAGCTCCTCGCCCGCCGGCGTGCCCGCGCCGCCATGGCCCGGGAATGCGCGCTCGGAGACGAGGCCCGCCGCGCCGAGGTGCGTGTCGGTGCTGGCGACGAGCCCGTAGCGGAACGGGTTTGCCCCGAGCTTCGCCTCGAGCGCGAGCCCGCGCTTCAGCGCCTCGCGCACGAACTGGACGCGGCGTGGCGGCTCCGCGCCGAGCAGCGGGTAGCGCCCGCGGAAGTTGTCGTACGGAAGCTTCTCGAAGCCGCAGGCCTCGTCGGTCGTGTCGCCGGAGAGCAGGCACTCCGAGTCGCCCTTGTGCTGCATCACCTCGACGAGCGGCTCCCAGCGCGCGCGGCGCCGCGCCTCCGCGGGGCCGAGCTCCGCGCCGAGCGCCTCGGCCGACTGGAACATCAGCCCGCCGTCGAGGTTCGAGTTGTGGGGGATGGTGAGGACGGCGCAGCCCGGGAGCCCCTCCACACAGTCGCGCGAGAGCGCGTCCCAGAGCCGCGCCGCGTCGATGCCCGTCTCCATCACGCTGATCGGCAGCTCCGGCACGGGCTCGTCCCGGAAGATCACGTTGCGGTGGAGGTTCTTCCCGTTGTCCGCGCCGGCCGTCCACTCGTACGCGACGAAGCTCGTGAAGCGGCAGGCGGCGCTCCGGTCGTACGCGCCCTCGGCGGCGTCGCGCGTCTCCTGCCACACCGTGCGCGCGGCGGCGAGGCAGCCGGCGCCGCCTTCGCCGCAGAAGCCGAAGCGCGTGCCGCCCGCCGAGTAGCGCGCGTTCATGACGAAGAATGCGACGCGCGGAAAGCGGCGGTAGAGGCGGCACGCCCACGCGTCGTAGCCGGGGCTGCCGGGCGTCCGGCAGAGGCGCACCTCGCCGATCTGCTCGGCGTGATCCGTCACGGCCGCGAAGTCGAGCGGGCGCTCGAGGCGGACCGTGCGGAGCGGCGTGCCATCGGCCGCGAAGGGCTGGATGCCGAGCGGTTCGCCGCGCGCGAAGCGGTACGCGTCCCGCGGCGTGGCGCGCGTGCCCTGGGTGCTTGCGTCCTGCGAGAAGGCCGTGTGGACGTGGAGGTCGCCGAAGAAGGGCCGCCGCTCCGGATCGCGGTGCGCGCAGGGCTCGCGCGTCTCCGCGCTCACCGGGCTGCTGATCACCAGCAAGACCGCGCCCAACGCCATCCATCGCATGCTGGCCGCTCGCTCCGAAGGGGCGCCGATGATAGCCTCGCGATCTTCGCCGGGAGGCCGGGATGGCCCGCAAGCTGAACCGCGTGAGCGCGCGCATCACGGAGCCGAAGGTGCAGGGCGCCTCGCAGGCGATGCTCTACGCCACCGGGCTCACGGACGAGGATCTCGCCAAGCCGCAGCTCGGCATCGCCGCGATGTGGTACGACGGCAATCCGTGCAACATGCACCTCGGCGCGCTCGCCGAGGTGGTGCGCGAGGGCGCGCGCGAGGCCGGCCTCGTCGGCTTCCGCTTCTTCACGATCGGTGTGTCGGACGGCATGTCGATGGGCACGGAGGGCATGAGCTACTCGCTCCAGTCGCGCGACCTGATCGCGGACTCGATCGAGACCGTGATGGCCGCGCAGTGGTACGACGCAAACGTCTCGATCCCCGGCTGCGACAAGAACATGCCGGGCTGCGTGATGGCGATGGCGCGCGTGAACCGGCCCGCTCTGATGATCTACGGCGGCACGATCGCGGCGGGGCGAAGTGCGAAGGGTCAGCCGATCGACATCATCGCGGCGTTCCAGAGCTACGGCGAGTCGCTCGCGGCGCGCATCACTGAGGACGAGCGGCTCGATGTGATCCGCCACGCCTGCCCGGGCGCCGGCGCCTGCGGCGGCATGTACACCGCGAACACGATGGCGTCGGCGATCGAGGCGCTCGGCATGTCGCTCCCGTACAGCGCGTCCACGCCGGCGCTCGAGCCCGAGAAGCTGGCGGAGTGTCGCCGCGCGGGCGCCGCGGTCAAGAACCTGCTGGAGCGGGACATCAAGCCGAGCGACATCATGACGCGCGAGGCCTTCGAGAACGCGATGGTGTTCGGCACCGCGCTCGGCGGCTCGACGAATCTGGTGCTCCACCTGATCGCGATGGCGCACGCGGTCGGGATCCGCCTCGTGCTCGACGACTTCCAGCGCGTGAGCGAGCGGACGCCGCTCCTCGCCGACTTCAAGCCGAGCGGTCGCTACGTGATGGAGGACCTGCACCGCGTCGGGGGGACGCCCGCCGTGATGAAGCTCCTGCTCGAGGCCGGCCTGCTCCACGGCGACTGCCTGACCGTGACCGGGAAGACGCTCGCGGAGAACCTGGCGGAGCTGCCGGGGCTGGCGACGGGCCAGAGCGTGGTGCGCCCGCTCGCGGATCCGATCCACGAGAAGGGCCACATCCAGATCCTGCGCGGCAGCCTCGCGCCGGAGGGTGCCGTCGCGAAGATCACGGGCAAGGAGGGGCTCACGTTCTCGGGCCCGGCCCAGGTCTTCGACTGCGAGGAGGACATGATCGCGGCCACCGAGCGCGGCACGATCCGCGCGGGCTCGGTGATCGTGATCCGCTACGAGGGGCCGAAGGGCGGGCCGGGCATGCCGGAGATGCTCCTGCCCACCTCGCTGCTGATGGGCGCGGGGCTCGGCGACAAGGTCGCGCTGATCACCGACGGGCGCTTCTCGGGCGCCTCGCACGGCTTCATCATCGGGCACGTCTGTCCCGAGGCGCAGGAAGGCGGGCCGCTCGCGCTGGTGAAGGACGGCGACCGCATCACGATCGACGTGAAGAAGCACAGCATCGAGCTCGAGGTCGCGAAGGAAGAGCTCGCCCGTCGGCGCCAGGCCTGGAGGGCGCCCGCGCTCAAGGCGACGCGCGGCACGCTTGCGAAGTACGTCCGGAGCGTGCGCCCGGCCTCGGAGGGCTGCGTCACCGACGCGTGAGCAGCTTCGGGTCGAGGGCGAGGTGCTCGGAAACGTCGCCGACCTGGTCCACGTGGATCAGCCGCTCGCGCCAGCGCCAGGCGCCGTCGGCGCGCTCGAAGCGGTCCTCGTAGCGGCCGGTCACGATGGGCTGGAGCGGAAGCTTCGCCGTCGCCTGGAACACGACGTAGCTCGAGCGAACGGTCGCCACGCCGGCCTCCTCGTCGATGTCCGCGATCGGGTTCGCATTCACGTGCCGCGTGCGCAGCGTGCCGTCCGCGTGGACGCGGTTGGTGCGCGCGTAGAACGCCTCGACCTCCGCGCCGGACCAGCCGCTCCCGGCCGGCCCCGACGAGGAGCGGATGCGGCCGTCCCGGAAGAGGGCCGCGAGCCCCGCGAAGTCCGCGCGATCGATGCACTCCGCGTAGCGGTACAGCAGCGTGGTGATCGCGTGGTAGCTCTCCCAGCTGCCGGCGCGCACGGGCTCAGGTCTCGGCGAGCCCGCGCGCCATCAGGATCTTGCCGGAGCGCACGAGCTCGCTGAGCCCGAGCGGGCCGAGCAGCGCGAGGAAGGCGTCGAGCTTCTCGCTGTCGCCGTAGACGCGCAGCATCAGCGACTCGGAGCCGTAGTCCACGACCTTCGCGCCGTAGTGCTCGGCGATCTGGAGGATCTCGGTGCGCCGGTCGAGGCGCGACTCGAGCTTCACGAGCGCGATCTCGGTCTCGTAGGAGTCGTCGCCGGTGTGGTCGATAGCGTGTACGACGTCCACGAGCTTCGCGAGCTGCTTGATGATCTGCTCGAGCGTCTCGCGATCGCCGGAGCACGTGATCGTCATGCGCGAGAAGTCGCCGCGCGCGGCCGGGCTCACCACGAGGCTCTCGATGTTGTAACCGCGGCGCGCGAAGACGAGCGCCACACGCACGAGCACGCCCGGCTTGTTGTTGACGTAGAGCGAGAGCGTGTGGACGTCGCTGCGCGGGCTGCGCCTCGGCGTCGCGAGACTCGTCTCAGGTGCTGCCATGGGGCTTCTCCAGGCGGTGCTTGGGAGGCTCGATGATCATGTTCGCGATCGGCGCGCCGGCCGGGATCATCGGGAAGACGTTGTCCTCCTTCATCACCTCGGCCACCACGAGCACGGGGCCCTTGTGCGCGCGCGCCTCCCGCAGCTTGCGGTCGATGTCGCCGGGCCGCGTGATGCGGAGCCCCTTCACACCGTAGGCCTCGGCCAGCTTCACGAAGTCGGGGTTGCCCTCGAGGTCCACGCCGGACAGGCGGTTCTCCCAGAACATCTCCTGCCACTGGCGCACCATGCCCAGGTAGTTGTTGTTGATCACGAGGACGTTCACGCCGACCTTCTTCACGGCCGCGGTGGCGAGCTCGCAGAGCGTCATCTGGAAGCCGCCGTCGCCCACCACGGCCCAGATCTCCTGGTCGGGGCGCGCGAACCAGGCGCCGATCGCGGCCGGGAAGCCGAAGCCCATCGTGCCCGCGCCCCCGCTCGTGATCCAGCGCCGCCCCTCGCGCGTGCGACAGAACTGCGCCGCCCACATCTGGTGCTGGCCGACGTCGGCCGTGATGATCGCGCGGCCCTCCGTCAGCGCGTCGAGCCGGTCGAGCACGTGCTGCGCGCGGAGCCCGCCCTTCTTCGCGTACTTGAGGGGGTAGCGGCGGCGCCACTCCTTGCACTGCGCGAGCCACTCCGCCGTGTCGAGCGGCTCGACCAGCGGCAGGAGCTGCTCGAGCACGACGCGCGCGTCGCCGAGCAGGCAGAGATCGGGCCGCAGCACCTTGTTGAACTCGGACGGATCCACGTCGATGTGGATCTTCGTGGCCTTCGTGCAGAACTCCTCCACCTTGCCCGTGATGCGGTCGTCCCAGCGCGCGCCGATCGCCATGATCAGGTCGCAGTGCGTGACGGCCTTGTTCGCGTAGGCCGTGCCGTGCATGCCGAGCATGCCGAGGTGGAGCGGATGCGTCTCGTCGGCGGCGCCTTTGCCGAGGAGCGTGTTCACGATCGGCGCGCGGAGCTTCTCCGCGAGCGCGAGCACGGCCTTGCCGGCGCCCGAGATCACCGCGCCGTGACCGACGTACAGCACGGGACGCCGCGCGCGCGCGATCAGCTCGGCCGCCGTCTCCACGCCCTCGAGCGGCGCCGCGCCCGGCACCTGGTAGCCGGGCAGCTCGATCCGATCCACGAAGGGCGCGTCGCACGGCCCCTGGCTCACGTCCTTCGGCACGTCGATCAGCACCGGCCCGGGCCGGCCGCTGGTGGCGATGTGGAAGGCCTCGCGCACCACGCGCGGAATGTCGGCGGCGTCGCGCACCAGGTAGCTGTGCTTCACCACCGGATACGTGATGCCGGTGACGTCGGCCTCCTGGAAGGCGTCCTTGCCGAGGCTCGCGCGAGTGGTCTGCCCCGAGATCACAATCACCGGCGACGAGTCCATCTGCGCGGTGAGCAGGCCCGTCACCGTGTTCGTGGCGCCGGGGCCCGAGGTCACGAGCACCACGCCCGGCTGGCCGGTCGCGCGGGCGTACCCGTCCGCCATGTGCGTCGCGCCCTGCTCGTGGCGGACCAGCACCAGCTCGATCGGCGAGTCCACCAGGGCGTCGAAGATGGGGATGGCAGCGCCGCCGGAGAGGCCGAAGATGTAGCGGACGCCCTCGCGCTCGAGGCAGCGGATCAGGACCTCGGCCCCGGTGGGCTGGCGCGCGGCGGCGGTCATCGACTCCTCCTGCTCGGGAAAGCGGATCACCCCGGCTCCCTGACTAATCCTGGCGAACCGGCGAAGGCCGGCATGTTATGAAACCCGATTCCAGATGACAAATCGTCGTTGCGGTCAGGAACCTTCCTCGAAATCGGCTGATCACAGATATAAATCGACATCCCCCAGGGGGTCACCATGGAAACCTGTGAGCCACCTCCACACTCTCGCGAGCGAGCTGGTCGGGGCCGACACCGTGAGCGACCGCGGCAACGCCGGCGTGATGGAGCGCCTCGCCGACCGGCTCGCGGGCGCGGGCTTCGAGGCGAGGCTCCAGCGCTGGGGCGCGGCGGAGGCCGAGAAGGCGAACCTGGTCGCCTGGGCGGGCCCCCCCGAGCCCGGGGGCCTGATCCTCTCGGGCCACCTCGACATCGTGCCCTTCGCGGGTCAGCCCGGCTGGACGCGCGAGCCGCTGCGGCTCGCCTTCGAGGGGGAGCGCGTCTACGGGCGCGGCACCTCGGACATGAAGGTCTTCCTGGCGCAGTGCGTGGACGCCGCCGGCGCGCTCGACCGTGCCGCCCTCCGCCGCCCGGTCGTGCTGCTCTTCACCTCCGACGAGGAGATCGGCTGCCTCGGCGCCGCGCGCCTCGCGCCCGAGCTCGACTCGCTCCTCGGTGAGATCCCGAAGCCCGCGCTGGCCTGGATCGGCGAGCCCACCTCGTGGCAGGTCTTCCATCTCCACAAGGGCATCGTCGCGTTCGGCGTGACGGTGCGCGGGCGCGGCGGTCACAGCAGCGTGCCGAGCGCCGGCGTGAGCGCGATCGCTGTGGCGGCGCGCGCGCTCGCGAGCATCGGCGAGCTCCAGGCAGAGCTCCGCCGGCGCCCGCGCGCCGACTTCGCGCGCGTCTTCCCCGACGCGCCGTACACCACGCTCAACTTCGGCACGATCTCGGGTGGCACGGCCAGCAACATGATCGCGGAGCACTGCGCGTTCACGGTGAGCTACCGGCCGCTCCCCGACGAGGATCCGCTCACCGTGTACCGCGAGGTGCGCGCGCGCCTGCTCGAGCGCGCGCACGCGGACTGGGGCTCCGAGCTCGAGGGCCGGATCGAGGTGTCGGAGCCGCTCGTCGCGCCGGGCATGCTCTCGCCGGCGGGGAGCCCTCTCGAGCGAGTGCTCCGCGACGAGCTCGGCGCCGGGCCGCCCGGCGGCGCGCCGTTCTGCACCGACGGGGGCCGCTTCGCGGCGGCTGGCATCGCGAGCCTGATCTGCGGGCCGGGCGACCTCGAGCAGGCGCATCAGCCCGACGAGAGCGTGTCGCGGGCCGCCTTCGAGGCGGGGACGGGGTACATCCTCCGCGTGGTGGAGCGGATGTGCGGCAAGGGCTCCGCGGCGTAGCGTCGGTCGCCCGCGAAGAACGCGCGCGCGACGGCGGCCGGATCGCCCGCCAGCGCCTCGGGCTCACGCCCGCCGAGCCACTCGGCCGGGAGCAGGCTCGCGTAGGGCTCGCGCAGGAAGCGGCGGTCGAGGAGCGCGATCACGCCGCGGTCGCCCTCGCCGCGGATCAGGCGGCCGGCCGACTGCACCACGCGGATCATGCCGGGCACGGCGTAGGCGAGCTCGAAGCCGCGCTCGAAGAGCTCGGCGTAGTGCTCCTCGAGGAGCGCGCGGTGCGCGTCCACGGCGGGGAGGCACGGCCCCACCACCGCGACCGCGCCGAGCCGCGCCCCCGCATAGTCCACGCCCTCGGCCAGCGCGCCGCCGGCGACCGCGAGGAGCAGGGTGTCGTCCGACCGCCGGAGGGCGTCGACGTGGGCGGTGCGCTCGGGCTCGCCGTCGCCCCGCGTCTGCGCGCGGACCTGCCGCGGGAGCGCGGGCAGGGCGGCGTGGACCGCGGCGAGGAACGCGAAGCTCGGAAAGAGCGCGAGGCAGTTGCCGGGCACGGCCGCGGCGAGCGCGGCGAGCCGGCGCGCGATGCGCGGCGCCTCGCGCGCGCGGCTCTTCTCGGTGGTCGTGACGCTCGCGTCGATCACCACGGCGCGGCGCGCGCTCGCGTCCGCAGCCGCAACGCGCCGCTGCACGGCTCGCTCCGGGTCGAGGCCGAGGAGTGCCGCGAACCACTCGGGCGGCGAGAGCGTCGCGGAGCAGCCGATCACGGCGTGACAGCCGCCGAGCAGGCGCGCGAGCCCGAACGAGGGATCGCGGCAGAAGCGCTCGAGCTGCGGCTCGCCGCCCGCGCGGCCCACGAGCGAGACGCAGCCGGGCGCTGGCTCGAGGAAGCGCGCGAGCGCGGCGTCGAGGCCGAGGAGCGCCTCGAAGGCGGGCCCGGGCGCGCTGCCGGCGAGCGCGAGGAGCGCCTCGCACGCGAGGCGGCGGAGCTCGCGGGCGAGCGGCTCGAGTGTCTCGCGCGGAGGCTCGTGCGGCAGCCAGGCGCCGTCGGGCAGCGCGCCGGCGTCGGCCAGCGCGCCCGCGAGCGCCGCGTGGAGGCTCTCGCAGACCTCGCGGAGCGCGCGGTGGAGCGCGCTCCCACCGAGGGCGGCGGACTCCGCCGCCGCGCGCACGCGCTCGCCGTCGATCCGGATGGTGAGCGCTTCCGACGCGCGCTCGGGCAGGCGGTGGACCTCGTCGATCACGAGGATCGTCTCGCGGAGCCGGGTGGCGTCGCGCAGCTCGGGCAGCATCACGCCCGGATCGATCGCGTAGTTGAAGTCGCACACCGTCACGAGCGCCTCGCGCGCCGCGTCGAGCTGGAGCTCCCAGGGGCAGGCCTCGGCCTCGGCGCCGAGCGCGAACACGGCGTCGGGGAGCGCGAGCCCGCGCGCGTCGAAGCTCCGCTCGACGAGGCGCCCGGCGTCGCGCTTCTCGGCGTAGCGCGTGGCAGACGTGCAGATCGCCTCGTGACACAGGAGGTCGCCGCGCGTGCACATGCGCCGCTTCGCACGGAGGCGCGCGGCGAGGGGCACGCCGCCGGGCGCGAGCCTTGCCAGGGTCTCGACCGCGAGCCGCTGCTGGAGCGTGGCGGCGGTCAGCACGAAGAGGCGGCGACCGCTCTCCAGCGCATGGCGCAGCGCGGGCGTCAGGATCGCGGCCGTCTTCCCGTTGCCGGTCGGCGCCTCGAGCAGGAGCTGCTCTCCGTTCACGAGCGCGTGCTCGACGTGCGCGAGGATCTCGGCCTGCCCCTGGCGGAGCGCCGCGAACGGGAAGCGCACCGCGCCCGCGATGCCGCGCCACGCCGCGCGGAGCTCCTGTTCCCGCGCGAGCCGGGCGAGGCAGGCGTCGAGGGCGCGCGCGAGCGCCGCCTCGAGCTCGGCGTCCGCGAGCTCGACGCGCTCGCGGAGCGGGTCCGCGCCTCCGATCCAGACGAGCTCCGCGCGCGCGGGCACGCGGCGCGCACGCGCCAGCATGCGCGCATAGAGAGCGGCCTGGAGCCGCCAGGCCGGGAGCCAGGCCTCGCGCCGCGCCGGGAGCGACTTCAGCTCCTCGACGAGGAAGCCCGCGCCCTCCGGGCGCACGCCGTCGGCACGGCCGCGGAGCGAGATGCGGAACGCGCCGTGCGCGAACGTCTCGTGGAGCGGAACCTCGGCCTCGAAGCTGGCATCGGTCTCGAGCGCGTGCGCCTGGTACTCGGCGTGGAGCGCGTGACCGAGCGCGACCGCGAGCCCCGGGCCGCGACCGACGAGCCCGGCTCCGGGCGTCGCTGCGAGGGCGAGGTCGCTCACCCCGATCTCGAGGGTCTGAGAGAGGGGGTCGAAGCGCGTGACGCGGAGCCCTCAGCGCAAAGACGAAACTAAGACGAAAGATCGGGGCCAAAGAAGAGCCGGCGAAGGCCGGCTTGCTGAGGCGAAAAAGCCGGCCAAAAGATAGCGGATGATTCGAGCCGGGCAAGGCCTCCTGCGAACTTTCTTTGCGACCGCGCGCGCAGCGGGGAAAATCGCGCGGGCGACGCGGAGAAACGGGACCGGGCGCACGAAATCACGGGCAAGCGGGGTACCGTTTTCGCCACCCGAGGGGCGCATCGATCTGGCTGCGCGCGGCGCGGGCGAGCAGAGGGCGAAAGGGCCGAGCGGCTCAGACGCGAAAACGCCGCCAGACCGCGCGCCGCCGCCGCCCGAGCGCCGCGTCCCGCTCGCGGGCGCCGACCCGGGGCGTGTCGGCGGGTAGCTCGTCCCGGAGCCCGGCCAGCTTCACGCGGCGCGAGCGCACCGTGGGCGACGCCTCGGCCAGCACGAAGCGCGCGATCAGCGTGCCGCGCTCGTGCCCCGCGGCGTCGAGCCAGTTGGGCACGCCCGGGTCGTCGTGTGCGATCACACCGCGGAACACGCCGTCGCCGTCGAGCCGGGCCTGCGCGTGGTTCAGCGACGACTGGCGCGCGGTGAAGTCGATCGCCTCCCACCACCAGGTCGCGAGCGAGACGCTCCAGTGCCGGCAGCGCGGCGGCTCGAACTCGAGGATCACGGCCTCGTCCGGCCCGCACGCGAAGCTCCCCATGCCGTAGGCCTGGCCGCGGAGCCCGCCGTGCGCGGAGCTCTGGTCGATCGGCGGGATGCGGATCGTGTTCGGCGGCAGCGCGAGCATCACCTTGCTCATGTCGCGCCAGAGCCCGCCGCCCTTCGTGAGCCAGCTCCGGAGCAACGCGAGGCGCTCGTCGATCTGGCGCGCGTCGAGCCGCGGCCGGAGCACCGCGCCCCCCAAGCGCTCGATGATCAGCTCGGCGGGCCGCTCGCGCTCCCAGTCGGCGAACACCTGGCGCACCTGGACGAAGCCTGCATCGGGCGCGAGCGGCAGCCAGTTGCCGGCCTGTTTCGCCCCGCCGAGCCGGAGCACGATGCTCCCGTCCGGCTCCCTCGCGAGCTCGTCGCCCGTGATGGAAGCGATCGTCTTCATCGCGCCCACCGCTCCGTTCGCGAAGTGGCCCGTGTTCACCTGGATGTCGAGCAGGTTCGGGCTGCCCGGATCGCCCGACACGGTGTACTCCGCATCGCCGCGGATCGTCGCGAACAGGTAGAGGTGGTCGGGCGAGTCGAGGCCCCAGCGGCGGTTCAGGTCCATCATCCGCGTGAACTCGGGGTGGTCCGGGTCCGCGTGCTCGACGCAGGTCGCGATGCCCGACGCGAAGAAGCGGAGCAGGTAGCGGAGATACTCCGCGCGGTCCGCGGGCGTGTCGGGGAAGCTCGGATCGCGGAGCGCCTCGCGGGCCGCCTCGAGCGTGGCGCACAGCTCGGCCCACGCGCTTCCGTCCGCAACGCGCGCCTCGGGGTCGGAGGTCGGCTCGCCCATGCGTACCTCGGGACGGTAGGATGGGGCGCCCGAGCGGAGAAAGGAAGGCATGCACCGGTTCATCGTCGGCACCGGACGTTGCGGCTCGACGCTGCTCTCGACGATGATCGCGCGGAACCCCGAGGTGCTGAGTCTGTTCGAGGTCTTCAACGGCCTCGACGGCGCGAAGCGCTTCCGCGCCGAGCCGATGACGGGCGCCGAGTACCGCGACCTGCTCTGCGAGGTGCACCCGTTCCTGCACCCGGTGCTCGCGCGCGGCTACGACGTGCCCGAGGTCACGTACCCGCTCGACGATTCCGCCTTCCGCTTCGACCGGAAGACGGGCGTGCCCTGGATCCTGGGCGTCACGGTGCCGCGGCTCACCGACTCCCCGGACGCGCTCTACGACGAGATCCGCGCCTGGCTCGAGCGCCAGCCGCCGCTGCCGCCCGCCGCGCACGCCCAGGCGCTCTTCGGTTGGCTCGCGAAGCGCCTCGGGCGGACGGTCTGGGTCGAGCGCTCGGCGGGCGCGCTCGACTACCTGGGCCAGCTCGAGGCGTGCTTCCCGAACGCGCGCTTCCTCCACATCCACCGCCAGGGCGAGGAGGCCGCGCTCTCGATGCGCGAGCACCACGCGTATCGGCTCGCGATCGTGCTCACGTACCAGCTGCCGCCCGGCACCGGCCGCACGACGGAGGAGCTCCGCCGCGCGGCGCCGGACGACGACCGCATGAGCCGCATGATCGAGTCGCGGCCTTCGGCGGAGTACTTCGGTCGCTTCTGGACCGGGCAGGTGGAGCGCGGCATGGCGGCGCTGCCGAAGATCGAGCGCTCGCGCTTCCACACGGTGCGCTTCGAGGATCTGGTCGCGCGCCCGCGCGACGTGCTCGCCGAGGCCGCGGCGTTCCTCGAGCTGCCCGATCCGCGCGGTGCCTGGCTCGGGGACGCCGCCGCGCTCGTACGCGGTGTCCCGCCGGGCCGCGTCGCGACGCTGCCACCCGACGAGGCGGCACGCCTCCGCGAGGCCTGCGCGCCGGGGAACGCGCTTCTCGGGCGCGCGCCCGCCGCATGAGCGCGCCGCCCCGCTACGCGCACCTGCTCGCGCCCGGCCGCCTCGGGAAGGTCGAGCTCCGGAACCGGATCCTGATGACGCCGATGGGCACGAACCAGGAGCAGGCCGATGGCCACCTGGGCGAGCGCATCCTCGACTACTACGAGGCGAGGGCGCGGGGCGGCGTCGGGCTCGTCGTCGCCGGCGTGGCGGCGATCACCTGGCCCGAGGGCGCGTGCAACCCGAATCAGGCGGCGCTCTCGGACGACCGCTTCCTGCCGGGCTGGGAGGACTTCGCGCGGCGCTGTCACCGCCACGGTGCGAAGGCGGCCGCGCAGCTCCAGCACGCGAGCAAGGTGGCGCAGGAGGACGTGAAGGCCGGCCGGCCGATGTGGGTGCCGTCCGTGCCCGAGGCGAAGCTGGGCGACCTGTTCGCGGAGCTGACGCCCGAGGAGGTGGCGAAGGCGGCGTCCGCGTACCAGGCGCCAGGCGCGAAGGTCGCCTTCCACGTGATGTCCGAGGCGGACGTTGCGTTCCTCGTGGCGCGCTTCGCCGCCGCCGCCGCGCGTGCGCAGCAGGCCGGGCTCGACGGCGTCGAGCTCCACGCCGGGCACGGCTACGTGCTCTCGGCGTTCCTCTCGCCCGCCTCGAACCGCCGCACCGACGCCTACGGCGGCTCGCTCGAGAACCGCGCGCGCTTCCTGGTCGAGGCGCTCCGCGCCGTGCGCGCGCGGGTCGGCGTGGGCTTCGCCGTCTGGTGTCGCATCGACGCGAAGGAGTTCCGCATCCCGGGCGGCATCTCCGAGGAGGACGCCCGCCGGACCGCCGAGCTCGCCGAGGCTGCGGGCGCCGACGCCGTCCACGTGAGCGCCTACGCGGAGCCGACCTCGGCGATCGCGTTCACGGAGGCGCCGCTCGTCCACCAGCCGGCCGGCTATCTGCCCTTCGCGGAGGCGATCAAGAAGCGGCTCCGCATCCCGGTGATCGCAGTGGGGCGCCTCGAGCCGGACGTGGCCGACGAGGCGATCCGCGACGGGCGCTGCGACTTCGTCGCGATGGGCCGGAAGCTCCTCGCCGACCCCGAGCTCCCGCGGCGGCTCGCGGAGGGCCGGCCCGACGCGGCGCGGCCGTGTGTCTACGCCTACCGCTGCGTCGGCAACGTGTTCCTGCGCGAGTCTTCGCGCTGCGTGGTGAACCCCGAGCTCGGGCGCGAGGCCGAGCTCGCGATGCGGCCCGCTTTGCTTCGGCGCCGCGTCGTCGTGGTGGGCGGCGGCCCGGCCGGCCTCGAGGTCTCACGGCGCGCGGCCGAGCGCGGGCACGCCGTCGTGCTCCACGAGCGCGAGGCGCTGCTCGGCGGGCGCGCGCGGCTCGCCGCGCAGCTCGACCCCGAGAGCGCGCGCTTCCTCGCCTGGCTCGAGGAGGGAGCGCTCCAAGCGGGGGTCGAGATCCGGGTCGGGAGCGAAGTCACCGCCCGGGGACTCGCCCCCGCGGACGTGTGCGTGGTCGCGACCGGCGCGCGCCGCCTCCCCGCGGCTCCAGCGCTCGTTGCCGGCGCGCCGCCCGTCGAGCCCGTGGACCGGCTCGACGCGCTCCTCGCGAGCCTTCCCCCGGGCCGACGCATCCTGGTGTCGGGCAGCGACGTGATCGGCGTGAAGGCGGCGGAGGCGCTCGCGAGCGCGGGTCACGCGGTGACGCTCCTCGAGCACGGCGCGTTCGCCCCGGAGATGGGCCTCCCGCGCCGCTGGCGCGCCGCGGACCTCCTCGCGCGCCTCGGCGCCGCGCGCGTGAAGGGCGTGACGGAGGTCCGACTCGTGGCGGGCGGCGTCGAAGTGCGGGCGCCGAAGCACGCGGGCGCGATCCCATGCGACCTCGTCGTCGAGGCAACCGGCCTCGCGGCCGACGAGTCGCTCGCGGACGCGCTCCGCGGGCTCGGCGCCGAAGTGTTCGCGATCGGAGACTGCCGCGGCCCGCGCTACCTCGAGGCGGCGCTCCTCGACGCGGCGCGCCTCGCCGCGGCGCTGTGAGGCGCCGCCCGGCGCCAGCGGAAGGAGGCTTCCATGAGCGATGCGACCCTCGGCTCTTCTCCGGACGAGCGCCGCGACTGGCGGCTGCGGTTCAGCCTCGGCATCACGGCCGTCTGGCTCGTGCTCGGGTTCCTCTACATCTCGAACGTGGTCGGCTGGACGGGCTTCGTGTCCCAGCAGGCGCCTGCGCTCGGCAGCTTCCTGGAGGGCGCCTTCGCGCCGCTTGCCTTCCTCTGGCTCGTCGTCGGCTTCTTCCTCCAGCAGCGGCAGCTCGAGGAGAACACGGCCACGCTCTCCGCGCAGCTCGAGGTGATGCGCCAGAGCGCGGAGCAGTCCGAGATCCAGTCGCGCGCGATCGCCGCGGACGAGCTCCACTCGCGCCAGGACACATTCCTGCGCGTCGCCGAGATGGTGCGCGACCAGCTCGGCGTGATCGCGGGCTTCCTCTACATCTCGTGGGCGATGGACGCGGGACTCGCGGAGATGGAGGGCCCCGACGGCGCGCTCGCGCAGTTCAAGGCGCAGGGCAGCGGCGACCGCAGCGCCTTCGACCGCGCCATCTTCCGCCAGATCTACTCGGGCAAGGTGACCGCGCCGCAGCTCTTCTGGGGGACGCCGATCCGCAGCCAGCACAGCCAGAACTACATCAAGAACTTCGAGCGCCTCGCCCGCCTCGCGAGCGCCTGCGATCCGGAGGGCGTGATCGTGGACGCCTTGCGCGACGGCACGAACGGGCGGCTCTGCCGCTTCATGCAGGAGTCGCGCCCGGCCTGACCGCAGTCGAGTCGTGATAGCCTGCCCCGCCATGTCGGTGAAGCTGGATCTCGCGGGCCGGCGCGTGCTCGTGGTGGGTGCGTCGTCCGGTGTGGGACGCGCGGTGGCGCAACTCGCGGCGCGCTCCGGCGCGCGGGTCGCACTCGCCGCGCGGCGGGCCGCGCAGCTCGAAGAGACGGCCGCGGCGCTCCGCGGCGAGGGAGCCGACGCGCTCGCGGTGCCTTGCGACGTGACGCGCGAAGCCGACTGCCGGAGCGCGGTGGAGCGCGCCGTCGGGGCGCTCGGCGGCCTCGACGTGCTCGTCTACGCCGCGGGCGTCTCGCCGCTCTGCCTGCTCGGCGAGGCGGGGCAGGCCGAGTGGCGGCAGGTCCTCGACGTGAACCTGATCGGCGCGTCGCTCGTGACGGCGGCGGCAGTCGAACCGCTCGCCGCGAGCCGCGGGCGCGCGGCCTACATCGGCTCCTACAGCGAGCGCCAGACGCTGCCTGGGATCGGCCTCTACAGCGTCTCGAAGAGCGCGCTCGCGGCGCTGGTCGCGGCGTGGCGCATGGAGCATCCCGGCGTGGAGTTCACGCGCGTCGTGCTCGGGAACACCGCCGGCACCGAGTTCGCGAAGGCCTGGGGCGCGGAGCGCACCGCGGCGATCACCAAGCTCTGGATCGAGCGCGGGCTCTTCCCGGCGCCCAACATGATGCCGCTCTCGCACGCCGCCGAGGCGATCTGCTCCGTGCTCGCGCTCTCCGGCTTCGTGGACGAGATCGGCGTGATGCCGCGGCCGAGCGACGCGCAGCTCGAGACGTGACGATGCCGCGTGGCGGGCGCGCCCCGCATGCCGTCTACACGCCCGCGGGCGCCGACGGCATCGGCCGGCTCGAGCTCACGCGCCCCGAGAAGCTGAACGCCACCGACGACGGCTCGCTCCGGGATCTGGCGCGCGCCGCGACGCGCGCCACACGGGACCGGCGGGCGCGCGCCGTCCTGGTGAGCGGCCGCGGACGCGCGTTCTGCACCGGGATCGATCTGACCGCACTCGCCGCCGAGCGCCTGCCCGCCGACTGGTTCCAGCGCTGGGACGAGGCGCTCGCGACGCTCGAGGCGATCCCCGTCCCGACCGTGGCTGCGCTCCAGGGCCCGTGCCTCGGCGGCGGCCTCCAGATCGCGCTCTGCTGCGACCTACGCGTGGCGAGCGACGACGCGAGCTTCGGCCTCTCCGCGGTGCGCCACGGCATCGTGCCCGGGCTCGCGACCTACCGGCTGCCGCGGACCGTCGGCATGGGCGCCGCGCGCGAGCTGATGCTGCTTGGCGAGAGCTGGGACGCGGCTCGTGCAGAGCGGCACGGCCTCGTGAATCGCGTCGTCCCCCGCGTGCGCCTCGCAGCGACGGCGCTCGCGCTCGCCCGCCAGCTCGCGGCGAACGTGCGCGCCGCCAGCGTGGCGACCAAGCGGCTCACGCTCCGCTCGTACGATCTCCCGCTCGAGCGCTTCCTCGCGCTCTACGTCCGGAGCCAGCGCGAGTGCTGGCAGGACGCCGAGACGCAGCAGCAGCTCGCGAGCTACCGGGCCGGACGCTGGGGTGCGAAGCGTCGCGCTTCGAGGCGCACGAAGCGGCGTTGAAGCGTGGTGGAGCTGAGGGGAATTGAACCCCTGACCTCGTGAATGCCATTCACGCGCTCTCCCAACTGAGCTACAGCCCCACGGGTCCGCGGAGGCTACCGGCGTCGCCCCCCGGCGCAAGACCGCGGCGCGGCCGACGCCCGCTGTTAATGTTGCGGGCCGCGCCGGAGTGGCGGAATCGGCAGACGCAGGGGACTCAAAATCCCCCGGCTCGCAAGGGCCATGTGGGTTCGACTCCCACCTCCGGCACCGCTTGCCGAGCGATTGCGCGGCCGCGCGGCCCGCCTTACCGTGGCTTCGCTCGGCCGGGCGTCGAATCCCGGCGCGGCCGCCACGTCGAAGCCCTTGTCCCGCGAGTCCCGTCCCGAACGGGAGAAGAGGAGAGGAAATGCGCAAGAGCCTCCGGATCGTCGTCCTCGGAAGCGTGCTCCTGATCGGCACGTCCCTCGGGTTCGCCAGCCCCGCGCTCGCCGACTGCGAAGGGATGCGGGAGTTCACCGGGCTGCTGCAAGGCATGAAGAAGGGCGAGAAGGGCGGCTTCGTGGTGGACAACCGCCAGGGCGACAAGGTGAAGTTCATCCGCGACGCGACGAGCGTCGTGGTCGACGAGAGCGGCGGCGCGAAGAAGAAGGAGAAGTGGGACGACCTCGCGAACGGCGACTACGTCTCCGTCTGCTGGAAGTTCACGGACAACCCGCGCAAGGCCTACAAGGTGCAGGTGAAGCCGGCGCCGACGGACGCGGCCCAGGACGAGTAGCGACCCGGCGGGCGCGGCCGGAGCCCGGGGAGTACCGTTCCGGGCGATGGCCGCGCCGCCGCTTCGCCCCGAGCAGTTCGAGCGCTACCGCCGCCACCTGAACCTCCCCGAGTTCGGGCTCGAGGGGCAGCAGCGCCTGCTCGCGAGCAGCGTGCTCCTGATCGGCGCGGGCGGGCTCGGCTGCCCGCTCGCGCAGTACCTGGCCGCGGCCGGTGTCGGCCGGCTCGGCCTGCTCGACTTCGACGTGGTCGACGTCTCGAACCTCCAGCGCCAGGTGCTCTACGGCACCGCGGACGTGGGACGCCCGAAGGTCGAGGTGGCGCGCGAGCGGATCCGCGCGCTCAACCCGGACGTGGACGTGGTGACCTTCTCCGAGCGGCTCACCTCGGAGAACGCGCTCGAGCGCTTCCGCGATTTCGACGTGGTGATCGACGGGACCGACAACTTCCCCACGCGCTACCTCTCGAACGACGCCTGCGTGCTGCTCGGGAAGCCCACCGTCTACGGCGCGATCCTGCGCTTCGAGGGCCAGGCCTCCACCTTCGATGCGCGGCGCGGCCCCTGCTACCGCTGCCTCTTCCCGGAGCCGCCGCCGCCCGGCAGCGTGCCGTCCTGCGCGGAGGGCGGCGTGCTCGGCGTGCTGCCGGGCATCATCGCGCTGATCCAGGCGACCGAGGCGGTGAAGCTGCTGACCGGCGTCGGCGAGCCGCTGATCGGGCGCTTCCTCCACTACGACGCGCTCTCGATGCGCTTCGACGAGTTCCACTTCGAGAAGGATCCCGACTGCCCGGTGTGCAGCGACCACCCCTCACTCACGCAGCTGATCGACTACGAGGGCTTCTGCGGCGTCGGCGCGAGAGAGGAGAGCCCGATGCGGGAGGTGTCGGCCGCGGAGGTCGCGGCGCTGCGCGCGCGCGGTGAGCGCTTCCTGCTCCTCGACGTGCGCGAGCCCGACGAGTTCGCGAAGGCGCGCATCCCCGACACCACGCTGCTCCCGCTCGGTCAGCTCGAGGCGCGCCTCGGCGAGCTCGCGGACTGGAAGGACGGGCGGGTCGTCGTCCACTGCCATCACGGCGGCCGCAGCGCCCGCGCCTGCCAGCTCCTCGCCCGCGCCGGCTTCACGAACGTCGCGAACCTGGCGGGCGGCATCGACGCCTGGTCGCTGACCGTCGATCCGGCGGTGCCGCGCTACTGAGGGAGGTTGCGTGGCCAAGCGCGTGATCCCGGATCCGCTCGAGCGCCGGCACCTGATCGAGCGGTCGCTCGAGCCCGCGCGCGCACTCGCGATCGCGGAGGCCTACCTCGCCGACGACCGCGGGCTGGAGGCGGTCGCGTTCCTCGCGCGCGCCGGCGCGACAGAGAGGCTCGAGGCGCTCTTCCGCGCGGCAGTAGAGCAGGGCGACCCCTTCCTGCTCCGCGAGGTGGCGACCGCGCTCGGCCGCGAGCCCGATGCCGCGAGCTGGCGCGCGCTCGCCGAGGCCGCGGCCGGCGCCGGCAAGGACCGCTACGCTGCCGAGGCGCGTCGCCAGGAAGCGCGGCTGACGCAGTCGTAGGGGGATCGATGCCGCTCCGCTGTCTCGTCGTGCGCGGGCTCGTGAAGGAGGTCGAGGAGGACCTCAACAAGTTCCTCGCGAACCATCACGTCAACGTCCTGCACATGGCCCAGAGCGAGCACGGCGAGTACATCAGCATCACGCTGATCTACGAGGAGCTCGAAGCGATCTCCTGACCCCATGGCCGAGGACGCGATCTGGATCGAGAACGCACGCGCCCACAACCTGAAGGGCGTCTCGTGCCGGATCCCGGTCGGGCGCCTGACGGTCGTGAGCGGCGTCTCGGGCTCGGGCAAGTCGAGCCTCGCCTTCGACACGCTCTACGCCGAGGGCCAGCGCCGCTACGTCGCGTCCCTCTCGACCTACGCGCGGCAGTTCCTGGAGCGCCTGCCGCGGCCCGAGGTCGATCGCATCACGAACCTGCCGCCGGCGATCGCGATCGAGCAGAGGAACCGCGTCACCAACGCGCGCTCGACCGTGGGCACGGCCACCGAGATCCTCGACCACCTGCGTCTGCTCTTCGCGCGCGTCGGCGAGACGCGCTGCTGCGGGAAGCCGGTGCGGCCGGGCACGGTGGAGGGCGTGAGCGGGAGGCTGCTCGAACACTTCGCGGGCGGACGCGTGACCCTTACCCTGCCGCTCGTCCGCCGGAGCGGCGAGACGCCGAAGGCCCTGCGCGAGCGCCTGCTGCGCGAGGGCTACGCGCGGCTCCGGCTCCCGGACGGGAGCATCGCGGACGTGGGCGAGCTCTCGCAGGCCGCCCTCCGCGCGGCGCTCCCGGGCGCGGAGCTCGTGCTCGATCGCGTCGCCGTCGGCGCCGACGCGCGCGCCCGCCTCGCCGAGGCGGTCGCCGCGGCATTCGCGCGCGAGGGCGAGGTGCGCGTGGTCGCGGCCGACGGCGAGCGGCGGAGCTACCGCGCCGGCTTTGCCTGCGACGAATGCGGCCGGCGCCACCCCACACCCGAGCCGGCGCTCTTCTCCTTCAACAGTCCGCTCGGGGCGTGTGAGGCGTGCCACGGCTTCGGCCGCACGCAGGCGCTCGATCTCGAGCGCGTGGTCCCCGACCCTTTGCTTTCGCTCGCGGGCGGCGCGATCGCGCCGTTCCAGACGCCGAGCGGCCGCGGCTGCCAGCGCGACCTGCTGCGCGCGGCGAAGGCGGCGCGTGTGCCGACCGACGTCGCGTGGCGGGACCTCACGGCGGCGCAGCGCAGCTTCGTGGTCGCGGGCGACGACGGTGACTGGTACGGCGTGCGTGGCTACTTTGAGTACCTGGAGTCGCGCCGCTACAAGGTGCAGGCGCGCGTCACGATCGCGCGGTACCGCCGCTTCGACCCCTGCGAGCGCTGCGGCGGCGCGCGGCTTCGCCCCGAGGCGCTCTCCGTCTACGTGGGCGGGCGGCACCTCGGCGAGATTTCGCGCCTCTCGATCGGCGAGCTCGACGCCTGGCTCGCGGGCGTGGTGCTGACCCCGGCCGAGGCGGCGCGCGGCGCGCGCCTTCTCGCCGCCCTCCGCGCGCGCGTCGCGACCGCGCGCGAGGTCGGGCTCGGCTACCTCTCGCTCGAGCGCCAGGTGCGGACGCTCTCCGGCGGCGAGGCGCAGCGCATCCAGCTCGCGACCGCGCTCGGTGGCGCGCTCACCGGCGCGCTCTACGTGCTCGACGAGCCCTCGGTCGGCCTCCACGCGCGCGACGTCGCGCGGCTCCTCCGCGTGCTGCACGCGATCCGCGACCAGGGCAACACGTTGGTCGTGGTGGAGCATGCCGCCGAGATCGTGGCGGCCGCCGATCACGTGATCGACCTCGGGCCCGGCGCGGGCCGGCTTGGCGGCTCCGTCGTCGCCGAGGGCAGCGTCGCGGCGCTCCGCGCCGCGGAGGGCTCGCTCACCGGCCGCCTCCTGGCCGGCGCGTTCCGGGTCGAGCGGAAGCGGCGCGGGTCGCCCTCCGGCCTCCTGCGCGTGCGCGGCGCCGCAGCCCACAACCTGAAGGACGTGGACGTGGACGTGCCGCTCGGGCAGCTGGTCGTGGTGACCGGCGTCTCGGGCGCGGGCAAGTCGAGCCTGGTGCGCTCCGTGCTGGTCGGCCACCTGCGCCGCGATCCCGAGCGCGGCCCGTGCGAGCGCGTGCTCGGCGGCGAGCAGCTCGACTCCGTGGTGGTGGTCGAGCCCACGCCGCCGGCGCGCAGCCTCCGCTCGAACCCGGCCACGCTCTCGAAGGCCTTCGAGGGCATCCGCCGTCGCTTCGCCGCGACCCCCGAGGCGCGCCGGCTCGGGCTCGGCGCGGGCTGGTTCTCGTTCAACGTGGCGGGCGGCCGCTGCGAGTCGTGCGAGGGCACCGGCGAGACGCTCGTCGACATGCAGTTCCTCGAGGACGTCCGCGTGCCGTGCGAGAGCTGCGGCGGGCGCCGCTACCGCAAGGAGGCCGACGCGATCCGGCTCGGCGGGCGCGCGATCCACGACGTGCTCGACCTCACACTGGACGAGGCGCGCGCTCTCTTCGCGGACGACGCGGCGATCGCGAGCCGGCTCGCGCCCTTCGCGCGCGTGGGCCTCGGCTACCTCACGCTCGCGCAGCCGCTCTCCACGCTCTCCGGCGGCGAGCTGCAGCGCGTGCGCGTGGCGCAGGCGCTCGGCGGCGAGCGTGACCGCTCGCTCTACGTCCTCGACGAGCCGACGACGGGCCTCCACGCGAGCGAGGTGCAGGTGCTGCTCGACTGCCTCGGCGAGCTGCTCGACGCCGGCGCGAGTGTGCTCGTGGTGGAGCACAACCTCGACGTGATCCGGCTCGCCGACCACGTGATCGACCTCGGTCCGGAGGGTGGGCCGGGCGGTGGGCGCATCGTGGCGCAGGGCCCGCCCGAGGCGATCGCCGCGTGCGCGGCTTCGCACACCGGGCGCGCCCTGCGGGGTCTGGTCGCGGAGTAGACTCCGGCGCGATGCCCGACCGTCCGCTGCCGCCGAGCGAGATCGAGCCGCTCGACTTCTTCGCGCGCTGGCTGCCCGAGGTCGTGGCCGCCGATCCCGAGCGTCGGGGGCGGCTCGGCGACACGCGGGCCACGCTCCAGTTCGACCTGGTGGGCGAGGGCGGCGGAAGCTTCCTGCTCCACGTCGAGTCGGGCCTCGTGCGCGGCGCGCCGGGGCCCGCGGAGGTCGTGGACCTGCGGCTCGAGCTCGACGTGGCGACGTGGCGGGCGCTGAACGACGGCTCGCTCTCCGCGCCCGAGGCCTTCCTGCGCCGCCGCCTCCGGGTCCAGGGCAACTTCGTGCTCGCGTTGAAGCTCCAGCTCATCATCGGATGAGGCGCGGGCCGCGGGGCCCGCGCGCTCAGCGCTTCCGCGGTGCGCGCTTCGGGTTCTGCTGCTGCGCGTCGCGCCGGTGCGCGAAGATGCGCTTGTCGTGAGCGCGACGGAGCTGCTGGCGCAGCGTGTCGAGCAGCTGGTCCGCGGCGCGCCCCGGCTCCACGGCCGAGCTGTGCGTCGCGAGCCGCGTCGACTTCCCCGTCACGTGCCCGTGCGCGGTGTGTCCCACGCCGTCCGGCGTGAGAGTCACCTCCACGTGGGTGACCTCGGGGAACTCGCCCGCGAGCACGTCGCAGCGCGACTCCAGCTCCTCGCGCAGCTCTTCGTCGGTGGCCATGTCCTTGAAGTTCACGACGACTACGGCGTTCGACATCGGGCCTCCTGTGCTTCGGATGACTTCGAGAGTCGGGTGCGGGCACGCCGCCGTCAAGCAAGACGTGGCGCACGAACGCTTCGCGGATGCGCAGTTGCGTGCGGTATGTTCGAGTTTCCCGGAAGCGTTTCGAGCGCTGGTGCCTCGCCCGGACTTCAAATCCGGTGGAGAACGTGGCGACACGGTCTCGGCGGGTTCGATTCCCGTCCGCTTCCGCCACGCGCTCGCCTGTTGACGCGATGTGCCTCAGTCGATCAGAATGCGCGGCGGGGGGATCGCTCTGTACTCGCGCACCGAGGCAGCACGGATCGTGCGGGT
>Ga0187893_10001609_pt1 | contig 53556 bp, 35 predicted proteins | sample MA1701074metaG_FD_139574 | JGI IMG/M metagenome (GOLD analysis project Ga0187893, IMG submission 139574) | White microbial mat communities from a basaltic lava cave in the Kipuka Kanohina Cave System on the Island of Hawaii, USA - MA170107-4 metaG ... | reverse complement strand
TTAAAGCCGCCGGAAAACCCAACTGGCCGAAGCTCGACGAGGTGATCGCGAACGTTGAAAAAGCGCGCGCCGAAGGGCTCGACATCACCGCCGACATCTACACCTACCCCGCCGGCGCAACTGGATTAAACGCCTCGATGCCGCCGTGGGTACAGGATGGCGGCTTTGACGCCTCGATCCAGCGCATGAAAGATCCAGAAACCCGCAAGCGCATCGCGCGCGAAATGAATGAGTGGTCCGGCGAGTGGGAGAACATGTATCTGCAGGCCGGCGGCGCTGACGGTGTTCTGCTGGTGAGCTTCAAGAACGACGCGCTGAAACCGCTGACCGGTAAGAGGCTCTCCGAGGTTGCCAAGATGCGCGGCAAATCTCCCCAGGAGACCGCGATGGACCTCATCATCGAAGACGACAGCCGCGTCGGAACGATTTATTTTTCACAATCGGAAGACAACTTGCGAAAAAAGATTCAACTGCCATGGGTGAGCTTCTGCTCGGACTCGGCATCGATTGCGCCCGAAGGAGTGTTCCTCAAGAGCAACGTGCATCCGCGCGCGTATGGAAGCTTTGCGCGCGTGCTGGGCATGTTCACTCGCGACGAGAAACTATTGACGCTCGAACAAGCCGTGCGAAAGCTGGCGGCGCTGCCCGCCGAGACCCTCAAACTCGACCGCCGCGGGATGCTCAAGGAAGGCTACTTCGCCGACGTGGTTGTGTTCGACCCGGCGAAAATTCAGGACCACGCAACGTTCGAGAAGCCGCACCAGTACTCCACGGGAATGGTTCACGTGTTCGTCAACGGGGGCCACGTGCTCAAGGACGGCGAGCATACCGGGGCCAAGCCGGGGAGATTTTTGCGTGGGCCGGGCGCGGCTGAGGAGCCGGGTGCTTAGGCATTACGCCGACGTTCGTGCCAATCAACCTGCCAATCCGGGCGGTTTTCCAACATGAACAGCAGCACCCGCCGGCCAGGAAAAGCCTCCATCTCTTCGATTACGCGATAGATCGAGTCGTAGGTGTCTGTTCTTCCTCAGACGGACTGTTCTACGCTAAGTGCTCTCCGGCCGCGTCTCTCCACCAACGGGGTCACCGCAGAGCAAATCACCGGGAGCTGGGTGACTCCGCGGATACTCCTCGTCCAAGACGAGCCAGAGGCCATCGGCTCGCTCGTTGATAATCTCCTGCTTTCGTTCCTCGGTGAGGGGAATCATCCCATCGGCCATGGGCGCCTTTCTCCTTTGGTCGGCATCTGGTGCCGGGAGTTGTGGACTTGATTACTCGAATGCCTCCACGTAGTCCGCTTTTTCGCCGGCATGCTTGAGGACGTCAGCGAGCCAGCGTTTCTTTCGCCTGCCGCGGACCACGCGCCCGACGAAGCCAAGCGCAGTCGCGACGTCACTCCGGTTGTGTCGAACATCGTCGCGGGTTGTATGTGAGTACTGGTTCATGAAGCCGGTGATGCTGTCCGGTTGGGCGAAAACATAGGTGGCGTGACCAGGTTGTGGCACCTCGGAAATGAGGACGTTCCGCCACACAAAGAGGTACTCGTCACGGCATAGAAACCACGTCCGGCTTCGCTTTCGCAACTGCTCGTAGTAGTACGGTTCGTAGTCGGAGCGCCATGTGACATGTTGCGGCTTGAGATGTGTCGAAACGCCAAGCCGATCGAACCAGTCCTGGACAACCACGTGCTCGACGGGTTGTTTCTCGACCTCGGCGCGCACTTTCTCGACCACAGCGGCGTGTTCACCGAGTAGCTTGTGGATCGCCTTCGCCCGTTCGACATCGGCAGCGAGATCACCGGGAACCGTCACACGAAGTCGCGACGGCAGCGCTGCATACCAGGTCCGCAGGATCCACTCGCCCTTGACTAAGCGATACTTGCCGGCGTAAACGAAAGTGGCATGTACTTCAAGGCGCGTTGTCAGCCAGTGCTTCCAATGGTTCCAGGTGAGGTCCCATTGCACACCGGGAAGGAGATTTGCGTCGAGCCAGACCTCTAGTTTGCGGCGCGGGTCCCTGCAGACGACTCGATCCGTGAAGAATTCGCAACTCCGCAGCAGCAAGGATACGCGCCGCGAACTCATCTCGGGCTTGTAGGCCAGAATGCAATGGCCGAAGAAGGCCTGGCCGTCCTCAGAGAGTTGCCCCTCCACCAGAATCGATCCGAAGCCGCCGTAGGGAAACAGCGGAGGCGCATCTTCATCGCGGCGAAGCACGTCATAGCAGTTGCGAAGGTCCGGGTGAGCCAGGATGTTGAAGGCGCGTTCGAGCTTCGAACGCTCAGCAGCATGCGGCGGAGCGACCGCCAGTTCAAGACTCCGGACCCGCCAGGCTAGGCGGAGGTCCGCGAGCGAGGCCAAATCCGACACCCGGAGGAGGTCGTACAGGGTCTTCCGATGTGCATCGCCGTCCAGAAGATAAAAGTAACGTCGGATGTCCGCGCCCGGCAGGAATAGAGCCTTGGGGCCGGTCGAACAGTTAGGCAGATCCGCTCGAACGAAGAAGCCCGCTCCGTTGTCCCGCTGTTTCGGCAGACCGACATAACCGATTGTCACGTAGAGCAGTTGAGTGGACCGACTGCGAAATCCGCGTCGCTCAATGAGGATCTCCGTGCGGCTGTCAGCGAGAAAGGCGAGACTATCGCCCGGCCGAAGGAATCGCACCAGGAAGGGCGGTAGATCGGCGTCGGTTCCACCCCCGAAGACCCGGTGTGCAGATCCGCTGCCTCGCTCCAGCCCCAGCGCCGTCCGAACCTCGATTGCGCTGCTCACATGACAAGGATAAAGCGGTCGGGGAGAATCGCAAAACGAGTTCGTGTCCTGCCGGGCCGGTCTCAACAGGAGGCCCGGTGCTGCCTGGCAATTCCATTCCATAGCGGAAGCAAATTGCCATAGCCACCGACCTGACTCGGCAGCTAACAAAGAAACGTCTTGCCGACAGCGGGCTTCAAGTAATTGGTTACAAGGAGGTTATCGGTTGACTGTCTGACGCATGCCTGTCCGATTCGCTATGCCAAAGGCCTGCGCCCTCCCGCCAAGGGATTGTTTCTGAGACTTCCCGATCAGTGATCCTCGACGGAATCCCGCGACTCGGCCATCCAGAGGTCACTGTGTGCTAGTGTGTGCGAAGAATCGGCTTGCTTTCCGCTTCGGCGATTTGCCCTGAAGAGCACTTGTCCGCTTTGTTGACAAAGCTGCCGGTTCCTTTTTATTGAGGGGTGACCGCTGGGGTGTTTGGATGAGTGGACTGGAGGCGAGTTAAGCGCGAGAGAGTGACTGTTTCCCGGTCGCTTTCGATTCGAAGTCCGAAGCGTGCGCCAACTATCTTGCCCGCGGCCGGCTTGTCGGGATTCGAGGCGGCGTGCACGCGCGAGTACGAGCTGCAAGGATGGTGCCCAGCATCAGGTAATGTAGGCAATCACTCGATTTCGATCCAGCCAATAAGTTCCGAGGAGAAGGCACTATGGTCAGCGTCGAGACCGCGCTGAACGATCTCTCGGTGCAGCATCGGCTCGATCACATTCTTGAGCTGTTGCAGCCGGTCGTCGGGTGTTCGAGTGGGAGTCGCATACGCATAGCCGAAGCTCTCATCGACCGACCGCTCTAATACTGGCTGACGCTGGCCCCTCGTGTCTATCGCAATTGGTTGGAGGTGCGATCTGACTTCGCCGCTCGTGCCATTGCTTTCCACATGCCACAGCGATACTACGCCTTGGTCATCATGTTCCGACTTCACGGCCGCTCCGAGAGTTTCCGCTGGAACTCGCCGGAAACGATCGAGCAGATCTTGAACCAGAGGGTGGTCGAGTCCAACCAATTCAAGGTTTGCATCATCTTTGGCCTTGTCACGAACCGTCGTGAGGCTAATTGAGCGACCATCACGGAAGGTGATTTCATAGACAGAGTCGCTGGCATTCCGGAACTGATGGCCGTCCGCAGCCATCGCCTCGGATAGGAAGCGTACTAGCCGCTTCATGCTAGATTCGATATCCGCAAACGGCTTGTAGTCATCCAACCGAAAATCGTCCAGATCTTGGAAGAGATCGAACACCACTCGCCGCGCCTCTTCAGCGTTGCCGAGAGCGGCCTCGAGTTCCAGCCGGGTTCTGTGCAACTCGGGGTCGGAAAGAGCTTCTTGATACAAGCGGTCGTAGTTAAGGCGCTCGGATAACTGCCCGAGAATCTGAGAACGCATGTCCTCGGCGACGTTTCCTTGCTCATCTACCTTGCCTAAAGCTCGAGCAATCTCGGTCAGCTTGTCATTGAGGAGCAGAAAGATTCGGCCTTCGATCGTATCGGATAGAACGAGGTTGTAGACCTGAGCCGTGTGAAGCTGGCCGTACCGGTGAATGCGGCCGATACGCTGCTCCACGTCCATCGGGTTCCAAGGCAAGTCGAAGTTGAACAAGATGCGCGCAAACTGAAGGTTGATCCCTTCCCGGCCGGCCGCGGTGCACACTAATACACGCGGGCCGTCCTTCGTCTTGAATCGTCGTTCGGCAGCAAGCTTCGAGCCATGGTCGCCACCACGAAGGACTACGACTCCTTGTCCTGGATAGGTCTTCTCAATCGACTTGGCCACGACATCGACAGTCCCGAGATACGTGGCGAAAATGACAACCTTCTCGTTGGCATCCTGACGCCAAAGGACGCCCAGGGCATGTAGCAGCTTCTCGACCTTTGTCTCCGCCCCCGAAGGGAATGCCGCGAGCAAGGTCTGAATGCGGAGCCGCTCTTCCGGCAACGCCAGGCTAATCGCAGCCGCGGCCATCTCCTCGGCCTGAGCGCTCTCGTACTCGATAGCATAGTGGTCGCTGGCCCGCGCCAACTCTTCCTCGTCCAGCTTGCGCGCCAGTTTTACGCGGAAATCTGCAAGGACTCGATCCGCCTGGCCACGGCCCACCATGTCGTCGGCAAGGCCAAACTCCTCACGAATCATCGTGCGAGCTTCGGTGTACAAGGCCTCGCGGCCGTCGATATCGAGCTTCTGATCGCGAACCATCGCTTCGTGGATAGTGAGCATGAGCAGGCGCCGCCGTAGTGTACGGCGCACTGCCGCGAAACTCGATGAGGCGATCTTCTGGAAGATCGTCATGACAAATCCCAACGCCCGCCCCTTGCTGCCTTTCCGCTTGGCTAGTGCGAATCCGTCCTCGAGGTATTCCCGGAGTTGCTCATAGAAACGGCGCTCGTCCGCCCCCATCACAAACGACTCGGTATGTACCAAACGCCGAGCAAACAGCGGAGAGCCGTCTGCTTTGCAGGCGTCGGCTTTGGTTCTGCGATAGACAACAGCGTTCAAGCGATGGCGTTCCCGGATCATCTCTTCGGCGGAGTTGAACAGTGTCGGATTCAACAACTGAATCAACATCCAGAATCGGAAGTGATCGCCTTGATGTGGAGTTGCAGAGAGCAACAAGAGGTCGCGAGCATGTGCTTTAAGAGCTTCCACGAGCTTGAAATTCTCGGTCTTGCGAATGCGGTTCCCAGTGCGCCATGCGGTGAGGTGGTGTGCCTCGTCAAAGACCAATAGGTCCCAGGGCGGCGCGTCCTTCAGTCGCTGTATCCTCGCCGGGCGCTTCAAGGTGTCGATGCTCGCGATCAGGCGATCATGCTTGACGAAGGCATTCGACTTCCGGTCCGTAACATCTCCCTCGCTACCGAAAACCTCGAAGTTGAGATGGAAGACTTCGTTTAACTCGCGGTGCCAGTTGTTCACGAGTCCCGCCGGAACAACAATCAGGGCGCGCTTTAACTCGCCGCGCGACGCGAGTTCTCGCAAGATCAGCGCGGTCTCTATCGTCTTCCCGAGTCCCACCTCATCCGCGATCAGGAACCGGCGAGGGAGGGCTGTAGCTACGCGGTGCGTCAGGACTACCTGGTGGGGAAGGAGATCGATCTTCGCGGCGGTCAGCGCCGCCGCCGAATCCATCAGTGGCAACGCGTAGGATTCGTAGACCAGCCAAGCGCGCCGAAGTCGGTCTGGGGTGCCCGGCGCAACGTTCCGCAGAATTCGCTCGGCCCGGCTTACCAGTGGGGCTAGAGAAGATAGCGGAATCTGCTTCTCTCCCACCCCAAAGAACGCGCGCGCGTAGCCGTTCTCGGTGATCTCTACGACGACGCCTTCGCCGAACTCCGGGTGGACGATCCGCTGCCCTGGCAAGAGCTGAGCCGTTTCGATCGTCATGGGACTTCCACGTTCACTAGACTCTCGGCCTCATGAAATCCTCGGATGGTTCAGTCCGATCCAGGCTTGACCGTCCGGGTCCTGGTTTGGCTCGGCCAAGTTCATCACGCGCCGGACGTCCGAATCCGCGCCGGCCCAAAGGCAGCGACCCAAAGGCAGCGAGATTCCGGCAAAGGCTCCCGTGCAGTGCCATTCGTACAGTTCCGTAGCGCGGGGCATCGCGATCCTCTTTCGGCCTCCCGGAATCCACAGGACCAGGGCTGCCTGGTTCTCGTAGCGATCCTGAAAGGCCAGCAGAAGCTTGCGGAGATCTTGCTCCAGCCACTGAGTGGCGTCATCCGGCATGAGGGCGTCCAGGCATCCCTCGATCCCTGCGACCACCAACGCGTCTCCATCTGCGGCAGGCAGGTCTTCCGGCCAGTCCCTGGAGAGGGCGAAGAACTGCCGGATCGACAGAACCTGGGACGGCTTCGCGATGCGATCCAGACCCTCTGCACCCCAGAGCAAAGTCAGGCCGCGCCTGGACCAACTGAAATCGCTCAGCACGCGCATCAACCCTCTTCACCATCATCAAAGAAGAGCTTCATTTGTTGCGTCTCATCCCGATGCTGGATCTCCCATGTTCCGTAGATCTGTGATGCGATTGTGGCGGCGTTCCGAACCTGCGGCGTTGCTCCGTGTTGGATTTGCCACTTGAGCAGGCGGCCAAGCGCGGGGTGAGGCCGGAAATTTGTATTGTTCAACGTGTCCGTTACGTTGATGCCACTCTGCGGAAAGCTCGCGCCGATGAGCACACTGGCTTGGTCGTAGTCGGTCGTCAGCTTCCGGCGATGCTTCCCGTACCAGTCTTTTGCGATATCGAGCGGTGAGACTAGGTGGTAGACCTTCTGTGTCTCCGTGCACCAGCCGCGTTCTTCGTACTCCTTGGGGTCGATGGTGGTGCCCCGCAGCAGTTTCTGCATCTGGTCGCGAGGCTGTTGGGCGACGCCGTCGAAAAGTCGAAGAAACTGGCGCGTCATAGGCTCCGCGTTCACGGGAGGTGGCTCTTTCCCACCGCCTGATTCTTCGTCCAGCAACTGGTTGATACCGATCAAAGCATCACGGACCGAGAACTCTTTACCCTCGTCAACAAAGACCTTGCCGTAGTGGCGAGAGAAGTATTCGAGAGCTTTGCCGCGCTTGATGACCCTCAGGTCACCGCTCGCAAGGCCAGCCTTTTGGTGAAGCGTCAACAACTCTGTCAGTTGCTTCACTTCCGCCAGGACTTCCCGGCGCATCCTGGCCCAACTAACAGGCTTCGGCTCTTCGGTGCGCTTTCGGCAGACGTGGATAATGTCGTACTCAATCGTCTGCGAACCGAAGGTTCCTGGCTTTGCTCCTTCCCCTTTTGTTTCGTCGCTTCGTATTGGGTAAGTTGCTTCGAGGTAGAAGCCCGCATCGAACAGGCTTTCCAGCACCCTGACCCACGGCTCATCTTCGCTGTGATGAAAGGTGAACGTGAGTAGGCCGGTCGCCTTGAGAATTCTTTTGCATTCGCGCCAGGTTTCGGTCATGAGCCGCTTGTAGAAGCCGGTTGGATCATCCGGCTGCCTTGCCCGGTTCGCGACGACTTCAAGTGTCTTGGGCGTGTAGTCGGGCTCAAAGAGATCCGGGTATCGCTGTTTCAGCACCAGCCGGAGCCATACGTGAAAGAAGTCCGAGACTTCGGAATAGTGGAGAAGACCTTCGAAGGGTGGATCGGTGACAACGAGGTCCATCGAGCGGGCAGGAAATCCCTCTCCGAGATCAGTCGCTGAGCGGCATTCCAGAAGAATCGGATTTAGAAGAGGGTCGCCGCACCTCACCTTTTCGCTCTTGCCGGTCGAAACCGTGCCATTTCCTGTCATCACATCCGCGACCATTCGCTTATCCAGGATGTCCCAAGGATCGGCACTCCATTCAATTGACTCCGAAAATGCCTCGGTGCAGGACCTCCAGTTCCCACGGCCAAGCTGCGCGAAAACGCTGTTTTCAACGGCATTTGCCTTGGGGTGGTAGTTCGCATTGCTAAGCATGGGGGCAAGACAGTCGCGGCTGATGTCCCAAATGCAGAACATGTTCTGATTGCGAACATACTGCTGGAATCCACCGAGAACATACTCCCGGACTCCTAGCGAATGGCTCCCGAGAGTATTGATTGCCCGCAATAGGAGTGAATGAATCAGCAGTTGACGCGGGTTGAACATCTTCCACCAGTGGGTGTAGCCGTGATTCGGAATACCGCCGTTATTCATGTGTGTCATGAAGCCATACGGCAACTCGCTCGTCGGCCAATATCCTGCAAGACCCGCATCCCTCCTGCATTCCCACTCACGGTGCGCAGCGCCATACACATTTGCTCCTGGTAGTGCTGCGAAGAAGCGACCGCCATAGGCTTGTTCGTCACCGTCGCACTTCGGACAATAGCCCTGAATCGTGTATTCGGCGACAGGCCCGGTCTTCTTTGTGGCTTTGATGCTGTCCAGAACATCCTGAACCGTACCGCAGGCTCCACAAGCGAAGTGCGATTTCTTCGGCACGGTGCCCTTGTTGGTGTCGATCACGGCGCCTGTCTCGGGACACGTAACGACATCTGGCAGTTCGCCGCGAACTTCAACCAGACGCAGGTTTCTAGCGCGTTCGACGTTCCAGGCAGCCGTGCTTGCGGCGTCATCCGTCGCCGTCCCACCAAATTCGTCGCCGCTCGAATCCATTCCCGGAGAGCCTGTCAGCCATCCAGGGTGAATCAGTAACGTTAGGCTGATCTTCTTGTTCGCGCCCTTTCCTTCAAGGTCAGGGAAGGAATGCAAGTTACCACATTGAGGACACTTCACTGTAGTGTCTGACTGAAGAAGGGTGTAGCGCTTCTCGGTTGCGGCTGCAACAAGAGGTATATTCGGCGCCATGCGCGCGTCGGACGCCTCGACGTCGAACACCTCGCCGCACGCCTCACACTCGAAGTCTTCCCAAGCCTTGACTGTCAGCGTCTTGACCGCGATCACCGGTGAACTCATGATTGGCGTTCGATGGCCGCAGCCCGTCATCTGGCAAGGACCGTGCTTCGCCCAGAAGACATAGATGACCTCGGGCCCTTCGTACCGGAACCCCTTGCGCTCTTCGGGGGTGAGGCGCAAGGCGTCAAAGTCCGGGGGCATTGCCTCGCCCGTCGAGACACGTGTCCACCTGCCCCTATGACCTCGAGGACAGTCGCACGCGTAGAAAGGCATGATCTGTGGTTTGACTTCGGCTTCGATTTCCGCCAGCAACGCCTGCACTTCAGCCGGATCGATCTTGGCCATCTCGTTCTTCACGATGAACCAGGCCACCGGGTTCAGGTCGCAGCCGTACATCTGCATGCCAAGCCGGCTGCCTTCAACGATGGTCGTGCCTCCGCCCATGAAAATGTCGGCAACCTTGAGGTGCTTCAGGGCGCCCTTCTTCTGATGATTGGCGTAGTAGACGTCCCAAACTGCCTTGGCTGCCTGTGCCGGATCGTCAGGGGCCTTCATCGGCGCCGCCAGCAACATGGAACGGAACACGCTCGACCGCCGCCGGGCCCACCACTTCGACATCTGATAGATCGGCTTTCCCGCATTGCCTTCGATCTGCGAAATCTGGTTGATCGGGATGATCGGGAAATCGACCTCCAGGCAGGTCTTCGGGCGGTTGGGGTCGTTGAAGTCGACGGTCTCAACGGCGACCGGGCGGCCGGCGCCGACAGCCCTGGCGATCTCTTCGGCCAGCCTCTCCTTTTTCGTCTTTCCGGTCATGTTGGTCGTCCGAGGCATCAAAGCAGCTCAAGCCCGCGAGATCTCCAGAAACGGCACAGCGGCTTCCAGCAGAGTAAGCCCTCCGTGCACCAGTGATGGATAGCCTCCGGGACTGCGCCACTTCCGCCGGCCCAGAACCATCCGATGGCCGCCATGCGCGGATTCGAACCGGATGTCGAGAGGAGGGACCCACGGCCCGACGTTCCCGCCCGGCGTGGAACGTCCGCTGGCAAAGGACTGCTGTAAGTACTTGGCCTGTTGCTCGTCTTCGGTATTCGCGAACTGGCCGGTCGCTGCGTAGCCGTGGTCCGAAGTGATAACCAGCCGCCGCCCCTGAGTCAGCCTGTTCACGAGCGACCAGAAATCCTCACTCGTCAACTGAGCGGCTGCTTCTTTGGCCAGCGTCTCAAGTCCGCCGCCCTTATCGCTGAGGGTATGCATCCGCTTATCCGGCCATTCGTGCCAAAGGAAGAGATCCGGGTGCGTGGGTACCCATAGGGCGCAATCGGCCCAGGGCAGGTCCGTGCATTCCGTGCGTGCGCCGGAAAGAGCCGAACCTCCCGTCGCCATTCCATTCGAAAGCGCAGATCGTTGCCCAAAGCCGAGGGCCTTGGCGAACGGGGTCGTGTCGGGAGGAAACTCTGCAAGATGCAGAGCGGCTTGATGAATCGTATAGCCGCGGGAGGAGGCGGTGTGTAGAAGCCATGGCGCTTCGCGGGCGGACAGGCCGTCCAGGATGAGAACTGCGCGTCCGCTTGGTCGGGCTGCCCACCACGACAGGATCTCCTGTGAGTTGATCGGCGCGCTGGATTCACAGCAGCTCCAGAGATCGTAGCCTGCGGTAGACAGGAAGAGATCGAGTGAGGCAATTTCCCTGTCGCGCCGCATTACTTCGCCAACTGGAGAGCCTAGAGAGAGGACCGGAGAGAAGAGTTCCCAGGCGTAGTCCAGAATTGCCCGCCACGCCCCCGGCGCGTCAGCCGCTTCGATCCTTCGCAGCAGCGCTAAGGGGAGAGGCATCAGCTCTGGTCCTTATCCAGATCCAGCTCGTAGGAGAAACCGTCGGGAAGGCCCTTGAGAAGCTTCTGGAGTTGCGCACCCGTCAGTTGGTCTAGCTTCAGGTTGACGTTGTGGACAGTCGTAGCGGGACCGATCCCCCAGGCTTCTGTCTTGCCGAGGAGATTCAAGGCCGATGTCGCGGGAGCATGGCACTTAAGGGGAGCTGCTACCGGAGTGCCGCCGAATAGAGACCCAGTATCCGTTGTGGTGGACCCATCGCCACTGGCAGGGTCGGGAAAAAGTGTGTCCGGAGCGGGCTGCGGAGGAGGATTGGGGGCGGGTACGGGCGGGCTCATACCTCCTGCCGAGGGAACGGCCTCCGGGAGCAAGATGTATGTCTCCTCCAGGTTTTTCCCAGCCGGGATCTTGGTCTTCATTCGATTGTAGGCCGTGGCGGCATCCTCACCCGGCTGCACCTGGAGATACTCGTATTGAAGGGCGATGGCGATCCTGCCATTGGCACAGACGCGCACCAGCCGTTCCTTCGCTTCAATCTCTCCCAGCCAGGGAATGCATGCCTGTCCATTCGGCCGCGGCTCGGTGAGTTCACGCAGCAGTTTCGCCACGGTCTCACTGTTTTGGGCGTGCGCCGTGACCAGGTCCTCGAAGTCCTCGGGGATGAATAGATTCTGGCGGACGGCTTCGTCAATTGCTTCGGGTATCTTCGCACCCTGCGCACCGTGATTCTCGACGTGAAAATGGCATTTTGACGGCTCCTGGTAGTTCCAGGTGTCAAGGGCCGCAAAGCGATCGAGGCGAACTTTGAGAATGCTGCGGAGCTCACCCTGGTACTTTCCATGCAGTCTGCCGTACTCGCTGCCTTCGTTCCGCCATTCATCGGCCTTCACGACGGCACGAGCGAGGATCAGAAGATCGCGATCCAGAAATGCGTTCGTGCAGCCCGGCTTCGGGATGAGAAAGCGAACCGTGTTGCGTCGCTTGGCGACGTGCGTCTTCAACCATTCACCGAGACGGGCGTGAATGTCGTCGGGTTCTTCGGGCAGTACGACGATCGGAATTCGATCGTCCCATTGGTCGGGATGGTCGGCTGGGTCAAGTCCATCCCACGGATTCTTCAGCCAATCACGCCTGAGCACGATCACGCGGAACTTCTTGGCGACATCGTCCGCACCGCCGATCACGTAGCGCGTTTCCTTGGCAAGCTGGTCGACATCTTCTCCGCCCGCGAACAGCTTGTCGTTGCGAGCAAACGCCATGAGCTTTGCCCTGGGGTTTTCGGGCTCCCGGAAGACGAGCCGTGTTCCTTCCTCATGGATGTTGAAACTGTTGTCTACGATCTGGCGCAACTCGACTTGGAAGCGGTTGTCGTCAATCGGCGTGTCACGCGTGATGTCGATCTGCAACGTTGCCGGCTCCGCGCCGGCCAGCCTCTCCATCGCGAGTGACCGAAGCCAAAGTGCGCCGACGATCTCTTTCGCGTGTGGAACCTCGGAAGCCGGGATGATCTCGCGGACCTGCTCCAGATTGCGAAGAGCTTTCTCGCGGAGGTTGCTATGGTGCTGGTTGGATACGGAATCCAGCAGAGCTACAATTCCTCCCTTTTCGTTGTCAATTTGGAAGTCAGCGGCCGTTAGCACAGGCGATCCGTCGCCCCGCTGCTTGAAAAGGTCCGCGAGGATGCGAATCAGGTCGCGAGTCTCCTGAGCGTCGGTCGCCACGAGGACCTGGTCTTCGAGGAGTTGGAGAAGGTGGGGAGCAAAGGGCCATGCCTCAATGAAGCCTTGGCGAATATCGGGCTGCTCCGACGATGGGGCTTGGGACAGGCGCAAATACTCGGAGACGTGAGGCTCGATCAGCTTTTCGACAGCGTCGGGTGGGACCTGAACCCGATTCTCGAAGAGACGGTGCAGGAGAAGCCGTTGACGGTCGCGCCTCGCGTAGGGTCCCTTGAAGTCGATCTGGATCGGGCTGACACGGTGGATCTGCTGGTAGGCATCGGTGCTTCCGTTTCGGACGGAAACGACAAGCAGAAGAAGATCCGGTTGAGCCTGCGCGATTTCAGAGAGAATCTGAATGAAGTTAAAGGCCCATGTGCGCCAGGGATACTGCTTGGTATTTGTGAGTCCGTCGAACCAAGTCTGATATTCATCCAGGATCAGTGCTGTGGGCTGTTTCTGGAGAAGTTCCAGGATCAGATTTCGTCCGGGGATTTCTGTCTTGGCCGATCCCTGCCCTTCCCACTTGCCGCGGATGTAAGCGCCCTGCGGATGGCGCTCGAAAAGCAGATCCCAGATGAATTTGTAGTTCTGATGGACCAAGCTCTCCGTAATGACCTGCATCCCCGGCCGAAGTGCGAGCTCGGCCATCTTTGGGTATTGCAGCCGCTCCGCCCATGTACTCAGCCAATTTGAAGTCGCAGTCTGATCCGTGAGAGCGTGGTACAGCACGGCCATGAGGTGGGACTTGCCTTGCCCGCGCTCACCGAGGAAGACGACTGGGCGGTCGTTTGTAGGCCCGATCGCCTCAAGAGCGGTCAGCAAATCCGTTGTTGGGTAGGTGATCTCAAGGAATTCCGAAGCAGGCCGCTGCGTGGCGCCGGTCTTCGCGGCGTTGGAGAGCTCGATCATGGTGCCCGAGATTCGCTTTGTGCGAAACTCGGGACGAAGGTTTAATCCCAGCATGCAAGTGCTCGCGCTTTCTGTCCTATTTCGGCCAGTTTGGTATGGATGCGAGAATACCCGAGAATACCATTGTATTCTCCCTGTACCTCGCAGGGGCTGTTCTTCACGAACTACGAGCAAATCAATTGCACCTTCTCGGCGCTTCGCAGGGGATAGGTTAGCGTCGGCGAAGGGCACGACCTAGATCGAGCGCTCGTGTGAATCCGCCATCTGTGTCCGCATAAATAGCGCTTCCCTGAGGCACCAGCGCACTGGCGGCGAGGTAGTCGCTGGGCCGGCACGTGAATACGACGATCTGGAAGCCACGTGCCTTCTCGGCAAGCAACGCGCGAAACCAGTCCATCCGGCTGTCGTCGCTTTGAACGAGCTGGTCATCCAGGACAATTGCCGTGTCTAGATACTCCGCCAAGGACAATCTGTATAGAGTGGACAGTTGCTCACGGGTGCCGACCGATATCTGTGCCGGCGGCCTCACCGCGCCCGAGACCGTAATGCCTTCTGTCGCCAGTTGCGCGGTGAGATTGAAGGTCTCATAGCGCCGCTGTGTCAATTCCTGGAACCGGCTGGCGATTGCCGGCACAAGCGCCTGTCCGAGGTTGCTCGCCTGGGCCGCGTCAGCCTCCTTCATTTGGTCGAGCAGCAGCCTCCACGCCTCGTACTCCGCCTCGATTTCCCTTTCTTGGCGCTCCGCCATCTCGAACGCCTCGGTCGCATCGCGCAGCCGCTCGCGAGCCACTGCGCCGCCTACCTGTTCGAGCGCCCCATGCGCTCGCTGGATGTCGCGTTCAATGCCTTCGAGTTCCGATCTCATGCCAGCTATGGTGTTTTGGGCGGCGGTGACCTCTTCAGTAGTGACGGCTCGCTCAGGGACGGGCAGGGCGGCGTGCCGCAGAGTCGCTTCTTGGAGCTTGGCTTCGGCTGCCGCGAGATTCTCGGTGTCGCGAAGTCTTCGCAACTCGATGAGTCGACCGTCCTGCAACGCATGGTCGGTCCTCGCCGCCGTTAGCTTTCCCTGCGCAGTCTCGACCGCACTCGTTGCCTGAGCTGCCTTCGTACGCGCGCCGCTCAGGGCAGCGTCGATACGCCTTTTCCTCGCCTCGATCGTACGCTCCAGCGACGCGAACTCGGCCGCAACCGTTTCCTTGTCGGCGGTACCCGCCTCGAGGGTAGCCTGTGCCGCAGTCAACGACGCGTCTACCCCCTCAGGGAAGGCGAGCAGCGCGGCATCCCTTGCCACGATGGCCGCATCCAACGCCAACCTCGAGTGCCGGGCGCGCTCGTTGGCCAGTGTGCAGGCATTCGCCGCCTGGTTGGCGATTGTGCGCGCCGCCTCGGCCTCTTTTGACAACTGTTGTCGCCCCTTTCGTAACCCGGCGGTTGCATTAGCGCCAAGCGCCTTGAGATCGGCGGCCAATGTATCGAGCCCTGTGTCTCCGAGTGCCGCTCGGCACGCCGCCGCCCGGTCAGATGCTTCGCGCAGCGCCACTGCCGCTCCGGCGAGTGCGGCCATCTGGGTGCGCAGCGATTCCAGCTCTGCATCTTTCGTCTTGATGCTGGCGTCCAGTTCTTGAGCCTCCGCGATTTTCGTATCCAGGCCGTCGAGGTCGATGACACCGGCGGCTTTGAGGTGCGGTTCCACCTCTCCACTCCAGCGATTCTCCAGATTCTGGGCCTTCTCTTGCGCTTCGCGTCGGCCGCCGCGCACGCGCACCGTCGCCACGTCGGCGATGGAGACCTCAACCTCCGCGTTGGCTTCAATATCTACGGGTTGGGCGATTGACCTCGAATCGGTCTCTTGTCCATCCTTTTGAACCCGCAAGTCGAGGCGACTTTTCGGGCTCACCGTCACCACAAAGCCGACGCCGAGGGCGCCCTGCGCAGCGGCGAGGTCTGTGGCGAGCCTACGCAAGGGCCCGAGGGCACCAGGAATCGGGACTGTAATCGCAGCGCGCCGTGCGGCCAATGCCGCCCGTTCGCCTGAAGTCGCCTCCAGGCGGGCCCGTAGAGCAGCCTCGCTATCGACAACGGCCTGAGCATCCGCCGCCTGCTTATCGGCGGCGTGAACGTCCAAAGCGCGCTCAAGTAAGTCGCAACGCTGAAGGCCCTCGTCGGCAGACTTCGCTGCCGCTGTCGCTTTGGAAGCGGATTCAAGCGCACTGTTGGCGCTTTTCTGTTGGTCCTGGAGCTCGCGCTCGGCTGTGGTTGCAGCCTCAACAAGCTTCTGCGCAGCTTTTGCAGCATCGATCCGTTGCTGTGCCTCGCGCACAGCCTGGTCCGCCGTGGACTTTCGAAGTTCGAGCTGCTGACGAACAACTGTATCGGTCACGCCTGGATCTGATCCTTCCCCTCGGGCGGCTTCTTCCGCGACTCCGAGCGCGGCATCCGCCTCCACTTGCTGGTCGTGAGCGACCTTCAGCGCCTGCTCCGCCGCGGTGATATTCAGAACCAGTTTCGCAACCTGGCGCTTCGCGGCCTCCACTTCAGTTCCGATAGTCCGTATACGCAACACCTCTTCCTGCGCGAGGCGGACGTCTTCCGCCGCGATGGAGCGACACGTCGCCTGCGAAGCCAACCGCTCAAGGTTTGCGAGGAGGTCCGTAGCCACAGCCAGCGTCTCCTGCTTCCGGGCGCGCCTGTCGGTCAGCTCCCGCACCTGCCTCTCCGCGCCTTCCGATTCGGCGACAATCCTCTGAAGCTTCTCCTTCTCGTCCCTGGTTTCGTTGAGCCGCTCCGCTGCCGCTTTGAAGACGCTCCCCTTGGCGGTCTTCTTCGCGCCCTTGTCGGTGTAGGCCGCGTCCCGACGCGCCTGTGTTTCTCTCAGTAGCACGACGAACAGCGGGTCCTGCGCCACCGCCTGCAATGCGGAGGCGATCTGTTCCTTACCGCTTCCGGTCGGATCCTCCTGCAAGCTATTGCGGAGCACGGCGCTCACATCCTCCTGCGGGGACAAGAGCGCTGTGGCAAGAAAACTCGTCGGAAGTCCCTTGGCGCCGCCCATGCCGCCGGGCTCGGGGATACCCCAACGCAGGATCTGCCGCAGCCTCGCGTCCACCTTCCTTCCCCGCTCCACATCATCAAAGTCCTGCCCGTTCCTGGATTCCTGCAGAATCGACGAGCCGCTCTTGCCGAACTGCTTCCGTATGCGCCAGATGCGTTGTGCTTCGGTTTCGAACGTCATCTCAACGACCGGATCGCCGCTCCCCGTCCACCCGACATACTGGTCGCAATGTGTCGAGTTGTGAGGAAGCAGCAGGCCCAGTCGAATGGCGGCTACAACTGTGGATTTCCCGAGATCGTTGGGCCCGTACAATACGTTGAGCCCTGGTCCGAACTCGACGTCCACATTCTCGATCGCGGCGAAGTTCACGATGCGCAGCCGATGGAGCTTCATACGCCGCGCCCGCCTGTCGCGTCGTGACTCTGCAGTAGCTTGTAAAGATGCGCCAGCGCCTTGGTCGCCTTCGCTTTCTCGGATTCGTCCATGGCCTCCGCGACAAGCCGGTCAAGCCGTGCGACGGTCTCCTTCAGCACCGGCGGGAGGTCCTCAGGAAAAGCGTCCCCGGAACCGACTTGTAACCGCAGGTTCGAAACATCCTCTACCAGGACGCCAACCCGGCCATGTGTGGCGTCGGTCCCTCGGAGATCGCGCAGTATCCGCTCGACCTCGCTCTCCTCGGAGAGGGAGACAGTCATGTCGAGATGCAATCTCACGACGTGGCGGTCGAGATCGGGGGTCGTCAATAAGCTGCGAAGCTCATTCATGTCACGGCACAGCACGTCGATCCACCGCCAGAACGCAACCGGCTCGGCATCGACGCGGGGCCGCAACCCGCGCCGGAACAGCGCGACGAGCGCGACGCGGCCTGCGCCGGCTTCGTCGAAGCTCGTGGGCTCGGGAGCGCCGGGATACACCGTCGGCACCGGCAGGTTTTCGGTAACGTCGCGGAACGAATGGGTATCGCCTATGGCGAGATAGTCCAGTCCGCGTTGCACGCCTGCATCCCGGCGAATAGGGAAGTTGGTCTGGTACCCGTCAACGTCAAACGTGCACCCATGGACGCAACCGATACGGAGCCGTTCATCGCCAGGCTCGCGCGCCGGCAGCGCCATCGCCAGATCGTTCTCGCCTGCCTTCGATCGGCACGGGCGCGCGTATAAAACCGCCTGGGGCGCCAGCTCATACATGAAATCATCGCGGTCGACGACGTGCACCCACTCGGGAAGCCGCTTTCGAAAAGCGTGACCCGGCGCCCACACCGACTCCGGCGTAAGAGGATCATGGTTCCCCGGAATCAAAAAGAGAGGCGGGTGCGGACCGCTGTGGTTTCGGAACGTCTTCGCAAGCCCCTCCCAAAAGTCCGGAGCCGGATCCGGATCGTCGAATATATCCCCAACGCAGAGCACAGCATTCACCGTATTGCGTCTCGCGACGTCGAGGATCGTCGCGATCACATCCATGCGTGCCCGCGACAACTTTTTCTGCCCCTCCTCCGGGAACGACGGGAAGCGTCGCCCGAGGTGCCAGTCGGCGGTATGCAGCAGCCTCAGCACGACGTCTCCGGGTTCGGCGCGGCGATCTGGAACGCCGTCTGGAACAGCCGGGTCACCGTCGGCGCCCGATAGCGTAGCTCGTGGTATTCGTCGCGCCATTTTCTGTAAACCTCGTCCTCCCTGGATTCTAATGCGCCGATGCGGCGTTCGAGACTCTCTTCCCTGGTGGCCAGCTTCAAGATCTCCGCCTCGATCCGATCTCGCGCACTGGAACCGACAATCTCGTCACGTCGATCCCTCGCGGCCCGCAGCTTTTCTGCGATACTCGCCCGTTCGAGCCGACACACCAGAATTTTGTCCTCAACGAAGCGCTCAAGCTGACCGATGGCTTGCTCGAAATGCTTCTGCTCGCCTTCCTCGACCTGTCGCTGGTCGACGAATACGGCCTCATCGACTGCGTCGTCGAGCCATTGAGCGTCCACGGGACCTTTAGGGGCCGGGCCGTCGGTCGCCGTCAAGCGCAGGATTTTAGCGGCCAGCGACGGATCGACCGGGGCGCCTCCAACCAAAGCCGCCGCCACAAGCCGTTGAACGGGCTCAAAGCCGAGGTAATCGACAAGCATCACGCAAATAAGCCCCTTTTTCCCCGCCAGTGCAGCGAGGTCCGGAGGAGAGCCTGGAGGAAGCTGCAGCGTGACCGCGCCACTACCCGACCAAGCTCGGGCATGCGCGATCGCGGCGCGAACCAGCGGGTGCGAGAGATTCAACGACTGGGCGTGTGTCAGGCCCCTCGCGTCCCCCGTGGCGAATCTCGGGCCATCCCCGACCTCAACGGGCAACGCGCCGCCAGGTGCGATGTCGAACACGACCCGGCCAGCCTCATCGGAACGCCGGTATTTGACCGCGCGGACATTGAGGTATCCATCCACCAGCTCGGCGACGTCCCTATCAAGATCCGCCAGGCTGGCGGGCAGATCCTCCCTCAGGCGCTTGAACACTCTGCGCACGTTCTCGTCGAATCGCGACTCGATGATCTGTGAGGTCCGCTCGTATTCCTTCTCGAAAGCTTCCCTGCGCTCCGAAATCTTGTCCCGCAGGGCGGCGATCTCGCGCGTGACCTCGTCGAGCGTACGGGATCGGCTGTAGATGCTGCGGAGATCACCCTCGAATTCGACCGATAGCGCCGATACCAAAAGCTCGGGAGCATCCGTCCGCGGCTCATGCAAAACATGGTCCGACGCGTCAAGGACCCGACCGAAAAGATCGAGCTTCTGACTCAGAATCTCGAACGTCAGCCGATGCGCCTCATTGTCCCGAGCAATGAAATTGACCACGGTAACGTCCCGCTGTTGACTGTACCGATGGCAGCGCCCAATACGCTGTTCGATGCGCTGCGGGTTCCATGGCAGATCGTAATTGATGACCGTCTCGCAAAACTGCAGGTTCAAACCCTTGGCGCCGGCCTCGGTGCAAACAAGCACCTTCGAACGCGTGCGGAACTCGTGCACAAGCGCAAGCCGCACCGCGACCTCGCGGCTCGGCCTGGCTCCCGGCGCGAAGCGGCTGCCTTCCTCCTGCCGCCAGCGTGCAAGGGCTTGTTGGGCACGCTCGTGATCGTTAACACCGCGGAACAAGGTGATGGCGTCCTCGCTGAGGCCGATGGTGAGAAGGAGGCGCCGCAGGTACTCCTGGGTCGTGATCGACTCGGTGAACACCACGGCCTTGCCGCTGCCGCGTCCGTCCCGCCCAAGATCGAGAATCACCTTGATGGCATCCTGGAATGAACGCGCCTTTGCGTCATTCGGAAGAGATCGCGCGCGGGCGACAAAACCATCGACGCGGCCCAGTTCGGCCGCGAGGGTCGCATGATCGATCGGCGGTGCTTCATCCAGAGATTCGTCGATCTCGTCCTCATCCTCAAGATCCCGAAGCACGTTGATCACTGTATCGTCGGGACGCACTCCCCCTTGCAGGCGTCGCAAGCGGGCGGCGACATTCTCCAGACTCGCGGCCAGCGCCGAGATTGACGACGCCATACGCCGGTGAAATCCGATCAACAAAAGCCGCCGTTGTCGGCCGGCGAACGCATACAGGGACGGCTCAAGGAGGTACTCGGTCACATCGTCGTAAAGCGACCGCTCAGCGTCGCTCATCGCGTACTCGTACAACCTGCAACGTCGTTGCGTGAAAGGCCGGTCAAGAAATTCCCGGGCCTGCCGACGCAGCGTTCTCCGTTGGACCATCGCGAGACGCCGTTTGAGCTCGTGCTCCTGGCCGAGGACCAGCGTTCGATCGTCCTCCGAGCAGAACACCTTGCGGAACGTCGCGATGTCCCCGAGAAGCGTACCCGTTGGCTCCACGTATTGGACCAGACCCCACAGTTCAACCAGCGAGTTCTGCATCGGTGTTGCCGTGAGCAGCAGCACCGGCGTTGACCGGAGAAAGCCGCGCACGCGGTGCGCCATCAGGGCTTCATCGGACGCTTCGTCATAGATCCCGTCGCGTCCGTATCTTTTGTGGAGTCCGGCGAAGATTTCATGCGCTTCGTCGATCACGGCGAGATCAAAAGGCGGGGCGGCCCCAAGAAGCGTTGCACCGCGCTCGCTGCCAGCGAATTCCCGGCCGACCAGATACACGCCTGGCACGAAAAAGCTCGTATCGTTCTCACGTGCCTGGATGCCGAACAGGTTCAATAGCTCGCTCTGCCACTGCCCGATCAGCGACTTAGGCACGATCAGCAAAATGCGCTGCGCGCCCTCCGCACGGCGTTGGGCAATCACTAAGCCGGCCTCAATCGTCTTTCCTAGGCCGACTTCGTCTGCGAGAATGCAGCCGCCTTCGCGGAGACGTCGAAGTGCAAAGATTACGGCGTCAATCTGGTGGGGGTTAGGATCAATACACGCTTGGCGCTGTGCAGCCGCATACCGTTCCCGGTCGTCCGGACGGCGGACCCGGACGAGGTCCTCGGCGAGAACACGCTGGTTGAAGGCGTGGAGACTCATGTGTTGCGCGAGTACACCATTGCACTCGCATCGTCAAAACTCTTGAGCAGATCCGGAACCCATAATAGTACCGAGTTTTAGCCGTGAATCTCGTGATCACAACCCGCACAACCCATACTAGGCCCTCGCCCTTCAGATCTTGATTCGGTCACGAAGGTCGTTACTGCCCAATTGGGTATCGGTTACAGTCATCTTCGTACGGGCTGAGACTGATCGGGTTGGCGATGGAGAATGGATATCTGCCTCCCCGCGTTTAGCTGATCTGGGTTGCCTTTGAGCGAAAAGAAGATTCCGCAAGTTATGGAAATCCTTGAGACTGGAGGGTAAATCTAAAGAAGCTTGGAGACGGCTGCTCTGTACCCAAGGCAGATGCGCCCAAGTGTGAGGTCGCCTCAAGCTGCACACCGTTCGCATACATCACGACCGAAAAGATCAAAAATCAGGGACCCGACCGGCGGAGGATCTATGCTCCCCTTGAGAGCGTGGGGACCCCAACTTCCACTGACGCGGACGCTGGTGTCCGCGAATTCCGTTCCACAATTCCCATCCTCCGGTCGACAGGGCCGACCTTACACGGGAGGCATCAATGGGAGTACTGTAAATTCTTGCCTTGGTCGTAGGCATTGTTGTTGGTGTGGGCCTCACAAGTTGGCACCTTTCCCAACACGCCACACGCAAATTCGCTTGGGGTGTCGACGCCTTTGATGGAAATGATCAGGAGTGCCGAAGGTGATCACGAGGCACGAGCTTGAGGAGCGCCGTCGCAAACAATAGGCCAATGCTGAAAGCCGGGACAGCGTAGGAAGCGCTTCGGCCAGATTACTATGGAGTACTTTCAGACCGAGGCTTGACAAATCGGTCGAGGTACGCCTGCAAAGACGGCTCCTCCTTCCCCGGCTCGTTGAAAGATAGGCTGACGATAGTGTTCGTGGTTAGCACGGATGCTCGCTTCCCCTCTTGATTGAAGATTCCGTCTCCGTACAGGTGCTCCTGGATAGTCTTAGCGACCTCGTTGGGAAACCGCTTCATCACTTCACGCAGCATCGGACGTAGGACATCAAGAATCGCTTGTCCATAGTCGATAGCTTCTTGATGCTTGGGTATCTTTCCCTTGTGTGTAACGTCGTTGCGGAAACGGGTTCGATTATTGTTTAGCAGCCGAGGGCTCTTTCGAAACTCACTCGTATACAGAAAAATGAATGCGCCTAACTGCCGTTCAGACTGGTTCGCAACGAGTTTCCAACTCTCCTCTACGCCTTTCGCATCGAGCCCTTTGGCCAACAGCACCACTTTGATAAAGTACTCATAGAAACGCTCTAGGCTCGTTGTGAATGAAGAAACAGCTTCGCGATAGTAGGCATCGAGAATCGCGTAGACCCCAATCTCGAAGAGCACTTCGAACTTCTGCTGTTGGAGAACGATGGTTGAAGAATGTCCTTTGGGGCACCCGATCTGGTACCGCCCGTCATCTGTGAACTCCACAGAGACGACAGATTCCTCCGAAGGCTGAACGCCTTCAGTGATGCAGTCGGCGCAATAGATGGACAACTTCATCCGGGCACTCGCTCCGGGCTTACTGCATCATGCTACGAACACTCGGAAGACAAAAATGGCCGTATCGTTTGTCCAACATGAGAACAGATATCGGTCGCCGGACGCTGTGAACTCGAATTGGCCAACGCGTTGTTCCAGGTCCACAAATCGCTCGGCAGCCCGTGTTCTTGTTTTCGCCGAAAAGATGAGCAGCCGATGCTCTGCCCGTACCACCAACAGCTTTTCGAAATCGTCGTAAACTCCTGCGGGGTTCCACTCGGACTCCACCACTAGCGGGACGCCCACCAAGCGATGGTCGCAATACTTCAACCACACCAAGTCGAAGAGCCATTCCCCGCCGCGAACCTCAACATCACAGCTGGCAGCCCAAACATCACAGTCGGACTCTCTACCAAGGGTCGCGAGGGCGTTCTTGACCTCTCGCGTCCATTGTGGGTCAGGCCAGTTCTGTCCCTGTGCGTTCCGGGCTACCGACTGAAGGCGTTCCTGAATCTTGGACTCGATTTCGTCAGGTTCAGACACTGAGACATGATGCCACAGGCCCCTACCTTGGGGCGTGGAGCGCCGGAGAGCGGCTCTCCCGGGCCCGGGTGAGGGTTGGAGGCCTCCGGGCCGGTCTGAAGGGCTCTACGGCTCCAAATTTCCGGTTGAACCGGACCAAACAGGGGCAATGAATAGCTATGTCATTTAGTGTCAGTGAGTTTCCGGTTCAAGCGAGATGATCTGCAAACCTTTGTTCGTCGGTTCGAATCCCAGCCTTAGCGCCAACGTTTCGCCGAGGAACAGTGTTGAACGCGCAGAGGTACGCGGGTTCCTCGCACATGCCTGGCACACAGGGGCCTCGCGATCGGCCCGATTGCGGCTATTTCGAAGAGATCGTCACTGATGGGGCGAATCAGTAGCCTGCTCAGTGAGGGAAAGGCGGTTCAACGTTCAGCGGCCCGTCGATGGTATCGGCTGGCTCCTGCTCTGAAACGTTATCGTGGGCGACGTTGTTTTGCAATATGCAGGCGAACTCCACCATATAGCTGTGTGGCGCGTGACATTAGGCGAGGCAGACCAGCGTGAGGGACGCACCATAAGCTGACACCTATTGAATAGGTCGGTCGAGTGCGACAAAGTATTCGTTGATAGCCGCGTCGAAGGCGTTCAGGCGTTTTCCCGGCAAGCGTTTCTCGTTCTCAGGGCAGACGTATACTCCCGTCTTCCGGAAGGCGTAGACGAGCGCCGGATGGGCCCCGGCATCGGCCATAGCGTGAACAAGGATATCCCGGACTTCGGCATCGCTTGGATCCGCATTACGTTTGCTTTGCTTGCGCTGTTGCACGGTGAATACATTGTCCCATGACCCGAGTACCCGGTGGGACGCTGTTCCGGAGAGCAAGGCGTTTCACGCTACTATCGTTACAGGACCCCGCCTCCCTAGATCATAAAATGAGTGATGGCATTACCTTCTGGTTTCGGCCCATTGACACCACCTGCGGTTCCTCCAAATCCCAAACCGGGACGTTCATGTATACCTCAAGGCCTGTCATGTTGGTCCTGACAGTAGCGCGCGACCATCCCGACCGCGACTGCCGGGCCTGCCTAGCCCGACCGGTGGGGATCGCCAACTGCGAGCTGAGGGTCTAACCCTTCTCAATTGCCTGCCGAAGTCGGGCAGCGTCGGAGTCGAGGCCGGCTTTCTGTAGGGCGTACACAGCGTCCCAAAGCAGTCGTTCCAATCTCCGGATTTCTGCCTCCCGCAGTGCGATAGCTGCATCGTGACCGGCCCACTGTCTCACTAAGGCCCACGCGGCACGGTGCCCATTGAGCAAACTGATAATGTGGTCTTCTCCATGGCTCGCCTTGCGCATCCACCTTCGTTCAGTGGCCTCTGCTCCAACCAGCACGGCGGCCGGCTCCGCACCGCAGAACCTGCGTGCCAGTTCGATTACCTCGTCAAAGGGCAAGTGCAGTATTCCCTGGCGATCAACGTACACAGCTGGTGACTGCCGAGCGGCTGCAACCCCGGCCCTCGTTTTGAGGCGCGACACGGCGTCTGGCGAGCCAGTTAGGGTCCCTCTATAGAAGCAAACTTCTTCACCCGTGCTCTGGAAGACGTGGCCGAGAGCTATTGCTATCGGAGAGCTAACTCTGTCGTAACCATGTTGCTCATTGTGCCGGCGAAGACGCTCCTCATTCTCCTCGTCTTTCAGAAAGTCTCGGCGCTCTTTCCAAGGAACGATCAACTGCACCGACTCGACGTAGTCGATCAGACCCGGGTTCGGGTCGATCCATTCGACCTTCCATTTGTTCCTACGAATGTGGTCGATGACTCGCACCCGTTGGAAGGGGGTACCTGCTACCCGTCTTTCTCGCAACGCATATTCTGTTCCCGCCTTGATCTCGGCTTTCAGCACAGTGCCCCCGGCTCATAAGCGTCGCAGTTTTGTCCCGACAAACCGCCACCAAAGACCGCGTGCGGCAAGGACAGCATCTCGCAGCGAACAGCGCAGCGTCTTTGCTGCTTTCCACTTTGCGGAACTCGTCGAGGCCATGGGCGAGCGGCGGGTAAAGCATGGCCGTTCTGCCACCGCTTTACAGAGCCCGCGCAGTCGACGGAATCGCAACCTCAGTGGCCTCATGTACCAACGGAAGGCGCTCGCGGATCAGCTTCTTTTCGAGGGTCTCCACGTGCTACTTCAGCCACTGACATGAACGACGCGCCTCATGCCCCACAGAGTCCCAACCGCAACTCTGGCCGAACGGCCACGCTCTCGCTCTAGCCCCGGCACTTTTTGTCGTATGGGGTCGGCTCAAAGCGCCGCAAGCATCGCGGCCAGCTCCTTCAGACTGATCGCTTCGACGCCTTCGCTGACGGGATATCGGTCTTCGCCCGCATGCACGACAAAGGAACGGGTCGGCTCAACGTCTTCGCGCGCATTGTGAAAGCCGCGCTCGGACCGCACGGCAAGAGCACGCTTGATCTCGATGGCCCACAAGCCGTGTTTGCCGGGAAGCTCAAGTAGCAGGTCGATCTCTGCTCCGGCGGAAGTCCGGTAGAAACTTGCCATGGTCCGGTCCGGCGCCACGGCCATCAGGTTTTCAATCGCAAAGCCTTCCCAACTCATCCCTACGACCGGATGCCCGGACAAATCGTTGTGGTCAGCGATTCCAAGCAGGGCATGGACGAGGCCGCTATCGCGCACATAGACTTTTGGCGATCTGACCAAACGCTTACCGGTGTTTCCATGGAAGGGGCGCAAACGCCGCACAAGCAGCAGGTCAACGAGCAGATCGATATAACCAGTGACCGTGGGGGCGCTGACAGACAGGCCTGCCGCAATCTTCGAGGCGTTGAGCAGCCCGCCCTGATTGTGCGCGAGCATGGTCCAGAGCCGCTCCAGCGTCTCCGCCGGGATACGGGGACCGAACTGCGGCACGTCGCGCTCCAGATAGGTGCGGATGAAATTGCGCCGGTAGGCGAAACTGTCAGCGTCCGAGTCAACGAGAAAACTGTCCGGCAAACCGCCCCTGACCCACAAGCGCGTTAGCGCGTCAGCATCGGGGGCAGCTTCGAGCACGTCGAGCGGATTGAGATTGACGTATTCGATGCGCCCGGCCAGACTTTCCCCTGATTGCCTGAGCAGATCGATCGCGGCTGAGCCGAGCATCAGGAATCGGCCGGTACGCTTCTTGCGGCGACGGCTTTCATCGATGATCCCGCGCAAGACCTGGAACAGCTCTGGTGTCCGGTGAATCTCGTCAAGGATCACCAGCCGGTCTTCGTACTGTTTGAGAAACAACTCTGGTTCACTCAGCTTGGCGCGGTCATTTCGGGACTCGAGATCGAGATACAGGGCGTCGCGCTCCCGACCGATCGCTAAGGCGAGAGTAGTCTTGCCGACCTGCCGTGGACCGATGACCGCGACCGCCGCCTGGCGGCCCAGGGCTCGTTCGATCCGCCCGCGTGCCCGCCTCGTAATCATCCCTGCATATTAAAAGCTGACATTTCAAATTGCAAGCTTATGCCTACGGGAGATCCAGGGGGTGGGAAACGGCGCAAGGCTCCGATGACTGCCCGTTTGGTCAAAATATTCGACCTACCGAGTCAGTGCCAGGAGCACGTATGATATGCGTTCACCATGCAAGACAAACAAATGGGAGCGACTGTTGGCGTATGTAACGGGTTTGGTGAACCAGCGACTGCTGCTGCAAAACGAATACCTGGCTGCTGAAAACCGGATCTTGCGATCGCACCTGCCCACGAGGCTGCGCCTCTCCGACCCGCAGAGGTCCACACTCGCTGAGATCGGCCAGAGGCTGGGTCGTAATGAACTGCAGAGGTAGCGACCGTCGCCAAGCCAGACACCATCCTGGCGTGGTGCCGGCGCCTGATCGCACGCAAATTTGACGGCTCCAAACGCCGGTCTTATCCGGGCCGACCGCCGCCGTACGGGCCCAGCGATGGCGAGGGCATGGACAACCGCCGCCCAGCCGGCCAGTCTGGCACCGTCAGGGACCGTCTTTTCCTGAGAAGACAGTGACTAGGTCTAAGGCAAGCCTCATGTGTGTCGAAAACCGCCCCAACTATTGGTATCATGTCGAAAATGTACTTTGCAGAGGAGGGCCCTGCATGGCGCCGAGACCGCCGCGATAAGCGTGCCACCCCTTCAGCGGGCAAGACAAAAAGCGCGGGCAACCATCACCATCACGATCACCATGACTACGATCACTGCCACCGGCATCGGGGCAACCACAGCGACTATGCACAATTCACTTGTACAGGTACGGCACCATTAACTTGCGATAGTCCGTTTCCTGCAGGGCAAGCGCCTGACTGCGCGCGTGTGCCTTCCCGCGTCCCAACCCGATCTGCTTCATGATGGTTGTATACGGAAAATATCTCAACCTCTGGATTCAGCCGTTATGACGCAGCCTCATTAACGCCGGTCTTGAAGAGGCAGGCCAGGCTCTGGCACAGATAACTCATTTCTCTCTGTCACGCGGAGGGGTAGCGGGTTCACCGCCTTTCAGGCGGTGGATTCTTAGATCAAAGGCTTATCAGAAAGCTATACAAACAAAACGGCCCTTCGGGGAAGTTTTTTGCCACAAGCAGGGCCCTCTGAAACCCGCAGGAACCCTTGCTTGTCCGCTCCGATCCGTTCGAGTCTGTGGCAAGTTTGAGTTTTATGTCACTAGTCTGTCGGGGATTGGCTGGCGACATCGCGCTTGCAGAAGGAGAGGACGGTCAAGTTTTTTCGCTAAAAAACTGGACACAACGTCGGACGCTCTGCATACCGCACCGTGGGAACAGACAGAACAAACAGCCCTTGCGACCGGGTTCCCGATCCGTTGCGGGCGGAGAAGAGGCAGCGTGGGCTGCCGGAAAGTCCTGCCCTCGCGGGATGGTTCCATCCCCTGCGCCGAAGCGGGATCTGGCGACCCGCAGGCTTTTCGGCTCCGGCGCGAGGCCAGGGGAAGAAGAAGTGGTGCGGGCAGGGGACTTGAACCCCTCGCACCTTGCGGCCCAACCTTTGGAGCGCTGAAAATCTCCGATCGTGAGCGCAAAGTATCGGAAAGTGATACTTTACGCAAATGAAACGGGATTCTGCATCCCATCCCAACGTACGGGGATACGTCTCCGCCATCACTTCAGCTCCCGTGACGCCCAGGATGCGCTCGGCATCTCTGCAGATGGCGACAAGCTCGCCCTGAACCGCCTTGCCAAGCGCGGGACGATCGCATCGCCGGCGCTTAAGAGCGATTTCACCGATCTCGCGTTGCACGGAATCAACAAGTTGTTGGACCGCAAAGGCCGGGGATAGTTCCGAATCTCCACGCGCGTGACCGGATCTGTCAGCAGCACGCGCTCGACTTCCGCCTGCAGGCGGAATGAACGCCTGACAGTCGCGCGACGCTTCCGAATCCGATTACTTGTGTTCGTGTACTCATGTGTTATTCTCGTTCCCGGAGGCGGAACGCTGCGTCCTGTTCTGTCGAATGTGGGGAGGCTGCGCAGTTCAACGCGCAACGGGAAAAACCCAGAGCAGGAACGAACCGTTCGCGAATTGGGTGTGACAGTGAAGCAGCTTTATCTCAGAGCCTACGACACTCTGACTGACGCGGAGATCGGCCGCGCGATGAAGAGGAAGTACTCGGAACAGTTCTCCGACTGCGCGGATCTGTCCGTTGCCGCCGTAGAAGACGCGCGACAGAGGACTCGCGGGACTCTCGGATTCAGAGCACTCGAAGTTTTGCGGCGAACGGATCCTGAGTTTGTCCGCGTCTCAACCCAGGCTCAGATCGCCGTATTGGACGACGAGGAGTATCAGCCGGCCAGTCAAGGTCTGGTGACAGCGGGGACGGCACCATGAGATCTCGCCGGAGGGCGCCGAAGAAGCTCCTGCGGAAGAAGACGCGGGAGAAACCACGGTCCGTGCCCCTGAGCCCGGAGGCAGTGGCATCGTTCGAGCGACAGCGAGAAGCCTTCCGTGCGAAATTCGGCCGCGACCCTGGCCCGGACGACCCCGTCTTCTTTGATCCCGATGCAGACACGCCACAGCCGATGGATATGGACGCCGTACAGCGTCAGGTGATCGAAGCGATGGTGCAGGTTGGCATTGATCCCGCGCTGATCTACGCCTATTCGAAGACCGGCCTGATCGTCACCGACGAGAACCTGACCAGTCTCTCTCGGGAGCGGCGTGAAGAATGGGAGGCGGCGATCGCGGAGTACGGGAGGAAAACGAAGGAGAAGCGCCAGTAACCGCGAGTCCTCGCCCTGCGATCCGGGTCTCGCTCAGCGCTGGTGATTTCCGTTGGGAGTGCCTCACAAACCGAACCGTGAACGGGTTCCAGTCCCCGCCACATCGCACGTAGAGCGGGAATTCTCTTCGCGTGCACATCTCGCTCTGTATCCTGTTCTGTTGTTCGCCTACCCAAATGCCTACCCAATGAGCGGCAAAAGGACCCATATCGATGTTCCCTGCCGAGAGGCACGGACTGAAAACACAAGGATTGGGCGTTGAACGCTAGGCTCCGGAGCAAAAGGGCCCCAGTTCGAATCTGGGCGGGCGCACCATAAAGTAAACAAACTAAACGGCTTATTCGGCAATTTGTCCCGTTCGATTTCGGTTACAGGCAGGCCAAACAATCACACGCCTTCTCTCTATAACGGGTCCAGCTTGGCCGGTTTGCCCCACGCAAAGTCCTGCCGGCCACCACATCTTTTCAGTTAGATACGGCCGATCTCAAACCGTTCGTGAAGTGTTGACCCCCTGCTTTGGGTCGACAAGAAGGACCGTGACGAAAACAGCGCCGTGGTGGCCGGTCGAAGGGTGCCGCCACCAGCGCACGGAGAAGCGGATCGTCGATACTGTGAAGAAACCCACCGAAACTAGGCCCTGAACGTGATTTTCGAGGAAGGTCCGCCAGGTAGGCTCGGAGATCTCGATACCCAGTTTGAGCAGTTCACCATGGATCCTTGGAACACCCCAAAGAGGATTTGCTCGGCTCATGGTTCGGATCAGATCGCGAACCTCTCTCGACACGGCACTGTCAAGTTAACGACGCGAAGGCAGTCTTGCCCCGGAGATCATCCAAGGTTCCACCCTTTCAGCAAACACGCACCGCTTTCCTCCAGTCGGCGAAGGCTCGCTCTCTCAGCAGTCGATGATAGACCGCTTTGAGACGATGACGTGCGACCCGGAACAGGTTGTGAATCAGGCCGTGGACCGAGAGAAATCGGTGCCCCTGTGCTGTCGAAGCGACGCATTTTTCGTTCCCGTTCCCGGGTGTGCTCGCTGGTGAGAGACTTCAGCTCGATTGTTTTCGTATTGCGCGGTTCGATGTGTGACGGATGGAAAGACCTCTCGGTGCGCAGCCGGATAGGTACGGAGCTTGCCGGTGACCAGTTGCAAAGGTGTGGTGTTTCAAGACCCTGCGAAAGAAGCGTTTGGCGGCTCTCTTGTCTCGATGGCGCGTGACCAAGATGTCGAGGACGTCGCCATCCTGATCAACCGCCCTCCAAAAGATAATGGCGTTGGCCGCAGATCGTGACGAACAACTCGTCCACATGCCAGATGTCGCCGAGCCGACCTTGTTGCCGCCGCAAGGTACGAGCATATGCTGGTCCAAACTTCCGGCACCAGGACCGAATCGCTTCGTAAGACACCGAGACGCCACGTTCGGCAAGGAGATCTTCAACATCGCGAAAGCTGAGCGTGAAGCGATGATACAGCCAAACGGCGTGGCCGATGATCTCCGCAGGCAACCGGTGCCCGCGATACAGGGAATTTATCGGTCGATTGTCGCCGACAGCCGTTAACTTGACAATGCCCCGCTATGTATATGGCAGGCCAGGGCTTATCCCGCTGAGTAAGGAGGTCTGCATAGCCTTTATTCGTGGGTTCGAATCCCACCCGCGCCTCCAATACGTGCCCCTTGTTTCCATAGCAAGTCTATTTATTTCAGTAGTTTGCCTTACCGCATTGCCGTGACAGGAGACGACACCCGACGACATCCTTTCCGCTCTCGTCCTCAGCGATCGTTGTCGAATCCGGCAGGCTCTTCTGTTAATCGGCTGCTGCCATTGTCTAGTCGATGTAGTTTGAACGCGTGGAGGGCACTATTGGAGAAGGTGGTCTCCAGACAAGCCAAAACAGTGTCGCGGCCGTGCCGAACGTGATCGCGCATCGTCTGATCGGCACGTTGCAGGTCGGGACCGGACAATGCTTCTATCAAAATTGAGTGCCACTTGGGGGGCAGAAGTTCTCTCAGCTCTTTGGTGGGTCGCCTTAGCTTGAAATCGTACAGCCACTTAAAAACGAGCGTTTGGTTGAGACGCACTGCCTCGGCCAAAGCTGGGCAACCCGCACATTCCGCGATGCGGAAGTGGAAACGCAAATGCAGACGGTGAGATGCGAACATGATCTCCTCTGGGTGGTCCGCGGTTTGACACAGTTGGTCATGCAACTGGTCCAAATGTCCAGCTAGTGTCATTAGTTCACGGCGCTGCTCCGACGTGGCATTCTCGCAGAAGAGCCGACCGGCCTGAGTTTCTAGCGCCTCACGGATGACGTAGAGGCCACAAACATCCTCACGGGTTGGCACACGGACACGAGTTCCGACACGAGGCCGGCTTTCCACCAAACCTTCGGTCTCAAGCCTTTGAAGGGCCTGCATTATCGGCACGGGACTCATTCCGCACTGACTGGCAAGTTTTCGGCGGGAGAGCGGGGATCCAACACAGAGATCTCCATACAAGATACGTTCACGGATCTCGTGGTAGGCCTTCTCGACCAGTCCTCCCGATTGGTGGTTCGTCTGTAGATTCTGCATATGTTGATACTCTCAGGCACTAATGTGCAACCGACGACCATGAGGCCCTACGCGCATCTGACATGGTTATGAACGTTGGTGAACAGGGTGACATTAGCCATTTCTCTACTACAATCATCCTCGGCGTCCGCGGCCTTGAGGTCTGGAAATCATCGTAATCGGTGGCGAGGCTGAACTCCAGGCGGCCTAGGAACGGCGCTACCCGCGGATCATCTCTCAACCTTGCATTGTCCATTTCCTCACCATTATATGGTATATCACAGGTGGGCTACTCTGGGTATAGAACAATCATCGAACCCGATCCCATACACCGTTTATCCGCTATGATATACCGTAGTACAGTAGGTATTTACCCCTTTTTCAACTCGGGCTTGATGTCAGACACTGAATAGTGATATACCGTTCGTGTCCTGTGGACCGAATCTCAATATGATCCGCGGAGTCCTGCTAGAGAGCGACAGACTGAAGCCCGCCAGCGGGCAGCGCGGGTTGCGAGTTTGTGACCTGAGCCTGGGTGAAAGACCTCCACCAGAGCAATGCCAGAACGGCGAAAATCACGGCCATGACGACCGATCGAGCGAGCATTGCAATCCTCCCTTAACAACTATCACCTACCCATCCTGGAGGCGGTACTCCTCAGACTTCCATTAACTTCGCTCGCTGCTTGATGTGGTCCGCTGCACGAAAGGCAAGCGTGTGAATCGTGATGGTCGCGTGGTTTCGAAAGTACACGTTGTCGCCGACCGAGGCAAGGAAGCGGCACCCATCCGCGCCATGGACTGATAGGTCTTGAAACCGGAGACGTGATCGCGGCAGGTGTAATCCTGGCAGCTCAGCGCGAAGAACTCCACGGGACGCCAGTCATCGCGGACGGGCGCGGTGCGAAAGCTGCCCGGTTTGGCCGCACCAGGCACTTCCGCGGGCCGAAGCGGCGGTTTCCAGCGCGTAGTGATACTGCGTACCCGGCGTCAGACCATCCAGCGCAAACTGATGCGTGTAGTCGGTCTTCGCGGTGACGTTCACCCACGGCGTGACGGCCGCGGTCTTCAGCTCGGCGTCGGTTCCGTAGTGCAGGCGCGCAAGTCCCGGCTTGCCCGCGCACGATCCTTCCAGGTCGCGCAGGCGCATGCCCTCCGGGATGCGAACGGTGGGGGAGATCGGTGAACCAGCTCAATTTGTGGGCGTGGAGTGGGAACGACCAACCGCCATTGTTGCGAGTAGGCGCTTCGGTGAGCGTGGTGTGGGGCGCTGGTCTCGGTGACTTCGCCAACCCGCTCACCGGCGCGTTATAGGGCAGCCCTTAAACGCGCGCCAAACGGTAAGCCAGCCAAGCTGGCAAGAGTCTGTCCGCCGGTTCATAGGAAACGAGAACATGCAGGATTACCTCGAGGATGTACACGATCCACCATCTCTGATATACCGTATTGAGCAGAGTACTTGACCTTTGTCAACTAGGTCTTGACGCCAGACACTGAATGGTGATATACCATTCTTGGTGGCGGTTGGGCCGAATCTCGGTATGAACCGCGACGGCTACCAACTTGAGCCACCATCGCGAATCAGTCAAGGGGGGGGCATGCAGCACCAAATCAGACAGAAAAGACAACGTAACTTCCCGATCGTTCTGATCCTTCTGATGTTGTTGTCGGCGTCATCGGGATACGGTCAGGTGACGACCGCCACACTCTTTGGGAGAGTCGTCGATCCTTCGGGCTCCGTTATTGCTGGTACCCAAGTTACTGTTATCAACGATGAAACCGCAGTGTCAAAGGACACGATCGCGGATCCCGGAGGGGAGTTTACGATCCCATTCCTTCCGGTTGGCAACTACACCGTTATCTTGCGGGCCGATGGTTTCAAAAGCTATCGGCAAGCGGGCCTATCCCTTTCCTCCGGGCAGAAGGTGAATCTCGTTTTCACTCTGGAACTTGGCGTGACGACCGAGACGATCAGTGTCACCGCCGAGGCGCCGCTGCTGAACACAGTCAGCGCTGAACAAGATATCAATATAGATTCGCAGCAGGTATCCAGACTGCCCGCTGTCAACCGGGATATCACAAACTTAATCGGTCTCGGCACGGGAGCTTCGAGCAATGGAAACACCATTGTCCTCAATGGCTTGCCCGCCCACGGCTTCACATTCTCAATCGACGGCGTGGACGGCTCGCCCGATGCTGAGTTCCCGTCTTTATCTCAATACCAAAACTTCAACTTCATCAAGGGCGTCTCCATGGAAGCCGTGCAAGAGGTTGAGACTTCAAAGAATATCTTCTCGGCAGAGGTGTACCAAGCGCTGTCAGGGAACGTGAACCTGATCTCCAAGAGCGGTACAAACACGCTCCACGGCAGCTTGTTCGAGTACTACCAGTCTGGCGGGTTGAATGCCAATAATCATCTCTTGGCAAGAAAAGCGCCCCTTGTCATGCACCAGTATGGTGGTTCCCTGGGCGGTCCCATCAAGCGCGACAAGCTGTTCTTTTTTACCGCCTTTGAGGGCTACCGCCGCAATGAGCAGCAAGTGCTTTCGGGCCAAGTGCCATCGCGGTGGATACGACAGACCGCGACCGCGGCGATTCCGGAATCGGCCCGTTACTGGGACGTCTGGCCGGAGCCGACCGGACCGGAGCAGGTAGGCAGCCCGGACGCCAGTTTTGTCGGCACGGACGCGCTGAAATTCACGGATGATCACACGTCGACGCGCGTGGATTGGACCGTCAACGACAAAAACTTTATCTCGGGCCGCTTCACCTGGGGTCATCCCTATCGTCGCCGGCCGGACCTCGCGATCCGGAACGGGCAAATCCACGCCGGTCTCAACGCTAACATCGCGGCAACCTACACCCGGTCCTGGAGTCCGTCAGTAACGTCGGAGACGCGGTTCGGTTACAATCGCGCGGACCTCGACCGTTTGGACGAGTATTTTGAAGGAGCCGTTCCGATCATCATCGGTCCGGGGATTCCGGCGACGGATGCCGAGACCACGGTCAAAGACGGATCGACCTCCACGATGGAGCACACTTTCTCGAAGGTAGCCGGAAAACATTCCTTGAAAGTCGGCGGCGTCTACCGTTTGAATTTCACGCGGCGAGCGGGAGGCGAGATACCGCAATATACCTATTCGTCTATTGCCGATATCATGGCCAATGTGCCGTCCGCAGCGTACTTCGTCGCCTTTACGCCAGGCGATGAGGTTCACCGCTGGGTTGTCGGAGGCTTCGTGCAGGACGACGTCCGCGTGACACCGGACCTAACGGTGAACCTGGGTCTGCGTTGGGACTATTCACAGGTGCCGCGGGAGCGTGACGGACATCTGTTTAACCGTGATGGCCCCTACCGGCCGTACCGATCTCCGGACAGTATCTGGAATACCAAGTACAACATGTGGTCGCCGCGGGTAAGCTTCGCCTACAGTTTGAACGACAAGACTGTCATCCGCGCAGGTGCTGGGATCTTCTACGTCCCGTTCAACCTTTTCGGATCAGCAGTAAACGTGATAAAGCCCAGGGCCGATGCACCTTACGCGGCCACGCTTTCACGCGGACAGTTACTCGATTTTGGAATACGTTATCCGCAAGGTTCAGACGATGTCTTCCCGCGTCTTGGGGCCAGTGGCATCTCTAGCGACTTTGCCGTGATTGATCCGAATTGGGAGAACGCCTACAGCGCCCAGTGGAGTTTCGGAATCCAACGGCAGTTGCACGAAACCCTAATGTGGGAAGTTAGCTACGTGGCCAACCGCGGGCTGAAGCTTGAAATGGCCCCGACCTGGAATCGCCAGGACCGCGTGACGGGACTGGCAGAGAACGCGGCCTTCAGCCAGTTCGCCTACCTTCAGAGTGCCGACTCCAGCAAGTATCACAGTCTACAGACGTCGCTGAAAAAGCGGTTCGCAGACAACCTGTTGTTAAATTGGGCCTACACCTACGCCAGCAATACGACTTACTGGGGAGCCCAATTGATAGGTGGCTCGGCGGTAAACGGCCCACAAGACCTGAATGATCTTGCCTCAAACCACGGTCCGACCAATTTTCACGTGCGGCACCGTATGACGATCGATTGGCTTTATGAATTGCCTTTCGGTCAGAACGGTTCGGCGGCGCAGCGAATGCTTTTGGGCGGCTGGCAAATCAGCGGCGCCTTGGAGGCTCGCACAGGCACTCCACTGCTGATCCAAGATCCAAACGGTGGGCCGGGACAAAGGCCCGATATCATTGTCTCCAGCCGAAAGGAAGCTAGGCGAGAGAATTTCGCCGAACCTCTGTCCAACGGTACCTACCAATTCCTGGAACGAGGAGCATTCGCGTCGGTTCCGCTCAACGCGTCGAAGAACCGGGCGGTGCGTGCCGGCAATCTCAGCCGCAACGCTTTCTACCAGCCGGGTCGCTGGGGTGTGGACGTAGCTTTCTCAAAGGTCCTCCGCTTCAATGAACGGCACCAATTGCAGTTTCGGGCAGAGTTGTTCAATGCCTTGAACCATACAAATTTCGCCACCGTTCAGACCAATGTGCTTTCGAGCGCATTTGGAAGAATCACCGGCACCGAGCCGGGCCGTCGGACGCAACTCAGCATTCGCTACCAGTTTTGAATGAAGTTCAATCTCCTAAACCAGCAACCCTCGCCATGCTTTTTCGGCGAGGCCGTGAAAAGCCCGCGACGGGGGGCGGTGCCATTTGATTTGGGCGCCCCCCAAGGGCCACCGAAGCACAGGAAAGGATGGATGGTTGTGCTCCGTCGCACGGTGTGGGTTGCTTTGGCAGCGGCAGTTGTTCTCGACGCCCAACAAAACGATGTTGACTTCTTCGAAAAGCAGGTCCAGCCGGTGCTCGGCGTCTGCTGGCAGTGCCATAACGAGCAGCTCAAGTCGGGTGGTTTGACGCTCAACACCCGCGATGGCGTCTTGCGCGGCGGCGGCCGCGGTGAGGCAGTCAAGCCGGGTCATCCGGACGACAGCCTCCTGATCCAGGCGGTGCGGCAGAGCGGCGATTTGAAAATGCCGCCGAAGGGGAGGCTGAGCACGGACCAGGTGGCCGTGCTCGAACGCTGGGTGGCGCAAGGCCTTCCCTGGAGCGAGGCCAAAGCTTCCGATAAGCCTCGCGGGTCGAACCACTGGGCGTTTCAGCAGCCCGAGCATTCCACTGCTCCGGCGGTGAAAAACGCAGCCTGGGTGCGAAACCCCATCGACAACTTTGTCCTGGCGCAACTCGATAGCAAGAACATCCAACCTTCGCCCGAGGCCGATCGTTACACGCTGCTGCGCCGGGTGAGTCTCGACATCACGGGCCTTCCGCCCTCGCCTAAAGAGGTCGAAGAATTCCTGGCCGACAACTCGCCGCAGGCCTACGAAAAGGTTGTCGACCGCCTGCTGGCATCGCCCCACTACGGGGAGCGCTGGGGCCGGAACTGGCTGGACCTGGCCCGTTACGCCGATTCGGATGGATATAGCATCGATGCACCCCGGCCCATCTGGAAATACCGCGATTGGGTGATTGCGACCCTGAACCGCGATGAACCGTTCGACAACTTTGTGATCGAGCAGATCGCGGGCGACCTGCTGCCGAATCCGACAGTCGACCAACTGATCGCGACGGGCTTCCACCGCAACACACCCAGCAATTTCGAAGGAGGCATTGACTTCGAGCAGTATCGCGTGGAAGCGGTGGCCGATCGCGTCGCCACGACGGGCGCGGTTTTCCTCGGTCTGACGGTCGGCTGCGCGCGCTGCCACGATCACAAGTACGACCCCGTCAAACAGAAGGAGTTCTACGAGTTGTTCTCCTTCTTCAACAGCACCGATGAGATCACTCGGGAGCCCGAGCGGTACGATTTTTACCGGCCCGTGCTCTACCTGCCGACGCCGGAAGAGACGGCTGGCGCGGACGCCTACTGGGCGCAGGTGAACGCGTTGAGCGCCGAGCTGGTCGAGTACAACGAAAAGCTGCGAGCCAAGCCCCGCAAGCCCGATGATCCTCCGTTGCATGAGGACGCGGGTCTGGCCGCGCGCATTAAAACTCTTCGGGAGCTGATGCGGCCGGGCGGCATCCCGGGATCTCCCGAATATCACTGGCGGCAGCCGGAAGCGCGGCTGACGCGAACGCTCATCATGCGGGACCTGTCCGAGCCCCGGGAAACCTTTGTTCACCTGGGCGGGGACTTTCTAAAGCACGGTGACCGTGTTTATCCGGGCGTGCCCGATGTGCTCTCCGCCAAGCCGGTCACGGGCAACCGCCTGGATCTGGCCCGCTGGCTCGTGTCGCCGGAGAACCCGCTGACGGCGCGGGTCACCGTGAATCGCATGTGGCAGGCGTACTTCGGCAAGGGGATCGTGGAGACCGAGAATGATTTCGGGCTGATGGGCGCTTCGCCGACGCATCCCAAATTACTGGACTGGCTTGCCACGGAGTTCATGCAGCGCGGCTGGAGCCAGAAACAGATGCACAAGCTGATCGTGACGTCCGCCACGTACCGCCAGTCTTCGCGCCAGCGGCCCGACCTTGAAGAGACGGATCCCTACAACCGCCTGCTGGCGCGTCAGGCGCGGATTCGACTTGATGCCGAGATCATTCGTGACAGCGCGCTTGTCGCCAGCGGCCTCTTGGCGGCGAAGATCGGCGGACCCGGCGTCTATCCGCCGATTCCCGACGGCGCCATGGCCACAACGCAGGTCAAGCGTCCCTGGCCGACGGATGTTGGTCCTGACCGCTATCGGCGCGGCCTCTACACGTTTTTCTATCGCATGTCGCCGCCGCCGAATCTAGTGTTATTCAACGCGCCCAACGGACAGGAGAGCTGCACGCGACGAGTTCGCTCGACGAGCCCGTTGCAGGCGCTGACCTTGCTCAACGATCAGGCGTTTCTCGAATTCGCGGTGGCTATGGCCAAGCGCATTCTCACGGAAGTGCCAGCCAATGACCGGAATCGCCTCGAGCACGGCTTCCTATTGGCTCTGGGCCGCAAACCAAGTCCCAATGATCTCGACCGGTTGACGACCTTGCTTGCGCAGCAGCGCGAGGAATACAATGCCCGTCCGGCCGCGGCTCTGGAGGTGGCCTCGGCGCTCGATGCTGGAATGAGACGCGAGCCGGAGGGCGAAACGGAACCGTCAGTCCTGCTCAAGGACGCGCCCGAGCTGGCAGCCTGGACGGCCGTCAGCCGCGTGCTGCTCAACCTGGATAGCTTCATGACAAGGGAGTGAAGCGCTATGACGCTCGAAGATCGTTTACTGCAATCGCAAACGCGCCGGCACTTTTTTAAGAGCAGCGGCGTCGGCCTCGGGCGGATTGCGCTCGCCTCCATGCTGGCCGACGGCAAACTCCTCCGCGCGGCTGCGATGCCGGAAAATCCGATGGCGCCCAAGGCGCCGCACTTCACTCCCAAGGTCAAGAACGTCATCTACCTTTTCATGGCGGGAGCGCCAAGCCAGTTGGAAATGTTCGACTACAAACCGACGCTGCAGAAGTATGACGGACAATTGGTGCCGGAATCGCTGATGCAGGGGAAGCGCTTCGCCTTCATGGACCAGTTCACCAAGGAGCCGCCCAAGCTCCTGGGAACGAAACGAACCTTCCAGCGTCACGGCAAGAGCGGCATCGAAGTCTCGGACCTGCTTCCGAACATCGGTACGGTTGTGGACGACATCGCACTCATTTCCGGCATCTCCACCGACAACTTCAATCATGCTCCGGCAAAGTGCTTCATCAATTCTGGTTCGTTTCGTTTCGGACGTCCAAGCCTGGGATCATGGGTCACCTACGGTATCGGCAGCGAATCCCAAGATCTGCCGGGATTCGTGGTGCTGCAATCGGGGCCTCGTGGTCCGCGCGGCGGCGCGGGCTTGTGGTCGAGCGGGTTTCTGCCCACGGCCTATCAGGGTGTTCCTTTCCGCTCCGGCGGAGACGCAATTCTCAATCTCTCCCGATCTCCAGGTGTGACCGAGGTCTCGCAGCAAGCCGCGCTAGCGGCGATCCGCGATTTGAATCTGGCGCAATTCGAAGATACGGGCGATCAGGAGATCATGACTCGCGTGGCCGCTTATGAGATGGCCTACCAGATGCAAACCAGCGGCCCGGAGCTGATTGATTTCACCAAAGAAAACGCGCGGACGCTGGAGATGTACGGCGCGCGCCCGGGGGAAGCCTCGTATGCGAACAACTGCCTGCTCGCCCGGCGCCTGGTGGAGCGGGGCGTTCGATTCGTGCAGTTGTACCACGCCGACTGGGACCACCACGACGATATCGGCAAGCCGCTCGAACAGGTCTGCCGTGAGATCGATCAGGCTACAGCGGCGCTGATTCGCGATCTCAAAGAGCGCGGTATGCTCGATGAGACGTTACTGATCTGGGGCGGCGAGTTCGGCCGGACGCCGATGGCGGAAGTACGGTCCAAAGGCCGCTTTGGCCGCAATCATCACATCGACGCGTTTACGTTGTTCATGACCGGCGGCGGCATCCAGACGGGACGGCGGATCGGCGAGAGCGACGAGCTTGGCTTCTCGCCCACCGGCGAGAAGATCCATGTTCACGACATTCAAGCGACCATCCTGCATATGCTCGGTCTCGACCACACGAAGCTGACGTTCACCTTCCAGGGGCGGCCGTTCCGGTTGACGGACGTGAGCGGCCGGGTACTCGAAAGTTTGTGGGCGTAGAGGCCGTTCCATATAAGCCCTGCGCGATCTTTTGATTGACCCTGGGACCGCAAGGGATTTGTGTTTCGTAGTTAAGTGAAGTCAGACTAACTTTTCGGAGAACTCTTATGCCAACAAATCGCGGGGTCGCCTACATGGGACCGGGCAAGGTTGAGGTCCAATCGATCGACTTTCCAAAACTTGCGCTCGGCAAGCGCAAGTGCAATCACGGAGTGATTTTGAAAATTGTCGCCACCAACATTTGTGGCAGCGATCAGCACATGGTGCGCGGCCGCACGACCGCGCCGGCGGGGTTGGTGCTTGGCCACGAGATCACCGGAGAGGTGATCGAAGCCGGGAGGGACGTGGAATTCATCAAAGTCGGCGACTTGGTTTCCGTGCCGTTCAATATCGCCTGTGGCCGCTGCCGCAATTGTAAGGAAGGCAAGACGGGCATCTGCCTGAGCGTCAATCCAGCGCGGCCGGGGGCGGCCTACGGCTATGTCGACATGGGCGGGTGGGTCGGCGGCCAGGCCGAATACGTCATGGTCCCGTACGCGGACTTCAACCTGCTGAAGTTTCCGGATAAGGACCAGGCGATGGAGAAGATCAAGGACCTGACGCTGCTCTCCGACATTTTCCCCACCGGTTACCACGGCGCGGTGACAGCCGGCGTCGGCCCGGGAAGCATTGTCTACATTGCGGGAGGCGGTCCGGTCGGTCTCGCTTGCGCGGCGGGAAGCCAACTTCTGGGAGCGGCCTGCGTGATCGTGGGCGATATGATTCCGGCCCGTCTCAAACAGGCCCAGAAATTTGGCTGCGAGGTGATTGATCTCACCAAGGACGCCACGCTCGCCGAGCAGATCGAACAGATTGTCGGCGTTCCCGAGGTGGATTGCGGCGTCGACTGCGTCGGCTTTGAGGCGCGCGGTCACGGCCACGACAGCAATGTAGAACGGCCGGCGACCGTGCTGAATGCTCTGATGGAAGTTACTCGCGCCGGCGGCGGCGTCGGTATTCCGGGTCTCTATGTCACAGGCGATCCGGGTGGTGTCGATGCGAATGCCAAGGTCGGTAATCTAAGCATCCGCATCGGCTTGGGCTGGGCCAAGTCGCATTCCTTCATGACGGGTCAGTGCCCGGTGATGCGCTATCACCGCCAGCTCATGCAGGCGATTCTCTACGGGAAGACAGAGCCCGCCAAAGCCGTGAACGTGACGGTCATCCCTTTGGACCAGGCAGCGCAGGGCTACAAAGACTTCGACAAGGGAGCCGCCAAGAAGTTCGTGATCGATCCGCACAAGATGGTGCGGGCGGCGTAAGATTTCCAAAAAGAGGGCTGAACATGAGTATTCGCACTTCGCGTCGAAAGCTATTGAAAGGTGCTGTGACAGCAGTTCCCCTGATCCTCGGCGCACAGAGTAAATCTGGTACGACGCGCCCCATCATGGGGAGCGGGGAGTACACTTACGAGGTCGAACACGACTGGGGTGAGCTACCTGCACAGATCCGCTACGGTAACACGCACGGGGTTGTGCAGGACTCGCAAGGGCGCATCTACGTACACCATACCGTGCACGAGACAAGCGAAAGCGCCGACTCGATGGTGGTGTTCGACCAGAAGGGAAAGTTCATCAAGTCCTGGGGCAAGCAGTTCAAAGGCGGTGCGCACGGGCTGCATATCCAAAAGGAAGGCACTACGGAGTTTCTGTATCTATGCGACGTTAGCCGCAGTATCGTGGTAAAATCAACTCTCGAGGGTGAAGAAGTTTTCAGGCTCGGATATCCCGAAGAGGCGGAGCCTTACAAGACGAGGATCAAGTACGTTCCCACAAACCTGGCAGTGGCATCAAACGGCGATATCTACGTGGCTGACGGCTACGGCTCGAGCTACGTGAATCAGTACGACAAGAACGGGAAGTACATTCGCACGTTTGGAGGGCTGGGTGGAGAAGCGGGGCAGCTCAACCAGCCCCACGGCATCTGGATGGACATGCGCGGCCCGGAGCCGGTCATTACCGTGGCCGACCGCAGGAACTATAGGCTACAGACTTTCACTTTGGACGGACAGCACATCGGTTACGTACCCGGTCTGCGATACCCTTGCCACTTCGACACTCGGGGTGAACTGATGCTCGTGCCGGAGTTGGAATCGCGCGTCACCCTTCTCAACGGAAAGAATCAGCCCGTCGCGAACTTGGGTCAGGGGTCACAGAATTTCCGTGAAGCACGGCGGAAGAGCCGGGATGCTTTTGTGCCGGGGCAGTTTATCGCTCCCCATGGGGCATGTTTCGATCACGACGGAAACATTTATGTCGTCGAATGGGTGGAAATCGGCCGCGTCACCAAGCTTCGGAGAGTCAGCTAGAAGAGGCGTCCGCAAACGCGGGGAAGCCACTGAACATTGACGGACCCTGTGGCGTGCCCTCTAAGCTTGCCGCTATCGAGGTAAGGTCGCAATGCCTTCGGATACTGCTGCGTTTTCGAGTCCAGGGACTTGGAAAACAGAGGTGCCAAGTTCCCACGTCCTCCAACAATAACTTTATGAGACCTCCAATTCCCCGAAGAGAAATCTTGAAGTCAGTTGCTGTGGGGTCGACGGCATTCCTGCCCCTGTCCTTTCTCGAAACCACTTCCTTGGCGAAACCGCAGGCAGCCGCGAACCACTCGAGCACTACGGCAGCTCGTGGGTGGGCGCCAAGGTTTTTCAATGAGGCTGAAAACAACCTGGTTACCACGGTCTCGGAGTTGATCATTCCCGAGACAGATTCGCCTGGGGCTAAGGCTGCCGAGGTTAACAAACACATGGATTTGGTGTTGAGCGAGGAAACGCCTCAAGTCCAGCAAAGCTTCAGGGAAGGGCTGAAAGCATTGGACCGAACCAGCAACAAACTTTACGGTTCTAATTTCGTGGGGTTAGCCTATGACCAACAAGTGGCGATCCTGACACGTATTTCAAACAGCGATAACACACCAACCGCGGACGAGAAAGCTCACAACTTCTTTTTGGACATTCGTACCCGTACCGTTTTTGCTTACTACACGTCGCGCATTGGTCTCCAGGAAGAGCTGCATTATCAAGGGAAGCACCCGCTACCAGGATGGACAGGTTGTCTGCACCCGGAGCATCAGACGGATGCGGAGTAGGTTCAACGGGCTGGAATCATGCCACAATACGATATCCTGATTGTTGGTAGCGGGGCAACCGGCGGGATGGCAGCAAAGGTTTTAGCAGAGCATGGCCTCCAAGTGCTGCTGATGGAAGCCGGCGGATCGATCGACCGATCGGATTTTCTCACCCACATGATGCCCTACGAGTTCCCCTTTCGGGGTCTGGGTAGTCCGAAGAAGATTCGTGAGGATGGATATACCGCCGCTCGCGAGCTTACGCCTTTCGAAGGCTACTACGCCGCGCGCAGCCAGCATCCCTATACTTTTCCGAGTGGCAGTCCCTTCGACCGGTCGTTGAGGTCGTGTATCCTAGGTGGGCGAACCCTGCATTGGGGAAGGCAATGTTTCCGCCTCGCCGAATACGATTTCAAGGGAGCATCGATAGACGGCCATGGGATCGATTGGCCCTTCGGCTATCAGGATCTGGCGCCTTACTACGACAAAGTCGAAGAATACATCGGTGTCCAAGGCACGGCAGAAGGCTGGCCAGAGCTGCCCGACGGCAAATTCTTGCCGCCGTTTGCCTTTAATTGCTTCGAGCATCTCATGCGTAGGGCCGCTCGGAAGCTAGACTGGAAACTCACTACTCTACGCACGGCGCAACTGAGCGTCCCTCATCGAGGGCGGCCTGCCTGCCATTACTGTGGCAGCTGCGGCACAGGCTGTGACATTGGCGCGTTTTTCTCGACTCCCGCCGTGACTTTGCCGGACGCATTAGCAACCGGAAATCTGACGTTATTGACTGATGCCGTGGTGCAGCATGTACTGGTTGACAGCGAAGCTCGCGTCACCGGCGTCGGCTATTTCGACCGGTCGACCAAAGTTTACCGCGAGGCGAAGACCAAGGTTGTCGTACTCGCCGCTTCTACCCTGGAATCGGCGCGAATCATGCTTAACTCGGTGTCGCGCCACTATCCTAATGGCCTGGCCAACAGTAGCGGTGTCTTAGGCCATTACCTCGCGGATCACTTTACGGCCGGTAGCATCATTGGAGCCCTGCCCGAACTAAAAGGCAAACCGATTATCAATGAAGATGGTAAAGCCAACAGATCCTACATCCCACGTTTCCGCAATCTAAGGAGCCGGCATCCTAATTTCGTGCGGGGCTACGGCATCATGGTCAAGGGTGGTAGCGCTATCTATCCGTCGCAGGCTGCCCTGATCTCGGGTTTTGGGGCTGATTACAAGCGACGGATCAAAGAGCTTCACCCCGCGATGGTCAACGTTTATGCGCGCGCCGAGCCGCTGCCGAGCTTTGACAGCTACGTCAAAATCAACAAAAAGGTAGTTGACGCTTGGGGCATTCCAGTTCTGCACATTAACTACGCCCGGACCGAGAACGATCGACATATTCTTCGGGATGCCTTCCAAAGTATGCAAGAGCTGATGCACGCGGCCGGCGCTGAGATCTTGTCGGCAGAGGAGTCACTCAGCACTCCCGGCGCTGTCTCACACGAGTTGGGGACAGCTCGAATGGGGAATGACCCGAAAACCAGTGTCCTCAACAAGTACAATCAGGCTCACGACATCAAGAACTTGTTCGTCGTCGATGGTGCTTGCTGGCCCAGCTACGGTTGCCAAGGCCCGACCTTGACCATGCTTGCGCTCGCTTGGAGGGCGTCGGACTACCTTGCCGAGCAGCTTCGCCTCGGCACGATTTAGGTCAGTCCGCAGGATGTAGATCAACGGTCTTTCCAGCTCCGGTAATGCGTGCCCGCTTTGTACTTTGGTAGACCACGCCGAGACCAATGATTGCCGCCGATCCATTCCATAACCTCATCGCTTTGCAACGTTGCCACGTCGGGTTGGTAACGTGCTGTTGGTGGGCACTCCATGGTTTGAGACTGCCCGGCATTCGCATCGAGACGCCAGGAGAAGATCGGGATTGACCCTGAACAGGAGTTTGAGGCTCAGCCCGCGCCTCTTCGGATTCTTGCAAGAGGACCGGGCAAACGCTTGCTCCTTTGAAAGGTTACCAAGCCTACGGCAAACGGCCTTCGGCGACGACGGCGTCCACGACCTAGATATAGCCCGCTGGGGGCTGGGCGTGACTACGCACCCGGTTCGCGTTACCGCCCACGGCAGCCGCATTCAGGTGAAAGGCGAGCGGGAGTTCCCCGACAACATGATGGTGGCCTATCGCCACGAGGAAGGCAAAGTACTGCTCTATGAGGAGCGTGACTGGACTCCCTACGCTTTTACCTGGGCAAGAAGGAGGAACTGGGACCCGGCATCGCGAATTGTAAGCGAAGTGCTCTACTAGAACACCTTTCAGGACACCTTTATAATTTCCTCGATTGCGTCAGGAGCCGGCACCAGACTGTGGCCCCAGCTGAAGTGGCGCACTTGAGCTGTGGCTTGTTCATTTGGGGGGAGGTCGCCTACCGCGTGGGGCGCGTGCTCCATTTTGATTCGAAAAGCGAGTAGATCGTCGGCGACGCCGAGGCTAACTCTCTGCTGACCAAGCAGTATCGGCCTCCTGGGAAAATGCACGATTTGGTCTGGTCTAACCTCGTTCTGTGCGGCTTTGCTGGCGTGCCCGGTAGGCAAATGATTGCCTCCTGAAGCGGTGCTCTCTCGATGTAGCCATCGTCTCTTTCTGCCGGGCTGACGCTGGGCCTGAAACCTAGACCGAGAGGAGTTGCTTGATCAATCCGGCATCGCGCTGACATCGATGACTGAAAAGGAATAGGCCGCCTGATCGTTTTAATTCAAACGGAAACTTGTGGTTCACCATCTTCAGCTCCTCGACTATTCGGTCATCGTGATCTACCTTTCAGGAATCCTCGGAAACTCATTGGTCGAAGAGTTGTCATCGTGGCATTCCAAAGCACACTTCCTTTCCCTCCACGCCGTTTTCTGCGGCTCTACACGAGCACATTCGTCACTACCTTTCCGTGCACATCCGTGAGGCGGAAGTGCCGGCCTTGGTATTTGAAGGTCAGTTTCGTGTGATCGATTCCCAGGCAGTGCAGGATCGTCGCATGTAAATCGTGCACATGCACGGGATCTTTGGCGATGTTGTAGCTGAAGTCGTCGGTCTCGCCGAACGTCATGCCCGGCTTGATGCCTCCGCCGGCCATCCACATCGTGAAGCAACGCGGATGGTGATCGCGCCCGTAGTCATCCTTCGCTAGAGTTCCCTGGCAGTAGACCGTGCGGCCGAATTCGCCTCCCCAAACGATCAGGGTATCGTCGAGCAGACCACGCTGCTTCAAATCCAAAATGAGAGCGGCTGATGGTTGGTCCGTGTCGCGCGCCTGGCCCACGATCTCTTTGGGCAACTTGGTGTGCTGATCCCAGCCGCGATGGAACAACTGGATGAAGCGCACGCCACGCTCGGCCAGACGTCGCGCTAGCAGACAGTTGAAAGCATAGGTGCCGGGTTGACGCGCCCGCGGGCCGTAGAGATCAAAGATGTACTCCGGCTCGCTCGAAAGGTCCGTCAACTCAGGAACCGAGCTTTGCATGCGATAGGCCATTTCATACTGCGCGATGCGCGTCGATATTTCCGGATCGCCGAAATCCTGCATCTTGATTTCGTTCAGCTTGCCGAGATCGTCAAGAAACCGGCGCCGCAGGCCGGCATCGAACCCCGGCGGGTTCGACAAATAGAGTACCGGATCGCCTGTTGAGCGGAACTTCACGCCCTGATGCTTGGTCGGCAGAAAGCCACTGCCCCAAAGCCGCTCGGCGAGAGGCTGGCCGCCCTCAGGCTGGCCCGACCCCTTGGATGTCATCACCACGAAAGCCGGGAGATCCTTGTTCTCGCTGCCGAGCCCATACGAAAACCAGGAGCCGATGCTGGGCCGGCCGGCTAGCTGAAAGCCCGTTTGGAAGAAGGTCGTCGCCGGGTCGTGATTGATGGCCTCGGTGTAGAGCGACTTGATGAAGCAGACGTCATCGGCAACCTTCGCCATGTGCGGCAGCAACTCGCTCAGCCAGGCCCGTGACTGGCCGTGCTGCGCGAACTTGAACATGGAGGAGACGACGGGGAACTTCGTTTGGGTCGCCGTCATGCCCGTGAGCCGCTGGTTTTTACGGATCGAATCGGGAAGTTCGGTGCCAAAAAGTTCGGCGAGCTTCGGCTTGTAGTCAAACAGCTCCATCTGCGATGGCGCGCCCGACTGGAAAAGATAGATGACCCGTTTGGCCTTCGGAGCAAAGTGCGGAATGCCCGGCAATCCATTGCCCGCGGGCACGTCTAGCCCTTCCGGCATCGCCCGCAGGTCGTCATGGAAGAGCGATGCCAGCACCGCCGCGCCCATGCCGATGCTCGTGCGGCCAAAGAAGTGCCGCCGGGTCATCAGCAGTGGATACTCCAGCCTCGGGTCCATCGCTTCACTCCTTGGTGACGGTTTCGTCGAGATTGAAAATCAGGCTGGCGACAGCGGTGTAGGAGGCCAGCTCGGACACGTCGAGCGATTCGTTCCGGGGCGACTCCCCTTCGCTCAACAGTTGCAGCGCCGCGTCGCGGCTGGTCTGGTACTCATCCAAATACCGGTGGAAGCTATTGAGCAAAACCTCGCGCTCGCGCTCGTTGGGTTGGCGCGCCGTCGCCAGGCGGAAACCGAAAGCAATTCTTTCCGTTGGCGCCTGGCCCCCTTCGAGCATCATGCGTTCGGCGGTCTTGCGTGCCGCCTCCACGTAGGTGACGTCGTTCATTAAATTCAGCGCCTGCAAAGGCGTGTTGGTGCGCGTGGCCCGGACGGTGCAAGCTTCGCGGCCCGCGGAATCAAACGTCATCATGAAGGGCGGCGGAACCGATCGCTTCCAATACGTGTACAGGCTGCGCCGGTACAGTTTCTCGCCGTGGTCCTGCGGATAGTCGCTCTCGCCCTGCATCTCTTTCCACAGACCTGCCGGCTGGTAGGGCTTCACCGAGGGGCCGCCCAGTTTTTCCACCAGCAGTCCCGAAATAGCCAGTGCCTGGTCGCGAACGACTTCCGCGGGCAAACGGAACCGCGGCCCGCGCGCCAACAGGCGGTTCTCGGGATCCTTCTGCAACAGCTCCTCGCTTGCCCTGGAGGATTGCCGGTACGTGGCGCTGGTGACGATCGTGCGGACAATGCTCTTCACGTCCCAGCCGCTGTCGATGAACTGAGTCGCCAGCCAGTCGAGCAGATCCGCATGGGTTGGCCACTCCCCCTGCGAGCCGAAGTCTTCCACTGTCTTGACCAGACCCACGCCAAAAAACATTTGCCAGAAGCGGTTGACGGTCACTCGCGCCGTCAGCGGATTGGAGGGATCCACCAGCCACTTCGCGAAACCCAGCCGGTTATTGGACGCTTTCTGCGGTAAGCCCGGGAGCACCGTCGGAACGCCCGGTTCAACCTGCTCGCCGGGTCTGTCGTAGGCCCCTCGTATTAATAAGTGTGCTTTCGGCGGCGTGGCCCGCTCCTCCATCACCATCACGTTCGGGACGCTATCGATGAAGCGCTCCTTCTCAAATCGGAAGTCCTCAAGCTTCAACCAAGCCTCTCGTAACGGTTCCGGAGCATACTCACTGACAAAACACAGCTTCATCTTTAACGCTTCCGCGTCGGTTCGCTGGCTTGCCGGTATCCGGGCAATTTCGCTGACGGTGCTTGGAACAGCAATAACCGCTACCTGGTCCGCTGAAAGCAAGGTGTCGTAAATACGCACATCGTCGATGTAACCCTGAAAGGCCGGTGCCACACCGTCGGAAGCACCAATCCGCAGAGGCGCTGTCGACCGGAATCCAGAACCGAGTTGATCAAGCAATAGCCTCAGCTTTCGAGATTTGCCATCAATGTAGATATGCACGCTCCCCGCCGATCGAGTGCCATCGTACGTGACAAGGATGTGCTGCCACTGATTCAGCTGAATCGGTTCTTCGGTCTCGACTCTAAGGGAATCGTCAAGCAGCCGCTGGACAAGGTTCAATTGAACCTTTTGGTTATATAGATAGATCCCATATCCTCGCCCGCCTTCCGGCGTCTGCTCCGCCTTGGCAATGATCGTGCCGTCACTGGCAGTGGGGTAAACCCAGGCTGCGAGAGAGAATTTGTCGGCAAAATCGAAACCGCCAAAGTCCCCGAGTTCTATGAACTGTTGGCCATCAAACCGAGCCCCTTCGCCGAGTTTGCCCCTGATGTAGTTTGGCTCCCCTCCCTTCCACTCGGGAAGTCGATCCGTTCCACGCGAGTCCTGTTGCCGTCCTAGGATACGGCCACGAAGGTCCCCCGCAGCCATGGTGCGTCGAGACTCCCAGCGAGCCAAAGCTGTCGTCGCATCTCCAACTGAAGGAGCACTGTCACTGAGATGCATATTCAGAGTGTAGTGAGCTAGAAGGCCTTTGGACACTGACCAGTCGATTTGACGCGACCCCACCAGGCTCTGCTCCCAAATTGACTGAGCACTGGATACTCTCGGGATCAATTTTGTGAACTTACGTTCGGCGACGGTCAATTTGGCATCAAGATCATTAAGCGTCCGTTGCTGAGTTGGTGTCGGGGCTGCTATCTGGGGAGGCGAGTTGCCGAACTTGAAGGCCTTGCCGTGCTCAGGCACGTTATTGAAGTAAGCGAATACTTGATAGAATTCCTTCTGACTGAGTGGATCGTATTTGTGGTCGTGGCACCGGGCACAGCCCAGCGTCAAGCCGAGAAACACCGTTGAAGTAGTGTCAACTCGATCCATGACGTACTCGGCGGCGTATTCCTCGGGCACGATACCTCCCTCACCGTTGAGCCGATGATTACGGTTAAACCCAGTCGCAATTTTTTGATCGAGTGTTGGGTGTGGCAGGAGGTCGCCAGCGATCTGCTCAACCGTAAACTCATCAAATGGCATATTCTTATTGAAGGCATCGATCACCCAGTCGCGCCAGCGCCACATTTCCCGCTCACCATCGCTCTGATATCCGTTCGTGTCGGCGTAGCGGGCGGCGTCCAGCCACGTGAACGCCATTCGCTCTCCGAAGCGAGGTGATTGCAGAAGCCGGTCCACTACCCGCTCGTAAGCATCTGGGGACGGATCATTGAGAAACGCGTCGATCTCCGCTTTCGTGGGAGGCAAGCCCGTTAGGTCCAGAGTTACCCTGCGAAGCAGAGCCGCGCGGCCGGCTTCCGGTGACGCTTGCAACCCCTCGCGTCCCAAACGCTCGAGTACAAAGTGGTCAAGACCGCTGCGGGGCCAAGCGGCGTTCTTTGCATCAGGAAGCGAGCGACGCTTCGGCGGGATGAAAGACCAGTGCTTCTGCCACTGCGCTCCCTGCTCGACCCAACGCGTCAGTAGATCGATTTCACGCTCGGTCAGCTTCTCGCCGCCCATATAGGCCGGCGGCATGCGGCGGATCGGGTCGTCAGACGTGATGCGCTGAACAAGTTCGCTCCTCTCTGGATCCGCCGGCGCGATCGCCAAACGTCCGCCACCGAGATCCTGTTTTGCGCCGTCTTCCGTATCGAAACGCAATCTGGTTCTTCGGTTAGCGGCATCAGGCCCATGACACGTGTAGCATTTGTCCGAAAGAATCGGCCGGACGTCCCGATTGAATTCGATGACCTGGGGGATGGAGCTGTTTGTCACCGCCTGGCCTGCAGCCTGTGGGAACGTGCTCACAATCAGACCGAACAGCCCCAATGTGCCAACGACACTCATTGACCGAAGAGTTGTCATCATGGATTTCCGAGTCCCATTAAATCAAGCCGAATATTCATTGGGCGCACCAGCCTCCGTCAATCAGGATGTCCGTGCCGGTAATGAAACCCGCCTGCTCCGATGAAAGGTACACAGCAAGCCGCCCGACTTCTTCCACGCTTCCCCAACGTCCCAGTGGAATGCGGGAGATCAACTGCTGATTTAGTTCCGGTGTCTGGATGTAGGCGGTATTCATTTCGGTAGCGAACGGCCCAGGGCTGATGCCGTTCACGGTGATCCCATCCGGAGCGAGCTCCAGCGCGAGCGCCCGCGTGAAGCCTAGTAGCCCGGACTTACTCGAAGAGTAGGCCGCACGTTGAGGCAGAGATGTATGGCTCATCATTGAGGTCATGTTGATGATGCGCCCGTAGCCACCGCCTTTCATGTGGGGCACAAATGAACGGCACAACAGGAAAGCGCCCGTGAGGTTGGTATTGATCACCCGGTTCCACTCTTCTAGCGTGAAGTCCGTGACTGACTTTCTAATGTTGATTCCGGCGTTGTTGATCAGAATATGCAGCTTGCCAAAGCGGTTGATGACGTCCTTCTCTAACTGCAGGACCTGTTGTTCGTCGGTGACATCCGCGACAAACACCGCGGCATCCGCTCCCTGTTCGCCCACTGCGATTGCGGTTGCGGCCAGTTGCTCCGGGTCCCTCGAGACAAGCGCCAGCTGCGCCCCGGCGGCGCCAAGCGCCAGAGCCATGGCTTTGCCGAGACCCTTACTCGCGCCGGTTATCAGGGCCACGCGTTTATTAAGGTGCTTCTCACTCATTCATTCGATCCCCTTCGTTTCTTTCGGGAATATTGGGGTAATACAAAAGTTCACTCATCGGGCGGGTTCGGGATTGCTAACCTGTTTGGGGGCGCAGTCGGATCTGTGGCGCCCGAGGCACTCCATCCGTAGTCAAGAACGGAGCGACGCAGATGCTTCGACGCCATAGTGCGCGTCTTTACGCCTTCTCAGTGTTCGCGGATGGAACACCAGCCGCGTTCCGGAGCGCCGCGTATGTCTGCTCCAGCGCGGTCTGCGCACCTAGTTTCAGACAGGCGATGTCATGGATAGGGTACAACAGGTCCAACCCCTGGCTTACCCAGAATTCCAGGTCCGCAAGGGAAGTGGCTACAGCCACGCGCTTGCCATAGGATCGTGCCGCCCGGATGGTGCGCTCGGCGGCCTCTCGCACAAAGGGGTGTGTCGTCTCGCCCGGTACTCCGAGGCTGGCCGACAGGTCTCCCGGCCCGAGGAAAACGCCATCGACTCCTGGCACGCGGCACAACTCCTCCACGCGTTCCACTGCCTCTCGTGTCTCCACCTGGATCAGCAGGCACAACTCCTCGTTGAGCTTGCGTTGCTCGTCTGCCACCTTTCCCATCAGGCCGTAGTGCACCGCTCGGTTAACGAAGAATCCCCGGATACCCTCCGGCGGGAATTTCGCATGACGCACAAACTCCGCGACTGTTTCGGGGTCGTTTGCCATTGGCAGGTCCAACATGTCTGGCCCACACTCAAGAGCCTTCAGCACCGTCTCGCGCCGTGTGTCTGGAATGCGAATCATGGTGAGCAAACCGAGCCCCGAGGCGATTCGGCAAAGATCAGCGGCCTCGGCGAAGGTGATAAAAGTGTGCTCCATCTCGATCCAGGCCACTTTATAACCCAAGAGTGCGGCGATCTCGAAAAACGCTGGATTGTAGGAGTAGGCTGCAACGCCCAGCAAGGGCGTCGCGCCGTGTTTTCGAATGGCTTGATCGAGCCTGTTCATGTCAGTGTCGGGGGTGGCAGTATAACGACCGATTCATTGATGGCACGGACCAACCCCTGATGATATTCATGACGACCGTGGACGGAACAGGAGTGTGGCAGCGCGACAAGTTTCGTGGAAGACCTCTCTGGTAGTTCTGTTCTAATCCCAAAGGGGGCCTCGCTATCGGGGATGCATTTCATATGATCATACATCTCGGATGCAAAGTCAATAGCTAAATTTTCTCATCCTGGCCTAGTAAAAAGACGGCAAGGTACTGGGCCTTGCATTCCGTCTGGTATTTTCATATGA
>Ga0187893_10001608_pt1 | contig 53603 bp, 33 predicted proteins | sample MA1701074metaG_FD_139574 | JGI IMG/M metagenome (GOLD analysis project Ga0187893, IMG submission 139574) | White microbial mat communities from a basaltic lava cave in the Kipuka Kanohina Cave System on the Island of Hawaii, USA - MA170107-4 metaG ... | reverse complement strand
TCGGGTGTGGGGAAGGAAGTGCTGGATTTCGATCTCGAGCTGACGATCTGACGGATCTCTGCGAGGAGCAGGCGGGCAGCGGTCAGTACCTCAAAGCCTCTGCTCCAAGACATGTAGCTACCGTAGTGTTGAACGAGACCCAGTTCCCCGATGGCCTGGCGGAGCTCTTTCGTCTTTGGGAAGCGCACTGCGCAGAGAGTCAAGGGGATCTGCAACCTGGAAGCGAAGTTCCGAATCCGGGCGCCAGTGAGCGGGGACGCTTCGTAGAGCCTGCTTATCCGATCTTGAAGGGGCTGTAGCAGACCGTGCAAGATGGGAACGCCTCCGGCTTCCTTGCCGTCGCGAAGCGTAAGATTCACGCTGCCCTACGCTTCCCACGTTGAGCTAATAGCGTTGTGGCTGAAGAGTCCCGTCCTGAGTGGCGGACTCCACCGCCGTCCTTCTCTCATGCGCTCCCTTGAATCTGCGGACTTGATCCGTGATCGCCACCTCCGTCGGGAGACGTTCAATCGACGAGGCTCCAAAGAACCCGTGAACGCCCCGGGTCTGCCTCAGGATCAGGTCGACATCGTCCGGCTCGGCAATCGGCCCGCCGTGGCAAAGAATAATGACATCGGGCTTGATCGAGCTGCCGGCCTCCACAACTTCCTGCACCAGCTTTGCCGCGTCGTCCAAAGTAAGCGTCGTCTTCGCCCCAATCATGCCGCTCGACGTAAGGCCGGCGTGAGCGACCAGTATATCCGCGCCCGCTTTTGCCATCTTCTCCGCATCGTCTGCGTTGAAAACGTAGGGTGCCGTCAGGAGTCCAACCTCATGAGCAGAAGCGATCATTTCAACTTCCAGGTCAAAGCCCATGCCGGTTTCCTCCAAGTTAGCCCGGAAGAGACCGTCGCAGAGACCGACCGTGGGAAAGTTTTGCACACCGGAAAAACCCATGTCCTTCAACTCTTTCAAGAAGACAGGAAGCACCCGGAAAGGATCTGTCCCGCAGACTCCTGCCAAGACCGGTGTTTCTCGCACCACAGGGAGAACCTCAGAGGCCATTTCGACCACAATCTGATTCGCATCGCCGTATGGCATGAGTCCGGCCAAGGATCCGCGTCCCGCCATCCGAAATCGCCCAGAGTTATAAATGATGATGAGGTCTGCACCTCCGGCTTCGGCGCACTTTGCGCTCAGGCCGGTCCCCGCTCCGCAGCCAATCACGGACCTACCTTCCGAAATGGTCTTTTTGAGTCGTCGCAAACACTCTGATCTGGATAGTGGCATTAGTTCAACTCCTCTTTCGAACAAAAGAAAGTAATGTCTCAGCCAGACTGTCGGCGAATAGTGGATCGTTCACATTCGCTTGGTGCTCGTGGTACGGAATACCGGGACGAAGATTCTCCCGGATGGCCGTGAAGCAGGCTTGATCCGCCTCGGGATCCCAGAAGGGGCCGCACGGGGCATCTAGCATTGATACACCCTTCAGAGGTACAAGGACTGCGCATGGTCCCTTGCAGCGATTCGCCGTCTCGGCGATGAGTCGGCCTATCTCCGCATTCTCGCCTGCATCCGTCCGCATTAAAGTCACGCCGGAGTTCCACTGGTAGAGATTTCTGCGACTATACCGGCTTGGCACGGTCTCCATAGCGCCGAAATTGCACATATCTACGCAGCCCGGAGCTATGACGACGGGGATCGGGTGATCGGCAGCAATATTGACCCGTTCACGGCCGGCACTGAAAACGCCTCCACACACCGCGTCCGCGAGCTCCGTAGGAGTAACATCCAGCAGGCCATCCAACGCTCCTTCGGCAACCAGACTCGCGATTGTGCGGCCTCCTGTCCCAGTCGAATGGAATACCAAAACTTCATGGCCCTTCTCGGCCAGAGAAATCCGTATGCGATCCACACAAGGCGTGGTATTGCCAAACATTGACGCGGCGATCAATGGCCGGTCGCTGACGAACGGCTGGCGCGCCTGCGAAACCATACCTGCGATTGCGGCCGCAGCATTGGTGTAGATCAAATGGCTGATCCTGTTCACACCGGCAACGTCGACGACGGATGCCATCATCGAAATATCTCGGGTCCCTACATACGGCGAGACGTCACCCGAGGCCACCGTCGAAACAATCAGCTTGGGAATGCCCAGCGGCAGCGTCCTCATTGCCTCGGCAGCAACCGAGGTTCCGCTCGTGCCGCCCATGGCCAGAATGCCGTCCAAACGACGATCACGATACAGTTGGCGTACAATGGCGGCCACACCGGCCGCCATCACCTTCATCGCGATTCCCTTGTCCCTGGAGCGCCGCAAGTCCAAGACTTCGCCGCCTCCCGCCCGTGCTACCTCGGCTGCCGTTATGTCAGCAGCCGCCGAGTCTGTTTCAAAGACGCCGAAGTCGACGAGGATGGTTCGGAGGCCCGAACTTTCGATCAGCCGGCGAACAAGAGCAAACTCCTCGCCTTTCGTATCGAGCGCTCCAACAAGCACGATTGTTCGCGCCCCAATTTCATCGGATGCCAAGCGTTTTCCCTCATGGGCGGGCAAGCCAACGGATGGAATTCTCCAACAGCAGCCTAAAATGACGGTTGTTATATGCAGACGGTCCGTGGCCGAGCTGGATGTAGACGATCGGCGACTTTTCGTATTTGTGTGTCCAGCCGATGACCCGGTCACTGGACTCGTGTTCCGTTGTCAGCAGAACGTGTACGTCCTCGACCGGAAATGAATTCTTATAGGTCTCATCGAGTATCGTGAAGTCGCTCAACCCCCGCGTAATAGGATGGGCAGTATCTGCAATATGAACCTTGAACTCCACATCGTGCTTCCAGGTGGTCACACCAGGCGCCGGTTTAGGGCCGAAATTGGCTCGCGCGCCCACAATATTTCCATATTCCGCCCAGTCCGTGTTCGCCCCCAGGGCATGATGCAAGAAGAGCGTCGGCTGCCCGGCGCGCAGCAGTTCAAGCCACGCATCGCGGTGCGAGCGATATTCGTTATTCATGTCGTAGAACACCATGACGTCATATCGATCTATCGATTCCCTGGCAAGAAGGGTCTCGGCGCCACGCCCAAATCTCTTATGTTCGTATCGCACGTTGCCGATACTGTCGAACGCTGCGAGGAATGCCTGTTCGTCGAAACTGTGACCGCCGGTTACTATGAGGACCTCGATTTGTCCACCCGCCCCTGCCTGGAGCGGCGCCGCTGCTGCGACACCCAACACGCCTAGAGCGACCACCACAGAGATTAAAGAGATGTGTCGAGATTCCAGCATGGCGATCCTTTTATTTCGAGGTTTGTTCGGCTTTCGAAAGGCTCAGTGCTTGGCGCCTCTTCCTGGCGGTCGGCCCGGCGTCAAAGCCCACCCCCTCGAATAGGGCCTAGATCGCCTAGAGAACATTCGGCCAGGGGGCGGGGTAACCAACTTGTCCTGCTCTTTTGTCCCGGCATTAATAGGCATATTGTATCGTAACATTATAGGCGAAGCGCTGCAGTCTGTCAAGATCGCCAGGAGACGGCCGCTTGCTCCCGGCGATGCCCACAGGCTCCGTAACCTTATTGGATCGGTGTAGCTTGCGGACGATCCGACGCCGGCCAGTCGGTCTCCGGTAGCGGAGATCGATTGTGCCGATCAAATCCTGGTACGATGATAACGTGAAACGGTGGGTCATTGATCGCCAAAAGTTGCTTGATGCCTCTACAGGTTCGACGCCCCGGTACGAGTCCATAGCGGACGGAGTCAGGGCTGCAATTCGCTCGGGGCTCCTGCATCCGGGCGGGCGGATGCCTACGTTTCGAGATCTCGCTGATTATCTGGGAGTTAGCGTCACGACTGTGGCAAGCGCCTATAACCTGTTGCAGAGACAGGGCTGGATCGAGAGCGCGGTCGGACGGGGAACTTTTGTAGCAGATAATCGAACTTCCGCCCGAACGAGCAAGAGACAGATTGCCGTTGAGGCCGAGGCGGGGCAGAACAAGCGCCAGCAAGGGTGGCGGCGGAGGGCTCTGATTGCTTCCAGCAGCCGTCTCAGATTGTCGTTTCCGGATGCCCTGGACTGTTCATCAGGCCGGCCCAACCGGGATTTTCTGCTCGTCGACCTGGTGCGGCGGGCTCTGGTCGAAACGGCGAATGCTCTTACGGGCGCCGATCTTCAGTACTCGGGTCCGGAGCCGCTTGACGCCCTCGTCGAGGTGCTGATTCCGATTCTAGAGTCGGATGGAATCCGTGCCGATGCTTCCAACCTGCTCATCGGGTCCTCAGCTCAGCAACTCCTCGTCTTGAGCTTCCAGGTGCTCCGCGCACGATCCTCGCAGATGATTTTGGCCGTTGAGGAGCCCGGCTACCCGACAATTCTTGATACCTGTGACCATCTTGGAGTTCGCACCCTGGGTTTCGAGGTGGATGAAGAAGGACCTGTTCTGGCATCACTACAAAGAGCCTTGGAAGCGGGCGCCAACGTCGTTCTGCTTACACCTCGCGCGCAGAATCCCACCGGGTCGTCTTGGACAAAAGAGCGTGCCGCGGCGCTGGTTGAACTGTTTGGGTCGCACCACAACGTGGTCGTGCTTGAAGACGATCAAATCGCCGACGCCGCCTCTTCTCCGTGCTGGTCGCTGACGGCTGACAAGCGGACGCGCGAGCAGACCATCTACGTCCGCTCGTTCTCAAAGACCGTCGCCCCCGATCTCCGAATCGCTGCTGCCGTGGCGCACCGTCCTTTGCATCAGATGTTAATGGAAGCCAAAAACCTAGCCGATGGGTGGACATCCCGAATTGCCCAGCGCGCGCTGTGCCGCCTCCTCAAATACCCGGAATGCAAGGTTCGGCTCTCCGAAGTTGCAAGCACGTATAAGCAGTCCCGAGATTCGCTCACGGCGGCCCTCAACGGAGAACTAGAGTCGCTGGGCGGCCGTGTCTGGAAAAGCGCTGACGGGGTGAACCTCTGGATCGAGTTGCCGGCGGGTGTTGACTGCAACCACATCGTGGAGAGCGCTGCTGCTCTTGGCGTTCTGCTGGCGCCAGGGGAGCCTTTCTTCCTTGAACCGGGCCAGCATCGTTATGTCCGCCTCAATGCCGGCCGAGTGTCGCCAGCTCAGGCCCTCGAGGTTGCCAGGTGTCTGAGTCAAGCGATTCAGGGGTCCTCGCGGGCTTCCGCTTCCGTCTTTCACGTCTGAGTATCGCTAGGTTGGGGCGCCCTACGGTTGTCGCTTTCGGATAGACGCCGCGTTCATCGGGCAACAGGCCGAGCGAATTGCTGAGGCCACGAGTCCCATGTGCAGGTGTGCCGCGCGCCACCTGGCCAACACCACGATCACGACTCGACAACGCGACTGGCTTTGTGAGGATGTGTGGGCTGGGCGGCCCGGATTTCCACCGTGCCGGTCCGGTGGGCGTTTCGCTGCAAAACGCCCACCGGAACCTATTGCCGGTAATTGCCCGCCACAGCGCGCGAGCAGAAGGTCAGTTCAGAACCTCAATCTCGCGCCGAACTGGACCTCGCGCGAGTAATTGTGCTGATTGGTAACTCGCCCAAACGCCGAACTCGCTGGGCTGGTGTTCGGGGGAGCAAAAAGCGGACGGTTGAACGCATTGAGCGCCTCAAAGCGCAACTCAAGAACCATCGTTTCGCTCAACTTCGTATCTTTGAGGATCGAAAGATCCCAGTTGTTCACGTAATCGGCGCGAATGCCGCTGAACCGGGTGGACATGTACTGCATGTTGTAAGCAAGCTGCTGCCGTGAGTCACGGACAAAACCGGCATCAGTATTGAACCAGCGCTCGGGAGTTCTCTCGCCCCTAGGCATAGGAATGTCCTGGAGATTCCCGAGGAAGGCGGCGTTGCCGAATCCGATCGGCGTACCGCTCTGGCGGAGATAGATACCCTGTAATTGCCAGCCCCCCATAATCACATTGAGGACGCCCGAAGCACTGCCGAGGAGGGCTTTGCCACGCCCAAACGGCAACTCCCAAATACCGCTGAGCGCCAGCCGATGCGGGGCGTCATCGGCGCTGACGACATACTCCAAGGGGGAGTATTGGCCGTTAAGACGGCTTACCGCCTCAAGGTATTTGGACCAGGTATAGGTAGCTCCGAACGTCCAGCCAGTGGCGAATCGTTTCTCGACCTTCGTCTGAAGCGAGTGGTAGTTGGAGTAACCATTAAAATCACGGCTCGTCATTCCCGTGAACTGAGGATAGGGGGAACGCGCTATGAAGTCCGCGCGGGCCATTGTCTGCCCCGCCAGATTTGTACGCGGAAGCAGGGGATAGAAGGGATTCGGAACCTGCTGCGTCATGTAGTCGATGTGGGCTTGGTCTCTCACCGGCGATCGGCTCAGGTAGTCTAGGGGCAAGGACTGGAAGTTCGTAGACACTTCCAGGTCCGACCCGTGGTTGCCGACATACGCGACGTCGAGCAGGACATTCGAACCGAGTTCGTGCTGGATTCCAAAGGACCATCGTTGCTGCAAGGGAGCTTTCGGCGCGGTGTTGAAGAACGAAATCGCCTGGCCGAGAAACGTGTTGATGCCATCTGCAGCCCCGACAGGTTGCAGAATTTTCGGGAAAGGATTCGCCAGGGTTTCTACGAACGTCAAGCCGTTGTCCAACGACGGGACCAACTCGGTCCTCGCACTGAAACCAATCTGGTTCACGTCTATCCTGGAAACCCCAAGCGGGCCGTAGAAGATCCCATATCCACCGCGCAAGACAGTCCTGTTATTGAGCGACAAGGCGAATCCAAGGCGCGGCATCAGATTGTTGGTGTCGCGCCCCCACAGACCCCGCGGCTGGCCGCTTACTCCGGCAAACGCCAGGCCTCCGGCGACTCGGAAGGAATTCAGAGGCACTTCGGGGATAGGGTTCTGCGCATACTTTGCCCTGACTGCATCATTCAACGGGCTGACTGTAGTGAAGTCGAAACCACGGACACTTCGGTCGAAGCGCTCCGTAATCGGTGTTTCCAGTTCGTACCGCAGGCCCAAGTTGAGAGTGAATCGCGGGGTGAGCCTCCAGTCATCCTGGAAGAAGAGGGAGTACACGGTGTTCTGCTCTGCAAAACTCGCAAAACGATCTACCCATCCTCCCGTAGGCAGTCCCAATAATATCGATGCGAGGCCCTGCCCTCTGGGGGAGGGCGCTGAGTTGTCGAACGGCCCTCGCGTCCAGTTGGTGTCGAAGTCGAACCGGCCGGTTGTGGTATTTCCGGGAGCTTCGCCGAAGGTGCGGTAAAGCCGGTAGCCGCCGCCAAGGCTCATCTTGTGTCGCGACCGGACAAGGTTAAGGATCGCTTCGGCATTGATATTCTGGTGCGGCTGCCAATACGAGGCGCTGCCCTGGTTCAGCATGCCGAACCGAAACTCGGGGAATCGCCGCTCTTTATCTCCGACGGCATTGGCATAGTATGCCGGGAAGCCCAGACTCCCAACGTCGAAACCAATAGCTTCCTCGGGAGCGTCAACGGCGAGCGGGTGGCGAGTGAACGCCGCTCGAGTATCGAGGATCGTCCCCGGCCCGAACACATGAACGTTATCCACAGCCGCCGCACGCTGTGTCCAGAATCCGTGACAACAGCCGCCAGCCGCATTGTGGAAGTAGTTGCCATTGTGACTCTCGCGGTGATACGTGTTCGCGCGGACGAAGAAGCGGTCCTTGTCGGTGAGATTAGCGTCTAGACGGACAATGTGATTCCAATACTTCGCCCGCTCCGGTTCATTGGTGCGGTCAAGGTTGTTCGAGTTATCGACCGTTCCCCGGATATCGGGCAGGGGCCAGTATTCCAAGACGTTTCGTGCGATCGGGCTGAGCCGTCCGGCGGGGATGATGTTGTTGCCAAAAGGTTGAACTCCGTAGCGACCGTTCGGAAGGGAGACCCGTGTCGCCGGGTCATAGATCTGATAGTTTGCTCCAACACTGAGGAGTTGAGACAGATCTCCGTACTTCTCTGCCTGGGTAGGAACCGTGAAGATGTTACCGCGTGGTCTGGCTTCGTGGATTCCCTCGTAGGCGTAGCTTACAAACAGTTTGTTGCGTCCGTCGATGATCCCGGGGATGTAGACCGGCCCCGTGAAGGTCGCGCCCCAGCGATTGTAGTCCAAGTCCGACTTCGGCAAGCCCGCAGCCTGCGCGAAAAACTGGCCTGCGTTTAGGGACGGATTGCGGCCCGACCAATAGGCCGTCCCATGGGGCCTGTTGCCTCCGGATTTCAAGGTGACGGATGTGATTCCCCCCTGCGTGTGACCGATGCTTGCATCGTAGGGTACGGTTTGAACCTTGACCTCTTGCACAATGTCAGCCGGGGGAGAGTAAGCTGCCATGACCACACCCCTGTGCCATCGATTCATGAGGGTGGTGCTGCTGGAGCCGTCGAGGGTGATCTCGTTCCTTCCACCAGGTGTTCCGCCCATGCCGTACCGTGTAATCATGTTCGTCTCATACGGGCGATCGTAGATGAGACTGTTAGTCACATACATCACTCCGGGACTGAGTGCGATCATTCTGAAGGGTTGCCCGTGTGCAATGGGAAGTTGCGCCGTGCGCCTCTCATCGGTAATGTTGCCGACGGAAGCGTCGGCGGTTTCGAGCAGCGGAGCCTCCGCCGTGACGGTAAGCGTCTCTGTCGTGCTGCCGACTTCCATCGGTATGTCAATCTGAATGTTTTCGGAGATTCGAAGAGAGATACCTTCGCGCACAAAGGTCTTGAACCCGGAAACCTCAACATTCAAACGGTAGCCTCCCGGGAGCAGGTACGGAACGAAGAAAACCCCCTCGGAATTCGAGGTAGTCGATACGGTCACGTTTGTCGCGACGTTAGTGACTGCTACGGTGGCGCCGGGAATCATTGCGCCAGTTGAATCTCTCACAAGCCCTCGGATGGATCCCCTGGTATCTTGTGAGAACAGAAGTGTTGTACCTGCCCTTAACAGCAGGGTCAGGATGAGTAACAACCGGAGAACCGTCATTGTTGCCTCCCTGTGTTTCGGCATCGGGCAGCAAGAGCGCGTTCGCCCACCCAGGATCAGCCCCGTTTAGCGGGCGCGCCACATTGTACTGATTCAAAGCGACCCGAAGCTGTCAAATTATACGGGTTACTATTTGTAGATGTCAATAGAAATGTAATGCCATTATTGTGCCGTAACAATACAGCGCAGTGGGTACTCCGGATTGCGGGGAGTTGGCGCAACTTCCGAGTGGGACACGAGAAGGGCTACGCGGAATCTAGCAATGGGGCCGACGGTCTCAGAATAGACATCGGTTACCCATGCGCTCGCCGAAACCATAACGGTTTCAGTCACATGACTAGATCCCCAGAATGAGATCCTTGGTCTGCGTGGTGCCAGCGTCCAGCTTCAAATTGCTGCTCAACGCCCAGTCACCGACCATGGGAGGAGTGGGGACCTAGCTCCCGTCAATCTCCTCGGCTACACGATTAGCCGATTCCAGCGCGGCCTCCTGCCCCCACGACATCGCCGCGGCGTATGCCCCGGCGAAATAGATTCGTCCGCTAGGTCGGGTGGCCTCGGGCCACAAACGCGAAAGTTGACCCGGTTTGTAAGTCCCGCGTTCACACACGCCGGCCCAAGGATCCTTGAGCCAGTTGTGGACGATAGTTTGCTCCACATCGGCGGATTTTCCGGGATAGAGCTTTCGGAATGCGGCCAGCGAGTTGGAAGATTCAGCCAGGACGGCGGCGTTCGAGACCAGGATTCCCCGGGGCGTCTTCACCTCTTCCGCCATGGACCATAGATCCTGAAGGAGCGGATCCGAAAACACCCAGTTCGGCGTCACACCGTCTGTCTGCCAGAAGCGAGTCCGGGACTGGAAAACGACACGAGCCTTAATTGTGTACGGCAGTTCTTGAATCAGGTAGGCTTTCGCTTCCGGCCAGGCCGGAGACACGGGAATCTGCCGCAGATTCACGAGGGAAATTGCGCTGACAAGGTAGTCGGCGTCACGTTTGTGCTTTTCTCCTCGTTTTCTGTATGTGACGGTTACTCCTGAGGAACCGTGCTCAATGCCAGTCACGGGGCAATCCAACTGAACCCGGCCGCCAAGACGCTGGGTGAAAGCCTTGGTCATGCACTCGTTGCCATCTTTAAGCCTGTACAACTGCTTGTTGTAATAATCGGCTCCGCGCAGCTTCTTCAAGGCCGCCGCCCAGACCGTCTGAAGAGCCGATCCCGAACTTCCAAAGAACTCTACCGCGGCCGCGGACGCATTCTCGCGCTTCAGAAAGGCTGTGAGGCTAAGATCGTCAAGCGCGCGCAGCCCGTCTACGAACGGATCTGACTCGTCGCGGATCTTGTCGATGTAGGGTTGCACGTAAAGGTGAGGCAGATCACTCCAGTTGTGTTCGCTGAGAAAATCCACTTCGGGTTGCTTGAAGCCCAATTCTTGCAGGACCGCAGGGCGCTGCAGGTCCTCCTCGGTGTATCGCTGGTCCCGAAGACAGCGGACACGGTTCACTCGGAGCGGGTGCGGCAGAGCGGTCAGCTCGAACTCCTTGACGTAGCGCCAGTACTGAACGTACTCGGGATAGTTGAAATGTTCCGCTCCCACCTCGGCATACAGTCCGTCTTCCAGAGGATCGTGAATCGTTCGAACATGTCCTCCCGTCCGCTGGCTCGCCTCGAGCACCGCGACGTCGTGGCCACGCCGCACCAACTCGTAAGCGCACGAGAGTCCGGCGATCCCCGCGCCAATCACGATGACGCTCTTGTTTGAGCGCTGGGGCGCCGCCCCGAACAAAGCCCGGGAATGTCGCGACTCCAAGCTCAAGAGCGTGCTGCCTCCGATCCGCAAGATGTCTCTTCGGGTCATCTATTACCCTCCCTGGGCGCCGCTTAGCATCGAGTTATTAGGATCCCGAGCTCACCCGGAATCGCTCACGTCCTTCATGCCCCGCTTCGGAGGCGCCGTTTTCCGGCAAGGGATCCGCCGCCCCGTTGAACTCAGGCAAGAGACCAGGGCGCCCGGTAGTCTTTTCTTGAGAGAGAAGCCGCCTCCGGATCGCCCAGGACTTGTTCCTTTTCGGAATCCCAGAAAATCTTGCGGCCGGTTCGGTAGGAGATATTGGCGAGGTGGAGCGCCGTTGTTGAGATGTGCCCCTCCTCGATGTCACAGGCAGGCTTCTTGCGCGTCCGCACGGACGTCAGAAAGTTTTCCACGTGTTTGAGAGTGCCGGTATTCGGCGTGTCCGTGCGAATCAACTCGGGCTTCTTCACTTCTGGCAGGAGCTGATAACCGAATCGGTCAACCATCAACGTAGCTTTGCTGCCGACGAACTGAATGCCGTGGTCATACCGGCCGCCGCCAAACGTGAAACCGCTGGCATGCAGCACAGAGCACACAACCGTGACATTCGGGTAATCGATCGTCGTGATCACGGTGTCAGGCGTTTCCCTGATGTCCCTCATCACGAAGGAGCCGGCGCTTGTGTGAACGGCCTTGGGTCCCTTCAAATCCAGCATCTGTCTCACAGAGTCGAGCAGGTGCACCATCCAGATGAGTTGCATGCCGCCGCTGTAGTCCCAGAAGTAGATGTAGTTCCAATGGAACCGCGCCGGGTTGAACGGACGCTTGGGGGCGGGGCCGAGCCACATGTCGTAGTCCACGCCCGGAGGGGGATCGCCGTCAGGTGGGTTTCCCAGTCCAATCTCCCGTCCGGTAGGCCTTCGAATTTCGGATATGGAGTAGCTGGTTAGCTCGGGATCGGTCTGATTCCAGACATTGAAACAATGAACCAGACTGATTTCCCCAATCTTGCCGGATCGAAGGACCTGCTCGGCCTCGAGAAAGGCCTCCTGACTTCGCTGCTGCAATCCCACCTGCAGGATCCGATTGTGCTGGCGCGCTGTTTTCAAAAGCATCTGGCCCTCTTCAATCGTGTGCGCGACGGGCTTCTCCAGATAAACGTCCTTGCCCGCGCGCATCGCCTGGAGGGCGGGAATCGCATGCCAATGGTCTGGCGTCGCAACGACCACCACGTCAATGTCCGGCCGTTCGACGAGCCGCCGAAAGTCGCCAAGAAGCTCAATCTTTTCAGGGCTCTTTTCGGACGGCAATTCCTTCGGCGCCTGGGTGAGCCTGGATTGGTCCACGTCACACATCGCGACAACGCGCGTTGACGGCTGCCTGAGAAATGTTCTGAGTACTGTCAGTCCCCTTCCCCCGCATCCCACAAGGCCAATGCGGATCTCGTCGCTCCGATTCTGCGCCGAAGCGAACGAAGCGGCATTAAGCGCCGCTAGCCCCCCTGCGGCAACAGCAAACTGCCGTCGCGAGATATCCTGTTGCATGACTCCTCCTCCGCTTGCTTGCGTCTCTAGTTTGACTGTTAGCTCGCCTCACCCCTGCCGCGAACTCGCCACGTGAAAAGGGGTCGGCTCTTTCGGTCCACTTGACCGGAGCCAACCCTTGTGAAGTCGACCAGAGCCCGCGAGTGCAAAACTCAAGCCATCGCGTCACTTTGTAACGGTATAATATGCCGACGATTCCGTGGATCATAGTACAGCGAAAATATACGTATGTCAAGGGGCTTGCATTGACAATTGTAACGGTACAATAAGAGTGGTCTGAGGCGCCGGGGAACTGCCCCGGCCGAAGTGGCCCACCAGGCCATGACCACGACCGGCGCTCGGGGAAGGAATCGGCCGACGGTGTGCAGACTGCCCGGCGGATCGAAACCGAACCCGTTGCCGTTGCCCTTCGCGAGGAGCCCTCTACCCCTAGGTTTTCAACTTCCAGTGGATCGCCTTTACATTGCCGCCACTAGAAGCAGGAAAGAAGCGCACCCGCCGCCCAGCGCGACGAAACCCCAAGCGCGGCAGGATGTCACGTGCCACCACATGTAGATGCCAGATGCGATCCAAGTGAGAATCGCGATCATCACGATGTCAACGGTCACCGCCCAGGCGTCATCAAGGAGCAGAGTCTGCCGGAACCCGCCGCGAGCGTGCATTCCTTTGAGAAAACGAGACAGCCGGAATTGCTGGTCTTGCAGGACGGCCCTGTTCTCGTCTGCAAAGTAGACAATCTGTCTCGCCGCCAGAAAACGGGGCAGGTACACATTCATCGTTCGAGGGTTGGAGCGGTAGATGTAGTAGGCTACTCCCTCGACTCCCAGCTCCCGCATGAGGCCGGTCCCGATTTTCTCATCCTGATCACGGTCAGCCGGCAGCGGTACGTGATATTCCTTAGCAAATCGAGGTATCCAGTCAGCGGCGCCGTCATCATATGCCGAGTGGCTAAAGGCCATCGAAGTGATGCCGTACATCAGGAACCACGGCATCAGAAACATGGCCAGATAAAGGTGCGTACGCCGGTTCAGTCGGTCGAAAGTCATGCGAAGGGGGAGGTCTCCTTAGATGGTGAAGAGGAAGAACATGAACAGGCTTGCTCCAGCGGTGAAAGCGAGAAGGCCCACGGCGCGTGTCCTTTTCAGCTCCCACCACATCCACAGCCCCGTGAGGACCCAGAGAATCATTGCAGCAATGGCGAAGTCCACTGTCAGCCCCCAGACATCACTCGCCAGGTCCTCGTTCTGAAAGCCGCGGCGGCGGTGCATTCGCTCCAAGAAAGCCTGCGCCCGAAAAACCTGCTTCTCCACTACAAGCCGCCGATCGGCGGGAACGTACGTGATCCGGCGCGGGGTAACAGGGTCGTCGCGGAAAATGTGGATGCGTTCGCCGTCGGACGATTTGCGTGCCGTGTAGGCGCCGTCGAGGTTCAGGTGCTGCAGGATTCGCCGGCCAAGGGTGACTGCATCCTCACCTAACGCCGCTCCGGGGTAGGTCTGTTCCTGCTCGATCTCCCACGGCGCTGGCTCCCCGCCGTAGATCTCGCTGAAGAATTGGCGGTGGTTCATGACGATAGTGCTCAGTGCGTACATGAGCATCCACGGCATGAAGAACAGTCCAAGATACATATGGATCCGCCGCAGCAACTTTGACAGCATCCTCCCTCCTTACCAGAGCCTAGTGCGCGCAGTCTCTACCTCAAGCCGCCTGCGGGAGCACATCCGGGGGTCCCTACCCCTATTCTCCAGAGCAGTGGCGCGGGAAGACTGTGCGCTAGAATTGTATCATAACAATATGGCACACAATGCATCATTGACGAATCACATCTCGACCGTGTATCATGCCCTGAAGGATGTATACCTATTTGTATCGGTACAATACGGCTGGCGACGCACCCGAGAATGAATCTCCGACGCTCAAGCGGGGTGTGCCCGTGAGGCCGGTTTAGCGGGGCTTACAGGAGAGTACGGCCATGCCTCTAACTCGCTGTTCCCTCTTTGCGGTCGCGCTGCTCTTGAGTGCGAGTGTGAACCCCACTTCAGGCCAGGCGGTCGCAGCCGAGGATCTTTTTGAGACCAAGGTGCTCCCGGTTCTCAAGAACTGCGTTGCATGCCACAACAATCAGTTGCAGACGAGCGGACTGTCCATCACGAGTCGACAGTCCTTGTTGAAGGGAGGCAACCGCGGGCCGGCGATTGTGCCCGGGAGCAGTTCCGAAAGCCTGCTCGTTCGCGCAATCCAACAAGATGGGGAACTCAAGATGCCCCCGGGAGGCCGTCTTCCCCGCGAGGCTGTCTCTTCGGTCGCCGAATGGGTTGAGCAAGGCGCGGCTTGGACTGCTCCGCCTGCCGTATTGGCCGCCACGGGGACGCGCAAGGAAGCATCTCACTGGGCTTTCCAGCCGATCCGCCGACCTGCCATCCCCAAGGTGGAGCGCCCTGAGTGGGTTCGCAACCCGATAGACGCACACATCTTGGCACGACTGGAAAAGGAAAATATCAGGCCGTCCTCGGAGGCGGACCGAAACACGCTACTGCGGAGAGTCAGCTTAGATCTTACGGGCCTGCCGCCCTCGCCAGAAGAAGTTGAGCGATTCGTCAACGACGACAGTCCTGATGCCTACGGCCGCTTGGTGGATCGCTTGTTAGCCTCGCCCCACTATGGAGAGCGTTGGGGGCGCCACTGGCTGGATGCCGCGCGCTACTCGGACACTAACGGCTACGTCCGAGACGGCGCCCGCGAGATCTGGATGTACCGGGACTGGGTCATTCAGGCGTTCAATCGCGACCTTCCCTTCGATCAGTTTGTCATCGAGCAAATTGCTGGCGATTTGCTGCCAAATCCGACCACCGATCAGGTCGTCGCGACGGGCTTTCATCGCAACACGCAGATCAATCTGGAAGGCGGTGTGGACTTTGAACAGTACCGTGTGGAGGCAGTTGTCGATCGAGTCAGCACCACGGGTCGAGTGTTCCTTGGACTGACGCTCGGCTGTGCACGCTGCCACGATCACAAGTATGATCCCATCTCGCAGCGAGAATTCTACGAACTCTACGCGTTCTTCAACAGTATTGACGAGCTGGGCGGGGAGTTTAGCGACGAGGAGGGGCGCGCCCGCGCCTTCGAACCCATCCAGGAGTTCGGCACCCCGGAGCAATACGCACAGCGCGACGCCGTGAAGGAGCAGCTCGTCCGGCTGAAGAAGGAACTGGACGAGTACGAGGAATCGCTGCAAGAGAGATATCGAGAGGGGGCCGTCAGCGACGAAGAACGTTCGAAGCTGACTGAAGGGACATTAACGGCACTGAGGACCGAGCCCCAGCAGCGCACCGACGCGCAGAAGAGGCTGCTCCGGAGATTGATGCGCCGCATCGATCCGGGTCACCAGCAGAGGCAAGCCGGCATTAAGGCGCTCGAAAAGTTGACACCGAAAATCCGTCACACCCTCGTCATGCGGGAACTGTCCCACCCTCGGGCAACTCATGTCCTCCTCGGGGGCGACTTTACCCGCAAGGGGATCGATGTGCAACCCGGCACACCCTCCATACTCCCCCCTCTGAAGAAGCATGGTCCCAGAGCAACCCGGCTGGATCTAGCGCGCTGGCTCGTTGACCCAGAGAATCCGCTGACGGCGCGAGTCACTGTCAATCGAATGTGGCAGCACTATTTCGGACGCGGTCTCGTGGAGACCGAGGATGATTTCGGGTTGCAAGGCGCTCCACCGGACCACTCCGAGCTTTTGGACTGGCTGGCATCGGAGTTTGTGGCTCAGGACTGGAGCATGAAGGCTGTGCACAGACTTATCGTGACCTCCGCTACATACCGGCAAGCCTCCAAGCACCGCGACGAGATTCTGGGCGTCGATCCAGACAACCGCCTCATTTCCCGTCAAGCTCGGCTGCGTCTGGAAGCCGAAATCATCCGTGACCTGGGGCTGAGTGCGAGCGGCCTGCTCCAGCCTGAAATCGGCGGACCGAGCGTCTTCCCGCCGCAGCCCGACCTGAGCGACGGTCCGGAGCCGCAGGGAGGGGCCTGGGTTGCCGATCAAGGCGAAAATCGGTATCGCCGTGGCCTTTACACGACTCACCGGAGGACTTCGCCTCATGTGGTCCTCATGGCCTTTGACCAGCCTGATGCAGGACAAAGTTGCACAAGACGCCATCGATCCAACACCGCCCTTCAAGCCCTGACGCTCCTCAATGACGAGGCCTTCTTTGAGTTTGCGCAAGGGCTTTCCAAGCGAATTCTTAGGGATCCCTCTTTGGACCAGCGCCAGCGTCTCCAGCTCGCGTTCACAATCTGCGTCGGAAGGTCTCCTCTGGCGGACGAGGAGGCGCGGCTGCAGCAGTTCCTGGCACAGCAGCTGGACCGCTTCCAGACCTTCGGGGCCGAGGCCCGTTTGATTTCCGGGGCAGACGCTGATAATCCCCATCTAGTGGCCGCCTGGACGAGTGTTGCGAGGGTGCTGCTGAATCTAGACGAATTTGTCACGAGGGAATAGGAGCACTATATGGGTAAACTGGATCCGAGCCGGAATCAGCTACTCGCCGAGACCAGGCGCCACTTCTTCGCGCGCTGTTCAGTCGGTATCGGCCGCATCGCCCTCGCTTCCCTAATGAGTAAGGAGTTGATGCTTTCCGCGGAACGCGCCCCGCTCTTGAGCCCGTTGGCGCCCAAGCCTCCTCATTTTCCAGCACGGGTCAAAAGCGTCATCTACCTTTACATGGCAGGGGGTCCGAGCCAATTTGAGCTGTTCGATGACAAGCCTGGTCTTCGCAAACTGGATGGCCAACCGATTCCGCCATCCCTGCTCGAAGGCAGGCGATTTGCGTTCATGAACGAAACTCTCCGGAATCCCATCCTGTACGCCCCCAGACGTAAATTCCAACAATACGGGCAGTCAGGAAAGTGGGTCTCCGAGTGCCTCCCCTACCTGTCACAGGTGGTCGATGATCTGGCCTTTATCAATACGGTGGCGGTCGAGAACCCAAACCACGGACCTGCCGCAATTTTCGCCAATACAGGTTCACCGCAGTTCGGAAGACCGAGCATGGGATCCTGGGTCACCTACGGGATCGGAAGCGAATCGTTAGACCTACCGGGCTTCGTAGTTCTGCTTTCAGGCCGTTATGCGCCACCCGGAACGCCCAACACGTGGCTCAGCGGACTCCTGCCAACAGCGCACCAAGGAGTGCGGCTTCTGTCGGGTTCAGTTCCTATCCCCGATCTACCAAGCCCTCCAGGCGTCTCATCGCAGCTACAGAGTGAGACAATCGAAACCATCAAAGATCTGAATTTAAAGCGGCTAGCCAACACGGGCGATCCGGAAATTGCCACTCGGATTGCCTCCTACGAAATGGCCTACCGGATGCAGACCAGCGGGCCGGAACTCGTGGACCTTAGCAAGGAGGGTCCGGCCACCTTAGGTCTTTACGGAGCCGAACCGGGCGCAAAGTCGTTCGCTAATAATTGCTTGCTAGCCCGACGGCTGGTCGAAAGGGGCGTACGGTTCGTGCAACTATACCATTCCAGTTGGGATTCGCACGGAGGTCCCGAAGAGACCCTTACGCACGACTTCGACCGGCTCTGCCTGGAAACGGATCGGGCCAGTGCGGCGCTCGTTCTGGACCTGAAGCAGCGAGGGCTTCTCGATGAGACACTTGTGATTTGGGGCGGCGAGTTCGGCCGCTCTCCCATGGGTGAGTTCAAGGACGCCAGTGTCGGCCGAAATCACCACATAGAAGCGTTTCCGATGTGGTTTGCGGGTGGCGGCGTTAAACGCGGCCAGACCATCGGTCAGACCGACGAAATCGGCTTTTCTCCCGTTGCCGACCGCGTGGACATCCATGATATTCACGCCACTGTACTTCATCTGCTTGGTCTGGACCACAAGCGGCTCACCTTCCGGTCCCAAGGAAGAGACTTCCGCCTTACCGACGTTTCCGGTCATGTCATTCAGAAGCTGCTTGCGTAAACGTCAAAAAGTGACAGGCCCAAACAGCATCGAAACGGAGTGTGCTTGACAGAGTTAGACCTAGAAGTGGGCAGGGCTGGTTCGAGACGCTGGGTAACCCAGCTCTGTTCTCCTGGCAGGGAGAATCACCAGGGCGAATACGCCGGGCAATGTGCCTCTATTTTGCCGAGGTTTGTTTAGTACGGTCCTTGCTAACCCGAGTCTGTAACGGGGAAGGAGCAGATCGTGGATCTTAGAATGCGATTCTTTGGGGGGATCGGGTTAACGATTTCCGCCATCTATGTTGTTCGATGGCTCGTGGCTGCTTTAGCTCTGGGCTTTCCCCTGTTCTTGGCGGCGCAAGACGGGCCCGGAAACCCCGTGAAGGGAGACGCGACGGCCCTCGAGAAAGGACGCGTGCTGTTCCGTATTCACTGCGCCAGTTGCCACGGAATCGACGGCTCAGGCGGACGTGGGCCCTCGCTTACCACTTCCTCGGTTCGAGAGGCCAAGGACAAGGAACTTTTTGCAATTATTCGAAGGGGCATCCCCGATTCAGAGATGCCCTCGTTTTGGTTCAAAGGCCAAGACATTCAGGCATGGCAGGTGATTGAGGCTTTGAGGTCACTATCTCCCACAAGTGAAATACCTTCGGCCGGGAACGCCGAATCTGGGAAACAAGCTTTTGTCCAGGCAGGGTGCGTCACATGCCATGCCGTCCAGGGGCAAGGCGGACGGCTGGGCCCAGACCTCACTCGAGTCAGTCGATCTCGCTCCGTGGAGCACCTGCGGCAGTCCATTCGGCTGGCATCGGCTGAACTGACTACGAACTACCAGACAGTCACTGTCAAAACGCTCGCAAACCAGACAGTGCGTGGAATCCTCCTCAACGAGGACGCTTTTACTCTCCAGATGATGGATACCACAGAGAGGGTATTAGCTTTCCATAGAAAGGATCTGCAACAGGCTCGACATGATGCAGCCTCATTAATGCCCGATTATCCACGGGAGGCATTGCCCGACGCCCTCCTGGATGACATTGTCGCCTTCTTTTTTGAGATAGGGAGTCACTGAGGTCATGATTCTAGTCCGATACTTGACAACGCTGCTTGCTATGGCCGGTTCCATTGCAGTGGCGTGGTCCCAAGTGTCCTACAGCGATATTCTGAGCGCGCAGAATACACCCGGCGACTGGCTCACTTACTCCGGCACTTACAATTCGTGGCGCCACACAACTCTATCGGACATTCGCCCCGAGAACGTGCACAAGCTGGCCGTCGCCTGGATGTTCCAGCCCCCAGCTTCGCAGGACCGATTCGAGGCCACTCCCCTGGTTAAAGACGGATGGATGTATTTTAGCGCTCAAAGCAATCGGGTCTTCGCTCTGGACGCCCGGAGCGGACGCCAGATCTGGTCCTACGTCCGCCGGTTACCTGGCTCCATGAACTTATGTTGTGGCCGGGTCAATCGAGGATTGGCGATTCTTGGAGACAAGCTCTTCCTGGCGACCATTGATGCCCATGTAGTCGCACTCGACGCCAAGACGGGCCGGGTGATGTGGGAAGTAAAGGCGGCAGACTACCAGAAAGGATACACGTTTACGGGCGCTCCCCTCGTCGTCAAAGATAAGGTTATCGTAGGCGTCACCGGCGGGGAGTATGGCGCCCGGGGTTTTATCGATGCATACTTCGCCGAGTCGGGAAAGCCCGCGTGGCGGTTTCACACGATCCCCGGCCCAGGTGAACCGGGGAACGAAACATGGGCTGGGGACTCCTGGAAAACCGGCGGTGCGCCTGCCTGGTTGACGGGCAGTTTCGATCCCGAACTCAACCTACTGTATTGGGGGATCGGCAATCCGGGACCCGACCACTGGATCGCGGATCGAAAAGGCGATAACCTCTACAGCAATTCGGTTGTTGCACTTGACCCAGACCAGGGCCGGCTAACTTGGTATTTCCAGTTCACCCCCAACGATGCACACGACTACGACTCCACTCTCATCCCTGTGCTACTGGACGCTGACTATGCGGGACAGGCGCGGAAATTGTTGGCCGTGGCCAATCGAAATGGATTCTTCTATCTGCTTGACCGAACAAGCGGTGAATTCCTGCGGGCGAAGCAGCTAACACGTGTCACGTGGGCGAAGGGCATTGATAAAACGGGTCGGCCGATTCCGAACCCAGAAGCCGTGCCGACGGCCACGGGCATCGACGTCTGTCCCGGCGTCCTCGGTGCGACGAACTGGATGTCACCCTCGTTCAGCCCTGTTACCAATCTCTTCTACCTTACGCTCCACGAGGCCTGCCGGCGTCACTTCGGCCTGCCGCAGGAATTCGAAGAAGGCCAAAGCTTTTGGGGAGGCGCCCACCAGAAGATTCCTGGGTCGCCAGAATGGGGAGCGCTTCGAGCTGTCGACCCGTTGACTGGGGAGACGCAATGGGAGTTTAGGTATCCTCACACTGCGTTCGCAGGCGTGCTCTCAACATCGACAGGCATGGTCTTCTCCGGAGACGGCGATGGAAACTTCTTCGCCGCAGAAGGGAGGAGTGGTGAGATTCTCTGGCATTTGCCGACCGGCGGGTCGATTTGTGCGTCTCCGATGAGCTTTGCTGTTGACGGCCGCCAGCATATCTCTGTCGCTTCACAAAACGCGCTCATCACTTTTGCTCTGCCCAAGGACCGCTAAGCTCAGCGGGACGGCTCCTCTGGTCTCCCAAGGCCGCAGGTACAGCACACATTCTGGGAAAGGATCGAACTTGAAAGGGACGTTTTGTGTTCGCAAGGAATTTTGGAGAAGAACAGGCTGGTTTGTGAGGGCTTTGAGGATCGTTTGGCTGGCCACAGTCGTTTTTCTGCCGGCGGCCATCCCGGACCAGGGTGCGAAAGCGCAGCAGAAGGCAGAGAGGAGCGGGAAGGAGTTGTATCAGTCGGCATGTGCAGCTTGTCATGCGTCCGACGGCAAAGGCGCCGCTCAGTCCCAGGTCGGCTTCGATACGCCTTTGCCCGATTTCACCGACTGCCAGTTTGCCGCGCGCGAGCCGGATCCCGACTGGGTCACGGTGGCCCACGAGGGTGGACCTGTGCGGGGTTTCTCGGAGATCATGCCCTCATTCGGAGAAGCGCTCAGCATCGAGGAGATCCAGAGCATCGTCTCCTATATCCGAGGCTTCTGCCGGGAACCGGCCTGGCCGCGGGGCGAGTTGAACCTGCCGCGTCCTCTGGTCACCGAAAAAGCGTTTCCGGAGGACGAGGCCGTCCTCACGACGTCCTTTGCGACGGAGGGGCCGGGGGCGGTGACAACCGAGTTTCTCTACGAGAAGCGCTTCGGGGCGCGCAACCAGGTCGAGGTGAAACTGCCGGTCAGTGCCCTGGGGATCGACAACGGCGGCTGGCGGGGCGGCGTGGGCGACATCGGCTTCGGCTACAAGAGGGTTCTCTTTTCCAGCGTGCAGAGCGGCTCGATCTTCAGCGTTGGGGGAGAAGCGGTCCTGCCGACCGGCAACAAGGATCTGCGACTGGGGAAAGGGTTCACGGTTTTCGAACCGTTTGTCGCGTTCGGGCAGATGCTGCCCGCGGATGGATTTCTTCATTTCCAGAGTGGTATCGAAGTGCCGACCGATAGCGACCGCGCCGCGAAGGAAGTGTTCTGGAGAGGAGTGGCAGGCAAAACCTTTGCCAAAGACCGGGGGTTCGGCCGTTCCTGGTCGCCAATGCTGGAAGTGTTGGGCGTGCGAGAGCTGGAGACGGGAGCGAGGACGGAATGGGACCTCGTGCCTCAGGTCCAGGTCAGCCTGAACCGGAGGCAGCACATCCTGTTGGGCGTGGGGGCGAGGATTCCAGTCAGCAATGCGGGTCCGCGGGCCACGCAGGTGATGGTCTACCTGTTGTGGGACTGGTTCGATGGAGGGCTGCGCGATGGCTGGTAGAAAGATGGCGTGGAGGAGGGTGTGGCAAGGACCCGCTTTGGCCGGGTTTCTCAGCTCGGCTTTTCTGTTGATCGCCGTTGTGTTTGCCGCTCCACAGGAAGCCGGGAAGAAAGCGGCGGGCGCTCATGCCAACGCTGGACCTCTGTTTCAGACCTCAGACCGGTGCATGGCTTGCCACAACGGGCTGACCACGCCGTCGGGCGAAGATGTGTCCATCGGTTCTCAATGGCGGGCCACGATGATGGCCAACTCGTCGCGGGACCCCTATTGGCAGGCTGCGGTGCGTCGGGAAACGATGGATCATCCCAAGGCCGGCGCAGCGATCGAGGACGAATGCGCTGTCTGCCATATGCCGATGGCGCGCTATGAGGCGATGACGGAAGGCCGGGAAGGCGAGGTCTTCGCGCACCTGGGTTTCGACGGCGAGAATCATGCGGACCGTTTGGCGGCCGACGGCGTATCCTGCGCGGCGTGCCACCAGATCAAGGACGAAAAGCTCGGCACCAGGGAGAGCTTCGTTGGAAGGTTCGTGATCGAACCTGGCGCGGCTTTGGGCGAGCGGCCCCTGTATGGACCGTTTGAGATCGACGCCGGCAGAACCAGGGTCATGCGCTCATCGGCCGGCTTCCGGCCGACCGAGGGGAAGCACATCCAAAAGTCGGAGATGTGCGCCACCTGCCATACGCTGTATACGAAGGCGCTGGGGCCGGAGGGCGAAGTGATCGGGGAGCTGCCCGAGCAAGTGCCCTACCAGGAATGGTGGCACAGCGACTTCCGGGAGGAGAAGAGTTGTCAGTCCTGCCACATGCCGGTGGTCGCGGAGGAAATGCCGATTACCTCGGTGCTGGGGGAGGCACGCAAGGGCATGTCGCGGCATGTGTTCGTGGGCGGCAACTTTTTCATGTTGCGGATGCTGAATCGCTATCGGGCGGACCTCCGCGTGACGGCCTTGCCGCAGGAGCTGGAGGCCGCGGCCGAGCGAACCGTACAGCATCTTCAATCCGAGTCGGCACAACTCGCCATTGACCAGATCGAGGTGGAAGGGGGGCGGCTGGTGACCGACATAACGGTCCGAAACCTAGCCGGCCACAAGCTACCGACGGCCTATCCGTCGCGCCGTGCATGGCTGCATGTGGTGGTGCGCGACCGGGATAGGAACGTGGTGTTTGAATCGGGTGCCCTAAATGCCCAAGGGTTGATTGCAGGCAACGACAACGATCTGGACGCTGGCCGCTTCGAGCCGCACCACACGGTGATCACGAACAGCGATCAGGTGCAGATCTACGAATCGATCATGGCGGATGCGAAGGGGAATCTGACCACGGGCTTGCTCTCGGCGGTCCGGTTTGTGAAGGACAACCGGCTGCTGCCGCGGGGATTTGACAAGAACACAGCGGGCGAGGACATCGCGGTGCGCGGTGATGCGCTTGAGGATGCCGACTTCTTGGGCGGAAGCGACCGGATACGCTATGCGATTCCGCTGGGAGAGGCGGCCGGCCCCTACCGGATCGAAGCGGAGCTATGGTATCAGCCGATCTCGTATCGCTGGGCCTCGAACCTTCGCCCCTACCGGGCCGCTGAAACAGAGCGCTTTGTGAAGTACTTCGATTCGATGGCCTCCGGCTCAGGTACACGGCTGGCAGCAGTGTCGGCCTTGAAATAGGAACCGCGGCGCATCAGGATTGCGTCATGGGATCAAATGGCAGACCTGTGCTCCTAACACAACTCGTGCGTCGAAAAAGCGTCGATCGAAATGCCAGGGAACCGGTTTGAGGGGGAATGAGCGTGACTGGACGGAGAAACTTCTTGCAAAGCTGTGCCGGCGCGGCCCTGGGACTAGTCAGCTCAGCATTCCATGTCTCAGCCTCACCTGCTGGTGAGCCTCCCGGCAAGGGAAGATGGAACTTTGTGTTTGTGTTAGCGGACGACCTCGGATGGAAAGATTTGGCCTGTTTCGGAAGTGATTTCTACAAACCCCTAACGCGGACAGGCTGGCCAGCCTGGGAATGCGATTTACCCAGGCTTACGCGGCAGCTCCGGTCTGTTCACCGACCCGAGCCTTCAGTGCCACGGCTCGTCCCGCACGTATAAAATCCTTGGGCGTTACCATCTTAGTATTCACCGAGCTCACCACCGCCGAGTCAGCCACCAACGGACGGAACGGCTCCATCAGGTCCAGAGCGAGTGCTGGCCGCCCGTGCCGCGGCTGATGGTAGAAACCCATAAGCGGATCAAACCCCACCGCATAGCATGCAATCGTAAAGTCCTTCGTCAGCAAGCTGTACCCCAAGGACAGCAGCGCGTTCACCGCGTCGCGCGGTGGACGCCGGTTCCTCGCTTGGAAATCGAACTGGAGAGTATCTATGATAGCGGTGAGGCTAATTCCGCGGTCGAACGACCGCGGCCCCATTGAAGGTGTGAAGCGACGCTAAGCATCAACGCGGAAATCTCAATTCCGCGGTCGAACGACCGCGGCCCCATTGAAGGGCCTTGGAGCATCGGCCTTGCCCCTAGTTGCTTTTAATTCCGCGGTCGAACGACCGCGGCCCCATTGAAGGAACTCCCAACTTTTACCAGATCCAGCTTTGCCTGTAATTCCGCGGTCGAACGACCGCGGCCCCATTGAAGCAAGTCGATCTGGGTGACCCATCGGCACGGAGATCACAATTCCGCGGTCGAACGACCGCGGCCCCATTGAAGCGGCGACTTGCGCAAACCGATCCTCAAGCAGCAGCCAATTCCGCGGTCGAACGATCGCGGCCCCATCGAACAGCGGTGTTCCAGAACCTTTTATAGTTCCGGTCAATTCTGATGACAAGAACAAGCTGGTTGCTATGTATAGGAAGTTGTTCCTAAAGCTGACCATATTGGGTTCATAGAGTCAGACGCTCAGGAGCAAATCGAAAGGGCTGTTTCGAGGTTGGCCTAGCGGATTCCAGCCAGACCATAGCGGTTCGCTAGCGACGTAGCGGATCAAGTCGTGAAGTGTTATTCATCGAAGAGATTGCAAGCCAAATTGCCAGGTGGGCAGTTTACGGGCGGCTAATGTATTCGGCATGAGTCAGCAAGCCTGAATATCCTCGAACGAAAACCGGTTTGCAGATGGTCTTGACGCGGAATGATCTGGCGGCACTTCGCGTCGGAGAACGAACGCAGGCAGGAAAAGTACAACCGTCAAAGAAACTGCCGATCTGAAGGGGAAGACTGTCAAAGACAAATCGCCTATCACGTTTTGTCTTTGTGTTACGTCCTGCGGAGTTGTGGTTCTAGTAGACTCACTCCTGGCGCAATGCCGATGCTGGGTCGATGCGAATGGCTCGCAGGATCGGCGGTAAGGACGCAAGAGTGACTGCTAGCGTAACGATCAGCAACGCGGAGCTTACAGCGGCCGTGTTCCACGGGTGTACATCGTAAAACACTTGGCGGATCCATCCCGCTAAAGTGGCGTGTGCCACGAATCCTAAGGCAACTCCCGAACCAACTAGCACCAGCGTTTCACTCCAAAGCAATCGGGCAATGTGCGAAGGTTCCGCGCCGAGAGCGGCCCGCACGCCGATCTCACGAGTACGCGCCTTCACCACGTAATCTAGCGCGCCATAGAGGCCGATACCGGCCAACAGCACTGCAATGACCCCGAAGATCGACGAGAGCGCCGCGAGCAATCGTTCCTGCCATAGCGACGCTTCCAATTCTTGACGCAGCGTATGGATTTCCACGAAGGGCATTTCGGGGTCCAGAGAGCGCAAAACGCTCCGAACGGGTTCGATCACGGCTTCAGGGCGCTGCGTAGTGCGTACGTGCAGAATGACAGTTTCAAACAGGAGTGTCAGCGGTCTGTACACGGTCGGCTGGATCTCTTCCCGAAGAGAGCGGTACTTGGCGTCGCCCACCACGCCAATGATCTCCATATCGGGACCAACAACACCGCCCGGCATTGCGTTTCCAACGAACTGGCCGATCGGGTCCTGATTTGGGAAGAACCGCTTCGCCAGCTCCTGGTTGACAATGACTTTCCGAGGCGTTTCCTCGTTTTCGTCAAAGCGATCGAAATGACGGCCGGCGATCAAACGCATCCCCATGGTTTCAAAGTATTCAGGTGTAACGTGGTTAATGCTGCTGTTGAGAAAATCCTCTGGGCGGATTTGTTTCCCGACTGGCGCATACGACCCCTTCAATCCGGTGCCCCGCATGAGCGCCTTCCCAGCAATACTTGCCGCCTCAACGGAAGGTAACGCGCGAATCCTTTCCAATAGCTGTTGGTTCAAACTATGAGTCTGATCCGGTCGATAGCCCTGCATGCGAGGGTCTATCGTGAATGTCACCACGCGATCAGCATCGAAGCCTGGATCCATCGAACGCATTTGTGCCAATGTCTCGACGAGAAGGGCCGCACTCAGCAGCAGGAGCGTGCAAGTGGCAACTTGAGCGACAACTATCAGCTTTTGAATAGACAAACGCCTTGTCGCGGTCCTTCCGGACCGCAAAGTGTGGACTATCTGAGTGCGCGCACCTGCCAATGCGGGAGATAGGCCGAAAAGGACGACGCTCAGCAGGGTTATTGCTACCGCAAATGCTAGAACTCTCACGTCTGTGTCGATTTCAATCGCCAGCGGCTGAAGGACAGCCATGCGGTCTCGAATCGGGGGAATAGCACCGACCAACAAAGGCACACAGGCATACGTGAGTAACACACCCGCGATTCCTCCCAACAACGCGAGGGGCAGGCTCTCGGAAAGGAGCTGCCGTACCACCCGCCAGCGGCTGGCGCCCAGCGCCAGACGAATACCCATTTCAGGTCCGCGTGCTGCAGACCGAGCTAACAGCAGACCGGCCACGTTTGCGCAGGCCATGATCAGTAGCAAACCAACCCCCACCATCAACGCCAATAGTCCTTCGCGGAACTGCGGGCGCAGAACAGAGACTCCGTTTGCGATACGCTCCAGGCCAAATCGCGTGTCGAATACCCATTTGGGGTCGGTTGATGCACTTTCCGGGGATTGTCGCAGCAGATCTACGTACGCAGATTTTGCCAAGGATTCAATTTCAGGTTCAGCGCGTTCGAGCGTTATGCCAGCACGAAGGCGGCCGAAAATCTGTGCGTAGATGGGAGGCTCACTACGGGTTGCTGCGCTGTTGGTTGACTCCCCTCCGAACCAGCGTTCGGCAGTCGCAGGCGCGCGAATGTCCGGGCTGGTTTCGACGGTCAGACCGTTGAAACCTTTAGCCGAAACACCCACCACCACGAGAGGATAGCCGTTCAAAGTGAGGTTTCTGCCAATGATCCCTGGGTCTCGTTGAAACCTCCGTTCCCAGAAGGCATGGCTCAAGACTGCAGGCATCACTTCGGCAGTCTCGTCTCCGGGAAGGAGCACGCGTCCCAGTTGGGCCCCAACACCGAGGGTAGAAAAGAAGTTCGACGAAACCAGATGCACGCGGACACGCTCAGTGTTCTCGCGGTCGAGGAGAGCTGGGTCCACCTGACCCTGGCAAAGAACTTCCGAAAAAATCGAGGTCTCCTCGGATATTGCCTTGCAGAGTTCACTTGGGAAACTTGAAACGACGAAGCCGCTAGGATGAGTCTGAGTTAGTCGAACGAGCTCGTTCGGCCGCGTGACTGGCAGCTGGCGCAACAGTAGGGCGTCCACGGCGCTGAAGATCAACGTATTTGAGCTTATGCCGATGGCCAGTACCAGCACGGCCGTCGTCGCGAAGACCGGACCCCCCGCCAACAACCGGAGTCCAAATCGTAGGTCGCGCAGTAGGTCAGTCATGGAGACACCTCAGGACCACGAGAGAAGAACCGCGTCTACTTGAATTTCCTCAAGCGTTTCCAGTGCGATGAGCCAAGATACTTCAACTATTGTTGCCCTTGGACGAATCTTGGCAAAGAACTCACCCTGAGCACAGCCAAGTTCTTGCCACTGGTCGATGCTCGTCACAAACATTCTAGTTCTAATTGGACGGTTCCGGTGCTGCACTGATCCAATGATCCAAAACCTGATGATAGTGGTTCACGATTTGGCAAGCTTTGCGGCGGCAGGACGTACCAGGAACGGTCGGGCAGACCCCTTCGGAACCCGGAAGGGCGGCAGCAACCCAGTTTCCCTTCGTCGCGAATGGGAAAGCGACCCTTCCACTCATGAGCAAGAGCACGGCGTTTCTTCATCGACCCTTCCTTGGAAGAGGGATGTCGTACTCAGACGGGAAACGCCGGCTGGTTGCTACTTCAGCAGGTAGCGCTCCAAAAACAGCAGTGTTGCGTAGTCGAAATAGTCTCTGTTCGGTTTCTTCGCAAAGCCATGTCCCTCGTCATCGGCCAGCAGATACCAAACCTCGCCTTTGTTGGCGCGGACCTTAGCGACAATCTGCTCGGACTCGGTATACGGCACGCGCGGATCATTCTTGCCCTGGGCCACGAGCATGGGTACACGAATCTTGTCGGCGTGGTTCAGTGGTGAGATAGTCTCGAAAAAATCCCACATTTTCGGATCGGACTCATCCCCGTACTCGGCACGCCGCAAATGACGCCGGTACTGTTGCGTATTCCTAAGGAAGGTTCCGAAGTGGCTGATCCCCACGATCTCCACACCGCATTTCAACTTGTCACTGTAGTGCGTCATCGTCGCCAGCGACATGTAACCACCATAAGAGCCGCCGATCACCGCCACACGGCTGGCGTCGAGGTCGCTACGCGTGCCGATCCATTCGAGCAAGGCGCCGATGTCCTTGACCGAGTCCTCCCGCTTCTCAGCGTTGTCGAGGAGCAGGTACGACTTGCCGTAGCCACTCGAGCCACGCACGTTGGGCTCAATCACAGCAACGCCCGATTCGAGCAACAGATACAGGTTGGAGGAACGAGGAAAACCCGGCCGTACCTGGCCTTCCGGACCGCCATGGATCGACACGAGAACAGGACGAGGCCCGGAAAATGCCGGCAACGGCTTCCAGACGAAAGCTGGGATCATGCGCGGCCTGCCGTCAACGCTGTCGAAGGTCGGATAGTGAATCAGCTCCGGCTCGGGCAAGGTGCTTAGATCGACCCCGCCCGTTTCGCTGAACGTCCAGCGGGTGGCTGCCTTGCTATCGAGGTCGTACGAGTAGATGTCTCCTGGAGAATCCTTCGATGAAATGGTGACCGCGAACTCGTTCCGCTTCGGATGAAACACGAGCGCACCAGCGACACCGCGAGGCAGTCCGTGTTGACCCACGATCCTGCGAGTCTCGGTATCGAGCCGTTGCACCTCGCTAACGCCATCCACATTGGCTATGAACGCCAGGGTCTTCCCGTCGGGCGAGAGCGCCGCGTCCTCGATATCCCAGGGGATCGAGTCCGTCAGGGGCGTCAGCCTCCCGGAGGCCAGATCGAGTTCATAGAGCCGGCGAAACTCGCCGGCGTGGTCGCTGATCAAATAGACACCTTTGCCGTCCCATCGGAATTCCAGCGGCTGCACAAATGCTTTCTCAACGCCCGCCGTGCGGATGGTTCGAGCTTCTTCGTCTCGACATCGAGCACAAAGGTATCCGTGTCATTGGCAGAGATATACTTGCCGACGAGCACCTTGCGGTCATCCGGTGACCAAGCCGTGGCAAGATAAGTACCATTCGCTTCTACGACAAGCTCCTCCGCGGGTTCGCCTAGCGGCCTCGCCAGATAGAGGTCCGTGTCCCGGCCATTGCGCTTCGTGCTGGCGTAGATGTACCGGTCACCCCGATGGTTCAGCAGAGCCGGCTCGTTGCGCGATTTTCCGTCGCTCAGCAGGTGATGCCGCCCCGTGTCGAGATCAAAGCGGTAGTTCTGGAAGAATTCGGAGCCTCCGACGTCCATCGAGAAGAGAAAGAAGTTCTCGTTCTCGCCCCGATGCATGGTGATTGGCAGAACTCGTTCCGGGAAAAATGTCAATTGCTGGCGGGCGCCGCCAGGGTTCGATAGATAGTGCGCCTGGTTGGTATCGCCAAAGCGAGTCATGATGAGCATTTCCCGCTTCGTAGGGTGCCAGGACCGGAAGGAAGCTGAACGCGCGTTCTGAAACTGTTGCGCTCGCTCGGCCAGTTGTGGTGGGATCTCGGGAACGCCATCCACGCGCATGGCGACCGGCGGCTCGACGGCCCCTAGTAAGCCTCCCAATACAACGAAACAGACAATCAAGCAAAAGGATCTCATAGTCTCACCGCCGAACCTGGATCGTCACACAAGCTCTTTCAAGCATATTTCAGCCCACCTGGACACAAATTACACCTTGAATAAATTGCTAGAAACGTCCGTCCTCAGAACCTGATGCTGGCCATCGTAGCCCAAGAGGAAGCGAAGTGCAACGCCTCCCTCGATGAACGTCGTACCCAGCGTCATGATCCCGTTGGCATCTGTTTTTCCACCACTCGGCATCTCCGTGGCGATACTCCCAAGTCGACGCCTCGACGCCGCTGAGAGCTTAGCTCTCTTGTTTGATTTTCTGGCTACCCAGGCGAAGATTCACCCGCTCAAGCCTGAAACATAAATCCACCCATCCCTTCGGGGATGCCCTCGCCTGTCATCGAGCCGTCCGTCCACCTGATCCCCCCGGCCGTCGATCGCTAGTCGGCTGTACCGAATGCTGCCGAAGGAGTAGACGCTGCGCAACAGCTATTCTCCGGCGAAGCGACTCTGACCCGAAAGGTAGCCTGCTGCAGCGAGAACAAGTAGTGGGATCTTGAACCACATGGCGGTCTCCTTGCTGCTCGAAAGAAGGAACAACCACAGAGTAAACGTGGCGACGAGGGGTTGCAAGCCGCTCTCAGCCTGTTACCTTCACCAGACCCAACTAAGAATCTCCGAGGGGCAAGCCGAAATGGCAGTCCGATGCGGTTAACACGAAGATGGCCCGGCCTGCAGCGCTGCGGGTTCGGCAGGGGGCCGCAGGGCAGAGCTAGGCGCTTCGAAAGCTCGGGGCGAAATCGCAGTCGCGCAAGTAATCTTGCCCCATCCGCTGGTACACTCCCAGGGAGACCTCGGAAACGGCCTTGGCTGAACGGTCAGAGCGCCAATCCAGCCGGATTGGTGGTGGGAAGGGTTTTTATCGACAGTAATCCGCTACGCGCTATAATTCCGGCAGATTCTCTCAGGGCGGGCCTGTGATCGGCCAAACCATCTCCCACTACAAAATAACCGACAAGCTCGGTGAGGGCGGGATGGGTGTCGTCTACCGTGCCGAGGATCTGAAGCTGGGCCGGGCCGTAGCCCTGAAGTTCCTGCCCTCCCACTTACTTGAAAGCGAAGAGCACAAGGCTCGTTTCCTTCACGAAGCGCGCGCTGCAGCGCTGCTCGACCACCCCAATATCTGCACGGTCTATGAAATCGATGAAACCGATGGTCAAGCGTTTCTGGCAATGGCGTACATCGAAGGGCAAACCCTCAAGCAGAAGATCGCCCAGCGCCCCTTGCCGCTCCCGGAAGCCCTGGACATCACGATCCAGATCGGCCAAGGCTTACAAGCCGCCCACGAAAAGGGTATCGTCCATCGCGACATCAAGCCCGGCAATATCGTAGTCAGTGGAAAGGGCCAAGTCCAGATTCTCGACTTCGGCCTGGCACAGGTCGCCGACCTCAGCCGAATCACAAAGAGCAGTACCCGGCTCGGCACCCCCGCCTACATGTCGCCCGAACAAGCCGAAGGCCGCGCAACGGACCACCGCTCGGACATCTGGGCATTTGGCGTCGTCCTCTACGAGATGCTTGCCGGGGAACTTCCGTTTTCGGGAGAGCGCGAGGAAGCGATCATCTACTCGATCCTGCACCAGGAACCCGAGCCTGTAACCGCTCGCCGGGCGGGGCTGCCGCTAGAGATCGACCGCATTCTTGGCAAAACAATGGCCAAGGCGCCCGCCGAGCGCTACCAGCACGTGGACGAGGCGCTAGCCGACTTGAAGGTGCTACGGAGATCTCTCGGGGAGGGCAAATCGCGCCGGTCAGCCGCGTCACCGGCGACGAAAAGTCCAGACCGGCGCCTGGCTTACTGGGCCGGTGCCGCGCTGGTAGTCCTGGTTGCCGTACTCGGGCTTTGGTTCGTCAAATTCGAGGGGGAGGCGGTCGGAGTGCCTACATCCGCCGAGCGTGTGAGGATCGCAGTACTCCCGCTCAATAATCTGTCGGGCGTGGCCGAGCAAGAGTACTTTAGCGACGGCATGACCGACGCGTTGATCAGCGAACTCGGCGCGATCGGCGGACTGCGGGTGACCTCGTGGACTTCCGTGGCGCGGTATAAGAACTCGAAACCGCCGTTGTCACAAATCGCCACCGAACTCGGCGTCAGTCATGTGCTCGAAGGTGCCGTACTACAGTCGGCGAACCAGGTGAGGATTTCGGCGCGGCTTATCGCCGCTAACCGCGACGAGCAGCTTTGGACCAAAACATTCGATGGCGGCATCGAACACGTGCTTGCCCTCCAGCGGGAGGTGGCGCGAACGGTAGCCAGCGAGGTTGGAATTCACCTGGACCAGCGTTTGCAGACGCGCCTGCAAGGCGCCCCGACGGCGAATCGTGAGGCGTACACGGCCTATTTGCAGGGCGTCCAGTACTCGTTTCTCGAGCCGGCCAAGGCGCACGAACGCTTCCAAAGTGCCGTCGAGTTGGACCCGGATTCTTCTCTTGCTCGCGCCCGCTTGGCTCTTTCCTATGCCCAAGGTGGGCCTGGCACGCCCTTGTCACGCAAGCGTATCGAACTAGGGCGGAGAGCGGCAGAGGAGGCACAAAAAGCACTCGATCTGGACCCGAACAACGAGGTCGCTTACAACGCTCTCGGCTGGGTGAATACCTACTTCGAGTACGATTGGCCCGCCGCCGAACGCGCCTTTCTACGCGCATCGGAGCTGAATCCCAGCTCCGCTGACGCCTGTCATCGCTACTCTCATTACCTGATGATGATGGGCCAGATCGAAGAGGCGCTGCGTGTCAGTCATCGGGCGACGGAACTGAACCCACTCGACCCTGGAATGGTGGCGCACCACGTCTGGACCCTGTATATGGCTCGCCGCTATGAAGAAGCCATTGAGCGCGCGGAATTGATCTTGCAGGCTGACCCGAGCAACCGCGGAGCTCGCGAGTATGCTTACCCCGCTTACGCCCAACTTGCGAAATTCGAACCTGTTCTTTCTGTGGAATCAGCACCGTTCCGCTTGCTCGATGACGTGGTTCAAGCCTATGCCCTTTCGGGGGACGAAAAACGCGCGAGAGTGACGTTGGCGAAGATGCTGCCGAGGAACCAAGCGGATCCCAACCTAGGCGCCTACCCCATTGCTTTGGCTTATGTCGCTTTGGGCGACCGTGACGAGGCGCTCGACTGGCTTGAAAAGGCTTATGAGAACCGGTCTTTTCCTCTGCCCGAGATCAGCATCGATGTGCGGTTTGACGCGCTGCGTGAAGAAGAGCGATTCCAGACGCTGCTTGCCAAAATGGGACTTCGCAACGCCTGGCGTGAGCCGTAGCCTGCGATGAGCGGATCTGCTTTCGGTCCGCTTGTGTCAAATTACAGCGTATCCGCCGACGCCAGAAATTCCTGACAATCGCGCCTGTCGGACGAGGTGGCGCCCCAGATTCGCGTCGCCCAGAACTGGTACCAAGAGTTCCGCAACCGCGAGCAGGACTAAGACCTGCGAAACTGGCGGCATAGCAACCATCCCCGGATTACTGTCGCGAAATCGCCTTCCCACCAGTAACCGCTGTCTGAAGCGCTTCGCCATGCCGACAACACGAAGGCGGCGTATCCAAGGCGGCCGGGGGTCGGCTCCTCTTAGCCCCACTTCTTCCCGAGCTTATCGAGACCCGCCTTCGCGAGATCTTCCGGAGTCATGGTCGGAAGGAACTTGACTGTGGCGTCGAAGTGCAAGAACCAAGGCTCTGCATATTTCGGAATCTCGGACGTGTCCTGCATATCTATGATCAGGAATCCACCTCGCTTACCCTCGTAGGCACAAAAGTAGACAGCCTCAGGTCTTGCGTCCTCCAGAATCTGCCGAACCTTCTCTCCCGCTGATCCGTCCCGGACGGCTGCGTTGAACTTATCCACAGGAAGTGACACGTGCATGACAAAACGCATGATGATCCTCCTTAGCTGAGGTGACCCGGCTGGGCCCTCCGTGGGTCACGATTGTAACCCAGGCGATGCGGGAATTCAGCCGATCCACGACCATTTCCTGCCCGTTCTCGCAGCGCTGCCACTTCGATATCCTCTTGTCGCCGTGTCGACATCGAAACACCGCTTGATTCTGCTGCTAGGCTCCGCGACCGCGCGGCAGGACTAAGCCCTAGCGAAACGAGCCACATAGCGGCTGTCTGCGGATAGGTGTTAAATCGCCTTCCCACCAGCAATCTGCCCTCCGAGACCGTCCAAGGCGTGACGAGGCAGCCTGAAGGGAGCACCACGGGCAGATCGGTGGTGGGAAGGGATTCTTGATCGGGAGAGGGTTCTGCATCTGCGCCGAGAGGGTCGAAGCCTCCGAAGTATCGCGGAGGAACTCGACCTTGGTCTGGGCACAGTGACAAGGACGCTGCAAAGAGCTTTAAAGAAAGGTTGAAGCACTTGTGGGATCCCTGTTTGTTCGCTGTTTTGTCTTGTCGCCAATTCACACTTATCGTGCAACTTGAGAAAGAAGTGGCGGAAGCGGCTTGCCTATACTATAATTGTAGTAAGTCATGGTTTCGACTTTTGGACGAGAACCTCTTTATTTAGAGGCGTTTGCTCGCTCGACCCGCTTTCCGTTAGAAGTGGTATCACAACTTTAAGCCCGGCGAGCCCGGCTCATCCGATACGCCCTCAATCTAGTAGCAACTCGGCCGTTGGGAACCCTCTTAGCGCAGTTCCTCCCTCGCGGCCTTCGGTACCGGTTCGTCCAACCGTCGCGCCCTGAAAGGAGAATCTGCTTCTATGGCCACGCTGACCCTGATTGACGGTCTTGTCAACTTGGCCGGTTCGCATCCAACAATGCCGGTCACGGATCCGGCTACCGACGAGATTCTGGCAACGGTACCTCGGAGTGGCGCGAAAGAAGCCCAAGAAGCCGTTGCCGCTGCATGGAACGCCGGGGTGCCGTGGCGCGAGCGGACCGCGGGCGAACGGGCCATGTTATTGCGAAAATTCGCCGGCTTGATGCTGGAGCGCAAAGAAGACTTGGCTCAACTCCTAACTGCTGAGCAAGGGAAACCACTCGCCGAAGCTCGCGGGGAAATCGCTTACGCAGCGTCTTTCGTGGACTGGGCTAGCGAGGAGGCCAAGCGGGTCTACGGCGAGACGATCCCCGCCTCGCATCCGGAGAAGCGAATTCTGGTGATGCGGCAGCCCGTGGGGGTGACTGCGATCATCACCCCTTGGAATTTTCCAGCGGCGATGATTACGCGGAAGTTAGGACCCGCACTGGCTGCTGGCTGCACAGTTGTCGTGAAGCCGGCGAATCAGACACCGCTATCTGCTTTTGCACTTGGCAAGCTCGCCGCCGAAGCCGGGATTCCGCCGGGTGTCGTCAATATTCTGGCCGGTGATTCACGCGCCATCGGCGACGCCTGGCTCGCGGACCCGCGCGTTCGCAAGCTGAGCTTTACCGGATCGACCGAGGTAGGGCGAACTCTGATGAGCAAGTCTGCACAAAATTTGATCCGGCTGTCTATGGAGCTAGGTGGCCACGCACCATTCATCGTGTTCGATGACGCTGATGTGAGCGCGGCCGTGCGCGGAGCGGTGGCCAGCAAGTATCGTAATGCAGGCCAAACCTGCGTCTGTGCCAACCGGTTTTACGTGCAGGCTGGCGTATACGAGGAATTTGCCGCCGGGCTCGCCGAGGCAGTACGGCACATGAAGGTTGGCCGTGGCACCGAAGAAGGCGTCACTATGGGGCCGCTGATCGACGATAACGCGATGGTCAAAGTGGAAGCTCACATTGAAGATGCGCGCGCCAAAGGCGCCACGGTTCGTGAAGGAGGTCGCCGCGTCACACCTAGCGCCGGCCTGGCGGACCGCTTCTATGCGCCCACTATCCTCGAGGGATTTGACCACAGCATGCTGCTGGCCAAGGAAGAAACATTCGGCCCGGTCAGTCCCCTGAAAGTTTTCAAGAACGAAGAGGAGGCAGTGGCATTAGCCAACGACTCCGAATTTGGACTGGCTGCCTATTTCTACACACGCGATGCTTCACGGCTGCTGCGGGTTGCGGAACGGCTGGAGTATGGCATCGTGGGCGCCAATGACGGGGCGCCATCCACGGCGCAGGCACCCTTCGGGGGCGTCAAGCATTCTGGCTTCGGCCGTGAAGGCGGTAAATACGTGATGAAGGAATACCTGGAGACCAAATACGTTTCCTGGGGTCTGTGAGCGGAGAGAAGTCTATAACAAAAGGGGAGGGCGTGCATGGGAGTCACAAGCAATCTGATCGTCAGACGAAAAGCAGCGGTGCCGCGGGGTGTCGGCATGTTCGCCGGAGAGACCTCGGTGGCGAGCGCGACCGGATCCCTTCTCACCGATGCCGACGGCAAGCAGTGGATCGACTTTTCCGGAGGCATCGGCGCCGTGAACGGGGGGCACTGCCCGCCGGGCGTCGTCAAGGCTATTCAGGAGCAGGCCGCAAAATTGCTTCACATCTGCATTCATGTCGCAACCTACGAACCCTATGTGGCCCTGTGCGAGAAGCTCAATTCCTTACTGCCCCATGGCGTGGATACCAAGACGATGCTGGTGAACAGCGGCGCCGAGGCGGTTGAGAACTCCATCAAGATCGCCCGCCAGGCCACCGGCCGGCCCGCTATCCTGTGCTACACGGGCGGCTTCCACGGGCGGACCATGATGGGAATGTCGCTCACTTCCAAAACGGGCTACAAGGTTGGTTGCGGACCGTATGCTCCAGAAATCTACCGGCTGCCCTACCCCAGCTATTTCCATCACGGCGACGGCCTCGGCCGGGAAGCGTTTGTGGATCGCGAGTTGCAACGCCTGCGGGATGCCTTTCTGACCCACGTCCCCGCCAAGCAGGTTGCGGCGGTGATTCTCGAGCCGGTGCTGGGCGAAGGCGGTTTTGTCGTGGCACCCGCTGAATACCTGCGGGGCTTGCGGAAGATCTGCGATGAGCATGGCATCCTGCTGATTTGTGATGAAGTGCAATCGGGATTCTGCCGCACCGGCCGCTGGGCGTCCTACGAACACGCCGGCATCGTCCCCGACATCTCAACCTGGGCCAAATCGATGGGCGGCGGCTTGCCGATCGGAGCGGTGATCGGAAGGGCGGAAGCCATGGATGCGGCGCAGCCGGGCACCCTCGGGGGCACCTACGGCGGGAACCCCGTCGCCTGTGCGTCGGCACTCGCTGTGATCGCATTGATGGAAAGCGAGAACCTGAGCGCCCGGGCCGTCACGATAGGTGAGCGCATCCGCGCCCGATTTGAAGCGCTCCAGAAGGAGTGTGACCTGATCGGCGACGTGCGAGGACTCGGCGCGATGATCGGGATGGAGTTCAGTTACGGCCGCGATCCCAACAAGCCGGCTGGGAGTGTGGTTGCGGCGGCGTTGGCCAAGTGTCGCGAAAAGCGCGTTCTGGTGCTGCCGGCTGGCGCGCATGGCAACATCATTCGCATTCTTTCGCCGTTGGTCATCCAAGATGGGCAACTCGATCGTGGCCTGCAGGTGATCGAAGAATCGATTCTATCTGTCGCTAAGGAGGCTGCTGCTTGACTCCCTTCGCAATTGCGGGAATGCAACTGAGTTTGAGCGCCGAGCACGACAATATCGGCTACATGCGAAAGCGTCTCGGCTTACTGATGAACATCTATCCGTGGGTGCAGATGGTGGTGTTTAGCGAGTTGGCCGCGCTGGGCCCCTCACCGCAACGGGCGCAGCTCTTGCCCGGTCCGGCCGAGGACGAGTTCCGAGGGATGGCTGCACAGCATCAGATCTGGCTGGTCCCTGGGACGCTGTTTGAGAGGGTTGGCGAGAAGGTCTACAACACGCTATCAGTCATCTCGCCGGACGGCAAAGTGGTGGGGCGATACCGCAAAGTCTTTCCGTTCCGGCCTTATGAGTTGGGCGTGGACGCGGGCGAAGAGTTTCTGATCTTCGACGTGCCGGATGCCGGGCGTTTTGGCGTTTCCATCTGCTACGACATGTGGTTTCCGGAGACCTCTCGGACTTTGGCGGCGATGGGCGCCGAGGTCATCCTGCATCCCACGATGACAACGACGCTCGACCGCGATGTGGAGCTATCCATCGCGCGGGCAACGGCGGCACAACAGCAGTGCTTCTTTTTCGATATCAACGGCGCCGGCGACAGCGGGAACGGACGCTCGATTGTCGTCGGCCCCTACGGCGACATTCTTCATCAGGCCGGGCATCCGGAGGAAATGATCCCGCTGGAAATTGACATTGACCGTGTGCGCCGAAGCCGTGAGATCGGATTGCGCGGCCTGGGACAACCACTCAAGAGCTTTCGGGACCGCAACGTGCATTTCTCCGTCTACGATCAGCAGCGGTTTCCGTCTCCAGTGCTGGAAGCGCTCGGGCCGCTGCAGAAACCGCATCGGGGAACACGCGCCGGATTAAAACAGCTAGATAAGGAGAAAACGTGAAAAGAGTCGTCGGCGATCAGGAGTTTAGAGCTTACTATGATGGATCCCAGTTTCGCACAGACGCCTGGAACGAACTAAAGATGGCCACGGCGCGTCTAGCCCGCACCACCGCCGGAAACCAATCCGATTTGAATAGGACGGTTTCGGAGACCTTGGCTCTCGTAGGAGAGATCGAGGCGTATTGGGCGTTTCCGGGCGAGCACGCCTGTCGTCAGCTCCGCAGGTTGGCGGAACGTGGCTGGTACCAGGCCCTGGCGGATCAAACGGCCTACCTCGCTCGGATGCTGGAGAGTGACGACTACCGGCGGCGCGGAGTGCGCGAAATCGTACGCGAGTTTGAAGACACCGGCACCGAACCCGCCAGGGAGCAGCTACCCGATGCATCCCGCGAGAAGCGGCCGTACTTCGAGGTCCTTGTGGTAGACACGCTTGCGCCCGAGGAAGAGGATGCAGTCCGCTCCGCGATGCTGGGGATGCGCCGCGCCGAGGACGAATTCATCTACGACTTGGTGTTCGCACCGAGCTGCGAAGATGCCGTAATCGCAGCGCTATTCAATCACAATGTCCAGTCATGCGTCCTGCGGTACAACTTCCCGCGGGAAACGAAAGTCAGTCTGCCCGAGCTGCTTGACTACCTCTCCCTCGCCGACCAAGAACTGATGAAGGGGTTGACTGCGGCGGACCCCAGTGTGCCCCTCGGGAAAGTGCTGAAATCCGTTCGCCCGGAACTCGATCTGTTTATCGTCACGGACGATCCTATCGAGCGCCTCGCCGGACGGACAGGCGGTCTTTTCCGCCGCGTGTTCTACCGTTTGGAAGACTACCTGGAACTGCACTTGAGCATCTTGAAGGGTATTTACGACCGCTACGAAACGCCTTTCTTTACTGCGCTCCGCGAGTATAGCCGGAAGCCCACGGGCGTATTTCATGCGCTGCCGATTTCACGAGGTAAGTCCATTACAAAGTCGCATTGGATCCACGACATGGGCGAGTTCTATGGCCCCAACATCTTCCTGGCGGAGACGTCCTCCACCACGGGCGGATTGGATTCGCTATTGCAGCCCACAGGCCCCCTGAAAGAGGCGCAGGAGAAGATGGCGCGCGCCTATGGCAGCCAACGCTCCTACTTTGTCACCAACGGGACCTCGACGGCGAACAAGATCGTGATGCAAGCCTTGTGCCGCCCGGGCGATATCGTCCTGGTTTCCCACGACTGCCACAAGTCTCATCACTATGCGCTGATGCTTGCGGGTTCCATGCCGATTTACCTGGATGCCTACCCGAGGCAACGCTACTCTATCTATGGTGGAGTTCCACTGGAAGAGATCAAGCGGACGCTATTTCGGCTCAAGCAGGCCGGCAAGTTGGAGCAGGTAAGGATGCTGCTGCTGACAAACTGCACATTCGACGGCATTGTGTACCACCCGGAAATGGTGATGCGGGAAGTCCTCGCCATCAAGCCGGACATGATTTTTGTCTGGGACGAGGCTTGGTATGCCTTCGCAAGATTCACCGTCACCTACCGGCAGCGCACCGGGATGGATGCTGCAAGGAGGATTCGCGCGATGTTCCGCTCCGACGCCTATCGGGAGAAATACAGGCAGTGGAAGGCCGAGCACGCTCAGCTCGATCCCGATGACGAACCGACTTGGACTAGACGTGAGCTCCTCCCGGACCCCGACGTCGCGCGAGTACGCGCCTACATCACGCAGTCCACACACAAGACACTAACCTCTTTGCGGCAAGGCTCCGTGATTCACGTGCGCGATCAGGACTTCGCCCGCAAGGCGCATGACGCCTTTGAGGAGGCGTACATGACCCATACCTCGACGTCGCCGAACTATCAGATCCTGGCTTCGCTCGACGTCGGCCGGCGGCAAGTGGAGTTGGAGGGCTATGAACTGGTTGCGGAATCGGTCCAGCTAGCGATGGTTCTGCGGCAGCGCCTGGAAGAGCATCCTCTGCTCTCGAAGTATTTTGCCCTCCTCCGGATTGAGGACCTGATCCCCATGGAGTACCGAAGTTCGAACCTAACGCGGTACTACGATCCCAAAAACGGCTATCAGGCGATGGCCGAGGCCTGGAGGAAGGACGAGTTCGTGCTCGAGCCGCAACGAATCACGGTGCACGTGGGCGCCACCGGCATCGAGGGCGACGAGTTACGCAAGGTCTTGATTGACCGCTTCGATATCCAGATCAATAAGACATCCCGCAACACGCTGCTGTTCATGTTGAATATCGGTAGTACTCGCGGCGCGGTTGCCTACCTGTTGGAGGTGCTGATGAAGCTCGCGCAGGAGATGGAAAATCGCATCGAGGAGCGCAGTCCGCTGGAGGAAGAACAGCACGGCAAGCGGGTCCACCAGCTTACGGAGGAAATGCCTCCTCTGCCAAACTTCAGCAAGTTTCATCGCCAATTCCAGCCGGACCCGGAGTCCGGCACTCCGGAAGGTGATCTGCGAAAAGCCTTCTTTCTCGCCTACGACGAGCGGAACTGTGAATACCTCGCTATGGGTGGAGTGCTCGAAGCCGAAATGGAGTGCGGGCGTGAGGTCGTGTCGGCGTCGTTCGTGACGCCTTATCCGCCGGGATTCCCGATCCTGGTTCCTGGGCAAGTCGTAAGCAAGCAGATTCTGAGCTATTTCAAGGCTCTGGATGTGAAAGAGATCCACGGCTATAACCCGAAGTTCGGCTTGCATGTGTTCCGCCAGGAGGCGCTCGGAGAAATAGTTCCCACCGCCCCCGCGGCGGTGTCGCAATATGCCGGGCACAACCATAAGTAAAGAGGAGGAACAGCATGACACCATTGTGCGGCATTTCCGATATTCGGAGGTTCTTCTACCGTAATACCGTACCCACGTATTTCATAAGTGCAACGTGCTTCAATCTGCTCGGCATGGACGAGTGGGTTCGGAACTTCAAGTACATCAACCACATTGATTGCTTCGACGGGGCACACCCGAACGTAATCACGCCATCCGTCAAGACCGACCGCGTCTTCAACAGCATCGAAGAGATCAACAACTGGATGCTGGAGAACAAGGAAGTTGCCGACTATATACAGTCGCGCGGTCCTGGGCGGGCGGTATTTCTATTTTTCGACGAACGCAGCGAGCAGCTGTGCAAGGAGCTGAACCTGGAATTGTGCTTCCCTCCCGCCAAGCTTCGCGAAGAAGTGGATAACAAAGTGACAGGGACGCGTATTGGAGACGAAGCGGGCGTTCCGAGCGTACCGAACACCTTAGCTCAAGTGAAGAGTTTCAAAGACCTTCTGAAAGCGGCAGACAAAGCAGGTCTCGGGACCGACTGGGTGATTCAAACGGCGTTCGGCGACTCCGGCCACACCACGTTCTTCGTCAAAAGCAAGGACGACTACGCTAAGCATGCCGAGGAGATCGAAAAGGAACCCGAGGTCAAGATCATGAAGCGCATACGGCCGCGTGGTTCGGCGCTGGAAGCATGTGTGACCCGCCACGGGACGATTGTTGGACCGCTCATGACGGAGCTGGTGGGATTCCCGGAGCTGACGCCGTATCGCGGCGGCTGGTGCGGCAACGAAGTGTTCGCCGGGGCGTTCTCGCGTGAAATTCGCGACAAGGCCCGCAAGATGACATTCCAGTATGGGGAGGCGTTACACAAACGCGGATACCGCGGCTACTTCGAAGTCGATTTCTTGAATGACCTCGATAGCGGCGAGGTCTATCTCGGCGAGGTCAACCCACGCATTACTGGCGCCAGTTCGATGACCAACTTGGCCGCCTTCGCGCACGCGGACGCTCCGCTTTTCTTGTTTCATCTGCTGGAATTCTCGAATGTCGATTTCGAGTTGGATGTGGAGCAATTGAACACCCGCTGGGCGGACCCATCGAACATCGATAGCTGGTCGCAGTTGGTGATCAAGCACACCAAGGACACCGTCGAATACATTACGCATGCTCCCCGGTCGGGAGTCTGGGAAATCCGCCCGGACGGTCAAGCCGAATTTGTCCGGGTGCAAACCCATCGGCGTACCGTGCAGGAGGACTCACGGGGCTTCTTTCTGAGATTTGCTGGTGCGGGGGACTATTTTTACGAGGGTGCCGACCTTGGCATTCTGGTCACGCCCGGTCGATTCATGACCGATGACTTCCAACTGAACAACCGCGCCAAGCGATGGATCACCGCGATCCGCGGTCAGTATCGAGCCCGGCCCCTCGCAGGTGCGGAAAGCGACCAGGCGGAGCGAGTCGCGGAGGTTGCAGGCTTCAAGTTCCTATAATCGTAAGGATGCAGGCAACGTTTCGGAGCCTTCGAGAGCTGGAGCCAGGTCCAGTCTGGCAAGCTTTGTTCGAGAGTTCCTGGAAGCCATATCGAGAGTGGTTCCTTAAAGAAGGGGAGGCCAAACGGCCGGGTTACTTGACTTGTAAAGCCGCGCTTCGCCAGCACCTTCCGGAACTGTTGCCGACCTGGGAGCGTTTAGTGGAGTTGGCCGGCGGCAGCGACCTCGCCGCCCGCTTCCTAAGCCTCTACAGGCCCACGCCGTATTTGTCGGGCTGCTCCCAAGCCGTGTGGCTCAGAGGCGAGCGGCGTTTGCTGATTCGGAATTACGACTACCATCCCCGGCTGTTCGAAGGAACGATTCTCATGTCTGCGTGGAACGGCGTAAAAACCATCGTCCAGTCAGACTGTCTCTGGGGCGCGTTGGATGGCATGAATGAGTTCGGGGTGGTTGCCTCGCTTGCCTTCGGGGGACGTTCCTGTGTGGGGGACGGCTTTGGCATCCCCTTGGTGCTGCGGCACATTCTGGAGACTTGCCGCAACTGTGAAGAAGCCAGGTTGGTTTTGGCCCGGGTTCCCACGCACATGAGTTACAACGTCTCGGTGATGGATGCGGATGGGCGCTGGTTCACCGCATACGTAGCGCCGGACCGGCCAGCACGCTTTGACGACTCGCTTGTTGCTACCAATCATCAGGAGGGCGTGAAGCGGGACAAGTATGCGCAGGCGGTGTCGACGGAGGAGCGGTGGCAGTTGCTCACCAACTGTATTGCCGAAGCATCGGAAGACGAGCATCGTTTTGCGGCACGATTTTTGCAGCCCCCAATCTTCAGCGATAACTATTGCGGTTCTTTTGGAACGCTCTATACAGCAATCTATAATCCTCGTGACGGCGTCGTGGACTACGTCTGGAAAAACCGTACTTGGCGACAGTCCTTCGATAGTTTCGAGGAGGGCGCGATTACCATCTACTATACCCAGCCGGCGATCGTGTAGGCCTTGGATCTCTGCACTAAGAACTCGAACAGACGGTGGCCGCCACATCGCCGCCTTTGATGAGCGGCATCCCTTGATCGAAAAAGAATCGATCGCACGGGACGCGCCTTGGGTCGCGTTGCTGAACCTCGAGAAAGGCTACGGCGATGGTTTCGTCAATCTGAAATCCGGGGCCACAAAGGTGACCAACGCGGGCATCGGCATCTCCGACGGCGCTGACAGCGGCAAAAACTGGTCCCGGACCTATATCCGGCAGACGCCGGCCCAGCTCGTGCCGGGCGACCGCTTCGAAGAGCGTACGGTATTCCTGTTGTTCCGCTGCTCAAGGGAGGGGCCACTGGACAGCTTCCTCCAGCTGGGCGAGGAGATTCGGACCAAGTTTGCCGGGGTGCCGTGAAGCGCCCTCCGGGCGCCGAAATGTTGGCAGCGACGGCAACGTCCTAGAAACGCAGGGATCTGCCGCCCGGCCTGCGAGTCGTGGGGTATCCGGCTGTGGCGCACCCTAGAAAACGGTCGTTGGTTATTACGCCAGAATGTCCTTGATCACCCGGCCCTCGACATCGGTGAGCCGGAAATCACGACCGCTGTAACGGTACGTCAGTTTTTCGTGGTCGAGACCCAGAAGGTGCAGCACGGTGGCGTGCAGATCGTGGACGTGAATGGGATTCTCCACAACCCTGAAGCCGAAGTCATCGGTGGCTCCGTAGACGGCCCCTCCCTTCACGCCGCCGCCGGCGAGCAGGTAGGTGAAGCCGTGTACATTGTGGTCCCTGCCGTTATGCACGGTGAGGAACCCCCCGGTGTTGATGACGGGCGTCCGGCCGAACTCACTGCCCACGAGCACCAGAGTTTCGTTCAGAAGTCCGCGTTCCTTCAGATCCGCGACGAGCGCGGCAATGGGGCCGTCCACTTCGCCGGCCATTGTCTTGTGGCCCATGATGTCGGAGTGGTGGTCCCAGCCCCCATGGTATAGCTGAACCATGCGGACACCGCTTTCGATCATGCGGCGGGCCATGAGGCAGCTACGGCCGAATTCCGTGTCCCCGTAGCGCTCGATTGTCGCCTTGCTTTCCCTCTTGAAGTCGAAGACATTGGGCGCTTCCGTTTGCATGCGGAAGGCGACCTCCATCGACTGGATCGAGGCCTCCATCTCAGGCGCCGGCCCGACTTCGCTCAAGTGCATCCTGTTCAGGTTCTCTAGCAGGACTAGCTGCTCTCGCTGCTGGGCAAGATCCAGTTTCGCGTTCGCGAGGTATTCGATCTGCTTCTTCGGGTCACTTTCCTGAACGGGAACCGCCGTGCCCTGATAAACGGCGGGCAGGAACGCGGAGCCCCACTTGGGGTCGCCGCCACCCCGCTCCGAAAGCACAACAAACCCCGGCAGGCTCTCGTTTTCGGTACCCAAGCCGTAGACCACCCACGACCCCAGCGAAGGGCGCCCGACGCGGCTCACCCCGGTGTTCATCATCATGACCGACGGCGCATGGTTTGGAATATCCGTTGTCATCGAGCGAACGATACAGAATTCGTCGATGACTTCACCCATTTTAGGGAAAATTTCGCTGACCCACATTCCATTTTGCCCATATTGCTTAAAGGAGAACGGGGACTTCATAAGGTTGCCGACAGCAAACTCCGTTCTCGGCATTTCGTAGGGTAATGGTTCGCCGTGATATTTTTCCAGGGCGGGTTTGTAATCGAAAGAGTCCATCTGGGACAAGCCACCGTTAAGGAACACAAAGATCACGTGCTTTGCTTTCGGCGCAAAGTGTGGCGTCCTGGGCGCCCAGGGATTCCGCGAAGTGCGGGGCGCCGCCACGGCCTCGCGTCCCGCGATGCTCGCGAAGGCGGTCATCCAGAAGCTCGCACCCATCGTCCGCAGGAGTTCGCGGCGCGTCGCCGGAAAAGGAGTGGTCCGGTGTCCCATAAAGGCGTTCCTCCGCAGCAAGGACGGCATTAGTTCACGTAGTAAAACTCATTTGAACTCAGCAGCACGTGAGCGTAGCGATCCCATGCCGAGACGCCCTCGGGAGAGCTGGCGCGGGCGGCCTCGAGGAACTGCAGCCCCTGCCGCACTTCGGCTTCTTTGGGCAGTCTGCCGTAGAGCAGCCTGTACGCCGTCTGAATCTTGGCCGCGTCTGCTTCGCCGTCCTCAACGGGGGCCACTCTCTCAGCGAGCTGATGCGCCTGCCGCCAGACTAAGTCACTGTTCATGAAGAACAGCGACTGCAGGGGTGTGGTAGTGATGTTCCGTTGCTCTCCGCTGATGCTGGGGTCAGGAAAATCGAAAAGCATCAACATGCGGTCCGCCCCCCGACGCCTCACGCGCCCGTACATTGCGCGCTTTTTCGTCTCGGCACTGGACAGGTCCTGGGGAGGTCCGCCGATCCTTTCATCCAGAATTCCCGCCGCGAAGAGAAGCGAGTCGCGAATTTCTTCGGCGTCAAGGCGGCGAACGTTTGCCCGCCACAACAACTTGTTGTCGGGATCGAAAGTCTGGTTGGCCTCGACGTACTGGCTACTCATCTGATAGGCGGCGGACAGCACGATTTCGCGATGCAGCGCTTTCATGGACCAGCCGTTCTCGATAAACTGCCCGGCCAGATACTCCAGCAGGTCCGGGTGCGTCGGACGGTCACCCGTCATACCGAAGTTGCTCGGACTGGCGACGATACCACGTCCGAAATGATGCATCCAGATGCGATTCACCATGACACGGGCGGCCAGGGGATGCCGCACGATGAACTCGGCCAACTCGAGCCGACCGCTCCCGTTTGTAAGCGGCAGCGGCTCGCCTTCCGCATGCGCCAGAACGGCCGGCAGACCTCGTGGGACTTCATCCCCAAGGGAATGAGGATTTCCTCGCAGTGCCAGTTTCAGATTCTGTGGCTCGGGAATGTCCGCGATGCCCATGAGGTAGGGGTATTCGGGCGGAGCCGCCTCGCTCATCTTTTTCAGAGCGCTCTGCATGGACTCAAGCTGCACCTTCTTCTCCGGGTTGAGGTGGCGCAGCAGGGCCTCGTCCTTATGCTCATACATCGCCAGAACGTTCGGGATGTTGATCGATCCTGAGTCTCCGTCGACGAGTTCTTGGAAAAAGTAAAACTTGTTCGTCTCAATGACCTTCTGCACCAGGGACTGCTTGAACTGGAACAACTCGAACTGCATGAGATCGCCGGGCAGGGAAACCCGCGCCTCGTTCGGCTCGGGTTTGTAATTGGCTCGTAATTCCTCATTCACCGCATCGGCTTCCTTCTTCTCCCTGATGACGGCGAGGAGGAACTCCGTGAGATCCTGAGCGATGACCGCGGCTTCCTCATTCGAGCCTCCGCCACGCGCCAGCAACGCGTCCCACTGCTTGAAGTAGGGGTGCTGGCGCTGCTCAGGAGCTTCCTGATACTTTACCCATCTCCTGAGCGATTCCTCGTCGAGACCTTCCTCGGCGGCAACCTTCGATAGATCGAGCTTCGAGCTGCTGGTGAGAATCCGGCGGACCGCCATCATGTAATCCGCATTCTTCGCTGCGAACTCCTCACCAACGTGAAGGGCGTTATCCTTCATGAACTTAGAAATCGTCGCCTGCTGCTCCTTGTTCCTTCGCCAGTGCTCCTTGTACCGGGCGACCTGGTCTTCCGGCGCGAGGTTGTATTCCGCATATCCCGAGCTCCAGAAGATCCCGCCGAGGGCGTAGTAATCCTTCTGGGAGATCGGGTCGTATTTGTGATCGTGGCAGCGCGCGCACGTGACCGTCAGCCCGAGGAAACCTTTGGTTAAGGCATCGATTTTGTCGTCTCGCTCGTCGGCCCTCGCTTCGATAAAAACCACGTCATCACCAGTGAACCAGGGACCCAATCCGAAGAATCCCAGCCCGGGCAACAGCTCCTTGTTGTCGCCCGGGAGCAGATCGGCTGCGATCTGGGCCTTCACAAATAAGTCATAGGGCAGATCGCGGTTGAGCGCTTCCACGACCCAATCCCGATAACGGTGCGTGTTTGCGAAGCCATCTTTGGCCATTCCGTAGCCTATGAACACCGGGCGTCTATCGGGTCCGTCCCCATCGGCGTAGCGTGCGACATCGAGCCAGTGGCGGCCCCAGCGCTCGCCGTAGTGCTGCGAAGCCAGCAGGCGATCAACGACTTTGGCAAACGCTTCGGAAGAATCGTCGGCTAGAAAAGCATCCACCTGCTCCGGCGTAGGTGGCAGACCGATAAGGTCGTACGTGGCGCGCCGGATCAGCACGCGTCTGCTCGCAGCCTCGTTGGGCTCCAGACCTTTCTCTTCCAGCCCGGCCAGGATGAAGCGATCAATGGGTCCTTTTGCCCATGCCGCGTTCCTAACCGCCGGCAACGGCGGCTGGCGAAGCGGTTGAAAGGACCAGAACCGCCGCTGCTCCGGCGTGATCCGGAATCCATTGTCACCCGCCTTCTCGGACATCAGCCGGGTGTCTGGCCAAGGAGCCCCTGCGTCGACCCAATGGCTCAGGTCCGCGATTTCTTGATCGCTGAGCTTGTCGCCCACCATGGGCATTTTCAGGTTCGCGTCGGCGTGACGGACAGCACGAATTAGGAGGCTGTCGGCGGCGTTCCCTTCGACCACGGCGGGCCCGTTCTTGCCTCCTTCTAGCAGGGCTTCCCGGGAGTCGAGCCGCAATCCTCCAAGAGCGGATTGGGTGTGGCAGGCGTAACATTTTTCGGCCAGCAGCGGCCGCACGCGTTTTTCGAAGAACTCTCCGGCATCGGCTTGTGCATGAGCAACAGCCGAGGTCACGAGGGCAAGCAGAACCGCGTTCCAATACGTCATCAGCCACAGCTCCTTAGTTCGGGATGGCCCGACGTTACTGCTACGCAAGGACTTCTTGTTTTTCATGATCCCTCGAAGGGCAGCTCCGGGGCCGCCCGCGCCACCGTGGCCAGCTTCGCTGCACCGGAGCCCCTGGCTGCTCTGCGCCACGGCCCTAGCCGCCAAACACAGGTGATGCAATGTAGAGCCGCAAATCGCGGCGCCCAGCCTAGGCTCCCGATCCGACCAGTTCCGGAAGGACGCTGCATCCCACTGGACACCGACGCTTCAGAAGATCAACTTCAGGCCAAGCTGCAAAATCCGTGGGGCGCGAGCGACATTGATCACGCCTCCAGCCGCCAGATCGATACGCGTATTGGTCAATCCGAAGTTCGGGGTATTCGTCAGGTTGAAAAACTCCACCCGGAACTGCAGGTTAATCCGCTCGGTTAGAGCAGTGTTTTTGAACGTGGAGAAATCCAAATTGACCAGGCCGGGTCCGAAAACAATGTTACGTCCCGCCGTGCCGAAGTTATAAAGTTCGGGCAAGCGAAACGCGGTCTTGTCGAACCAGTTCTCCAGTGTCCGCTGGGACTTGGGCAGGTTGCCTTCGCCGATGCGATCAGGCCGGTTACCGCCTGCCCCATTGGTGCGGTCGGCCCCGGTCGCCGAGAAGGGGTTCCCGTCCTGCAACGTCAAAACGCCGTTAATTTGCCAGCCTCCAAGGACGGTGTTGGCAACCCCACTCCAATCGGCGCCGAACTTCTTGTTTCGTCCGAACGGCAACTCCCAGACGAAGCTATTCACGAAGCGCTTGCCGACATGGAAGTCCGACAGCGACTTGTCAAGCCTGTAGTTCCGGTTGTCCTCGGTTCGGGCGCCGCCTCCGATCTCGTTGTCGTTAAAGGCGCCGGAGTTGTCGTCGATCGCCTTGGAAATCGTCAGAGCGGACAGAAAGCTCAACCCGCGCGCCAGCCGCCGCTCCGCCTGCAACTGGAAGGAGTGATATGTCGAATTCCCTCGGGGCGCGAAGTACCCAATGCCGCTGAAGCGGGGGTAAGGACGCCGGGGATTGACCGCGCCCGGTCCTGGCGTAGGTTGGTTGGCATCCCCTGTAGCAAACAGATGTACCCCGCGGCTGCCAACGTACATTGTCCGCACGACGAGGTTCCTGGCCACTTCGGTTTCGATCGAAAAGTTGTACTGCAAGGCGTAGCCGGACTTCCAGTCGCGGTCCCATGCCTTGAGGGAAACGCCCGTGAGCGTTGCCAGATCGATTTGGTCGGGTCTCTGAGGCGTCAAGGGGAACCCGTCCGTAATGAAGCGCGTCGGGTTCAGCTGATCGTTGGTGACCGAGGGTAGGAACAGAAACGGCGGATTTTCGGTCAACCGCTTGCCGCCCGCAGAGGCTTCGATGTTGTAGAAAAGACCGAAACCGCCGTGCACGGAGAGCTTCCTCGCGCCGCCGGGGCTCCAGGCGAAGCCAAAGCGCGGCGCAAAGTTGTTGTAGTCGCTCTCGACCCCTCCGCGGGGCCAACCTTGCGTAGCGACGGGAATGATCTGTCCGCTCGCAAGGTCGAAGTTCGACATACGGTCGTACATCTCTTCAAGCGGCGTAAAGACCTCATAGCGCAGGCCGAGGTTCAGAGTCAGGTTCGGCTTGACTCTCCAGTCGTCTTTCACAAACCAGCCCAGTTCCCAATACCGTTGGCCGTATGGACCGCTAAGCAGCCGGTCCTGGCTGGCGCTGCTGGGAATTCCAAGGAGAAAGGAGGCGAATCCGTCACCTGTGCCCGCTGGCGTCTGCGGCTGTGTGGTGAAGACGTTGGAAAACGTCATATTGCCGCGGGGGTTGCCGACCTGGAAGAAATTCAGGTGACGTCTTCGAATGTCGATGCCGCCCTTGAAGCTGTGCGTGCCATGGATCCAGGCAATGTTCTCCTGCAGGTGATAGTTGTTCTGGAACAGCAGGCCTGGCGTGAAGTTGCTGTCGCCCAAGCGCCGGTAGCCATCCGGCTGAATGCCCAAAAGGCCGCTTGAGAAATCGCTGTAGTTGACCCCGGGAATGCCCGCCTGGGCACTGATGTCCTTCCCGAAATTGAGGGCCACGTGGTCGATTGTGAGCCGCGTGAAGCCCAGTCGAAGAGTATTGATCAGCGTCGGGCTGAAAAGATGTGTGTGCGTCAAGGCGATTTGATGCACAGGACTGCTGTTGTTTCCATGGAAGCGGAACCCGTCGCCGCCGGCGATGCCCGGAAGCTCGCCCGGCTGAAACTGCTTGAAGGCGGCGTAGCTGTAGCGCACGAACATGCTGTCGGCTTCCGAGAAGTACTGGTCGATCTTGACGTCGAACTGGTCTCCGTCCGTTACCCTGGCAGGAGTAAAGACGAAGTTATTGATCGGGCTCGCCTGGTTCGGGTCCGGATACAACTCCTTGAGAACCGCCGAGGGGGCGCTAATGCGGTTTGCGGGGATGCGGTCGTTGGCAAAACGCTCGCGCAATCTCGACGTCGCGTCGTAGGTTGTTGGATCGTAGATCGGCCGGATGGCCGAGAAATCTCCGACCCTTTGCGCTTTGGTCGGCACTGTGCTGACAAACGTCTGCGCCTCGGAATAGTTCTTGCCCTCATAGTCGCCGAAGAAGAAAGTCTTCTGGCGAACAATGGGCCCACCGAGGCTGAATCCGTACTGATTCCGCTTCAGCGGCGGCGTGGGAGCATTAGGCGGGTCAAAAAAATTCTTAGCGTCGAGCTTTTCGTTACGGAAGAACTCAAAGACAGTTCCGTGAAGCTGGTTCGTTCCGGACTTGACCGTCAGGTTGACCGTGCCGCCGCCGTTTCGGCCGAACTCCGCGTCCGAGGCGCTCGTCTGCACCTTAAATTCCTGGATGGCATCGATCGACGGGAAGTAGGTAATCGTGCTTACCGCCATTTCGTTGTTGTCGATCCCGTCCACAAGGAAGTTGTTCTGCGTGTCCCGCATGCCGTTGGCCGAAAAGGCCGACGCGCCACGCACCACCTGCGTGCCGCGCCCATTAAGCAGACGGCCGGGTGTTCCGGCGGTGATGCCCGACGACAGAGTGAGCAGGCTGATGAAGCTGCGACCGTTGAGCGGCAGGTCGGTGATGGTCTTCTCCGCGATCACGGTGCCGAGCGTCGAGCTTTCGCTCTGGATCAAAGGACCTTCCGCCGAGACGTCGACCGACTCGGTGACTTGGCCGACCTGCAGGCTAAAGTCAGCTCGAACGCGCTGGCCGATCTCCACCAGGATCCCCCGGTGCGTCTCAGTCCGAAACCCCTCGAGTCTTACAGTAACGTCATACGTTCCAGCGACCAGCGTGGGTGCGATATATCCCCCGGATTCGTCGGTGGTGGTTTGGAAGGCAACATTGGTGCCGGTGTTGAGTACAGTCACCTCGGCGCCGACGGCCACGCCGCCGGTTGCATCGGTTACGCGGCCCACGACGGTTCCGCGTTCAACCTGACCAAAAACTGCGGAAGAAACCATCAGGGATAGGGTTACTACTAGCGTGGTGGAGAACACTGACCGCAAACGCATGGATACCCTCCTTGCCGGGCGGCCTACGCCTACCCTCGCGACCAAGTTGTTTGTGCCACGTCCGAAAAGGGTTGCGTCAGCATCACGTCAACATTGCCGCAGCTTCACAGACCCAGGTTTCGCCCGGTTAAACGATTAACACCGATTGTTTCTTAACATACGCACCGAGCGTTGTCAAGACTTTTCAACACCCGAGCGCTGGCAGAAACGTTTGGCCGGCACTCCGGCACGCGCGGTGCGCGAGGCGCCGGCTAAGGTGCGGGCTACGGCTCGACGAACTTGTAAGCGGTTACTCGAAGTAGATTGCGACGGATGAACACCAATCGCCGACTCTGTCGCGTGAAGGCTACAGGCCGCGTTTTCGAGTTTCCTACCCAAACCCCGACCAACACCAGCCACGCTGACTTGTCGGCTGGACCTGAAAAACACCTCAGACATTTTCCTCCGCATCAAATCATTGGATTTGAGAAGTTTGTCATCCCCTGCGCGTCTGGTAACGGTCGTCAGGGGGCATTAGACTGGGAGGGCATAGGAGGCCTGTCGGCCTGCCTGGCTTTCACGAGAGCCGTCCGCGGTCTGTGTCATGCGAATGATCATGGCGGGGTTCGTAACGGGGGACCCACTAAACCCCATCCTGCCCCGAGCGGTGGCCGCCCGGGCCAATCCTGGAGCACTAGTCTCGGTCGACCAACCACGCATCAACCCTAAACCGGATCGCTCCGACTCAAGGACTGGCGTGGGACAGGATATTATACGGTTCGTCGACCTGTCCGACCCGCTTTACGGAATCTACTATTTGCCCTACTACTCGGCTTCCGACAAAACCGCTGAAATAGGTTTTCCTAGCCGTACTGACAATAGAAGGTGAATTGCGGGAAAGGTATTTACATTGGACCGAGGGCAGTTCTGGGGATAATGCAACCTACCTGCACCAGAGCCGTGTGGGGTTTTTTGAATAGTAGGGCTCGTGGTAGGCATAGAGTTCCGCTCCCAGGCCCGCGGTGACATTGTTCATGGAAGGCAAGGTCACGTCTTTCACGTTGCTCACGAGTTTCGCTAGAACGGAAATGGCTTCTGCCATCGCCTTTTCGACATCGGCATACAAGTGGTCAAAAAACGGAGCCCGGGGAACCCCGAGTCTAAGCTGGGACTCCGCTTGCCGCATGCCGGCTACGTAGTCTTCCTTGGGATGCTCGACACTCGTGATATCCAGCTTGTCGTAGCCGGCCAGAACGTTCAGCAGGATCGCTGCGTCTTCGACGGTGCGCGTCATCG
>Ga0187893_10001607_pt1 | contig 53604 bp, 69 predicted proteins | sample MA1701074metaG_FD_139574 | JGI IMG/M metagenome (GOLD analysis project Ga0187893, IMG submission 139574) | White microbial mat communities from a basaltic lava cave in the Kipuka Kanohina Cave System on the Island of Hawaii, USA - MA170107-4 metaG ... | reverse complement strand
GACTGCGATGATAAAACTATCTCGATCCAAAGTGTGTGTCCTCCTGTCAATGGTTTGTCTCAAATCCATTCTACAGGACAGGACACACACCTTCGATCAGCTAAAAAAGTTGCACACAAGGTTATCTATGTAAGATCGCGGCTCGCCGCTCGCCAGACGTGCGAAGCTGTCCTGCCAGACTCCGGTCACCGTCCGACGAAGGCGATTCTCTTTCTGCTTTCGGGTTATTTCGTCTCTTAGCTGACCCAGTGACTGGCTGAGCGGAATCAGGATGATCAGAAGCGGGATTGCAATCGTGATGAGGCGGCCCGGAAGGCTTCCCATTTTCCCAAATCGCTCGGACGCATGAATTCTTTCAAGAAACGATCTGTACCATGAGCTTTCCCTGTCTTCCTGCATCCACTCCCTGACGCGCTGGCGCACGGATTCGGTATCGATATGAAGCGACAGAAATACGATCATCGCCGCGAAAGTGATTGCGACGAGGTTAGTGAAGAAAAGCAGTCCTCCTCCGCGAGCTACGCGCAGTCCTTCCGTCGTATCAAAAGTGAGAGCCAGTCCGATGCCGAAACCCACAACACAAAGAGGGGGCATAAGAGCCACGGCTATCGACACTCCCGGTATGGAAGTCATAACGCCTTTGGCTTCTCTGCACGTCGCGAGAGAGCCGATTGCGCCGGAAAAGAGAGCTATCATCAGGTCGAGGGTATTGGGTTGTGTGCGTGAGGCTATCTCGCTGGTGATTTCTTTGAAGGGCAAAAACGTCACGAGAATTACCGCAAAAGAGATGGCGACAAGGCAACTGAGAGCGAGGCTCGCTATCGCCCTGATTCCTAAAATGACATCGCCTGTTGCAAGCGAAAGACCGGCAGAAAGTATCGGCCCCATGAGAGGCGAAATGAGCATCGCTCCTATGATGACCGCAGGGCTGTTGAGCGCGAGTCCGAGAGTGGCAATACCTGCTGAGAAAATTATCTGCATCCAGTAACTCACATCCCTCAGCGTCGCCGAGCGGGAAATCTCTTTGTAGACCTGTTCTTTCCGCTCAGGCCCGACGCCGATATGATCTGCAAACCAGTCGCGGATGCCTGCCGCCGCTTTTGCCTCTTCTGCTTGCCTCATAAGCCCTCCCGAAAATATAAGAAATTCATATAATGCCCTTGCAACCTGACGGTGGCATTATATAGAAGATTAAAGAATCTTCTCAGTATCAACCGACAAGGAGCGACATAGATGATCGTTTTTGCAACTCAGGCGCTCGCCTTTTTTCTCAGCACAGGCAATCACGCGAGAATACTTATCGCGTTATTCATCATTCTTGTTGCAGCGAAACTGATGGCCGAGCTTTTCGAACGGCTGCGCCAACCCGCCGTCGTGGGAGAAATCCTTGCAGGTATAATCATCGGGCCGAGCGCACTCGGTCTCATTCATCTCACCAGCACGCCCGATGGAATCGCTTCGCCGACGACTGAAGCTACAGTAATCGAAGCTCTGGCAGAAATCGGCGTGATTTTTCTTCTCTTCACAGTCGGGCTTGAGACGCGACCGAGCGATATTTTCAAAGTCGGAAGGACGGCGACGATGGTTGCCGTGATGGGCGCTTTGCTTCCCTTCTTCGCGGGCTGGGGGCTTTTATGGATGTGGCCGGGACATTCGTCAATCGAAGCCGTGTTTATGGGAGCGGCGATGGTTGCGACTTCCGTGGGGATAACGGCCCGCGTACTGTCAGGCATGGGACTGATCTCGGCGGAAGCGAGTCGAATCATACTCGCCGCAGCCGTAATCGATGATGTCATCGGACTGCTCGTGCTTGCCGTAGTCAGCAGCCTTGCGAAGGGCGGAGTCGATTACCTCGACATAGCGATCACCGCCGGGATGGCGATAGGTTTTACAGTCCTGATGATCGCGTTCGGTTCGCGCGCAGTGAACATCATCCGTCGCCCGGTTGCCGCGCTGCGGATCAATCACTCGCTTTTTATGTTTTCACTGGTGCTTTGCTTCGGACTTGCTGCGGTTGCAAACCTGATCGGCATAGCCGGAATCATCGGAGCCTTTCTCGCAGGGGTGATGCTCTCGGAAGCGACCGATGAAACCCCGCTTCATCATCAGGCGCAGGCGCTGACGGAATTCACGACGCCTTTTTTTCTGGTAAACATCGGGCTGCAACTCAAGCTTTCGATTTTTCTTTCATCTCAGATAGTGATTCTCTCAATCGTAGTGACTGTTCTTGCCGTGCTGACTAAATTCATAGGCTGCGCCATTCCGGTTTTGAAGGCGGGGCGGCGGCGCGCGATCCAGGTGGGCGTGGGGATGGTGCCTCGCGGCGAGGTAGGGATAGTCGTCGCTCAACTCGGTCTGGCTATGCAGGCAGTAGGCGCGAGTGTCTACGGCGTAGTTCTTGTGATGGCAGTCGCGACGACTCTCATCGCGCCGCCGTTGATAAAACTGGCTTTTGCGGGCGAGCAAGCGACAGAGCAGAGCGAGCTTGATCGCGAGTTTGAGTACGGCATAAGGTAAGATCGCGGAGATGAGCGCAAAGCCTTACGATCAGGCATTCAAATATCTGGCCGAGCAGGACCCGAAATCGCTGCTGATCCTGCTCGGTTGTTTGCGCCCCAGAGAGAAGGCTCGAATTGAATTGCTCCCGCGCGAGTTGAGCGTCTCGACCCTGCTGCCCGATCAGCCCTACTGTGTGCGCACGCAGCGTGAAACCTGGATTGCTCACGTCGAAGCCCAGACCGTTTACGAATACGGCATACCTGAACGCATGGCCGAATATGGCGCGCGATTATGGATGAACTATCGCCTCCCGGTTCGCAGCTATGTGTTATTGCTGACAAACCGGAATCTGCCAGCGAGAGCGCCCGCGCCGGGAATCATCGATGCCGGAGACATAGAGATCCGGGCGCATTATCATCTGGTCAGGCTGTGGCGACAATCAGCCGCCAGCGCGCTGGCTGCCGGGCGCGAGAGCCTGCTGCCCTTCGTGCCGCTGATGCAGGGAGGGAAAGCAGAGATTGAAGAAGGCGCGGCGATGCTCAGAAGAGTTGAAGACGATCAGCGAAGGCGCGATCTGAGTCTTCATTTCATTCTCCTGGGCGGGCTGAGGTATAATCGTGACGACATTCTTGAACTGGTAGTGAGGCGAGGTATGATTCCACTGGAACAACTGAAAGATTCGAGCATGTATGAGTACATCGTTGAAGAAGGTCTCCGGGAAGGCCGAAGGAAAGGTCTTCAGGAAGGCCGAAGGAAAGGTCTTCAGGAAGGCCGAAGGAAAGGTCTTCAGGAAGGCCGCGAGGAAGGCCGCGAGGAAGGCCGCGAGGAAGGCCGCGAGGAAGGCCGCGAGGAAGGCCGCGAGGAAGGCCGCGAGGAAGGCCGCGAGGAAGGCAAGTTCGAAGGGATTGCCGAAGCATTGCTGATCGTGCTTGGGAAACGATTCCCTGATATGGATGCGTCGAAAGAGATCAGAGCTATTCGCGATGTCGCTGCGCTTGAGAAACTGCTGGCGGAAGCTATGGATATTTCGGACGCGGCAGTTTTTCAAAAGAGAATTATCGAAGTCACGAAAAAACCTCGACCGCGCAAGCGGCGATGACTTCACGATCCTTTCACGGGAAAGGCCGCGGCAAAGGGGTCAGGTCTATCCTTCTCATCGTAAACTACTCGCTCAAGAAAAAGGCCTGACGGCGGCGCGGTGTGCGCGGCTACTGAAAAATCTGTCTCAGCTTGATGCCGTTCCTCCAGCAGGGCGCGAAAATCTTCGATCTTGAGATTCCCTCTCCCGACTTCGACCAGCGAGCCGACTATTCGCCTGACCATCTTCCACAGGAAATGCGTGGCCGCAATTCGAAATAAAATCAGATCACCATCGATTCCGATCTCGGCGCTTTCAACGGCAACGATAGTCGAGCGATCATCCATGCGCTTTTCTGCGAAAGCTTCGAAGTCATGCCTGCCCGCGATGAGTCGCGCCGATTCGCTCATCCGCTCGACATTCAACCGATTCCGTATCCACCAGACATATTTTTTTGCAAAGGCCGTCCGCCGCGTTGAAATCTGATAGAGATAACAACGCGCCCGCGCGTCGCGTCGCGGATCGAAACTGCGCGTTGCCTCTTCGACTTTCAGTATGTTGATATCGGCAGGCAATTCGTCATTGATCGCTCTCATCAATACAGCCGCGTCAGCCGGAATCGTAGAGCCGAGTTTCGCAACCTGACCGAGAGCATGAACGCCTGCGTCAGTTCGTCCCGCTCCGCTCAACTCGACAGGCTTTTGAAAAAATTTGCTGGCCGCGCTGCGAATCTCGCCCGCGACCGTGCGCGCCTGTTTTTGTTCCTGCCACCCGCTGTAGCGCGTGCCGTCATACTCGATTGTCAGTTTCCAGAAAGGCAACCGGTTCCTCCGTTTGAAGAGATTCAATGCTTGAGCTTTGTACCTCTTCAGATCATTTACTAAAGTGGGACATGGCGGGACATAGGGAGTGATTTTCGTGCAACCCGCTTGTTGCTATCAGTTAGGCGGTGCATTTTCGCGCGCGACTTTTTGCACATTTTTCACTGAAGTACCGTGAAAAACCGAAGCCGTTTGCACATCTTTTACTAAAGTCGATTCTGCGCGCCGGTTGCCTGTTGCTCATCTCCCCCGTCCGAATTGAGACACTATAGGGCCAGAGGCTCCGGGTTTTATCATCGCAATGGCTTCGATCTGCGGAATCGTTATAGTCCATCCAGCTTGCGATTCATACGTCTTCGTTCCTCGGAGCTTCCCTATTACAAATACTCTATCACCTTCTACAAAATCGGTCGCAAATGCCCCTTCAACCCATATTGCGTCGAGACCGTAGCTTCCAATTCCCACTCGGCCTCCTGTCCGACCTCCTGATTCGTAGATTTCCAGCACTTTTCCTGTGAAAGCCCAAGCCTCTCCATAGTATTTGTCTGCGTTCTTCTTCAGATGGCCATAGGTGATTGACTTATTTACTTCCGCCGCCAGACTGTAAATATCCGCTGATTCATCCTCAAAGCCAGGTATCTCAGGCAGTGCATTCACCTTGCCAGCCTTGATCTGCTTCAGAATGTCGATGGCTTCCTTGTAGTACAGTGACGTTGAAGGAATCCGGTTCAAGTAGGAAATAGCGCCTTCAAGGTCTTTTTTCATCACGGGATTTCTTAGAAGGCTCTTGGCTTCGTTGAGATTGGAACTCGCCACGCTTTCAGGGTCAGGGCTGGAGGGAACACTCGGCGATGATGACGACGGCGAGTTTCGTTCAGCCAAACCCTGATAGTTCGATTTGGGTGTCTCGTTTGAAACTACAAGGGCGATCAATAATAGGATTATGACAAAGCCAGCACCGCCAGCGATAGCATACTTGGCTTGTAGTGGAAGTTTCGACCACCAAAGGCGCATCTCGTATGTTGCGGAATACTGGCCGCCGTCTTTTAGCGGGGGGTTGGAGTATTGCTTGCTCTCCATCGAAGGCGTCTCAACCTGTGTTTGGCTGATCGTTTTTGCGCCGCAGTTGTCGCAGAATTTAGCTTCTGGTCTGTTCTGATGCTGGCACTCAGGGCAAATCTGATAGTCGGACATAAAGGTATCCTCCTTTTTATTTCCGCCTGACGATCCCGACGACGACGCCTTGAATCGTCACCCGGTCTGTAGTCAACACCAAAGGCTTGTACTCTTTGTTTGCTGGCTCTAGCCTTACTTGTGTGCCTCGGCGGTGAAACTTCTTCACTGTGGCCGATTCCCCGTCAATCAACGCCACAACAGTTTCTCCGTTGAAAACCTCGGCAGCCTGCACGCAGATTATTAAGTCACCATCGAGAATTCCCTCTTCGATCATCGAGTCGCCCCGCACTCGCAAAACGAAAGTCTCGCGTCCGGGCCGGATGAATTCTTCGGGAATTAGGACTTCTTCCTGACGCTCGAAAACAAGGATCGGCTTCCCTGCTGCTATCTCGCCCAGCAGCTTTACCTCAACCATCCGCTCTTCTCGCTCGCCATAATAAATGAAGTTCAATCTGTCCTGACTCTCCGTTGCGATCTCTCCCCGCGCGGCTAACGACTCTACAGCCAGTTCTCTGACGAACTCCGACACGTCCAGATGGTTTTCTTTCGCCAGCCTGGTGATGATCTCTTCCACACCTGCCTCGAAGTACACGGGGATGAAGTTGCCCTCATCTTCAGAGACGGAATTTGAGGCTGAAAATTTCGCGGTTTCTGCTCGGTTTTCCGCTTTTTTTAAGTCAGAGGGAGGTATGCCAATAAGCAGCCAACTAACTGAAACTCCGGTTGAATCGCTCAGGGCCATTAAAGTGTCGATGGTTGGCTTCCCACCATCGCGTAGTTTGTAGATGCCCTGCGGCGTTATACCCGCTTTTGCAGCGATTTCAGCGACATTATCAGTGCCACAGGCTTCTACGATCCTACCCCAAAGGTTTTCTAAATCGATTGGCACCTTAAATTTTCAACTACAGTTGATTTTTCTCTTGCCTTCAATTCAACTCTGGTTTAATCTAGTCCAGTCCGAATTTACCGAACTGAGAGGATAGCACGATGAAAGTAGAATTCAAGGTGAAAATCCCCGGCCATAAACAAGAAATCATATTCACGAAGGGCGACATCCGCGCGCTTCTGGCCGAGCGTGATGAGAATTGGGGCGACCTCGCTGCGCGCCTCGGCTACCCGGCAGACACTCTTTCAAAGCTGCTCAACGGCAAAAGAAATTTCCCCATTCTCCGCAAGCGAATCGCTGCGGAAATAGTCAGTATGGTCGAAGAGCGATCCAAAAAACGGTCATCCGCACTCGCTAAGGTCGGTTAAATCCGTCCTGAAATCCACTGCAAAAAAGGAGTCTCTTTTGAAATGATCTGGCATCTACTCGACGCCGAATACAGGCGAGTTGCTAAGGAAGAGGATATTCCAATGGAGCAACTCGTTGAGGAAGTCTCACAAGCCACTCGCTACACCCCTCGGATGATCTACAACCACCGTTCTGGCAAGTGGCCGCTGCCCGCAGAGCTAATCTCCTACTACTGTATGCGCTTCAAATCCCGCGTCCTGATCGACGCGCTGGTCGCGCAATGCAATCGAGTTTGCCCCGTCGCTGTGCCTGATCAGTTCGACCTGGCGCGGCTGTCGAGCCGGGCCGTGCGCGACACCCTCTCGCATTACGAGCAGTTTCTTGACGCCTTCGATGACGGAAAGATCACGCCGGAGGAGCTTCAGCGGCTTGAAGCCAGCAGCACTCAGGTATTGACCACCGTTGAAATGTTTCTTGGTATCGCCCGCGCGGACTATGAGCGCAGGCAGGAGGCGAGATGTCAGAAGAATCCACGGAAATAACGATTATCCGAAGAGAGCTTTATCTCGAATTTCAAGCATATCTGACAGCCTTAACGAAGGCTTCACCCAACGAAACCACCAAACATAGTGCAAGGATTCGCTTCCTGCTTGATGAGGCTGACTTTGCTGCAACGCAGGGAGAAATCGCTCAGGACGATTGGATTTCTGTTCGGTGGCTCCGAGCGCGCGGAATCACTGAGGGTCAACTCTGGCATAAGAAGCGGCTGTTCAAAGATGGGAAGCCTGGGGGATGTGTTTTTCGGCACGTTTCTCATCGGGGGCATAAAGGCAGAGCTTTTGACGAAGTGCTTTTTTCCAGTCTTCCTGATGACTGGCGAAACCGACTACTTCAGTGACCGAAATGGCATGGCTTCCCTCTCGAAAGCCATGCCATTGAGAGTTGCCATTCGGTGTAGTGGCAAGGCTCCCGCTAAACACTGATGAAAGGGAACTTGCATATCAAACAGGAGAGACAACGGTGAAATTCAAAGCCATGCCAGCCATGCCAAATCGAGTCTTTGGAGTGGCATGGCTTCGAATCCAGTCTGTGTCAGATTGAGACACTATGAAAGAATGCATTGCTTTCGATGATCTTATCAAGGCCGGTGTGAGCCAACGGACGATCTCGCGCCATCTGTCGGAAGGCAAGTGGGCCTGTGAGTTAGGGCCGAAGCAAGGCAAAACCGGCCAACGACAGAAGCTCATTGTTGTCGAGACTATCAGCCCTAAATATCAAGCCGCCGTTCGCGCATACCTTCTCAAACAATCACTCATTGAACAAGAACAATCACAGATCAACAGGGCGGCCTCAGACCCGGAGCCGGAACCCCTCCAAAGGGACATCCACGAACGGCTCTCGACTCTTCAGGCCGCGCTGTTGCGTTATCCTTTAATAGAACGCGACGCCTGGCTTCGTGAAATCGAACGCCTCGGCAAGCTCATCGAAAAATATGATTCAATCGATCCGAAACGCCGCGTCAATAAGACGACAGGCAAGCCTGAATTCCTCGCTTCTATAAATGATATATGCGAGGAAGCCGTCTGCACAGATCAGACCATCCTCGCTCGTGAGCCTCGCCGGGCGCAACGCCCTTCACCCCATACACTCGACGGCTGGCTTCGATCCTACCGTAAAGACGGCCTTCTCGCCTTTGTGCGGATGCCCGGAAAGAAAGCTGAGACTGACAATCGAAAGGCCAAGATCAGCGAAGCCGCCGCCGAGTGGGTGAATCAAAACTGGCGCTCCTTCCGCTCGCCACGCGCGCTCTACAGGGCGCTCGAAAAGAAAGCCAAAAAAGAGAGATGGACGATTCCATCTGAAATCTGGATTTATCGCAAGTGGGAGTCTCTGCCCAAGCCCGTCAAGGTCAAACACATTGAAGGCGAAAAAGCCTACGTCTCGAAATATGCGCCCTACGTTCCCCGCGACTACTCAGACCTCGACGCGCTTCAGGTTCTCTGCGGCGATCACTCGCAACGCGATGTGTTCGTTTTGATGCACGACAACCTCATCGCTCGTCCGTGGTTTACCGTGTGGCTCGATCTGCGCACCTACCTGGTATGGGGCTGGCATCTCGATTCTGTCCCATCCTCTCATACAGTTGGCGCGGCCTACGCCAACGGCGTTCGCACATTCGGCGCGCAGCCTTTCTCTCGACCTGCTGAAAATTATTTCTCCTACTGGTACACGGATCAGGGCAAGGATTACAAGAGCCGAAATTTCAACAACGAGATTACAGTCCATCGGCGCGCTTTCAATCTCGAAGGGGGCATCGAGGTGATGAGAGTCCAGCAGAAGGTTGGCTATCTCAATGACAATGACGTGAAACGCATACTGGCGCGCGGCTACAACGCCCGCGAAAAAGCAGTCGAGCGCATCTTTCGTGATTTCTCTGATTGGGAAGAAAACACCTTTGACGAATACTGCGGGCGCAACACAGTCGACCGGCCTGATCGATTCCGCAGGATGTATGCCGACCATCAACAGTTTATGAGAGGCAAGCGTGGCGAGTCGCCTTTCATCGGCTTCGAAGAGTACCGCGAAGCTCTGGCCGGATTCATTCAGGAATGGAACAGCAAAGAACATGAGCGCGCGACACTTGGCGGCGCGCGGATCGTCCCGCTCGAAGAGTTCGGGCGGCTCTACACTGTCCGTTATGAGATTCCTGAAGACACATTGGCAATGCTTTTGATGAAGCCTGCGCAGTGTATGATCCGCAAAAACGGCGTGCGAGTGCCTGCCCTCGGCAAAGACTTTTATGCCTGCGATGAGATGATTCCCTACAAGGGAAATTACATCGAGGTTCGGTGGACGCCCGACGATTATGATCACGTCTGGTGCATCCTCCCCGACAATCCGCCTGAGACACGCATAGTGCAGGCAAGGCGTGTTGTTCCAACCTCGCTCATCAATCCGAATCAGGAAGTCATCCGCGAGCGTGTCACAGCGCAGGCCCGTGAGCGGAAATACATACGCGAGTACGAGCCGTTGAATTCCGCCACTCTTCGCATTGAAGAAAACACACAGGAAGCCGCGCAGGAAGAAGAAGAGCCATTGCGAGCGGTCGCTTCGGGGGGTTCCCCGGCGCGGGTGCAAAAGCTGACTCGTTTCGACGGGCCAAAGCAGCGAGCGATTGAAAAGAAGCCAGTGACAGCGAAAGACGTGGCCGCGGTCGAAGCGGATGAATCCATATTCGACAGCGCGCCTCAACGCGGGCGAGTTATCGAGATGTGGGAGAAAGGAGATGGAGATGAAGACTGAATCTTTTATCAGAACGCTAGTGACTCTTGAGGAAATGCTTCCTCGTGAAACTCCTGAAGGTTGGAATCCAGAAGCAATAGAGGGTGTCGTCAAAGCCTTGCGTCTTGCAGTGCAAGGCGGCGTAGAGGATCAGCTTTGGTGGCTTTGCAGACCGTTCAGTGAGCAAGTCGCTTTGCAGAGAAATCTTGCGATCAGACAGCAAACAGACTCAGAGGCAACGGACATAGCCGAGCGTTGGGCAAGCCAGCCGGAAGAGGTAGAGAAAATTCAGATAGGCGAGACGGTTTTCAGTCTCAGCGTGCGCGGGCGTGTCCTCTCAAGCAAAAGCCCGCGACCAGAAGAGGGGGAATGATTATGAGAGCAGTAATAGAACAGCAGGGAAAAACTTTCTACGTCGTGGACGCGGAAACGCGATATTGCTTCGGCACAGCTACCTATCGGACGACGGCGCTGGAAGTCGCTTTCGCGGTCAATGAAGTGATGATGGAGCTAGAGGGAACAGGGAACAGGTTACAGGTTACAGGGAGGAACAGCGATGTCAACAACTATGGAAGAAATGGCTGAAGAAGCTGATCTGGCTTATGAAGTCGAATCGTGCGCCAATCGCTTGCGGGAAGTGGCAGAGCGATTGCGCCGCGAGCCGTTCTCCGCAGTGGTGAGCGAGCTTGCAGCGATCAACGCTGAGTTGTCACGCGCGCTGTCTGAGGGGATCGACCAGCTTATAGGTGACAGGTGATAGGGGACAGGTTACAGGGAGGGAATTCCTGTCACCTGTTCCCTGTTCCCTGTTCCCTATGTCAAGTTGGCGGGTGGCGCTGTGGGGAGAGCAATCCCGTAGGGGATATCCGCGAGGCAGCGCCGCTCGCCTGGTAATGCGGAGTGAAGAATGAGTGTCAGAGTAAGAAAATTTTGCTTGTGCGGATTCAAGCCTGAACGGAACGTCGCCGATGAAGAGGCGGCTCGCGCACTCGTCTCGGTCTTCAGGCTCGAACATTCTGGCACTGGACACGGCCCGACAGACCAACAGGGCTACAGGCTCGCGGTCGCAAGAAACGCACTCTCGGATTGTGCGAAGGAAGTCGGGCCGATAATCGCGGCGATCAATCGCGCCCAACAAACCGACGGCAGACGGACTCACGAATGGGTCAATAAGTTCGGGCTTGTTTTCTGCTCGGTATGTCTTGTTGTGAGAAGCGAGACGGAGGGCGACTGCAAAGGTGCTGCGCTTGTGCTATACCGCGACGCCGTGCCGGTGCTTGTGCGAAAGAAAAGCGGGAATAGGGAATGAAGCAAAAGGCTGACATCACACAGGCTGAGTGGCATCCGGTTTATGGCTTCAACACAGAAGTCCACCTGATGACTCGGCGCGAGTACAAACGGCGAGTCGTGGCCAGGATCGCCAGCGACCGCCGCAAACGGAAGGGGGTGATGAGAATGCCAGAGGAGCAGGCCGAGCTTGTAGCGAAGTTCCCTGATCGTGTGGCGGCTATCGTCGGCAAGACTTACGCAGAAATGGGAGACGCGCACATTCTTGCCGACGATGAAGCTCTCAACAGGATTCGCGATCTACTCCTCGAAATCGATGAGGAGATCATAGGCCGAAACAAAAACAAAAGGCTGGGTCGTCGCTGATCCCGCCCATCTTTGAAGATGGAGCGCGCCAACGCTCCATCTTCTCATCAGCGTAACACTTGGTTGCCCGCCATTATCAATCAACCGGGAAACCAAGTCTATTTCAAAAAGGAGAGTAAATTGCAATGAAGGGAAATGGCAAGATCAATGTCGTAGGCCCCCCGCCGCCCGGTGATGAAGAGTTGCGATTGTGGCTTGTGGCATACATCGAAAAGCATTCTCATCACACGACGGCTGTGCTGTCGCGAAGCGAGTACATCGGCCAGTCACGCACCGCGCTCGACGGCTACCTCGCAGGCACATACTTTCTTCCGACCGAAAGCGGAGGACAGGGAGTGCGGCCTGAAAACTCCAAGCTGGAAAAGCGCATCCGTGATTTCCGTGAGCGCGTCGAAGGCACAGTTCGACATGGTTATGAAAGCCGGTTCGTTGAAACCCGCTCGTGGAGCCAGCTTCAGCACGCCTGTAACACGGCTATCGATGAGAGCGCAATTGTCGTCGTCTACGGCAAACCGGGAGTGGGCAAGTCGCGTTGCCTGCGCGAGTTCGCCATCAACAAGATGACGACTCAACCGCTTACTATTCTCTGCTCGGCTAACATCACGGCGCGATACTTCGTCCAGAAGCTCGCCCGCGCGGTCGGCCTCGACGACAAGCCGCCGACTGCAAAGCTTGAAGATTCGATTGCCGAGAAATTGAAGCGATCACCGCGCCCGATCTTCGTTGACCAGTCGAATTACCTTTCAGAAAAGTCTCTCGGCACGATTTGCTACCTGTGGGAACTGGCGCGAATCCCTGTCGTGCTTGCCGGGACAAAAGACCTTTACGACCTGTTCATCACCTCACGTCTGACAGAAGACGTGCGCGCTCAATTGTCTTCGCGCGTGGCAATGCACTACCCCCTTTCTGAGTTGGGAGTCGATGAAGCGAAGGCGTTGCTGCGCCGCGCGTTGGGAGCAGACGCAACGGATGAACATATCGCTCAAATCCTGAAAGTCACAGGCGGCATTTTCCGCCACGTCGATATGTTCCTCCCGCGCTTTCTTGAACTGCGAAAGCGAAATCACACCAGGCTCGAAACCGGCGCGATTACGATGGAAGCAATCATCAACACAGCCGGATCGAGGCTGATGACAGCCTGACGGGGGATAGGGGATGGGGTCATCACTCATCCTCTTCAACTCAATTCAGGAGTTTCAATGAAGAAGAAAACTTATCTCAGAGAACGCGAGCGACAGCTTGAAACCGTCAGGGTTTTGCGACGGGAGATGATCGTCTGCGGCGATTGTATGGGTGACGATCTCCTGCCTCGTAAAACTCACCTGACCGATAGCGGCGTCTGCGCGCAGTGTGGCGGACGAAGCTATGTGCTGGCTTCGTTGTTGTGCGCGCGGCTGGGCGGCGAGTTGATGCTCGCTCGACTGAAAGAAAAACTTCGCCTGCTCAAAGAAGGCGATCAACCCGAATCACCGATGATTCATTAGCAGTGGTCGGTGGTCGGTATAGGGAACAGGTTACAGGTTACAGGTTACAGTTCCGGAGATTTCCCCTCTGTCACCTGTTCCCTGTCACCTGTAACCTTCTGACTCCTGACTCCTGGCTTCTAACATAGGAGAAAAACAATGGGAACAGCAACAGTCAGTTACTCAAGTCAACAGCGACGGATTGCCGAGATACTCTCGAAGCAACACGGCATTCCGAAAGACGCCATCTACTTTCTCAACCCTAAAAAACCGGATGAGCCGTGGCTCCCGGCATCGGCCTTGATGACCATCGCGCGCCGGTCGCCGGAGGTGAAAACCATATCTGAGCGGTTCGACCAGTTTATCGAACCCTTGAAGCAGGTTGTCTATGTGGCGACGGTCATACTCAACAACGACCGTGTTTTTGAGCGATCAGGCGTAGCTTCGCTCGATGAGAAGTTGCCCGAAGATGAAGAGGCGGATGCTCACCGACTGGCCGCGTCTCGCGCAATTCGCAACGCGCTCGTGGCTGCCGGGATCGATCCGATGCGACACCCGCGCACTCCTATAGCAACCTTCGCTGACACCAGAGTTGACGATGCCGAGAGCCGCGCCCGCGATCTGTCGCGCATTCATTTGCTCGCAGGACAGAAGGCGCTAACTCCCGGAAAGCCAGCGTTGATCAAATTCGTCGGCGGCTGCAAAGACGCCAGCGATTACAAACGCTGGCTCTATGAGCAAACCAAACAGCTTGGCCGCGCGGTCGATAGCGCGGGCGAACTCAATCAACAGGAGCGAGCCTGCATCATCTCGGCTCTCGAACAACTGCCTGATGCGGAATTGGTTTAGGTGACAGGTTACAGGGAACAGGTTACAGAGAGGGAAGCTGATGGATAGCCAAACTTCAAAGGACATTGAAGGTTATCGCGCTGCGATCAGGCGCGCGTGGCTGCCTGTTGTGGGCCGTAAAAAGCTCACCAGCCACGAATGGAAACTGATCTCAGAATGGTACAGCGAAAGCCTGCCGCTCAACCTGATCCTTCAGGCAATCACTAATTGCGCAGGGCGGGCGCGTTCTCTCCACATCGCTTTGCATTCGCTCGGAGTTATACGCGCCGATCTGGAAAACCTGAAAGCTCAACGGGCTAAATCTCAGGTCGGCGCGCAGCAGCTTCGTGACTGGCTCGCCAGATACAAGGAAGACCTTACTGATCTTGTCGCGTTGGCCGACGACGAAACGGAGCGCGCAGCATATCAGGCGCTTTTGAATGACTTGCCGCGCTTGACAGAAGTAGAAGCAAACAAACGATGGCGAGCGATTCAAAGGCAGATGTCAGATGTTAGAGGCTAGATGTTAGTGAACAGAGAGCCGGAACAATTGAGATTCAGCGTCTTCGAAGACGAATTGATCGATCCGCTTCGAGGTCACGAACTGACTGAGCAGGAAGCCTTCGTTGCAAGCCTGTTGCTCGACGCCTCGGCTGATCGTCCGCGCACTAATGAGGAATTGCGAGACCTGTTGCGCGGGAAGTTCTTCGAGGAATACAGCGAGCGCTCAATCAAGTCATTGATCCTCTCGCTCAGAGACGATCATTGCTTTCCAATCGTCGCCAGTAAAGCACCGCCCTTCGGTTACTGGTGGTGTCGCTCGGCTGCCGAAATGAAAGAGCAGTGGGATCGCGTGCGCGGCGAAGCAGTAGGGATGATGTCAACCTGGTCGCGCCTGATCAAACAACACTTCCCGGAGTTGGCCGGTCAACTCCGGCTCGATTTTATTGAAAGGAGTGATTATGAGCAGACAAGTGATTCTGCACGGCCAGACGGTCGGCCCTAGAAAGAATGTGCGCAAGGCGATGCTGGCGCGCATTAACATCGAGTTTCCAAAAACGAGACCTGATCTCAGGCACTCGCCTGACGAGGTGAAAGAAGCTCTCTATGATCTCTGTACCGCGGCTCTCAATAAGAAAGAGAGAGTAACTTCCTTGCGAAAGCTCACAGACAAGGAACTCGGTCGCGTGATCGAAGCGATCAAGGATTGTTTGCGCCAGCCTCAATTGCCTAACTCCAATGTGGTGAAAATATCTCAGAGGCGCGGCCTCTCGTGCGGCATCGAGCAGATGGGGACTGCCGAGACTGAAGCCGAGATCATTCACCTGTCTGGTGAAGAGCAGGTATGGGCGATCAATCAGGTTTTCGGTTTTCTCAAGTGGGGTAAGGAAGCGCGTGAAGGTTTTATGCGTCGTCGGTTCAATCGCACATCTCCGTCAATGCTTTCACCGGCAGATGCTAATTCGTTGCTTTACATCCTGATGCGCATAGCGGCGCGGAAAATTCTTACTGACGAAGAGGGTTTCAAGAAGCCGAATCAACAACAGATTGCCAGCCGCATTCCAGCGGTGAAGCAGCAGCTTGGCATTGGGAAGTCCAGAGGCTGACTCTCTGGACTCGAAGGAGTTGGCTTATGCAAATGGTCGTTAGGCGCGTCATCGGCAACAGGGTGATGCTGATCAATGAGAGTGAGGCAAGAGCGGTTTTACTGCCTGTCGATTTGTTGCCTGACGGCCTTCGCCTTGGCGACTGCGTTGAGCTTGCTGTGCTGCCTGATGTCAGGCGGCTCGAAGAAGTGCAGAAAGAGATAACTGACATCCTCAGCGGGCTTGCGAGCGGTGATTTCAAAGCGGCACGGCGGGCAACTGAAAAGCAGATACACGAGCGAGTGTTGAAGGCGCTCACTGAATTGGTGCGCGTGGACGATAACCGATTCTACCTGCGCAATCTCAGCCACGCGGCAGAGGCGATCAGTCGGGCGGTGGTCGGTGGTCGGCGGTCAGTTTAATTGGAGGCTCTATGACTACCTGCGAGGATTGTGGCGAGGAAGTGAGGCGACGAATTCTCTGCTATCACTGCGGAGATTTGGTTTGCCTTTGGTGCTGGCATCACGTTCACGGCTGCGGGCCGGGACACGGAACAGCAGAGTGTAACTCCCTGAAGCGATACAGGAAATATGGCAGGCCGTGGATCAGGAGATTACGAGCGCGAAGGATTCGATTGGAGGAACGATGCAGGACAGAATGATCGAGATAAAAAACAAGAGCCTGCTGCGATTCTCAAGGGAGGCATTGGCCTATTACATCGAGTTTACCACGATGAGGTTATGGCCCGCCAAGTCTGTTCTTGCCGACTTGAAAAAAATCGATGATCACTTTTCTTACCTGCGATCAACAGAGCGAAACCTCGCGCGCTGGAAACGAGTCGAAGAGATACAAGAAATCTTCCGCCGCGATTGCGACAAGAAACGGAAGATGAGCAATAGAAGGCACGCTCAACTGCTCGCAGAGTTGAAGAGCCTTTTTGCGTCTTTGGAAAAGTCTTATAAGAAAGGAAAAAGCAATGGGCGACAAGTCAAAAATCGAATGGACTGATGCGACCTGGAATCCGATTCGCGGCTGCTCTCGCGTGAGTGAAGGCTGCCGGAATTGCTACGCCGAGCGCGTGGCTGCGCGATTCTCCGGCGAGGGGCAACCATATCAGGGACTCGCGGTGATGACCGAAAGCGGCCCGCGTTGGACTGGCGAAGTGCGATTGATTGAAGAGCATCTCGAAGACCCGTTGCGCTGGAAGAAACCGCGCAGAATCTTCGTCAACTCGATGAGCGATCTCTTTCACGAGAAGGTCAAATACGAATGGATCGAGCGCATATACGAGATTATGCGCGCCGCGCATTGGCATACGTTTCAGGTGTTGACCAAGCGCGCGGAACGAATGAGGGACTTCTTCTCGATTTATCAAGCTGCGAAAGAAGACCTCTGACTTTAGGCAGAGGATGAATTTCGCGCCGTCTTCGTTCCTGCGTAAGCAGGGCGAAGCGGCTATGGTTTTCGCTACTGTAGTATTGAGGTTTTGCGGAGACTTCCGCCTTGCTGTTTAGTCTGCCGTATACTCGAATAGCTGTCCGGGCTTCACTTTCAGTGCAGAGCAAATAGCCGCGAGCGTTGAAACATCTACCCTTCGCTGCTCTCCCTGCCAAAGTCTGTGACAAATCGCATAGTTCAAACCTGTTTCGTTGGATAAAGCAAAAGGTGTTGTTATACCTTTCGCCTCCGCGACTTCTCTTATAATAAGCCTTACTGTAGCCATCTTGCCGTTCATAGTACCAAGCCGACTCGAAAAAATCAATAAAATAATATGCACATCTCCATACTTTTCTATTGACTTCCGCATACTGATTTTGTATTATGGTGATGTTGAAATTGATTACCGCATAGGAGATGAAGCAATGCAAAAGACGAACGAAACGAAGCAAAACGAAGCGAAGCCGGAATACATCACGCGCACAACTTGGAGTCACGGAACCCAAGTCATCGTAGTTGAGCGCAAGCAACAACCGATGCGCGTCGATGGTATCGAGATTTGAGCCGAGAAGCGGCGCACCTGACCTTTCCCCCGCGTCAGTGTTGCGCCAAAACAAATAGCTAGGGGAGCGAGTGAAACCAGCAAAAGTCACAACTCGCTCCCCGCAACCAACCTCGAAAGGAAGGTCATTCTCATGGGAACACAGCAGGACAAAGGCAAGCAAGCCGATAAGCAGTCCTATCAGCATCAATACGAACCTCCTAACCTGACCGAATCGGAAAAACTGCACGTCAAGAACCTCACCGATGCGAAAGTATGCAACGCCGAAGTTGAGCGAGTGGCGCGCAATATCGCATCAGCAATGGTCAACCCGCAGACCCCTAAAAAAGTCCGCAAATTCATCAGGGCGTATCTTGATGACCTGTTCCGTCTGGACACCACACAAACACCTGAAGCCGAACTCTGCCTGTATCCAATCGTCTGCCGCAAAATCAGCCAGATTCCCTTTGTTCCAGACAAAGAATGGATTGAGGCATTGACAGCAAACGACAGAAAGCGAGCGATACAGGCGACGAAAGAAGAGACTGACAGGCGACCACACAAGTCAGTTTCAGTTGAACTGGTTAGCCAGCTAACCGATGCCTTGTTCGAGTTAGACGCAAACCACGATGAAGAAAAGGCCGTTGCTCTCATCGCCTTGATTGTAGGCGTAGGCAATGAACCAAACCCGTCCGACAGAAGGCGACTCGTTGACACGGTTTCCCATCGCGCATACTGCCACGCCATCAGATACAGCGATGCAGAAGAAACCTTCACCCGCAAGGCTATCAAAACCAGCCGCAAGGGGCGCAGGTAATGAAATACGAATTGCAATCCGGCGCGCACTCGACTTTCCTGCTCACCTATCATCTGGTATGGTGCGTCAAGTATCGCCGCACGGTTTTGACGCACCGAATAGGCGACAGGCTCAAAGAAATGGTCGCTGACATTCTCAAAGAGCGCGATTGTCAGCTTGTGGCTGTAGAGACTGAAGTTGACCACATCCATGTTGTGTTCAGGTGCAAGCCTAGTGATTCGCTTTCGGAAGTAGTCAACAGGCTCAAAGGCGCGACGGCTTACAAACTCTTTCGAGAGTTCCCGACGCTTCGCAATCGGCTCTGGAAAGGGCATCTGTGGAGTCCGTCTTACTTTGTCGTCACGGTTGGCGGCGCACCTTTGGAAGTCATCAAGCGATACGTTGAATCGCAGAGAGTCAAGTAAATGCTCAAGGCTTTCAAATATCGAATCTACCCAAGCCGCGCTCAGGTGACAAAGCTTGAGCGCACGCTTGGGCTTTGTTGTGAGTTGTACAATGCCGGATTGCAGGAACGGCGCGACGCTTACCGCATCAGCCGCACGACGATCAACTACCACTGTCAAGCCGTCCAGTTGCCCGAAATCAAAGAGATTCGGCCTGAGTTGAACACGGTTCACTCGCAGGTATTGCAAGAGGTATTGAAGCGCCTCGACAAAGCCTTTGACGCATTCTTTCGCCGTGTGAAGACTGGCGATAAGCCGGGCTACCCGCGCTTTCGCGCTCGCGCTCGATATGACAGCTTCACCTATTCGCAGTCTGGATTTGCTATCGAGCATGGCAAGCTGCGGCTCTCTAAAATCGGTAAGGTGAAAATCAAACAGCATCGCCCCATCGAAGGCAAAATCAAGACACTGACCATCACCCGCACATCTACGGGCAAATGGTATGCCTGCTTTTCGGTTGAGTGTGAGATAGAGCCAATGCCCGTCACACTTGAGACGGCGGGCGTTGACTGCGGGTTGAAAGAATTTGCTGTGCTGTCGAACGGTGAGCCGATTCACAATCCTCGATTCTTTCGCGCCGAAGAAAAGCAGCTTGCCAAAGCTCAAAGAAAACTGAGCGCAGCGACTAAGGGCAGTCCAGAGCGAAAGAAGCGACGAAAGGTAGTTGCGCATGTTCATGAGCGCGTAGCCAACAAGCGCAAAGACTTTGCTCATCAAGAGAGCCGCAAACTCGTCAATCGCTATCAAACTATCGTATTTGAAAATCTGAACATACGCGGGATGCTCAAGAATCACTGTCTCGCCAAGTCCATCGCAGACGCGGCGTGGAATCAACTTGTCCTCTTCACAACGTACAAAGCGGAAGAAGCTGGGCGTCGTGTGGTGCAAGTCAATCCGCGCAACACAAGTCAGATGTGTAGCGGGTGCGGTGAGATAGTCCCTAAAAGTTTGAGCGTTCGTATTCATAATTGCTCAGGCTGTGGATTGGTCATAGACCGCGACCACAACGCCGCTATAAACATTCTGACTCTGGGGCTACAGAGTCTTGGTCAACAGACCATAGAAGCCGCGTCCTTCTAGGGCGCGGAGTAGTCACGACGAGAACGGCAACCCGGCGAAGGCTGAGATAGGAACTGCGGTTTACGATCTTGCGGCAGAGGGAACCTTTCAGGGCGTGCCGCCGCAGGGGGATTGAAGCAGGTGATCGAGGCGCGGGTTGCGCGAAAGAGTCAGCCGTTGGCTACTCAGCAAGTCGGGCAATTCCTCAAGCTCAACAAAGACACTCAATTCGTCAAGCCTTTCATCGATGCTATCGAATCGGTTCACGCGGTTGAAAACTTGCCTGTGCTTTCTGTCATTCGCACGCGATCTATGAAAGACCCCGGCCAGTATCTCCACGACGACAACGAAGCTCGGCGTCTGGCCATCAATAATAATCATTCGGAATGGCCGTTGACCTTCGTTCACGAGGTAGGTCATTTCCTCGATCATCAGGGAATCGGCCAGAAGGGACTCTTCGCCTCGGAGAAATCCAGATTGATGGTAGATTGGCGGCGGGCCGTGCAAAACAGCAAAGCATACAAACAGCTTCGCGCGCTTCAGAAGATAGATGTCACCCGCACTCCCGGCATCATCTCAATCGTCAAGCATATAGATCAGGGCGAAGTCCGTTACCTGCTTGAGCGGGGAGAACTCTTTGCGCGCAGCTATGCTCAGTTCATAGCCGTCAGGTCGCAGAACCGAGAGCTATTGAGATTGATCGATGCGATAAGGCATAATGAGGACAACATCTATCGCTGGGAGCATTGGATGGATGATGACTTCGCAGCGATAGCAGAAACTATAGAAAGGGTTTTGGCGAAGATCAGATGGCTGAAATGACTCAGCAAGAAGCGGACAGACTGCTCGAACTGCTGAAAGGAGAAACTGAGGTTAAGACCGATTTTCCGGGACTGACCGAAGACGAGGCGGTAGAGGCTATGCAAATTCTCTATCGCATCAGCGAGGATCGAGCGCGAACGTGGCTGGCTCGCGCACGCAGCGAGGTTCCGTATGGTTGCGTCAGAGAGGGTGAGGAAAACGCCGCCTGAAAATCTTTGCTTGTAATCTGAATGGCAAGAGCGTAATATAGCCCCGACATTGAGCGCCTGGGAGCGCCTTAATAGCAATTATAGAGGCCCATTGAGGCCCGACGATCTGAAAAGGTCGTCGGGCTTTTTCGCTTTATGCACAACTTCAACGGACACTGGATCGAGGTTTTTAGCGCGGGCAAACAGCGCGATCATCAAGGCCGCGAGTGGGACATCACTTCTGAGTTTCTGGAACAGGTTGCCTCTTCATACGATCCCGCGCAGCACGAAGCTCCCGCCGTCATCGGACACCCTGATAACGACGCACCAGCATATGGATGGGTCGCTGCATTGCGTGTGAATGATGATCGATTGGAAGCTCAGTTTCGAGACGTTGACTCTCAATTCGAGCAACTGGTCAAAGACGGCAAATTCAAAAAACGCTCGGCTTCATTTTACGTCGATCAGAAAACTGCGCCGAACAGCAATATCCTTTCATTGCGCCACGTCGGATTCCTCGGCGCGACTCCGCCCGCGGTCAAAGGACTGCGCAACATTCAATTCTCGGAAGGCGAATCGGTTGCCTTCGAATCAATCAATTTCAGCGAGGACGAAACTATGTTTGATGAAAAAGCACAGGAGGGTTTCGCCGCGAAGCTTGTCGAAAAACTGAAAGCGGTTTTCGGCGGCAAGACAGACGAAGGCCAACCGGCGAGCGTAGACGCTCGCAGCTTCAGCGAAGCTGATCTGACGGCGAAGATCGCGGAGGCTGTCAAATCAGCGACCGCAGCGGCGACGGCGAACTTCAACGAAAAGATGACTGCGCTCGAAACTGATAACAAAGCTCTGCGCAAGCAGGTCGAGCAGCAGGCTACGTCAACGACTCGCGCAGAGTTGATTTCGTTCTGTGAACGCCTCGGCCCTGCGAAATGCCCGCCCGCGTTTCGTGAAATGGGACTGATCGAGTTTATGGAAGCGATCAGCGGCGTCGAGCAGAAAGTCACTGTCATCAGCTTCTCTGAGGAAGGCGACAAGAAGGTCGAGACTAAGACCGAGAGCGCGCCGCTCATGTGGTTCAGAAACTTCATGGAGAAGCTCCCGGCGTTCATCCAGTTCGGCGAGGGCTTCGGCTCTCTGAAGACATCGGCTGGCGCTGCTGATGCGATCAGCCCCGAACGCCAGGAAGAGCTTCGCACGGCAGCCGGATTAACCGCGAAAGGAGGTGCGCAATAATGCCGACAACCACGAAAGAAACTTTCCCTGAGAGAGTGCAGCTTGAAGCGTTGAGCGGTCATCCGTCTGCATCAGTCGGCGTGACGGTCGCAAATACTTTCATCGTCAAGCAGGGCGATGTGATCGGCAAGATTACAGCGTCGGGCAAGTATCGCCGTCGCTCGCGCACGAATGCGACAGGCACAGGCTTCGCTGACAACTCGCCGACCGGACAGGTCGAGGATGCCAGCGTGTTCAAGGCCGGGGATGTGCTGAAAGATGCCGCGGGCAATGCGATTGGCACGGTGCAATCGATTAACACTTCGACCACGCCGGACACAGTGACCCTCACAGGCAACTCTGCAAGTAACGTCGCGGCGGGCGTGGGAGTCGTCGCTCAGGATGGCTCACAGGTCGCGCAGGGCGTCTCTGATCACGAGACTGACGGCACGGCAGACACTCCCATTGCGGCAATCGTAAGCGGCAAGCTCGTTGAGAGCAAGCTGCGCGGTCTGGATACATCGGCGAAATCCGAACTCGCGGGCGCATCGGTCGCGGGCGGGATATTCAAGTTCTAAGGAGGCACTATGCAAGGTTTAGTTTTGAAGTTCCCGACAAACGTGGAGATGGATTTCACGACTCAGGAGTATCAGCGCGACTCTTCTAAGTTGAAGGGTCAAATGATTCTGCCCGTAGTGGGGAAACAATCTCAAGTAGTCGAGTGGGACGAACTGGACAACGAAAAGGGGATGACTTCTGTTCACACGATGGACACAGACCCGAAGGTTGCATCGCGTCCCGGCTCGAAGCTCAAGTCTTATGAGCCGATCCCGCACAAGGAAACCGAACTCGTCAAAGAGTCGGAGCTATTGAAGGCCCGCGCCTTCGGCACGCTCGGCGGAGTCATCAGCATTCAAGACCTCGTGATGGAAGCCTTCCTTCGGGGGATGAATAAAGACGACATCCGAATCGAGTGGGAAATCTGGCAGGCTCTTCAAGGCGCACTTACGATCAACGAAAACGGTTACATCCTGAACGAAACTTTCCCCATTCAGGAGTACACGCCCAATGTCGCCTGGGATCAGTTGGCGACCGCCGCGCCCTTGAAAGACCTCAACGCTGTGAAGCTCCTGTTCGCCGGAACGGGAGCGAGCGCGCAGGGAGCAATCGCTCACAGCAATCAGGCGACCTTCAACAAGATTCTTGAGAACACGAATGCTGACGATCTGCGCGGGTTCAACGTCGATAATTTCAAGGCGGCGGCCTTCGACCTCATGCAGTTCAACAAGATGATGGAAGCGCGCGGGCTGCCGATATGGGACATTCACGACGAAGGCTTCTACCCTGATCAGGGTGATTTTCAGCGATTCATAGCGAACGGGAAAGTGATCATCGAGGGCAAGCGTCCGCCTGGGCAGAAGGTAGGCGACTACTGCACGACTCCGAGCCTGCACCGCTCGCAGGGTGGTATGCCTGCTCCGGGAAGGTTCGCTTTCATCACCGTCAACGGGCAGCCGAATTCAACCGGAACTGAGGCGGTGAGCCTTGCGCAACTCGGCGCATCGGGCAATCCGAGCATCGGCGTCGTTCACGGCGTCTATGGCGGGCCGCGAATCAAGTACCCGCGCTCAATCGTCAAGATCAACGCATTCTGATGCCAGTTTCCAGTTTTCGGTTTTCAGTTTTCAGAAGGAGTGATTATGGCGAAAAATACGAAAGATCAGGAGCAGGCAAAGCCGTCTGATGATTCAACCGCAAGCCGCAAAAAGAAGGTAGTCGTGGAGGTGATCTGCGAAGGCACACTCGGCCATAAGCTTTTGAAGAAGGGCGAACGCACGTCTGATCTTGATTATGTCGCGCTGCTCGATGATGAACGCGATCTGGTTAGAGAGGTGAAATGATGAAGCGAGCTTTTGCATTGCTGCTGGTGTTGAGTCTGTTCGCAGCCGGATTCCAGTTCGACCGATTGAGGATCGGGCAGGTCGGCGGCGCAGACCCACTGCCGACGCGAATCTTCAAACTGACTGGCACGGTCACGCGCTCCGGCAATGAAGCGACCTATACGCCGCCCGTGACGAGTGTTGCCGGAACTGCCAGTCAGGTGACAGTCACACCCGCCGCAGGCGTCTACACTGTGAGCCTCGATGAGAGCATCGCGCGCACCATTCAGGTATCACTCTCAGCCGCCAACATCATCGCGATGGGGACTACTCCCGTTCAACTCATCGCAGCGCCAGCGGCGGGCAAACTCATTCTGGTCGAATCGATCACCTTCAAAATGATTCGCACGGCGACCGCCTTCACTGGCGGGGGAGCGTTGGAGTTTCGCTACACCGATGCGAGCGGCGCGAAAGTCAGCGCGGACATCGCCGCGAGCGTCGTCACCACCGGAGGCGCGGGAACCGAGTATAACCACGTTGGCGGCGTGATCGCTTCGTTTACGCCTGTGCCTGCTGCCGCGATTGTGATCACTAATGCGACCGCCCCCTTTGCCACAGGGACAGGCACGGCTGTAGTGACGATCAAGTATCGGGTGATAACACCTTGAGGGGACAGGTTACAGGGGACAGGACGGAGAATTCGAAATCGCGCGAAATCGGCCTGAGAGCGGCGAGAGATGGGAAAACGCGGAAATGGGTTTCACGACAGCCTGATCGATACTGACAAGATTGTACGCCATTGAATGGCATTTTGAATGGACTTTGAAAATTTTGCCAAAAATTGACTCCGATTTTTGACTTGAGTGACGATGAGCTATATCACACAACAAGATTTGCTGGATGAACTCGGCGAAGACAAGCTGATTCAACTCACCGACGATGAGGGAATCGGCGAAGTCGGTGAGTCCAGAATCAACAAGGCGATCTCTTACGCTGTCGGCACGGTCGACTCTTACTCACGCACTCGATACACGCTCCCCGTCCCGGTCACTGAGAAGGTCAAGGCCGTGTGTCTTGATCTCGCAGTGTTTCATCTTTATAAATCGCGGGCGACCGATACCGAGGGGAGTTACAAGGTCAAAAAAGAAGCTCACGACGCGGCGATGAAGTTCCTTCAGGATGTGGCAGCGGGCAAGGCCGCGCTCGATGTGCCGAGCTTGGAAGAGACGGAAACGAATCCGGCGAGTCCCGATGAAGTGTTGAGGGGTTCGGAGAAATCGACAGTCGTCTTCAGTGACGACAAATTGACAGGCTATTGATGAGGGAACAGGGAATAGGTTACAGGGGACAGGGCGCGGAGATTCCTTCTCTGTAACCTGTAACCTGTTCCCTGTCACCTAAAACAAATATGGCTGAGAAATCCGAATTTGGCGGGCTGGATCATTTGAATAAACGACTAGGCGAGATCGCTGCTAACGCTCGCACGGTCAAGCGTCCGCTCATCTCGTCGGCAGTCTATATGCTCGGCTCGATTGAAAAGAATTTTCAGGCGCAGGGGCGGCCTCGTAAATGGTCGCCTCTCAATCCTCGCACTCTCGCGTCGAGACGTAAGAGGAAAGCGACTGCTGGCGGGGATAGGCAGGTCAGGCGAGGCTCACGCATCCTGATCGATACGGTGCGATTGAAAAATTCGATGAGCTTCAACGTCGAGGACGAGTCGGCGGAGATCGGCACGAATGTTGTCTATGCTGCGCGTCATCACTTTGGTTATCCCGGAGGCAAGGGGCGCGGAAGATCGAAGACACCAGCACGGCCTTTCCTCTTAGTTCAGGCAGAAGACATCAGGAAGATCGAAGAGATTTTCAGTCGTCACTTGAGGAAGTGATCAGATGTTAGATGTTAGATGTTAGTAAGAACATCTGCTATGGAACACGGATTTGATTTTTTTGTCGCAGGCATCGAGGACGGGATGATCGCCGCCCTGAAACCCGCTATGCCTTATGTGAAAGAGTGGGGGACTTACGGAGGCGAGCTTGACACTGAGCAACTTCGCCGCGCGCTCGGCGAACTCACTCCGCGAATGCCGCTCGTGCTGGTCTCTTATGAAGACGGCGAGGATGTGGAATCGCCTGCAACCGCTCCACTGCCCGGAGAGCCGCGAGTCTTCAAACACGATTGCGGCTTCGCAGTGATCGTTGTTTCGGGCGATGCGCGCGGCGATCTGGCCCGAAGGCGTGGCAAAGGTCAGGACATTGGCGCTTACAAAATGATCGCTGATGCGAAGAGTGCGCTCGATTGTTTGCAATTCAAAGTTGTCGATGGTGATGAAACAGTGTTGTTGAATCCTGAGCCGTTGAAGCCAGCCGGGGTCGATTACATTGCGAGGCTTCCGCAACTGACGGCTTATGCGATTCACTACGACACTTATTTCAAGTACCTCACTCCTGATCGAACGACCACAGGGCCGCTGGTTCAGGAGTTGATTTTTGAGGTTGAGAACACTTACCCGAAAGATGGATCGAATCTGCCGGGGGTGGTTCTGAGTTAGTGGACGCGGGGAAGTTCATTGTTTCGTCAATTCTGCATAGTGTGGATGACCTCCTTCCGCGTCCATCGATACCGGAGGAAGAATGAAAATAGTCAACAACTACGGCAAACCAATTCTACTCGATGACGGCACGATCCTTGCCGCCGCGGGGACTGATGGCTCCGAAAAGACAGTAAAGGGCCTCAGCGATCGCGACAGACGGCGACTGATAGATAAGGGTTTCATCGCCATTATCGAGGAGCCGAAACCCGCGAAGGGCAAGAAGGAGGATAACTGATGGCTCAGGGACTCGTGATCGAATCGACTTTACCAGGCGTGACCGTGCTGGTGAATACCTTCCAGGTCGCGCGCCCAATCCAGCGCCAGCCTTCGTCTACTGCCTTCGCAGTTGGCTATTCTCCCTGGGGGCCGGTCAACATCCCGCGCGTCGTCACAAGCTGGCCGGACTATGTTCGCCAGTTCGGAGGCTTCGATGCCAACAGCTTCCTGGATGATTTCTGCTATCACTTTTTCAACAACTTTCCGGGCAAACAGGCGTGGATTACTCGCGTTGTCGGAACAACGCCAGTCAAAGCTACGAAGACGCTCAATGACCGAGCGGGTACACCTCTCCCGACACTCAGAGTCGATGCGAAGTATCCTTCGAGCAAGGTCGATCTCAAGGTGACAGTCGAAGCGGGGACAGTTGCTAACAGCGTGAAGCTCACGTTTCGCAGCGTGTTTCTAAATCGGAAGGAAAGCTTCGACAACATCAAGATCGATCAGGTTTCGATTGATCGCATCAATCAGAATTCGAAACTGGTCGATGTTGTGAATCTCAACAGCGCCACGGTTCCGCCGAACAACCTGCCTGCGATTGCTGCTGAATCTTCACTCACTGGCGGCACCGATGATTTCAGCACAATAACTGCGGCAACATACATTGGCACTGACAACGGGCAGCCCGGTGGAAAAACTGGCCTTCAGACGTTCAAGGATGAGCAACTTGGAGGCGGGCAGGTAGCCCTCCCTGGGATAACGACCAATGAAGCTCACGCGGCCCTGATCGCGCACGCTGAGGCATATCATCGGCTTGCGCTCCTTGATCCCCCGTTTGGAAGCGATAAACAGGATGTGGCAGACATTCGCGCTATCTACGGAAGTTATTATGCCGCGATCTACTGGCCTCACGTCGAAATGCTCGACATCGAGGGCAGCGGGTTGAGAAAGTTTTATGCTCCTTCGGGGTTCGCCGCTGGAGCCTGCGCGAAGGTGGATCGCGAGATTGGCACACACAAAGCGCCAGCCAATCTGGTCATACCTGGTGCGCTCGGAGTTGAGAAGGCTTCGAACGGTCAATCTCAGACGGATGAGAACACCCGCGAATTTCTCAACGGCAAGGATGTGAATGTGATCACTCCGTTGCCTGAGCAAGGCGTGAAGATTTATGGCGCGCGGGTCATCACTGGCGATACCAGAGTTCAGATGGTTCACGAGATTCGATTGCTGAATCTCTTCTACTACTCGGCGAAACTCGGTTATCAATGGGCGCCATTTTCGGTGGTCGATCCACAGGGGCGACTCTTCCGCGATTTGGTTGCAACCGGCGTATCGTTCCTCAAGCCCTATTGGGAAGTCGGCGCACTCTTCGGCAAGGAGCAGGAGGAAGCTTTCATCGTCGTCGCTGATGAGAGCAACAATCCGCCTGAAGAGTTGGATCAGCAGCGCGTCCACGTCCTGTGGGGAGTGAGGATCAGTCCGACCGCCGAGCAGGTAATCATCAACATCGAGAACGTGAGGTTGTTTCAGGATTTGAGCGTCCTGCAACAATAGGGAACAGGTGACAGGTGACAGGGCTGTAACCTGTTCCCTGTCACCTCAACAGCGAGGTAAGCAATGCCAGGTAAAGGAACGAGTGAAGGTAGATACCGGAGGTCACTCTCCCTTCTCGGCAGACTTAGCCGCATCAAGGGCTTCACAGAAGCTTTTAGCCTGCCGATTGTAGAGTTCTTCAAGCTCTACCACGTCGCCATACGCGCCATCGGCGAGGGCGTAGATAAGGCTGCCAAGTTCATTGATCGAGACGCACAGGTTTTCAAGGTTCTGCCATGTTATGTCATCTCTGTTGCATCCCGCTTGGATATCAACGAGTCTGATGAGAGCGGCGATGCCCATAAGGTGGCGAAGCTGGAAATGTGCAGTAAGCACCTTCTTTTCAAATTCGGTGTGTTTGTCGCCTCTGATGCTGTATTCAACAACAAGAATTTCGCCTTCTATTTTCATAACATCCCCTCCGTTGCAAACGGGCCGCGCCTTCTGCCTGAGCGACGGCCTCAACCCTGCCTCTTAAACTTTTCTGAGAATCAAAATGCCCGTCGATCTTTTGAGCCATTTACATTCGGCAGGCAGATTGTTCCCCTTCCTTCGATTGCACGGCGCGCAAGCAACGCGGATATTGCCTTCAGAGTGCGGCCCCCCGCGAGAGAGCGGCGCGACGTGATCAAAAACAATCTGATAGCCCATCAAAACCCGCCCGCACAGGTAGCAGGTCGAACGGTCGCGCTTGATGATGAAATCAAAGCGCACCTGTTCGATTCTCACTCCGTATTTCTTAGCGCGGAGATATGCAGACGTGCGGGCGTCTCTTCGGTGTCGGGCCATCGTTGCTCCTATTTGAACTTTCCTTCAAAGATCGCGTTGATCTTCGCGGTTTGGTCGGCGTACTTCGCTCTGATTTCAGCCAATCTTTCGGCTGTGAGTGGCTGGTACTTGCTGCGCGCTTTCTCCACCCGCGCTGGCATAAAATCACCCGATTCGCGTCTGATTTTGTTGAGTTCTTTGTTTGTTCTAAGCATAGGTGGATTGTACCGTAGACCCTACAAGAATACAAGAGAAAACTTGTACCCCCTACAAGAATTCTGTTGTATTTTCTCTCTGTTGCTTTATAATGCTTGTAGGGGGTACGATTATATGAATGGTAAAGAAGAAAGTGCTTTCACCGAGACAGTATGCCGAAGCGATAGGGAAGCCTTATACAACTGTAATGTTCTGGCTTCAGGCCGGACAGATTCCGCAGGCAGTCAAGCACCTAACGCCGACCGGCCACTATTGGGAAATTCCAGAGGGTACGAAGCCCCCCGAATTAAAGCCGGGGCCGAAGCCGGGAGCGAAAAAGAAAAAAAAGAAAGGCTGAAACCTCGTCCTTCACCGAAAAGAAAACTCTCGACGGATAAGGTATTAGTGCTTGCTCGCAGGTATGAATCCGGCGAGAAAGTAAAAGACTTGGCTTCTTCGGTCAACGTCTCGACAGACGTTATTTATCGTGAGTTTCAAAAACACAACATACAAACGCGGTCTACATCGGAAGCGCATCGAAGGCTTGAGATTGCGGACGATGAAATACTGAAGCGAATTCAGGCATCCGTTCGTAAAGACGCCAGGAGCAATGTGTACATATTCAAGGTGACTGGAACCAAGATGATCGATGTTTTGTATGGGGACTGTTCTGTAGCACTTCCAAGAAAACTGGTCTTAGCTGGTTCGATATTGTCAACGTCAGATCAAAGGAGGAACTAAGATGGCTGGCAAGGGTACTTCTGAGGGGAGGTTCTTGTTCGAATTTAATGGAATTACGAGCGTGCGCGCGACCGAGGTGACGGGCGTGGGGGTCAATCACGAAGAGTTCGAGTTGTATGAATCGAACAAGCCGAATCCTAATCTCGGTCGTGGTCACTTCAATTGCGACACGATCAACGTGCGCCACGCGCACGCGCTCAATCAGGCGGGGGCTGAGTTCTATCGATGGATGAAGGATTTCATCGATGGAACCAACGTTGAACGTCGCGGGGGACGGTTGATTGTGCTGGATGAAGACGGCGAATCCCTCGTCCAGGTTTATGAATTGATCAACTGCGTGCCGAAGAAAATGGAAGCGGATTCAATGACCGCGGGCGGTAAAAACGCCAGCTTTTTCAAGTTCCAGTTGAGACCGGAGGAGATCATCATAATATGACCATTGAAATTCATCTTTCCGGTGGATACAAGGACACGAAAGGTGTGCTGCATCAGCGCGTCGTCTTTGGCAGGCGTCCGACTGGCAAAGAGCTTTTCCTTATCGACTCTGATCCGCAGGCACGGCTTTCGACTCAATACAACGATTTGATTATGCGCGTCTCGATAACGGCCTTCGGCGGCCTGACGCTGCCTGTGACATTGAAAGTTTTGCTCTCGCTCGATGACATCGACAGAGACGACCTCAACGACGCTTATGAGCGGTTCATCACGGAGAGCCTTGAAGATCGCAAGGTCGACTATCCTTCGAGCGATACGGTGAAGCTCGCCTTCGGGTATGAGGCGAATGGGTTGGCTTATGATCTCGTGACTTTCGGGCGAATGACCACCGGCTATGATCGAATCGAAGCGGATCGCCTCGGTCTCGACCGCACAGCGCGAATCTGCTTCCTGATGGGAAAGCAGATCACCAAACTTTCTCAGTCCGAAGGCTCTTCCGTTCTGGACGGGCCGATAGATTTGAACATCTTCGAGCGATTGGACGCAATCGACATACACGCTTTGCAGATAGGGGCTGCGAAATGGAAAGAGTTTTTTCGTCGCAGCAGAGCGAGCCTACAGGGAATCGGGGCTGGCTCGAACGGTCTTTCACTTGATGCGGGTGACAGGCCAGCCTGAAAGCGTGATCCTTTCCTGGACTGTCGAGCGGTTCAATAATTATGTTGAAGAAATGAATCGCTTCGAGTCGGAGAGTGAGAATGCCTTCTGAGAATTACTTACTCAGCATAATAATTCGTGCGCAAGACGCTGCCAGCGGGCCGTTAGGCCGCGCACAGCAACAACTCCGCGCGCTCGGCAAAGAAGGCAAAGAAACCGCGAAGCATATCGAAGACCTCGAAAAGAAACTGAAAAAAGATTTTGCGAAGGGTCTGACGATGGGCGGTCTCGGAGTGGGGGGGCTGGCCTTACTCGCTAAGGGCGTGAAAGCGGCGGGCGATTTCGAGAGCGTGATGAGCGATCTTCGTTTGACCTTTTCCGAAGGCGGAAAGGATGTGGCGAAGGTCGCTGATCAATTGAACCGAGTCGAACAGTTGACCGTCAAACTCGGCAATGCGCTCCCTGGCAACACTGCTGATTTTATCCAGATGGTGACAGTGTTGAGGCAGGGCGGACTTGAGGCTGAAACGATTTTGGGCGGCGCGGGTGAAGCCGTCGCAAATTTGGCCGTCGTCACAAAGCAGGTTCCGCGCGATTTGGCCAAAGACTTCGCGCAGTTCGGCCAGCAATTCAAATTGAAACCGGAAGAGTTCACAAAAGCGGCTGATCTGTTCGCTCGCATCTATTCACGCTCAGGGCTTGGCTCGTCAGAACTCATCGAAGGATCGAAATACTTTCAGTTGCGCGCGGGCGCTCCGCTCGGCTTGAAAGGGATCGAGGGAGCAGAGACGGGCGCGCGGCTGATGGCCGCGATGAAGACGCTCGGCCTTGAAGGAAGCGTTGCAGGAACAGGCACGGCAACTTTCTTCAAAGAGATTGCAGACCCTAAGAAGCTGGCGAAACTGCGCAAAGAGACAGGCGTCGATCTACAGTTCTTCGATCAAAAGGGAGAGTTCAAAGGCGTTGAGAATGTTTTTCGTGAAATGGAAAAGCTGCGCGCACTCAGCGCGCAGGGGCGAATCACCGCGCTTGATAAACTTGTCGGGAGCGAGGGCGCGGCTGTCGGTTCTTCAATATCGGAGATGGGGCTTGCGGGTTGGAAGCAATTCAATTCAGAGTTGGACAAGTCCGCTTCCCTGCAAGAGTCCATCGCCACGAAGACGCAGGATTTCAACGCGAAAATGGAAGCCCTGAGCGGCACAATCGATAACATCAAAGTGGCCGTGTTTGCGCCGATGCTCGACACCTTGAAGCCTTTGATCGATCTGGCAAATGCGGCGGCGAGCGAGTTTCAGGAATTTGCAAAGTCTCATCCAGTCCTGGCGAAGATCGTCACTCAGTTGGTGGGTCTTACGGCCACAGGGTTGACCGTCGTGGGAGCAGTCAAAGCGATGACGGCGGCGTATGGTTTGTGGAAGACGGTGACGACTGTTGGATCGAGCGAAGCTGCATTGCTGGGATTTTTAGGCAGAGTGCGCACACAGGCCGCGGCCACCGGAGCGGCGGTGAAGGCAGCTTCTCAAGCTGATTTCTTCGCCAGCTTTCAGACGGGGAAAGTGGCATCTCAGGCCGCGCCCGCAGCGCGTAGCGCAGGCTCGATGCTGGGAAGGATATTCGGCTCGGCTTTCGCTGTCGGGCTTCCTTTGTATATCGCTTATGAGCTTGACAGAGCCGAGCGAGCAGAAGCGGCTGCGGCTGCCAAAGAAGCTGGGGCCAGATTAGGCGAGTTATTCAAAAAGCATTTTGAAGATCGATTGAAAGGACTCGGCAAAGAGGAAATCGATAAGCTGGACAAGGAACGCGCGCCTGAAGTGGCGAAGAATATCGTCACAGAACAGGGCTTGGGTCAGGACTTGACGTTTGGAGGCAAGTCGCCTTTCGTCCACTTGCTCAGACGAGTGAGAGGAGAGGCATATCTCGGCGCTGAGGGGATGGAGACGCCCTCTGAAGAGCAAAAACGTAAAGCCTTATCGGAGGCATCAGAAAAGCTTTACGCATCCGGGATCAGCAACGCTGCAACGCTGCGAGAGTATCTGATTCAGGCAGAAGAAGCTTTGAAGTCTAACGACTTGAAAGAACTTATACCTGAACTATGGAAGGTTGCAAAAGAAGCATTTCCGCAACTGATCGATGAAATTAACAACCAGTCCAGCGCGAATAAAGAACTGGCGCATAGTTCCAACTTTGCGATTCGATCTATCTTACAGCTTTCCGACTCGATTGACATTTTAGCGGGCAATCGTCCGCCGTTCACACTGCCTGGTAGCAACCCGATTGGGCGTAAGTCTTTCCCTTTCGAGTTGCGTCAACCGATTCAGCCGCGCGACTTTTTTGGGAAACCGATTGTCACAGAGACGAAAGCCACGGGCGGGATGGTTGAGAAAGGCGGCTTTGTGTATGTGCATAGTGGAGAGGATATCGTGCCAGCGCGTGTGGCTGCTCGATACAAAGAAAAGAAGTCAAGCGGTATGGGCGGGAGCATAAACATACATGGCTCTTTGATAGTGAACGTGCCAGCGGGATCGCGGGCGGCTAATGATCCGAGCTTCTTCAATGAATTCCTGCTGCACACTGTTCAAAAACAGGTGGAGCGTAACTGATGGGGACTCCGGTTTTCCCGTTTCGCAAAGGCAAATTCATTCTGATCAATTTGTGCGGCGGCGGGGTGTTCCAGTTTCAGTGGTTTCCCACCGGGCCGATTGAAGTATCGCGCCGGGCGAACTGGTCTGAGCAGGACACGACGACAGGCACGCGGCCATTGTTTTATTTCAATCGCGATCCTCGGCGGTTAGAAATCCGCGAAGTCTGGCTTGATAAAACAGACACGAATCAATCGATCAAGCCGGAGATCGAAGCGATACTCGCGCTGCAAAACGAAACCTGCGAGGGAACGCCGCCGCCACTTCTCGCGGTTTGGGGAGATCGCCAGGAGCGATGCGTTTTGGAAGAGGCACGAATTGAAGAGACGTTTCACGCGCCGGAAGGTCATCCGATCAGGGCGCGCGTGTCTCTTTCGTTGAAAGAAGTGCAAAGAGGGAACAGGTGACAGGTTACAGGGTACAGGGCGCGGAGATTCCCTCTCTGTCACCTGTTCCCTGTCACCTAAGACAACGATGAATTTACTTTCTCCCTATGAACGATTCGGAGAGTTCAGGCCCGAAGAGGATGCCACGCTCGAAGAGTATGTATGGACTGACGGCGACACGATCACAGGGCTGGCTCACAGGAAGTATGAAGATTGGAGATTGTGGAGAGTGATAGCGGATCGCAACAACATTGCCGACGTGCGACAGATCGCGCCGGGGACGGTGCTGCTCATTCCCGCGCTGCCGTTGCAGAAGGGAGCGTTTGAGATTGGCTAGTGTGCCTTCAGGAATAACAAACATACTCGCGGGCCGGACTGCCCCGCCGCGCAATCCTCACGCCATCGTCATACTCGGCGGCGACCGATACGACTCGTTTGTCGACAAGCAACTCATCACCCGTGTCGAGGTCGAGCTTGCAAGCGATATGTCTTGCGAAGCGTCTTTCTCGGTTTTCGATCCGCGCTTTGAGTTTCTCGATAAGTACAATCAAGGCGATGGAGTGCCTCAGCTTGTGTGCCTGTTTTATCTCGGCTTCGGCAATGATCTTGGCCCGCCTGTGTTCAAAGGGCTGCTTGCCAGAGTTGAGAGAGGCGACACGGATTCAACCTTCGTTGTCTACGACATGGGCTACAAGATGCGCACGAAGTTGAATGCTGAGTATCACAAAAAACTCAACGATGTCGAGATAGTGAAGAAGCTGGCGGTGCGAAATGGGCTGCTCTTCGAGGGGCCGGATGAAGAAGCGAATCTCGACAAACACAACTCAATGATTCAGGATTCGAAGAACGATTGGGAACACTCTATCGAGCGAGCGCGAGAGGCTGGCTACAATCTTTACGTCAGACAGGACACTCTTTTTATGAAGGAGCCTGCGAAGATCAAATCTCCGTTGCTGCGGTTGCAGAATCGAATTGATTTCTGGACTCTTCACAATTTTTCACTCACTTATAAATTGCCGGAGAATCAGCAGAGCCGTCCGAAGGAAGTCGAGCATCGAGCGCGCAAGCGCGGGGGGCGCAGACTCACCGGCAAATCTGATCAGCACTCGCGGGGTCACAGGCCCGTTGAGTTTCGCCGCGATCCGTCCATACACACGCCGTCATATATGAAACGTCGCGCTCAGGGGCATAAAGACCTTCAGCGCGAACCGGCATTCACCTGCACGATTCGCAGCATCCCTCCGCTGCCGGGAGTGCGCCCGGATGCGAGGGATACGATTGAAATTCAGAACGTGGGACGTCTCTTCAGCGGGCCTTATCTCTGTGACAAGGTGAAGCACACGCTCACAGGGAGCGAGTTTTATACGGATTACACGCTCTACAGGGACATTGCCAGGTAGGAGTCAGGAGTCAGAAGTCAGGAGTCAGAATGAATTCGAGACAGCGAGACATTTTCAGCGTGATGGGCCACAAGGATGGCACAACACTGATCCGTAACGATTGGGCAGTTGCGCTGGAAGCTATCGTTGCCATCAACGAAGACCCTGAGCATCAGCACCGAATAAAGGTCATCATCCCTTCTATTGATGAAGATGAGATACACGACGACTGGATCAATCGAATGGTCTGGTTCACAGGCGCAGAAGGTTATGGAGATTTTCATATACCGGGCATCGGCAGTGAGGTGCTTCTATTCGGTCGGACTGCCGAAAAACATCATCTCTATTACATCAGTCGATTCAATGAAGACTTCAGAGTGCCGCCTGATTTTGACCGCCCTACAGTCAGGGGCTTTCGTCATGATGGCGATTACAAACAAATAGTCGAGTTGGATTTTCAGATTCGCGCGGGCCGGTTGGAGATCGAGGCTGACGCAAGTATCACTCTGATCGCACCCGGCGGAATATTTCTGAATGGTAGGCGCATCGCGTAAGAGGATTGCTTATGGCTTTCCCACAACCCAAGCTGCCGCAGTTCGCATTGCCGAATATAAATCTGCCCATCCACATTCCGAAGGTCGGATGTCCTGGAGCGGATGGGCGGAGTTATATCGGCGAAGCATTTGGAAGTCTGCCTGATCTCTATGACGCGCTCCACACGAAGCATCTGAGGAAGGTTCTCAACGATCAGATATTCGCGTTGTTGAAAGGCAAGCTGCCGACGATTTTGCGCAAGGCGTTTTATGCGCAGAAAGCGCTTGAGTTGATCAGCGATGTGGCAAGCTTCGTGTCAGTTCTCAACCAGGTCATCGGGCGCGCGGTCGCTGAGTATAACGCGACGATCAATTTCATCAACCAGAAGAAGGGCGAGCTTCAGCAGGCGATCTCTGATATCCAGAGCATTCCGGCAAACGCGCGGACGGCCACACAGAAGCTTGCGATTGAACGCTATCAAACTTATTTGGGCGAACTCGATTCGCAGATTTCGAAGTTGCAGACTTCGATCAGTTGCATTGCTGAGTAGGGGACAGGGAACAGGGGACAGGTTACAGGGATGAGCCAGGAAGATGTCAACGATAAAGTAGCATCGCTTCAATCCGATTTGGCGGAGGCCCAGGGCGCGAACCTGCCTGCGAGTGCGTCGGTCAATTTCGAACCGGTTGTCGAGGCGCTGGAAGCTGCCGCCGATGAGATTGATGCTCTGACTGGTGATAGCTCGGCGTTGCGAGCAAAGATCGCGCTCATTCAAAACCAGAGCATTGACCTGAGCGCGATCAAGACGGCGAGCGATAAGCATTTGGATGCGCAGACGATCATCGTTGACCTGTTGATTACGCAGTCGAATTTTGACGGGCTTGATCAGTAAGGATTTGCTATGGGCATACAAGGTTCGTGTTTGAGTTTCCCTTTCAGGCCGGATGTGAGAGGGACACTCGCTACCACAAATAATAAAAGTCAGATCATCGAAGAAAGCATCAGGTCGATAGTGGAGACGCGGCAATTCGAACGAAAAATGTTACCTAATTATGGTTTGCCTGAATTTGTGTTTGAGGTGATGGACGCAGGCTTCACGGCGCGGATCGCCTTCTTCATCGAGGAGCAGATTCGACGGTATGAACCGCTTGTTGAGGATGTGACGGCGCGGATCGGCGCGCTGTTCGATGAAGAGTTCATTGCAGGTTTCTTTGAGGATCAGCAGATTGCCGCTGTCTCGATTGAGTATAAGGAGCGAGGGTCAAACACTTCGCGCAATCTGGTTTTCCCGACTTGGCAGTTGAGGCAGTGATGGAAGCAACGGCAACAATGAACGCTCTTGAGGTTTATGCGAAGTCAGACGGCGCGTTGACTCGGCAGTTCTATTCTGAATTGGAAAAGCGCGGGCCGCTTGGTGTTGTCGCTTTGAATTTGTTTCGCGCTCAGAAGTGTTCAACAAGAGCCAAGCTGTACAGAAGGAAGTACAAAGACTTGGCGTATGACCGGAAAGGCTGGTCGCTCAAGCAGCTTTGTGAATGTTTGCAGCAGCACGGCGCGCAGTTCGGCATCACGTTCGGATGGGGCCGAGATGAAGATCAGCCCCTCAACAAATGGGTTTTATACGTTGACCTGCCAGAAGGTCAGGTGTCATTCCATTCGCCAGAACGCTACAACGGGCCGGACTATCCCGGACAGTGGGACGGCCAGCGGATGAGTGAACAGAGAATAATCGCATTTTGCGGGAGTGTTTATGAGCGAGGTCACTGAGATCAAACCGGGCGATGAAGTAATCGTCCGGGCGGTAGTGAAAAAGGTGATCGACATCGGCGGCGACAAACTGCTGCACGTCGAATGGCAGACAAGCGCGAGCCTGATCGATTACGTCAAAGCTTCGCAGGTGGAGAAAGTCTGATGATAGAGCAAACAATCAAAGTGCTGTCTCTCAGTACGGTCATCAGGCTCGGCATCGATCAACCTGCCTCAGTCAAAGCCGGGGATGAAATAGTTCTTCGCGGCAGAGTCGTTGATTGTGAGACTCGCAGCGATGACGTGGCTGTGAGAGTCAGCTTGCAACCAGAGGCGCTTTTGATAAGGAAGGAGTCAGAAGTCAGAAGTCAGAAGTCAGAATAAAAACCGACCACCGACCGCTGACCACCGACCACTGCTATGGCTGAATTGATAACACCACCGGAACTCGACATCAGAGACGAGGAACAACTCGCGGCTGAGGCTATCGGGCGCATCAGCGGGGGTCTTAGTGTCGAAATTATCGATTCGCAGATAGAGACGCTTCAGAAGCTTCGCCCGATGGTCGGCGCTCTCGCGCTCCCGATCTGCCCGGAGTTGACCAATGCAAATCCGTCTTCTCCTCATACGGTATTCATCGAGGCGTTCGCTTGGCTGTTGGCTCAAATCGGCAGACGGATAAATTTGATTCCTCTTCAGAATCAGGTCGAATTTGCCAACCTCTTCAAAATCGGTTTGCGCGAGGCCTCGCCCGCCGAAACGACTTTGGAGTTTTCAGTTGCGCCGCCTGATGTCGATGTGACCGTGCCTGTAGGAACTCAGGTTTCAACAGAAGATGGCAATTATATTTTTGAAACCCTCGCCGAGTTGATTATTCCGTTCGGAGAAGCGAGCGGCGAAGTGAAGGCGCGGCGCACTGTTGCCGGTGAGACGACGCTTGCGCCGAACGTGCTTACTCGTCAGGTCGATTTGATAGCGTGGGTTGAAGAGGTGACGAACCCTGAAGCGGTCAACAGCGGCTCGAAAGATGAAGCGGTCGAAGAGGCTCTTGAACGAGCGCGCAACTATCAACAGCGCAGCGAGCGAATTGTTTCAACACGCGATCTTGAGTTGGCCATCCTCGAAGATGCGCTCCTGGGCAATGCGATTGTGAAAGCCTTCCCTTTCGTCGTCGCTGGAGATTTTTCCGCGAGCGCGCCTGGCCACACGACCGTTGTGGTGATGACGCAGGCAGGCGACGCGATCAGCACAGAGCATCGATGGGCTATCAACACGATGCTTGAGCAGTTGGTTGGTAATCAGTTCGTCTACATCCTCGATCCGCTCTATGTGAACTTCAATGTGGCGGCGAATGTGAGGCTCACGAGCGGGGCGACTCAGACGGCCACGCTCGCGGCGATTGAGGCGAACCTGAGAGCCTTCTATGCGGCGAAGCGTGAGAACTTCGGACGCCCGATATTACGTTCCGAAGTAATAGCAGTGATCGAAGGGACGACGGGCGTGGATCGCATCGAGGCGCAGCAGTCAGGCGCGATACTGGCAAGCCCGTTTGATGTGAAGCTCGACCCGTGGCAGTTGCCGAAAGTGGTGACAGTGACGATGACGGTGGTTTGAGCGGTGGTCGGTGGTCGGAAGTTAGGAGTCAGAATTATGGGCGGAGAAGAGATTTTCAGAAAGCGATTCCGAGGGCCGCGAGCAGGGTCATACAAAGAGAGCAGGCTATGGGTATGGATTTGGATCGCTCTTAGCGCGCTCATTCTTGTGTGCGGTCTTTCAACCTGTGTGACGAATTGGGGGATAGGGTGAAGCCTCAGACTCAAACAATTTTTGGCAGTGAGAATGGAAACTGCTTCGCTGCGTGCGTCGCTTCGATACTTAACCTGCCCGTCGAAGAGGTTCCTAACTTCTGCGCATTAGAAAATTGGGTTGAGCGAACCAATGACTGGCTTGCGCCACGCGGATTCTTCTTCCTCTCAGTGAGCATTCCTGAAGAAGAAGCTGTTTTGCTGCACCTGAAGCGCGCAGGCTATCACCTTATTATGGGAGAGGCGGCGCGCGGCTGTTTGCATAGCGTCGTCGGCTTCGCCGGGCGAACGATTCACGATCCGCATCCTTCGGGCGGGGGGTTGCAGCGCGCGATTGAATATGGGTTTCTGATCCCGCTCGATCCGAGCAAACAGGAAGAAGAGGGCTGCACGGCGCGGGACTCGATGTCAGTGTAACTAAGCGATGGCTTTATCGAATCGAGATTATTTGTATGACCATTTGCCCGCGCGCTTTCGGCGTGAGGATAGAGAACTCTCTCTTTTTTTGAAACGTTTTTTGCACTGGTTTGGCGAGCAACTGGACGGATGGGACGCGATCTATGACACCTTCTACAGCCGGATCAATCCGCAGACTGCGCCTGATGAATTCGTGGTCTTCTGGCTGTGGGCATTGTTCGGTTGGAGTTGGTATCCGAGTTGGTTCACTCTCACGCGCAAGCAAAGGTTGTACGCGAATTTTGCAACACATCTCGCACGGCGCGGCACTTCATTTGGCATAGAAGATTTTCTCAGGGACTTTTCAATCTTCGCTCGTGTCTATGCGCGGCCTCAATACATCGAGGAAGCCTATCTCGGTGACGAAGCATGGGGAGTTGAAGGGCCGCTCGGCGTGGTCGTGCAGATTTCGCACCTGGCCGATGAGGTGAATCACGATGTTTATGGGCAGGGGATCGAGGAGGCTTACCTCGAAGAGTCATTCGCAAGCGACACACGAGAGACTTTGAGCAAGCGAGAGATTGAGGACTTGATCAGATTTCAGTGGCCGCAATCTCAGCGGGTGATGATCGATTACAGAGTGAGGCCAGCGGCGTGAAAAGGAATCGATGAAGAAAGTCAAATTTCAGGTAATTCAACCCGATGTTGGCGGGCCAACTTTCGGACAGGTGTTGAGGGCTGCTGATCACGTCAATGCTCAGACTTATGCTCACGACCACATTGAAGCGATTGTGCGCGACTGGATCAACGGCGGCTGTCAATCGACGCTTGTCGCCGGGTTCGATCTGTCACTGCTCGGCGGGTTGCAGGTTCGCCTGCTCGCGCCGGGTCATATCATCACTCCCGATGGAAAGAGTTTTGAGTTGATCGGTGATGGGCCTTTCGATTTCACGCTCGCCGATGCCGATGAGGATCATCCGCGAATCGATCTGATAGTCGGTCTCAAAGAAGCCGATGTTGACTCAGCAGACGAGTTCCGCCCGTTCGTTCAGTTGAGGACCCAGGCCGAGCTTGAAGCGGGCGTCGCGCCTTATCCTCCAAGCCAGTTCAATCAGCCGACCGAAGAGCATACGAGAATCACTCTCTCAGTAAAGCAGGGAGTGGCGGGCGCTGATCCGGTCGCGCCCGCACTCGCAGCCAATGAGATTGCGCTCTATTCGATCACGGTGAAGGCCGCGGCTACGGAGTTGCAAACTGACGACGTGACCGATTTGAGGAATCGGATCGATTCGCTCTGCGTCCTATATGATCGCCTCAATCAGCTTGCAGATGTTTTCAACAATCAGAGTCCGAATGCGCACAGGCACGGCGCGATTGAAGTAGACATCGGCCCCGGCGCAGGTGTGTGGGTTGGAAAGACCGTGCAGGCGTTCATCAACGCTTCTGCCCTCGGAGATGAAGACGAAATCGATCCTCTCACAATGCCCGAAGTGCATACCCCCACGGGCAAGATCGGCGCGGTTGCTGCCGTCGAAGGCGCAACGCCCGTCATCGATATCCCGAAAGAGACGAAGGTGATCTTCGATAAGAAGGTCATCGTGCTTGAGCCTCAGATTTTCCCCTCGGAACTCAATCCGCGATACGTCAATAAGGCAGTGGGGGCCGGAACAGAAGCCGACAACAACACTCAGGCTCTCTCTCTGGCAGTCATCAACTCGCTGGTCACAGACGGGGGCGGCGATTGGGTCAAGCAGTTGCCGGTGCTTCCGAGCGCGCGGCAGACGTGGCCCGCTGGTCACTTTGCGGCGGCGAGGGATGATCGCTTCATCGAGATTATGGGAGGGCGTCCGAGCGGAGGCACAAGCTGGTATGAGTTCGATGGCGGCACTCTCACGCAGAAAAACTTTGTCGGCGTGGCTCCGAATGTGCCGGTCGATAAGATCGTCTTCATCACGACGATGGGCAACGGCTTTATGCTGGTGGCCACTCAGAAGCTCGACGGCGGATTAGAATGGTTCAAGGTTGATGCCGACGCAGGGACTTCGACCAAGCTCACTGGCGGCGGCGTGCCGGTGACGGCCACCCCGACAATTGTATGGGGTGAGTTGATTCAGGCAGGCGTCATCTTCCTCATGATCAGCAGCACCGCGAATCCATACTGGACTTATAACGTCGGTGCGAACACATGGGAAAACGTAGCGACGACCGGACAGGGGCCGAAGGACTTTGAAGATGGAGTGCTGGGTCTGGCGTCTGCGGTGATGGATGTGTGTCTGTACACTGCGGGCAAGGCTGTTGTGTTCGCCTCTCACTTCGGCCCGAATTCGAATGCTGGAAATCTGACTTTCGTTTTCGAGTTCGCAACTCTGACGTGGACGAAGCTCAATATCGCGCCCGCGCTGCCGCTTCTCTTCTCCGGGCGATTATCGATGACCAATATCAATGGCCGCCCGCAACTGGTGACGGTTGCCAATGGGAATGAGAACGGCTCTACAATTTATGAACTGACGCCGAGCCTGACACCTGCTTGGCGTTCGTTCGTTGCGTCTCTGCCGTCGAGGATCGCACCGAGCGCGTGCAGTCTGCTCTCAGGCGGATTGCCGAGCGGGACAGGATATTTCTTCGGCGGCGCGACGAAAGCAAGCGTGCTGAAAACTGATATTTGGAAGTTCGTCGCCGGAGGAGTGATTGAGACTCTGTTCAATGGAGAAACTGCGCTCACGCTTGGGCCGGGTACGACGCAGGCGACTTTCAGGATTCCAGACTTCGGTTTGGATTGGGAGGTCGCGAAATACTTAGCGAACCTCGGCGGCGACATTCCCCCCGGCACAGTGAAGATTCGCGTGAGCTTCGATGGAGGCGTGAGCTTTCAAGAGGTCATCAGAGACAAGGTAGCGACGATTGCAGATTCGAGCAATCCCGCGACGCGCATTCTCGAAATCACGATGTTCAGCGCAGGCTCGACCGCGCCTAAGTTGACGACAGTGATCGAGCATTTCGAGCAGGTAGGCGGGAGCGCGGGACTGACAGAAGTGGTTTTGAGAGTAGATTGTCCTTCCACCGGGAATGGAGTGTTCGGCTGGTTTTTGAGCCGTGAGGCAGTCATCACCTGCGAGGATCGTGTTGAGACGAACACGCCGAGCCGATGTATGTTGGTGCGTACTCAGCACGACGGTCCGGGCAACCCTCCAATCATTCGTCAATATCTGAGCCGCCGCGATGTGACGATCACATACACTGGCGGGCCGAAAGCCGGCGGCGTCGATCCTACATTCCTGAATGATCTGGCGGTGATGCCCAATCACATCACAGCGCGGCGCATAGTGGGCGGCGCGACCGGCGCGGTCAATCAAATCGCTGATCCGAATTTCGTGCTGGATGCCAACGTGACGGTTTTGGGATTGGCGAATGGCGATCATTATGAAGTTGAAGTGCGGGTTGGTTATTCCTACTTCCCGCAGATTGCTGTTGTATGACCTGACTTCCGAGGAAGATTTATGATGAAAAAAACGATCCTTTCATTTCTGATACTGGCGTTAGTTGCGCCGGTCTTCGCTCAGGTTCAAACGTGCGCCGTCACTGGCACGGTTTACAACGCTAACGGGCAACCCTTCGCTGGCGCGACGATCACGGTGCATCGTGTGCGCAAAGCGAATGTGCTTTTGCGAGCTACGCCTCAGAAGTTTTTGACGAACGCTCAGGGGCAGTTTTCAATTCTGTTGCCGCGTGATTCGTTCGCGTGGATCGAAGCTCCTATCGATGGATTTTTCATCGCGGGCGGGTTGCCTGTGCGAGTGCCGGACGCGGGCAGCGCGGAATTGTTGACTCTCGAACCTGTCTTCAAGTTTCCTGAGAGCGTGCCGGTTGGTGTGCCTCCTGCCGGGACGCTGGGCATTCGAGACAACGGCTCTGCGCTTGGCCTGTTCGACACTGTAGATTTCAAAGCGGGGTTCGACCTGACGGACAACGCGGGAGTGATCGAGATCGTGAGCAATCCTGCTCAAGCTCTCGGTTTCACCCCGGCGAATGCAGCGGCTCCATTCATCACGATCAGCGCGGACGCGAATCTGAGCAATGAGACTCTTCTTAATGCGGTGATCGGCAAGGGTACGCTCGCATCGAGGCCCGCAGCGGGCATAGCTGGGCGGCTCTACTATGTGACGGATTCAGGCAGCGAGCGATGGACAAGGGACAATGGCTCAAGTTGGGAGGATGCTCCAATTCACTGGACTCAGGTTCTAGGCAAGCCTTCGACTTTTACACCGAGCGCGCATACGCACGTCAAAGCTGATGTGACCGACTTCACGCACGGGGCAAGCTCACATTCAGGCAATGTCTTTCCAAATGCCCCACAGGACTTGGCGAATTACATTGACATCGGGGAGATATCTGCTCCCACAAATCCGGCGAGCGGGAAACGGCGATTGTTCGTTGATCAAGCGACCGGAAAGCTCTCTGTTCGCACTTCGAGCGGCACGATAGTGTCACTTGAAGATACCCTCGGCACTTCGGTACTTAATGATCTTTCGGACGTGACGATCAGCGGCCCGTCTGCTGGCCACTATATCCGCCACAACGGAACCATCTTTGTGAATTCAGGGCTTCAGGCAATCGATCTGCCAACTGCCATTGATGCGGCGAAGATCGCGGATGGTTCTATTTCGAACACCGAGTATCAAGCTCTCAATAACATTTCGGGAAACATCCAATCGCAGATCGACGGCAAGCAGGCAGCGGGAAATGATCTGACTGCGCTGGAAGCTCTGGCTTCAACTGGAATCGCTGCGCGCACAGCCACAGATACCTGGGCGCTGCGGACGATCATTGGCACGACAAATCGAATCACCGTCACCAATGGCAATGGTGTGAGCGGCAACCCGGCCCTCGACATCGGCAGTGATGTCGTTACACTGAATGGCTCACAAACTCTCACCAATAAAATACTGACCAATCCGACAATCGCTTCGATCATCAACACTGGCACGGTCAGTTTCCCTACTTCAACTGACACGCTTGTAGGAAAAGCGACGACAGACATCCTGACCAACAAGACGCTCGATGCGGAAGGCACGGGAAATGTTCTCACCACAGTCAGCAAAATCCTGTTCGATGGGGGGGCTTGCAACGGAGCGACGGCAACTGCCAATTGGGATTTGCCCACCAGCAATGCTCCCACATCCAGTTGTACAGGCACGACGACGACAGTAGGAACTTTGGATTTTGCTGATGGCTCGACCACTTCAGCAACCCGTCAATTCAGGTTGCCTTCTGATTGGACGGGAAATATCGATGTCAACCTTCTGTGGCTGGCGAATGCAGCATCATCCAACGCCGTGCGCTGGCAGGTGAGTTGCGGATGTAAGGCTGACAGTGAATCAATAGACACAGGGCCGTCATACAACACTGCAAGCGCATCGAACACGGCCTACACGGGAACAGCCAATCAGAGGAAAACGACCAGCTTCACATCGATCAGCACAACAAATTGCGCGGCGAGTGAAACGCTGTGGTTGCGAATTGAGCGGGTAGGCGGCGACGGCGGGGATACGCTTGCTGCCACTGCGCGACTGTTGCAAGTCGAAGTCACTATCAGGAGGGCGCAATGAAAAAATTACTCCTGATAGCGTTGATGCTCGTTTTGCCTTCTCTGACCTATCCGGCAGGATTCTTTGCCACGCTGACAGTGTTTCCTGATCCGGGAAAGCCGGGAACGACAAGCGTTGACGGGGATATCGGCACGAATGGCATGTCGACTTATGCGGCGGCTCGTTCCACCGCAGACTGTACGGATTGCTCTGGATCAACACTTGGCACAACAGAGAATAGTTGTACAAAGTTAGCCTCTCCCTGCAATCAGCTTAGTTGCAGTGTTATTCGGTTTCTGCTCAATTTCGACACCTCGGCGTTAGGAGCGGGAGCAACTATCACAGCGGCCACGCTGTCAGTAACGCCGTCTTTGATCGCACGAGACGATCACGCCGATTTTGTTCGCGTTGTCACAAATGGAGGCGCATCCAACAACGATTACAGCACGAGCGACTATGGCACATTTGGAACAACCGCGCAGTCAAATGATGTGAATGTAAGCTCGATGTCGGCAGGAACCTATGTTGACTTCACGCTGAATGCGACGGGGCTTTCTAACATCAACAAGACAGGCATCACCAAGTTTGCCTTGCGCTGCGGTATGGACATCAACAATACGGCCCCGACGCCAGCCGATAGCGACTGTGCAACCAACTCCGCAGACGGGACAATAGTTTTCTACAACTCCGCAGATACTTCAGGCACGGGGAGCGATCCCAAGCTTGTAATCACCTACACGCCAGCAACAGGCGGGCGAAAACGCACGGTGGAGATACCAGGCGGGCGATGAGGTGGAAAATACCCCGCCAATCCATAAGATTTGCTTATACGACCGCCCCGGAATGGGGCATTCTGACCCAGCCCTTTCAGTCACTTTAGTAAAAGATGTGCAAATCGACTTTAGTAAAAGATATGCAAACGTTTAGTAAAAGATGTGCAGACGTTTAGTAAATGATCTGCAAAACTACAAGCTTGCTCAACCCGCACGGGGATGTCAACCCGGTCGGAATTGGACTGATGAAATTGGCCCGTTATTGGTTCTTTACAGGCCATTCTTTCTGATTAAAATTGGTACGTTAGATTAAGCCAATTTTGAAAGGGTGAAATGGCAGTATTTTTCGATCTGAACCGCAAGAGCCGCATCCCGCTCTATGTGCAACTCGTGACGCAGGCGCGAGAGATGATCGCCCGCGGCGCGCTCAAGGCGGGCGACAGGCTTCCGGCCAACCGCGAGCTCGCTCGTCAACTGAACGTCAACCGCAACACCGTTATAACTGCATACTCCGAGCTTGAAGCCGACGGATTGATCGAATCTCATGTCGGGCGCGGGACATTCATCACTGCCGTCGCAGAAAACAGGCGCAAAGCCGATGCGCCGACGAAAACCGCGCCCTCGCCCGTGATGTGGAGCACATTGATGATTTCGACTCAGCGCGACCGATGGCTGGGTTCGCTGCTAGGCTCGCAGCAGCCGCGCAACACGATCTCGCTTGCTCACGGGCTGCCGCAGGCGGAGCTTTTTCCGCTCGATGATTTTCGCCGCTCAGTTGACCGGGTGCTAAGGAAAGAGGGTCGCGAGTTGCTGCAACTCGGGCTGAGCGGCGGATACTTCCCGCTTCAGGAATACCTCTCGTCGCATATGGCGATGGCAGGCATCAAGGCTGCTCCCGAAGAAATACTCATCACCAACGGATGCCAGCAGTCGCTCGATCTGATTCGCCGCGTCTTCATCGATTCGGGCGACGAAGTGGCAATAGAGAATCCTACTTATCCCGGAGCGATCAGCGTCTTTTGCTGCGCCAACGCCCGATTCGTGGGCGTGCCGGTGGGCGATGCGGGCATGGATTTGGACGCGCTCGAAGACATTCTTTCGCAGCGCCGACCCAAGCTCATCTACACAATACCGACTTATCATAATCCCACGGGCGCGAGAATGGATATGGCAGCGCGCAGGCGACTGCTCGATATCGCGATCAAATACCGAGTGCCGATCATCGAAGACGATATCTACAGCGAACTTCACTATGAAGGCCCCCTGCATCCTTCGCTCAAAGCGATGGATCAACACGGCGTGGTCATCTCGATCAACAGCTTTTCCAAAATCGGATTTCCCGGCCTGAGGGTCGGATGGATAGTTGCGCCGCGCGTCGTCATCGAACAACTCAATATCGCGAAACAAAACGCAGACCTGCATGCAAGCCTTCTGTCTCAGGCGGCGATTCACGAATTCTCGCGTCGCGGCCTTCTGGCAAAACATGTGCGAAAGGTGCGACGCGCTTACCGAGAGAGGCGCGACGCGATGCTCGAAGCGCTCAAGCGATACTTGCCTGAGGAAGCGACGTGGAGCAAGCCTTCAGGAGGGATGGCCATCTGGGTCAGACTGCCTGAACAGATAAACACGAGCGAGATACTGCTCCACGCAGCCGAGCGCGGAGTCACTTTCAGCCCCGGCGAACACTTCTATTCGTCTCGTCCTCAATTCAATATGATGAGACTCTGTTTCAGCATAGCCAGCCCGGAGGTGATCGAAGAAGGCATACGTCGCCTCGGATCGGTTATTAAAGAACGCCTCGTCAGTCTCAAGAGACAGCGGGCGATGCGCGCGCCGGAAGCGATGCGCGCGCTCGTTTGAAATCTCAAATTCGAGATTTGAGATTTCAGAAAAAGAAGCGATCAGGTTTCATATTTGAGATTTGAGATTTGAGATTTCAAATTGGGGATTTCAAAAGGAGAAAGATATGGCAGCCAAAATCACAAGCAAAGAAAACCGCTCGCCGAGATTCGCTCGCCGCATTTCACGGATGGGAGTTTCGGCAGTGAGAGAAATTCTCAAAGTCACCGAGAGACCCGACGTCATCTCTTTCGCCGGAGGACTTCCCGCGCCTGAACTTTTCCCCGTAGACGCGCTGGCCCGCGCGCACGCCGACGTATTCGCGAGAGAAGGCAGAGCGGCCATGCAATACAGCACGACCGAGGGCTGGCGACCTCTGCGCGAGTGGATAGCCGCGAGGATGCGCGGGCGCGGCTGCGATGCGACGGCTGAGAGCGTTATTATCACCAGCGGCTCGCAACAGGGCATAGACCTCGTCGCCAGAATCTTTCTCGATCCGGGGGACACTCTCATAGTCGAGAATCCTTCCTACGTCGCTGCGCTTCAGGTATTCAAGAGCTACGAAGCCGATATGGTCGCCGTCGATTGCGACGAAGAAGGAATGAGAGTCGACGAGATCGAGCAGGCGATCAGAGAAGCGAATCCGAAATTCATCTACACCATCCCGGATTTCCAGAATCCCACTGGAACTTCCCTTTCGCTTGAGCGAAGAAAACGGCTCGTCGATATCGCGCGCCGCTACCGAGTGCCGATCATCGAAGATGATCCCTACGGCGAGCTTCGCTATCACGGCGAGCGGCTGCCCTCTCTCGCATCGCTCGACGCGGACGGGATGGTGATTCATCTCAGCACGTTTTCCAAAACGATCAGCCCCGGCATGCGAATCGGCTGGGTTGTCGCTACGGAAGAAATTATTCAAGCATTGATCAGAGCCAAGCAGGCTTCCGATCTACACACATCGACTATCGAGCAGCGAGCCGCCGCGCGATTGCTCGAAGATTTCGATTACGAAGGCCACATTGCCCGCATCTGTCAGGTGTACGGCGAGAGATGCGAGGCGATGCGCGCATCTCTCGAAGCGCACTTCCCCACTGAAGCCCGATGGACGCGGCCCGATGGCGGATTATTCCTGTGGGTCGAATTGCCCGATGGCGTGAGCGGAGAAGAATTGCTCGAAGATTCGCTCAAAGAGAAAGTGGCATTCGTTCCGGGAGCATCGTTTTTCGCCCGCGATGCGCGAAGCACTTTCATCCGGTTGAATTTTTCCAATCGCCAGCCCGATATCATCGATGAAGGCATACGTCGCATCAGCGATGTTTTGAAGAGGAGGTTGAAATGAAAAACTCGCCCTATGTCATAGCCGATGTTTTCACTGATCGTCAGTTCGGCGGGAATCAACTCGCAGTCTTTTACGAAGCCGAGGGAATCGATAGCGCGACGATGCAGAACATCGCGAGGGAGATGAATTATTCCGAGACGACTTTTCTGCTGCCTCCCGAACGCGGCGGCGATTTTCGTCTGAGAATCTTCACCCCTCAACGCGAGCTTCCCTTCGCCGGTCATCCCCTGGTCGGCACGGCGAATGTAATCGTTGCGCGAAAGATGAAACAGTGGTCTGATCCTCTCACTTCAGTCACTCTTGAAACCGGAGTCGGCGATATACTCGTTCGCGTGCGCACTGAAGGCGAAAAGGCGGGCCACACCCAGATGAATCAGCCGTTGCCGCAGGTGAAAACCCGATTCACGGATACGGAGCGATTCGCCCGCGCGCTCTCAATCGATCCCGCAGAGATTGCAAAAACAGAGTTGCCCATCGAAGCGATTTACAACGGCATCACGACTGTAATCGCTCCCGTAGCCTCGATTGAGGCGGTGCGAAAAATCAAAACAGATTCGGGCGCGCTTGAGAGCATCTGCGAAGAACTCGATGCGCAAACAGTCACGGTCTTCACGCGAGAAACGATCAGCCCGGAGAGCGCGGCCCATTGCCGCGTGTTTGCGCCCGCGGCGGGAGTGGCGGAAGACGCGGCCACAGGGTCGGCAAACGGCCCGCTCGGCTTTTATATCGTTCGCCATCGCCTCGTCGACGTTCAGCCGACGACGCAAATCATCAGCGAACAGGGATATGAAATGAATCGCCCCTCGACTCTGCACATCGAAGTCGATTCTGAGCGAGACGCGATCACAGCGGTGAGAGTGGGCGGCAGTGTGGTCATCAGCGGGCAGGGAGAAATATTTCTGCCCTGACGGGAGAGCGCGCTATGACAATCAAAGACCTTCAGACGCTTTACGATTACAGCTACTGGGCTAACCGAAAGCTCTTCGCCGTGATCAGTCAACTCACGGATGAAGAATTCACACGCGAGTTCGGCGAGCCTCGACAATCGATTCGCTCGACGCTCGTCCACATACTCAGCGCCGAGTGGGGATGGCTCGGGCGAGCGGGCGGGCCTGATCGCGGGCCGCGGCTAAATCCACAGGATTTTCCTTCTCTCGATTCGATAAAAGCAGTGTGGAGCGAAGTCGAATCTCGCGTGCGCGAATTCCTTCCCTCGCTCGCCGAAGAAGACATTGATCGAATCGTGGAGTACACGATTGAGCCGGGCAAGGAGGGCGAGCTTCCGCTCGGCGTATTGATGCAGCACGCGGCAAATCACGGAGTTCATCATCGCGGGCAGATAACTCAAATGCTCCGCCTGATGGGGCGAACATCGGGCAACATCGATATGCTTTTTTACGAGGCGGAAAAACGTGGTTTGACTGTGTGGTGATAAACAGGTGTTGGGCCGTCAGATAGCAAGATACGATGCGCTACCTGAAAGTGCGAAGCCTGAAGCTGCGCAAGCTGACAGCTTGCGCCACTTTTCGGAGGAGTCAAGGAATGAAAATATCAATCGTGATATTCGATCAGTTCACCGATATAGATTTATTTCTGATGTGGGATTTGCTCAACCGCGTGCGCGTTACAGGCTGGGAGGTTCGCATACTCGGCGACAAGCCGCAGAACCTGTCAACCACGGGAATCGCCGTACCCACACATGGCCTCGTAGAAGAAGCGAATGAATCGGATGTGGTGTTGTTCGTCAGCGGGCAGGGAACGCGATCCAAAATGAAGGACAGAGAATGGCTCTCTCGTTTTCATCTCAATCCTGATAAGCAGATGATCGGCTCGATTTGTTCAGGCTCTCTAATCTTAGCGGCTCTCGGTCTGCTGGACGGAAAGACGGCGACTACTTATCCGACATCGAAAGCAGCGCTGGAAAGTTTCGGAATCACTGTCGAGGAAAAACCTTTCGTCGGGCATGGCAACGTCGCCACTTCGGGAGGATGCCTTGCCTCGCAATACCTCGTCGGTTGGGTGATAGAAAACAAAGCCAGCGCCCAGTGGAAAGAACTGGTGTTGAAATCGATCAGACCCGTGGGCGAAGGTCTGAGCTTTGCTGATGCGGCTCAACTCGCCGCTCTTTACGCCCCTGTCCCTAAGGCAAGCGCGGTTTAGCGAATGAGTTGAATTTCATATGAGTCTTTCACGATCAACCCGCTCGGAAACGGTGAAAGACTGAAAACTGAAGGCTGACTTTCATAGGAGTTGAAATCATGGACAACACTATACGTTTGAAAACAGGACTGGCCGAGATGCTCAAAGGCGGAGTCATCATGGATGTGACCAACGCCGAGCAGTCCCGCATAGCTGAAGAAGCAGGCGCAGTCGCCGTGATGGCTCTGGAGCGTGTCCCGGCAGACATTCGCGCCGAGGGCGGAGTAGCGCGTATGGCTTCGCCGAAAAAAATTCGCGAGATCATGGCTTCCGTCACCATCCCTGTGATGGCCAAAGTGCGAATAGGCCATTTCGTCGAAGCGCAGGCGCTCGAAGCTCTGGGCGTCGATTTCATCGATGAAAGCGAGGTACTCACTCCTGCCGATGAAGAACATCACATCAACAAACACATTTTCAAAGCGCCTTTCGTCTGCGGCGCGCGAAACCTGGGCGAAGCTCTGCGACGAATAGGCGAGGGGGCGGCGATGATCAGAACGAAAGGCGAAGCCGGTTCGGGCAACATAGTCGAAGCCGTCCGCCACCTCAGAAAAATCCATCAGGAGATGCGAAGACTCACGACTCTGGGCGAAGAAGAGTTGATGGCGGAGGCGAAGCAACTCGGAGCGCCTTACGAAATAGTGCGCCTCGTTGCGCGCGATGGACGCCTGCCGGTTCCGAATTTCGCCGCCGGAGGAATCGCCACTCCTGCCGATGCTGCGTTGTGCATGCAGTTGGGCGCGGAATCTGTCTTCGTCGGCTCAGGCATTTTCAAATCTGATGATCCGGCCACGCGCGCTCGCGCTATCGTGAAGGCGACGACTCACTTCAACGATGCGAAAGCGATACTCGAAGCAAGCGAAGAGTTGGGCGAAGCGATGCGCGGGCTTGATGTGTCGAAGTTGCCTGAAAGCGAACTGCTTCAGACGCGGGGATGGTGATGAAGATCGGAACGCTTGCAGTTCAGGGCGATTTCGCCGCGCACACGCGAATGCTCAGACGATTGGGAGTTGAAGCTATCGAAGTGCGCAAGGCTGACGAACTCGAACACATCAATGGTTTGATCATGCCGGGCGGAGAAAGCACGACGATGCTTAAATTTCTCACTGAGGAAAATCTCAGCGCGCCGATCAAACGTTTTGCTGCATCAGGCAGGCCCGTTTTCGGGACGTGCGCCGGAGCGATACTTCTCGCCCGCGAAGCTATCAATCCCGCTCAAACTTCTCTCGATCTGATCGACATCACGGTCGAGCGCAATGCCTTCGGGCGTCAGGTCGACAGCTTCGTCGATTATGTCGAAACCGCGCTCGAAGTCGGACGGATGGAAGCGGTCTTCATTCGCGCTCCGAGAATACGCCGCGCGGGGCGTGGCGTCGAAGTGCTGGCCGCGCTTGACGGCGAACCTGTGCTGGTGCGAGAAAGAAATATTCTTGCGGCGACCTTTCATCCTGAGATGACCGCGGATGATCGCGCGCATCGTTTGTTTTTGAATATGGCGAGCTGCGCAAGCTGACAGCCCAAATGCACGGGTAAAGTTTGAAACCCCGTAGGGGCGGCCCGCTGTGGCCGCCCCAGCGTGAAACTATTTCGATCTTTCAAATTCAAAATCCGCAGATCAACGTCGTAGGTATTTGAAGTCTCTTTAGTTGTTTCAAACTGGGGCGGCCACAGAGGGTCGCCCCTACAACTATTTTCAGTTCTCACCTCGCGGGTGAAACTGCGGTGTTTCAAAAGGCATTACTCGTCGAGCGATTTTTTGCTGTTCGCTCTTTT
>Ga0187893_10001606_pt1 | contig 53613 bp, 36 predicted proteins | sample MA1701074metaG_FD_139574 | JGI IMG/M metagenome (GOLD analysis project Ga0187893, IMG submission 139574) | White microbial mat communities from a basaltic lava cave in the Kipuka Kanohina Cave System on the Island of Hawaii, USA - MA170107-4 metaG ... | reverse complement strand
GGTCCCAGGAGGATCTGGATCTGGCTGAAAACAGCCGTCTGGAGAACGTCTTCGAGCATTACGCGGGGCGCTTCCCACGAATCCGGGAGATGTCGGCGAGCATCGTGCTGGCGCACAACCGCCAGTTTTCCAGCCGCGAGGCGGTGGTGTCGGAAGGTGATGAAATCGCCCTGCTGCCGCCTGTGAGCGGCGGAACGGGGCCTTACACGCATCGGATCCTAGACCCGGAAGGACATTTGTTTGCCCTTACGCGGCATCCGATCGACACGGGGTCCGTACGCGGGCAGATCCTTCAAGAATGTGACGGCGCGGTTGTTATTTTTGAAGGCGTGGTTCGAGACAACACGAAAGGGCGCAAGACGTCTTACCTGGATTATGAATGCTACGAGGCCATGGCGGTGGAGGTGATGGCGCGGATCGGGAGGGAGATCGCGGCGAGTTTTCCGATCAGCCGCATTGCGCTGGTACACCGGTTGGGGCGCATGGAGATCAACGAGGCAAGCGTCGTTGTGATCGCGACGGCGCCGCACCGCAAGCCGGCCTTCGACGCCGCTCTTGAAGGGATCAACCGGCTGAAGCGCACGGTGCCGATCTGGAAGAAAGAATACTTCGCCGATGGTGAGGTTTGGGTGGAAGGCGAATGGGACCAGTCCGTATTGCAGCGCTAGCGATTGCGGCCGCGGCATCGGCGCCCGCCCAACAACAACCGGTTTTTAGAACAGACGTACGCCTGGTCCGCCTGCTTGCCACGGTCCGCAATCTGGAAGGGAAACTGACCGGGGGGCTGCAAAAGAGCGACTTCACGATCCATGACAACTCGGTGAAGCAGGAAATCGCCATTTTCGAGCGCACTACCGAGCAGCCGCTCTCGATCGCTTTGCTGATGGACAAGAGCGGCTCGATTGCCAAGGACCTGAAGATCGCTCTCGATTCGGTGAAACGATTCCTGCAGGCCTTGTTTCGCGAAGGAAACCGGCTGGATGAAATTTCCCTGTTCAGCTTCAACTGGCAGGTGGAGCAGCATATCGGCTTCACGCGCAACATTGCCGAGATCGAGAAGCGCGTGCAGCCGATCAAAGCCGAGGCCGGGACATCGCTTTACGATGCCATTCACTTCGGCGCGCGGGCGCTCGCAACCCGCGCCGGAAGGCATGTGATCCTTGTCGTTACCGATGGGGGCGATACAACCAGCGCGCTGAAGTACCATGATGCGCTCGAGGCGGCTCACCGCGCCGACGCTCCCATTTACTCGATCGTTCTCATGCCCATCACCAACGACGCAGGCCGTAATATAGGCGGCGAAAACGCGCTGACGACGCTGGCGCAGAGCACCGGCGGCAAGGTGTTCACGCCCACTGTGGGGCCGGAGCTGGACCGCGCTCTTTCCGACATCCTGATGGATCTGCGGACGCAGTACCTGATTGCCTATTACCCAAAAAATATTCCGCCGTCAAAAGAGCGCTTCCATCGCATCCGGCTGGAACTCTCCCGGCCCGATTTGCGGGCGGTGACTCGCAGCGGATATTATGGGGATGCGGAACCTGATCGCTAACCCTCGAATGATTGTCAATCCAGTTAAGAAAAACAAGCCTGTCGAACAGACATACGAAGAACCTGCGTATCTGAAACGTCTGATTGAGGAGCGAATCCCGGTGGTCGTAAAACTCGCCGACGATTCCGTGGTCGAGGGTGTGATTGAGTACTACGACGTCTCCTTCATACGCATCACGCGAGACGGCGCTCCGAACCTGTTCATCTTCAAACACGATATCAAGTATCTCCACGAGGCTTGAAGCGGGAATCGAACAAGCAGCGATGATCCGGTCTTATCTCGAGACGGCGCAGGAGATTGCCCGCGAGGCGGGCGCGCTGCTGGCGCACCAGTTCGAGCGTCGCGTGGGATTTGAATTGAAAGGGGATTACGACCTGGTGACGGAAGCCGACCGCGCCAGCGAGAAGATGATCGTGGAGCGGCTGCGCTCGTATTTTCCGGGTCATGGGATCGTCGCCGAAGAAGGCGGCGGTCATGAGAGCTCCGGTGAGTACCGCTGGTACGTGGACCCGCTGGATGGCACGACGAACTTCGCGCACGGATATCCGATGTTTAACGTGACACTGGCGCTCGAGCGCGCCGGTGAAACAATATGCGGCGTGATCTTCGATCCGGTTCGCCAGGAAATGTTCGCGGCCGAGCGAGGCGGCGGCGCGTTCCTGAACCATCGCCGCATCCAGGTGTCGAAGACGGGCCGGCTTGCCGACACGCTTGTTGCGACGGGCTTTCCCAGCCGCAAGCGCCATTTGAATATTAACGTGCACTTCTACCATCAGTTGGCGATGGTGACCCACGGCGTGCGGCGCTGCGGCTCGGCGGCGCTCGATCTGGCTTACGTCGCCTGCGGACGCCTCGATGCATTCTGGGAGTTCGGATTGAATCCCTGGGACATGGCTGCCGGGCTGCTGATGGTCGAAGAGGCCGGCGGCCGCATCTCCGACATGCACGGCGGGCCCGCCACTCTGGGCGGCGTGCACGTGGCGGCCGGCAACGGCCGGATTCACCAGGAACTGCTCGGGCTGTTCGCGGAAGTATTCAGCGGAAAGTATCGCGTCCCGCTGCCGCAAATCTGAGGCCGCGTAAAAGTACAATAACAACTATGGAATTACAAGGGAAGCGAATTGCCATCCTGGTGGACAACATATATCAGGAAATGGAGTTGTGGTATCCGTTGTACCGTTTTCGCGAGGCGGGAGCGGAAGTGGTGCTGGTAGGAGCGAAAGCGGGCCAGACCTACACAAGCAAACTGGGCTATCCGGCCACGGCCGATCGATCGTATGACGATGTCAGGGCGGCCGATTTCGATGGTGTCGTGATCCCGGGAGGGTATGCTCCGGATCACATGCGGCGCCATGAAAAAGCGATGGCGTTTGTCGCGGAATTGAACGGACAGGGGAAGCTGGTTGCCGCCATCTGTCATGCGGCGTGGGTGCTCTGTTCGGCGGGCGGCATGCTGCGCGGACGCCGCGCAACCAGCTTCTTTGCGATCAAGGACGACGTGATCAACGCCGGGGCAACATGGGAAGACGCCGAGGTCATCATTGATGGCAACCTGGTCACATCGCGCAAGCCGGACGATCTGCCGGCGTTTTGCCGCGCCGCCATCCAGGTTCTTCAGCACGCTCCGGTAGCGGTTTAACCAATTGGACCAGGACTCACCCGTAATTGCCGTCCGCGGCCTCCGCAAGCGGTATGGCGATTTGGAGGCCGTTTGCGGCATCGATTTCGATGTGCACGCCGGCGAGGTGTTCGGGTTGCTCGGCCCCAACGGCGCCGGCAAAACAACCACTGTCGAGATCCTGGAAGGACTCCGTCCGCGCACGGCGGGTGACGTGCAGGTGCTTGGGTTTGACCCGGAGAACGAATCCCGCGCAATCAAGGACCGCATCGGCGTCAGCCTGCAAGCCACGAATCTTCCTGAAAAAATGCGCGTGGGCGAAGCAATCGAATTGTTCGCCTCTTTCTATTCGCGCAACGGCGATACGGCGCATCTGCTGCAGCGGCTGCAGCTTTGGGAGAAACGCAACGCGTTTTACTCGACACTGTCCGGCGGGCAAAAGCAGCGGCTGGCGCTGGCGCTGGCCATGGTCAACGAGCCCCAACTGGTTTTTCTCGATGAGCCTACAACGGGTCTCGACCCGCAGGTGCGCCTGGAGATTCACGGCCTCATCCAGGAGCTGAAGGACGCTCGCAGGACAATTCTGCTCACGACGCATTACATCGAGGAGGCGGAAAAGCTCTGCGACCGCGTGGCGATCATTGACGAAGGCCGCATCATCGCCATGGGAACGCCGCGCGAGATTCAGGCCCGCACGCTGGGGCATTCGTTAATTGAAATCCAAACGGTGGCCGCGATGCCCGATCCGATGCCGGCGTTTGCCGAAGCCGGGAAGGTTCAAATCAGGGAAGAACGCACGGCAATGACGATCCATTCGCAGCGGCCGGCGCGAACCCTGGTGGAAGTGGTCAAGTGGCTGGATCAGGCCGGATTGGAAATCGAGGATATCCACCTCAAGCGGCCGACACTGGAAGACGTGTTCATTGAGCTTACCGGCAAGCGGCTGCGGGAATAAACGATGCGAACCTACCTCACCTACATCCGAACGACGTTTCGCCTGATGATGAGGGACCGCCTCGTGCTGTTCTTCAATTATTTGATGCCGCTGCTTTTTTTCGTTGTGTTCGCACAAAGCTTCGGCGCCGATCGTGGCGGGGCGATCACGCAGGTGATCACCATGGTGCTGATCCTTGGAGTGCTTGGCAGCGGATTCTTTGGCGCCGGCATGCGCGCGGTGCAGGATCGCGAAGCGAACATTCTCCGGCGTTTCAAAGTCGCGCCAATCACGCCGCTGCCGATCCTAGTGTCGAGCCTGGTGACGGGATTGCTGAGTTTTCTGCCTTCGCTGTTCCTGGTTCTCGGCATCGCGACTCTCTACTACCGGATGCCCTGGCCGGAGCGATGGGTGGATCTGACGATCCTGCTCTCGCTCGGCCTTGTCGCTTTCCGCTCGATCGGCCTGATCATCGCCTCGGTGGTCAACACCATGCAGGAGAGCCAGATCATCATCCAGTTGCTGTATCTGCCGATGTTGTTTCTTTGCGGCGCCACGTTCCCGATCACCGTGATGCCGGCATGGCTCCAGGTGGTGGCTCAATTCCTGCCTGCAACCTACCTGTACACCGGATTGCAAGGCATCCTGGTTCAAAAGGAGGGATTGTTCGCAGACCCGACAGTCCTGTTGGCGCTGTGCGTGACCACGGCTGTCTCCACCTTCATAAGCATGAAGCTGTTCCGTTGGGAGAAGGACGAGATGATCAAGCCGGCGGCCAAGCTTTGGCTTGGAGCCGTTCTGGCGCCGTTTCTGGCGCTTGGCGCGTGGCAGACCTACAGCCTGGAGAACGTCGACAAAGCGAAGGTGCTCTATCGCGAGATGCGGCGCAATCGCGCGCTGCTGATTCGAGGGCCGCGCATTTTCACCGGGGATCAAACCGTGATTTCGTCCGGCGCCGTGCTGCTTCGCGACGGCAAAATCGCCGAAGTGTATCCGGAGGCGCCAGCCGTCACAAAGACCACGCGGGCCGAAGTGATTGAGGCTGCCGGCAAAACGCTCATGCCTGGCTTGATTGACGCGCATGTGCATCTGGTCGCGCCGGGAGGCGTGCCGCCTTCGATTAACGACTTCGATCCGGAGAAGGCGATCAGCCGCGGCCTGGCAGCCTATCTCTACAGCGGCGTCGTGGCGGTGAAGAGCCTGGGCGACCCGAGCACCGCGCTGCGCCGGCCGCGGGAAAACGTCGCCGACGGAAAACGTCTTGGCGCGGAGGTGCTCCATACCGGGCGGATGTTTACGACGCCTGGCGGACACGGGACCGAGTACTTCAAAAACCTGCCCGAAGCCATTAGAGCCATGGCCGAGAAGGAAATGCTGTACCTGCCGAAATCGCCGGAAGAGGCGCGCCGGCAGGTCGATGAGCTTCATCTGGCAGGCGCCAGCGGCGTAAAAGCGATTCTCGAATCGGGCTTCGGAGGGCTGCTGTTCGCTCGGATGGACACGGCTGTTTTTGAAGCTATCGCCGATCAGGCCCGCCTGCGAAAGCTGCCCGTGGCCGCGCACACCGGCGATGTCCGCGACGTTCGCGATGCCGTGGCGGCTCAGGTGGCGGTGATCGAGCATGGCTCGGCGCGGGAGGCGATTCCCGAGGAGGTGTTCACCGCGATGGCCAAAGCCGGAACGGCATACGATCCAACGCTTTCCGTGGTGGAAGCCGTCGATCTGCTGCGATCCGGCCGGAGCGATCCGCTGGAACGCACGCTGGTGGAGCAGGTAGCGCCGGCCGGACTAATTGCCGCCACGAAAAAGGCGCTGCAGGAGCCCGCCAACCGTGAGAAATTCAAACAGGCCGCCGAGTATCCCGTGCGTCTGGAAACGGCGATGGAGAATCTGCGGCGCGCCTGGAAAGCGGGCGTCAAGCTGGTAGCCGGCACCGATTCAGGCAATTTTCTGCTGGTACATGGCCCCGCGATTCATCGCGAGCTGCAACTCTGGGTGCGGGCGGGCATTCCACCGGCCGTGGCGCTGCAGGCCGCGACGGCCAACGCGGCGAAACTGCTGGGGATAGAAAGGCGAGTAGGAAGAGTACAGAAAGGCATGGAGGCGAGCCTGCTGCTGGTCGATGGCAACCCGCTCGAAGACATCTCCGCGACCGAGCGCATTTCCGTGGTCTTTTTCAAAGGCGAGCGAGTAATCCGCCCGGAGCTGTTTGAGCAGTAATAGCCCTGCGCTTAATCGCGGAGATCAAGGAAAGTTCGCGCTGCGGCTTTGTGAGCGGCCTTGCGCGTTGATCAATGTCACGGTCACACCGGTGATGATGCCCGGGTTGCCCGTCACATCAAAAGGCAGCGTTAGCGTGAACGAGCTCCCGAAGGGGATCGAAGCTTGACTCTGATAATAAGGCGTGAAGACGCCGCCGACAGGGATGTTGAAGTTCGTGTTGCCGACGCTTGAGCCCGGCGCCGCCTGCATCTGCACTTCAGCCGTCGCAACTTCGCGGCCGGTCGCGAATCCCGTCACCTCGGCGACGAGGCGGTTTCCTTCGCGGCGCGCAACCAGGTTCAGGATCACCGGTGCGGCTCGCGGGATCTCGATCGTTGCGGCCGGCGCGGGTGTTGGAGTGACATCGACGTTGTTCGCCGTCAGCCGCGATGTGAGCGTGATTGTTCCCGCAACCGTTCCGACCACCAAAGTGACGGCCCCGGCGTCAAACACCGCCGCCGTCTGACCGGCTGGGATGCGGAAGGGGGCCGTAGCTCCCGTCGAGAAGCTGACTTGAGGGTTGTTGACGCCGACAGCGGAAGCGAAACTCAGGCGGAGCTCCCCGCGCAATTCCACGGGCGCGTTTTCGGTAAGAGCAACGCGCACCGCCGACTGCTGCCCGGCTTGCGCATTCTCGCTCGTTATGTTCAGGCGGCTGAACGTAATGCCGGCAATCCGCAAAGCGAGGCTTCGATTGGCCGTTGCCCCTTGGGAATCGCGAACGGTTAAAGCAACCGTGAAATCTCCCGCCGCCGCAGGAACGCCGCTGATGACGCCGGTTGCAGGCGCGATCGTCAGCGCCGCGGGAAGACCCGTAGCCGACCATGTTCTGCCGGCTGCTCCGCCGGCGGCCTGAACTGTTGTCGAATACGCGACGCCAACCGTACCTGGGGGCAGTGTAGCCGTGCTAATCGCGAGTCCGGCGCCCACGACGATGGTGTAGGAGCGGTTCGCGGTGCGATTGGCGCGGTCCCGAACCAGCACTGTGAAATCGAAGCTCGCGGCTCGCGTGGGAGTGCCGCTGAGCACGCCGGTGGTTCCGTTCAACGTGACTCCGTCAGGCAGGTTGCCGGACGCCGTCCAGGCGTAGGGGGTCTCTCCGCCGGCTGCGGCGACGGTGACCGAATAAGCCACGCCGGCGGTTCCATTGGGCACGCTATCCGTGGTGATAGTGAGCCGCTCGATGATGTTCACTACGTAATTCTGCTGCGCGGTCTGGTTGGTTCCGTCGCGCACGGAAACGGTAAAGGTGAATCTGCCGGCTCGCGAAGGCGTTCCACCAATAACGCCAGTGCTTGCGCCAAGACTCAGCCCGTCGGGCAGCGCGCCCTGCGACACGCTCCAGGCGAGCGTACCCGTTCCGCCCGTGGCCTGCAAGGTCTGAGAATACGCCGTGCCAACGGTCCCATCCGACAACGTGTCGGTCGTTATGCGGAACGCCCCGCGGACCGTCAATGTGTAGCTGCGCGTGTCCGTAAGCTGGTTGGCGTCGTTGGCGCGAACCGTGATTGGGAAATCCCCCGTTTGCCGTGGCGTGCCGGAGATGTTTCCGTTGGCGTTGTTGAAAGTGATTCCTTGCGGCAGCGTTCCCGTTTGTAGTGACCACTGGATGGGAGAAGTTCCACCGGTGGTTGCCAGTGTGAAGTTGTAGGCTTGGTTGATCACACCGGCCGGCAAGGAGTCGGTCGTGATCTGGAAAGCGCCCGCGATACGCAACTGGAATGACTTGGAAGCGGTCGCCCCGCCGGCGTCGGTCACTTGCACGGTCAAGTTGAACAGGCCCGTCTGAGTTGGCGTCCCCGTCATCCTTCCAAAAATGTCGAGCGACAGGCCTGGCGGGAGCGTTGTCAGCGCGGAAAACCGGAAAGGTGTTGCGCCTCCTCTGGCCGAAAAAATTAGATCATAACCAACTCCAATGGTGCCCTGCGGGAGAGGACTCTCGTTGATGATGGTGAGCGCCCCAAGCACATTCAAGATGTAATTCCGGCTTGCGGTTGCATTGGCGGAATCGCGCACCACTACGGTCACGGAGAAATCCCCTCCGATACCGGGCGTGCCCGAAATCAGGCCCGTGGCTGCGTTTATCGCGAGTCCTGCCGGGAGTCCGGTGGCCGACCAGGCAAGCGCCCCCGACCCGCCTTGCGCCGTCAGCGGCTGATCGTAGGGTTGTCCCACCTGCGCCGGAGCCAATGCGGCAGTCGTGATCGTCAGCGCGCCGCTTACTGTCAATACGTAGCTGCGGGCTGTCGCGCGATTTGACGCGTCCATGACAGTGACGGTTGCGTTGAATGAGCCGGCCTGCGTGGGTGTTCCGCCGATCAGACCGCTGACCGGATTGATTTGCAAGCCTGGCGCCAGGCCGCCGGCAATCCAGTCAAGCGGCGGTGAGCCGCCCGTCGCCTGCATCTGCTGTGAGTATGCCTGCCCTACAACACCGGAGTTCAGCGCCGCGGTTGTGATGGTGAGCGCCGCAACCACATTCAAAGTGTAAGTGCGGCTAGCAGTTGCACCGGCGGAATCTCGCACCTGTACGGTTACGGAGAAATCCCCTACGCTGCCGGGCGTGCCGGAAATCACGCCAGTGGTTGGGTTTAAGGTGAGGCCTGCGGGGAGTCCGGTTGGCGTCCAGGCTAGCGCGCCCGACCCGCCTTGCGCCGTTAGCGGCTGATTGTAGAGTTGCCCTACTTGCGCCGGGGCTAATGCGGCTGTGGTGATGGTCAGCGCGCTGCTTACAGTCAACACGTAGCTGCGGCTTGCCGTGCGCTCCCCCCTGTCGCTGACATTGACCGTTACGTTGAATGTGCCCGCCTGCGTAGGCGTTCCGCCGATCAAGCCACTGGTCTGATTGATTTGCAAACCTGGCGCCAGGCCGGTGGCAAACCAGTCAAACGGCGGCGAGCCGCCGGTCGCCTGCATCTGCTGATTGTACGGCTGACCAATAACACCGGAATTCAGCGCCGCTGTGGTGATTTGCAGAGCGGGCGGGTCAATCAACACTGAAATCTGACGGAATGCCTCGCACTGGTTCACGTCTCTCACGCGGAAACTCGGGTTGAAGAAACCCGCCTGGGTCGGTGTGCCGCCTACCGTGCCAGTCGACGAACTGATCGACAATCCGGGGGGGATCTGAGTGTCCACACTCCATGAAAAAGGTTGGATTCCGCCGCTTGCCTGCAATGTGGCCGAAGGAGGATACTGAGTTCCCACACGCCCGCTCGGCAGCGAAGTAGTGGTGATCTGGAACTGTGAGGTGCCGACCGTCAGCGAGTAGTTTCGCGTGGCGCGATCCTGGCGCGCGTCGGTGACGGCTATTGTTACTTGAGCGGTGGCTGCGCTGGTTGCGACACCGGAGATTACACCCGTGTTCGGGTTAATGGAAAGCCCCTGCGGCAGTCCCGCGGCTGACCAGGTATAAGGCTGCACGCCGCCCGTTGCCTGCATCTGCTGCGGCGAGTAACTCTGGCAGGCGGTGGCGGAGGAAAGGCTCGGCGTCGTGATCGTCAGGCTCGACTGAACCACGAGTGTGAATTGGCGCGTTGAGGAGAGCGGCGGGCAGGATGCCGGTGGAAGCCCCACGCAATCTTCCACCCGAATCGTGAAGGAAAATGACCCGCTTGCTGTGGGCGTTCCACTAAGCCCACCCGCCGCCGCCAGGCTCAGGCCCGGTGGCAGACTCGCTCCGGGTTCCAAAAGGAACCGGTAAGGCAGCACTCCGCCGGTAGCTTGAACAATGGAAGAGTAAGATTGCCCAACAGTTGCGGGGGGAAGAGGCGACGTTGTAGTGATGGTCGGAGCAGGGGGCCGCCCGACAATGATGGCGAAATTGGTGGACCCGCCCTGCGGGCTGCAGCCAGGTGTCTGGATGCCGTCACAATCCACCACAAACACCGTGAAGTTGAATGTCCCGACCTGCGTGGGGACCCCGCTGATGAGGCCACGCGCGCTCAAAGTCAGCCCGGGCGGCAGCACGGTGCGGCCAAGGCTGAAAACGTACGGAGGAACGCCGCCATTCACGGTCAATTGCACGAAGTAGTTCTGCGCCAATACTCCGTTGGGCAAAGGAGATGAGTTGGTGATCACCGGCGGCGGTACGGTGATTGTAAATGTCAAACTGTTCGACGATGATCCTATCGTCTGGCATCCTGGCACGAAGCCCAAGGGAAGATAGCGGAACACGCTCACAGTAGCCGATCCCGGATTGGCAAGGCGCGCGGATGAAACCTGTGCCCGCATCTGCGTGGAGTTGACCAGCACCGTGGTCAAATCCGCCCCGTTCCAGCGGACTCTCGTGCAGGAGTCAAAACCTGTCCCGTTCGCCGTGATGTCCTGCGTCGGGCTTCCCGCCGGAAGCGAAGAAGGAACAATGCTGGTCAGTGTAGGACCAGCAGGTCCCTGAGCCATCAGCCCAGTTGTGATGGCTACCAGAAGATACGCAATATTTCTCATCTACCTAGTCGTTCTTTTCGATATTTGCGTCAGCGGGAACAAACAAAACGCGCGGCTCACCGTCCGCGAGATCCAGGATCCACAGGGGACCGGCGTCGAAATCGCGAATCCGGAAAACGTTCTCCGACAACCGGGTCAGCGTGGACGGCTTGAAATCGGTTCCGATTCTTCTCACCGCTCCGCTTTCCAGGCTGAGAATCACGAGCGTGTCATCGGCGCCATCAACGGCAACCGCATGCCGGCGGTCGGATGTGGAGGCCGCGCGCAGGGCATCTCCTTCCCACAAGAGGCGTGCATCTACATTTCCCGCGACGTCGTTTACCAACCAGAGGCCCGACGCATCGGCAACCAATGCATCTCGCCGTCCGTCGACAAACGACACCTGGCGCGCGGAACCAGCGTAGGGTAGTTTCCAGCGATTCCCTTCTGAATCGAAAGCCATCAACAGGCGATTCTCCCGGTAAGCGGCGACTACTACGGCGGCGTCGTCAGTGACCGCGAGCGCATCCGGACTGCCTTCGACGGAAATATCGAGGACAGCCGCCTGCCTCGGTTGCTCCGGCAAACCTGTCAGGATTCCAATCCTGCTGCCGGCCCGATAGTGCAGCAGCGCCGAACGTCCACCGGGACTCAATACAATTTCATCCGCGCCTGGCAAAACGCCTTCGATTTCACGTAGGGCTCCGGTGCGTGTGCTCATAAGATAAACACGCGAGTCGCCGGCGCCGGTCGCCATGACGTAATCTCCGTTGGAAGCCACCACGGCGTGAGTCAGAGCAATCACAGGGGTGAGGCTTTCGCCCAACAGTGAAGCGCCGGGGATTCCGAGAATGGCGCGCGCTCCGCCGCCGTCCCAAACCCAGCCAACCACCGGCCCCTCAATCCTCCCCTGGCCGAAAAGGGAAAAGCAAAGCCCGAGCGCAACCATTGACTGTTTCATGGGGGTAGTTTCCTTATCGCGGCGGCCCAACGGTAGGCGTGCCGGGTGTGATCGTTGTCGGCTGCGGCGGTGGCGGCGATACAGGGGGAGCCGGGCTGCTGCCTCCTCCGCGAGTCGCCGCGACTACTCCACCCACCGCCGCCCCGCCGACTACGGCCAGAATTGCGATTAGCTTACCCGAGCCGGCTCCCGCGGCGGCTGCGGCGGCCGCATTGGTTTGCGTGATTGTTGCGCTCGCTGTTTGTCCCCGCGAAGATGCGGTGACGCGAATCTCCATTTTTCCCGTGACGTTGTTGGGCGTGAAGCCGCGCATCGCGGCGCGGCCGTTCTGATCGGTGAGCACGGTCAGCACACGCGATCCGTTGGCGAATGTGCCGCTGGCGCCCGTGCCCGGCAGGGTGAACACGACCGCCACGCCCGCCAAAGGTCTGTTATTCTCATCCTCCACCTGGACGATTGGCTCCCGCGTAACGCGCTGGCGAACGTTGTTCACCGCGCCCTCACCCTCAACGATGATGAGGTTCAGTTTTGCCGGCGGAGCGCCTGGCTGGGGAGCTTGCGCCAAGAGCTGACCGTTGGGATAATTCGATCCAAGAAGACAGCATAGAATGAGCGAAAGCAGTGATCGAAGAAGTGTCAACGCCGCCACCTCCCGTGGCACCTGTATTATACCGCCTGTTTGGTATATACTCGCCATCTGGAAGCACTGAGAGGGGTAAAATGAATCGGCTCTATCGAATTCTAATTCTCACCGCCCTTGCGGGCACGCTTCTGGCCCAGCGCCACCGGCTAACCATCAACGCGGAAACCCCGGAAGGCCAGCTTCTGCAGCGAATCGGCCAGGAGAACGAGGCGCCCAAGAAGGCAGCCCTCATGGAGGAGTTCGTTCAGAAATTCCCGAAGCATGAAGGCGCCGGTTGGGTCCTGGAGCAAATGCTCTCGAACTATCTCAAGGCCAACGAATTTGACAAAGCCCTGGCCTCGGGCGAAAAGCTGCTGGCCATCGATCCCGACGATGTTGCTACCGCGCACAACTGCCTCAAGGCGGCGGAAGCCAAGAAGGACGCGGACCTGATCATGAAATGGACAGGCTCCACCAGCAAGATTGCCCGCAAGGTGGCCGCTTCTCCCAAACCATCCGATGAGGAGGAGGCCGAGACTTGGAAAGCCTCCGTCGATTACGCCAAGCAGGTCGACACATATACGGAGTATTCGCTCTACGCCACCGCGCTAGCTGTGGCCGAACCCGCCAAAAAGATCGCTCTGTACGAAAACCTGGAAGCTCAGAACCCGCAGAGCCAGTACCTTGCTCAGCTTGTTGGGCAGTATTTCCTCTCGCTGCGTCAGACCGGGGCCAACGACAAGGCCATCGCGGTAGCCGAGAAAGTGATCGAGAAAGACCAGACCAATGAAGACATGCTTCTGGCTGTGGCGGATAACTATTTCAACAAGAAGGCCAACCCTGACAAGGTCATCGAATACTCGTTGAAGCTGGCCGAATTGATGAGTTCCAAGCCGAAGCCGGCCGGCGTCGCCGACGAGGATTGGGATAAACGCAAGAAGCTGATGTCAGGGCTGGGTTACTGGTTAGCCGGGGTCACCTACGGTACGCAGAACAAGTTCAAGGAAACCGACGCCCACCTGCGGCTGGCGCTGCCGCTGGTGGAAGGCAATGATCCGCTAAAGGCACAGGCGCTGTTCTGGCTGGGGCTGGCCAACTACCGGCTTGGCGAGCCGGCGAAGGACAAGAAGCGCATGGCGGAAGCGCTCCGCTTTAACGTGCAATGCGCGGCCATCAAGAGCCCCTTTGCGGCCCAGGCGAACAAAAATGCCGTGGCCATCCGGCAGCAGTACGGGCTGAAGTGAACATCCTGGTTCCCAACCTCGGCTCCACTTCGCTCAAGTACCAGCTTCTTGAAATGCCCACGGGGCGCGTGGCCGCGCGCGGGCGCCAGGAACGCGTCGACGATTATCGGGAAGCGGTACGAGCAATCGACACCGCCGGCGGCGCGGTCGACGCGGTCGCATTCAAAGCGGTCCACGGAGGCCCGCGTTATCGGGCTACTCATCTCATCGACGAAGGCATCCTTGCGGCTCTCGAAGAGTTTCTGCCCGCCGCTCCGGCGCACAACAGGATCTACCTCACGGCCATCCGCGCATTTACGGAAGGGCTGCCGGGCGTGCCGCTGGTCGCGGCATTTGAAACTGAGTTCCACGCAACTATGCCGGAACACGCGGCCCGCTACGGAGTGCCGGGCTGGTGGCGGGAACAACATGGCGTCCGGCGCTACGGTTTTCACGGCGCTTCGCACCGTTACGTCAGTGAACGGGCGCCGCAACTGATCGGCCGGGACCGCTCCGAAGTGCGCCTGATCAGTTGCCATCTGGGCGGCAGTTCTTCGATGTGCGCCATCGACCGGGGCGAGAGCGTTGACACAACTATGGGCTTTTCCCCGCAGTCGGGTCTTGAAAACGCCACGCGGCACGGCGAGCTGGACGTATTCGCGGTCCTCTACATGATGCAGCGCCACCGCTGGCCCATTGAAGAAGTGTACAGTCAGCTTACGCAAACCGGCGGACTCGCCGGACTCAGCGGCATCTCCGGCGGCGATGTGCGCGACATTGAAGCGGCCGCTGAGGATAACGAAGACGCGCGGCTGGCGCTCGATGTGTTTACTTACCAGGTACGCAGGACAATCGGGGCCTACGCTGCCGCCATGGGCGGACTCGATGTGGTCGCCTTCACGGGTGGCATCGGGGAAAATTCAGCGCGGCTGCGCGAAGCCTGCTGCGCCGGGTTGTTTTTTCTAGGCATCGAACTGGACGGCGCGCGCAACCAGGGGACTGGGGACCGGCTTGTTTCTTCGGACGCATCCCGGGTTGCTGTCGTCGCCTTAACGACGAATGAGGAATTGATCGTCGCGCGCCGCGCCTACGATCTGTTGTCGCGGTAAGTATGCTCGCTACGCTAAAGACCTGCATTCTTGTGGCTGCGCTGACGCCCGCGCTCCTGTGCGCTCAGGGAATCGCATCGCGCGGCGTGAAGCCGCAGCCGCGGGGAAAGCCATCCGGCATTCCCTTTCCGGTGCGTTTCGCCGATGCCGGCGAATCCGCGGGACTGACCGGCGTTTCCTTTTACGGACCCGTGGACCGCGCCGATTATATCGTCGAAACGTCCGGCGGAGGCGTCGCATTTATCGACTTCGACAACGACGGCTGGCTGGACATTTTCGTTCTCACCGGGTCGCGCTTTGATGGCTCGGCCGGTGACGCCGTTAATCGCCTTTACCGCAACCGTGGCGACGGCACCTTTGAAGATGTGACGCAAAAGGCTGGTTTGGCGCAAGGCGGCTGGGCCATGAGCGTCGCGGCTGGCGATATCGACAACGACGGATGGGAAGATCTGTTCGTCGCCTATTGGGGGCAGAACCGGCTGTACCACAACCGCAAAGGAACGTTCGCCGACATAACCGGGCAAGCCGGACTCACAGCGGCGAGGAGCGAGCCGCCGCTTTGGGGCTCGGGCGCAACATTTATCGATTATGACCGCGACGGCGACCTGGATCTGTTTGTTGCCAACTACATCGACTTCGATCCGAAGAAGACACCCAAGCCGGGCGGCAGCTCCAACTGCAACTGGAAGGGAGTCCCTGTGGCGTGCGGCCCGCGGGGGCTTGCGCCCGGGCGCCTCTGGTTTTTCGAGAATCAGGGCAATCTGCGTTTTGCCGACGTCAGCGACCGCAGCGGTGTCTCAAAGATCCGCGGCTCCTATGCGATGACCGCCGTTGCCGTGGATATCGACGCCGATGGTTGGACAGATATTTACGTGGCCGGCGATTCCACGCCGAGCCTGCTGCTGCGCAATACGGGCAAAGGAACTTTTATCGATGAAGGCCTTGAGCGGGGCATCGCCTTGAACGACGACGGCATGGAGCAGGCAGGCATGGGGATCGGCGCCGGCGACTTCAACCTGGATGGCCACCTGGACTTGTTCAAGACGCACTTCAGCGACGACACCAACATCCTTTACCGCAACGATGGAAAAGGCAACTTCCGCGATGACACCATCAGTTCGGGGCTTGCCGTCGAAACCCGTTTTGTCGGCTGGGGCGCTGCAATCGCCGACCTCGATAACGACGGACTGCCCGATCTGTTTTATGTTACCGGCAACGTTTATCCAGAGACCGGCAAGCGTTTGCCCGCGTATCCATACAAAACGCCCCGGGTTGTGTTCCGCAACCTGGGTGGCGGGAAGCTGGAGCAGTTCATCGAGCAGGCCGGCCCAGGCGTCGCCGGGGCACACTCGAGCCGCGGCGCCGCATTCGGCGATTTCGACAACGACGGCGACATCGATGCCGTTGTGCTCAACCTCAATGAGAGGCCTTCACTGCTGCGCAACGATAACTCCGCTTCTCATCGCTGGATCAAGCTTTTGCTGACCGGCTCGGAGTCCAATCGCTCCGCGATCGGAGCGAAAGTCGTGCTTCGCTATGGCGGCCGCGTGCAGGCCCAGACCGTGATGAGCCAATCCAGCTTTTACTCCGTCAATGACCGGCGCTTGCATTTCGGTCTCGGCAAAGAGGAGAGCGCGTCGGTGACCATCCACTGGCCCAATGGCCGGAGGGAGACTTATCAGAACCTGCCCGCCGGCCGCCTGATCACGATCCGGGAAGGAGAAGGCGTAGTCAAATCGGAAACGTTGGCGCGGCAGGTGAAATGAAGTCTCTGTGGTTGATTCTGTTCCTATGCCCGGTGCTGCGTCCGGGCCAGGACTATTTTCCTGCTCCGGAGCGAGACGGGGGTTGGCGATCGCTGGTGACCGTGAACGTGCCGGTGGCATCGGTGCAGAAGCGCGCTATCGCTGAGCGCGCCCGGCTGGATTGGGACAAGCTTGAGGACGCATGGAACTACTGCCGCGGTTTCGACGGGCCTCATAGCGTGCTGATCATCCGCCACGGCTGGATTGCGGGCGAGTGGCGTACTTTCGATGAGCCGCGCGGCATCGCCTCCTGCACGAAGTCGCTTACGGGCATCGCAGTCGCAAAACTGATTGCTGAAGGCAGATTGAAGCCCGATGATCCCGTCTGGCCGTTGCTTCCCCGGGAATGGGCCGAGGCTGAGCCGGCGCGCAAGCGTGTCCGCGTCCGCCACATGATGACCATGTCAAGCGGCCTGGATCCTTACGACGGACCGTACCGGGATGCCGAGGCATACTCCAAACTAATTCTTGAGAGAAGCGTTGAAGCGCCGCCCGGATCTCTGTGGTGCTACAACTCCGCTCCTGTAGATCAGCTTTCGCTTGTCGTCGAGAAGCTTGCGGGACAAACAATGGCGCGCTTTTTTCAGGCCGGAATCGGGCGCCCGATTGGACTGGCAGATTTTGAGTGGCCCCAGTTTCTGGGTCACACCGGCGGTTCCGGAGGACCGGGAGGCGGCGCGCGCCTGACGCCCCGGGAGCTGGCGCGCATCGGTTATCTTCTCTTAAACAAAGGCTCCTGGGCCGGCCGGCGCGTGCTGCCGGAAAGAGAAGCGCGGCTGCTTTCCTCCTGGGCGTCCTTTCTCAAGGAAGCGAAGTTCCGAACTCCGAATTTCTGGGTTACGCAGCCCGGCTCGCAACATTACTACGGCCATTTGTTTTGGACGAACCGCACGCGGGATGCCCTGGGGAAAGCGGTCCCGCCGGACACGTTCTACATGTCGGGATTTGGCATGCAGGCGTGCTGGATCATTCCAAGCCTCGACATGATCGTCGTGCGCTTAGGCTCAAGCCGGGCGCTCAACAGCCGGATCGATTTTTATGCTGAGTTCCTCGCGCGTGTGATGCGGGCGGTGCAATGAGCCGGCTGCTACCGGGCACGCCACGGCGCTTCCGGATCGCCCAGTGAAATCAAGTTGGCGAAGATGCGTCCGGCGCCCGGCACAGCGAACGGCAACTGGCGGTACCAGGCCAGCGCGCAATAGATGTAGAGTCCTTTTCCGTAGCGGGCCGCCAGCCACACACCTTTCTGCGGCGATTGTCCTGTGTCGTGCGTTTCCACCAGAGGCTTCCACCGTTCGTCCCAGGTGGTAAAGAACTTCGATCCACGCTGCTCGACCCAACCGGCAAAGTCGGCGGCCGATATGCGGTTGGGGAAATGAAATACCGTGTTGGTTGGATCGAGGATCGTTACGGGCGCGTCTTCTTCACTCACTTCCTCGGCGCGCATTGTCATGGAATAAGGATAAGGGCCGAAGTTGTTGTCGTACTCCTGCGTGTTGTACTGCACGATCAGCACGCCGCCGCGATTTACGTATTCAAGCAGCCGCGCATTGTAGGCTTTGACATCTCTTCGGACCGCATAAGCGCGAATGCCGAGCACGATCGTGTGGAAGCGGGAAAGATCGCCTGCCGCCAGGAAACCGGAATCGAGTATTTCCGGCGCGGCGCCGAGCTGGCGCATCGCCTCCGGCACGCCGTCGCCGGTTCCTGTGATGTATGCCGTCCGCAGCCCCGGCGCTACTCTTACGTCCAAGGCTTGAATCTCATGCCGCGCAGGCCCGGACAGATGCACCGCCTCCAGGCCCGGCTGGGTTACTGTCTGGAAGGTCGCCGACCATTGGCGGCCGCCCACCTCGGCCACGGCACGGACCGCGTAGGCGCCCGGCTTCACACCGGCGGGCGGCTGCAATTCAAATTCGAAGGCGCTTTCCTCATTCTCTTTTTCGATGGCGAATCCGGCAGCATCGGGACGGCTGCTCCAGCCTGCCGGAAGGTCCAGCCGGAGCCGTCCGTTCACGGGCCCGCGGCTGTGGTTACGCGCCACCACAGTGAGCGGGTAGCTTCGCAAGGAAAGCGGCAGATAGCCGCCTTCGGCAACCCGCAATGAGATAGCCGGAGCCACGGCCAGAACACGCCTGTACTGCAATCCAAGCGGGTCGATGAGGCTGGTTTGCACCTCGCGCTCGACCGAGGCCTCGACCCCATGGATGCGATAGAAAGCCCGCGCCCTGAGCGGCGGAGGCGTCAGCGGGAGGCCAAACCATTTTTCATCGGAAATGTCGTAGGTTGTCTCCCGCACCGATGCCCGGCTCCAATAAGCCGCTGTGGCCGGGGCGTTTCCGGCGACGCGAATTGCGAAACGGTTGTTTGGCAGGGGTTCCACGCTCCAGCCCGGCGGCGCGGTGATCTGAATCCGCTCCGGGTTCACTTGGCCCACGCCGGCGGTGAAGCTCGCGGTCACAGTGAAGCGTTGGCCGGGAATGGCATGTGTAAAGCTCTCCCAGGCTCGGAATCCGGCGGCCGGTCCCGCCACGGGCTGGTCCGGATCTACAAGAGCATCGAAATGGATACCGAGCGCCTGATCGAGCGCCAGCAGCAGTTGCCGTTCTTTAATCTGAAGGTCGCGGCTCGGCGGACCCGCGGCACGCACGGCTTCGAGCGCCCCTGCCAGCAGCGGCGCCAGCCGCTCCGGCATCGTCGCTGGAACTTCGGTCAGCGCCCGGATTGCCGCCTCCACCCGCGGCCATTGACCAAGTCCCGTATCCAAACGTTCAAAGAAGCCCTTTTCGCTTTCCGCCATCCCCACGCGCGAGGCCCCCAGCTTGTAATAGCCGAGGCTCGGTCCGGGAAGCGGAATCGGGCCGCCGGCGCCTTGAGAGCGATGCTGCCGGTAACCGAGCCGTCCCATCTGCGCATAGGTTTTGCCGAGGGCGGGATCGTAGATTCCGGAGTCCACTCGCACTGTGTTTCCATCGTTTTCTCTCCGATTGCTAACGTAATACTTGAGCGGCTGCCACGGTTTGAATCCGGCTGCAATCTGCTGAGGGAACCGGAATGCGTCGCCGGCCGCATCAAATGCCTTTCTGGCCAGAATCCCCGCAGCTTCGTGATTGCCGTGGCCGTCCCGCGGCGTGCCTTGAAACCGCGACAGGATCACGTGCGGCTGTTCTTCGCGGATGATGCGGACCACTTCGCCCAGAGCCTCCTCGCGCTTCCAGTTGCGGAATGTCTCGGCCACATTCTTCGAATACCCGTAATCGATCAGGCGCGTGAACCGGAGCCCGGCCGCGCCATAGTAGTCGCAGGCGCGCAGAAACTCAACAGTTCGCAATGCGCCAAGCCGGTCGAAAAAGTCGCTGCTTACCAGATTTGCCCCCGCTTCGCCGCGGTTGAGCGAAAGGAGCACGACGTGCGCTCCTTCGCCGCGCGCCAGCCAGGTCAGCGTCGCGGCATCCTCATCGTCCGGATGAGCCGCGATGTGGAGCACGCGCACGTTCTGTTTTAGCTTGCGCAACGTCTGGCCGAGTCCCGCGGCGCCGGTGTCCTCGGTAAGCGGCTGAGCGGCGCACATCGATGCGACGGCCAGTGTAATGATTGCTGCCCTCACGGACTTCATTCTAGAATCCTTCCCGCCTCGTTTGCATCTACAATTAGGTTGACCTCTCATGCATACCAATCTTTTGGCAAACGAGAAGAGCCCCTACCTGCTTCAGCACGCGCACAACCCCGTCGATTGGCATCCCTGGGGCGAAGAGGCTTTTGAGAAGGCCCGCCGGGAGGATAAGCCGATCTTCCTCTCTATCGGGTATTCGACATGCCATTGGTGCCACGTGATGGAGCATGAGTCGTTTGAATCGGAGGAGATCGCGGCCATCCTCAACAGTCGTTTTGTTCCTGTCAAAGTGGACCGGGAGGAGCGCCCGGATATAGACCGCATCTACATGACATTCGTGCAAGCCACGACGGGCGGCGGGGGCTGGCCGATGTCGGTTTGGCTGACTCCGGACCGGAAACCGTTTTACGGCGGGACGTATTTCCCGCCGGACAACCGATACGGGCGTCCAGGCTTTGCCGCGATATTGGAATACCTCTCCAATGCCTGGCTCTCGGACCGGGCGCGGATTTTGGAATCGAGCGCGGACATCGTGAAGCAGATCTCTCAAATGATGGAGGCCCGGTCCCCAGCCGCATTCGTTGACGACCGCGCCGTCGAAAGCTGCTACCTGACGTTCCGGCGCAGCTTCGACACCCAGCTAGGGGGCTTTGGGAGCGCGCCGAAGTTTCCGCGCCCGGTTCAGTTCCACTTTCTTCTCCGCTACTGGCAACACGCCAATAACGGGGAAGCGCTCGATATGACGCTGCTGACGCTGCTGGAAATGTATCGCGGCGGCATGTACGACCAGCTTGGGGGCGGCTTCCATCGCTACTCGGTGGACGCACGATGGTTTGTGCCCCACTTTGAAAAGATGCTTTACGATCAGGCTCAGCTTGTGTGCTCGTACCTGGAAGCGTTTCAAATCACGCGCGACCCCGAGTTTGCCCACATCGCCCGCGCGACGCTCGACTACGTTTTGCGCGAGATGACGGATGCGGAGGGTGGTTTCTACTCCGCCGAAGATGCCGACAGCGTGATCGACCCGGCCGATCCGAAACGCAAAGGGGAGGGTGCGTTTTTTATCTGGACAGCGCGCGAGATCGAAGAACTGCTAGCCAAGCCGGAATCGGACTGGTTCTGCTACCGCTACGGGGTGGAGCCGGGCGGCAACGTCCAGGAAGATCCCCACGGCGAATTCACGGGCCGCAACATTTTGTATCAGGCCCACTCGATCGAGGAAACGGCAGGCCATTTCGAAATCCCGGAAGCCGAGATGGAACGAGGGCTTACCGCCGCCTGCGAAAAACTCATGGAACGCAGGTCCGGGCGGATCCGGCCGCATCTGGACGACAAAATCCTCACTGGCTGGAACGGATTAATGATCTCGGCCTTTGCCAAAGGGGCGCAAGTGCTGGGTGATGAGCGCTACCTTGCGGCCGCGCAAAGGTCCGCCGGCTTTCTTCGCCGCAATCTCTACGATGGCGGCGCCGGGCGGCTGCTCCGCCGTTACCGGGACGGCGAAGCGGGTATCGACGGATTCCTCGACGATTACTCTTTCCTGGTCCAGGGCCTGCTCGATCTTTACGAAGCCGATTTCGACATCGCGCATCTGGATTGGGCACTGGCCCTCACTGAGACCATGCGGAGACGGTTTGAAGACACAACCGACGGCGGGTTCTTCAGCACCGTCGAAGGGGAATCCGATCTCCTGCTGCGCATCAAGGACGACTATGACGGCGCCGAGCCGTCGGCCAACTCGGTGGCCCTGCACAACCTGCTGCGTCTGGGGCGGCTCACGGGCAACCAGGAACTTACCGGCTCGGCCGAGCGCGCCCTGCGCTTCTTCGCGGGCAGGCTGCAAACAAACCCCGTGACATTGCCGCTCATGATGTCGGCGTATCTGCTCAGCCGCGGGAAACCGCGCCAAATCGTGCTCACGGGAGCGCCGGATTCCTCCGTCATGGCGGCCATGCTGGCCGAAGCGCGCAAGCGATTTCTTCCGGGGGCCGCGAAGATACGGGTGGGCGATGAGCAGGAGCGCGAGCGATTGGCGCGCTGGCTTCCCATGGTTCGATCGATGGAGCCGCAAGCAGGCCAGGTTACGGCTTACGTCTGCGAAGACTATACATGCCAGCTTCCTGTCACCTCCGTCGAGCAATTCACAAAACTGTTAGACTAAGGAATTCCAATCCCACCCGCTGGATTCAAGATTTCAAATGCAACCTCAGGAGGCTCTATGGAAAGATCAGGCGCTACTACGCTAAAGGGGAACCCGTTCACGCTAATCGGCCCGGAATTGAAGGCCGGCGACGCGGCCCCGGATTTCGAGATGGTGGATAACGGCCTGGCGGCCGTCAAACTCGCGTCCACAGGCAACAACGTTCGCATTTTCAGCGTGGTGCCTTCGCTCGATACTCCCGTCTGCGACGCGCAGACAAAACGATTCAACGAAGAGGCCGCTAAGCTGTCCGGCGTCGATATTTATACGGTGAGCATGGACCTGCCGTTTGCACAGAAGCGCTGGTGCGGCGCCTTTGGCGTCGACCGGGTCAAGATGCTTTCCGACCATCGCGAAGGCGCATTCGGCAAAGCGTACGGGACGCTCATCAAAGAGCTGCGCATTCAGAGCCGGGCTATTTTCGTCATAGACAACGGCAACGTGATTCGCCACGCCGAGTACGTCAAAGAAGTGGCCGATCACCCCGATTACGACGCCGCGCTCACTGCCGCAAAAAATCTCGCGGGCTGAGCCGCCGCATAGTGACCGGAGGCGAACCTCACGGTTGTTCTTGCGCGTTGCGAGTGGTACGTTAACAGTCGAACGGGCAAAGGAGCAAACCAATGGATCGCCGGAAATTCGTGACAGCGGTTGCCGCGGGCGCGGCAACTCGAGCCAAAGCCGAGCCGAAACTTGCCATCGATGGTGGAGCGCCGGTACGCGAGAAGCCACTCCGGGCCGGATACTGGGGTTCGGAGTTCTACGACGAGAAGGAACGCAGCGAGCTACTGGATGTGCTGGAGGCGAAGGCGCCTTTTCGCTGGTACGGTCCGAAACCGCCGGCCAAGGTGCTGCAGTTTGAAAAGGAATTCGCGGCTCGAATGCAAACGAAGTTTGCGCTGGGCGTGACCTCGGGGACTGCCGCTTTGCAGTGCGCGGTTGCGGGGCTCGGGCTTGGACCGGGTGATGAAGTGATCCTTCCCGCCTGGACCTGGCACTCCTGCTTCAATGCCGTAGTGCTCGCGGGAGCGTTGCCTGTTTGCGCCGAGATTGATGAATCATTCAATCTGGATCCCGGCGAGATCGAACGCCACGTCTCTGCTCACACAAAAGCCATCATGGCGGTGCATCTGCAAGGAAATCCGTGCGACCTCGACCCGATTATGGCGATCGCCCGCAAACATAAGCTGCGCGTGATCGAGGATTGCGCCCAAAGCGTCGGCGCCAGTTACAAGGGCCGGCCGCTTGGGTCGATCGGTGACATCGGGATCTACAGCCTGCAATTGAACAAAACAATAACCGCCGGGGAAGGCGGCGCGGTTGTGTCGACCGATCCGGAGCTGTTTGAGCGGGCGGCGCGGTTCCACGACATGGGAGGGCTGCGGCCGCCGCACCAGCAATGGCTGACCAAAGCCGGGCTGGATTGGTTCTTTGGGGCCAACTTCCGCATGAACGAATTTAGCGGAGGCGTGCTGCTGGCTCAGTTGCGCAAGCTCGACCGGATTATTGCCGCGGTGCGGTCTCATTCTCAGCGTGTGCACGAAGGGATCCGGGATCTGAATAATTTGCGGACGCGGAAGCTTCCCGACGCCGCCGGAGAGTTGGGAACAGGCGTATTTCTCGATTTCGGGACCAGGCAGCGCTGCGAGCGGTTTCTGGCGGCGATGAAGGCGGAAAACATCGCCGCATCACGGCCGGGCGGCTCCGTGATCCTGCCCACGCTCCCGCACATCATGGCCAAGAAGACGCTGCATCCGGCCTGGCCGTCCTTTCAATCCGCCCGCGGCAAGGCGATCCGCTATGGCCCGGAGACATGCCCGCGAACCATCGATATCCTGGGCCGTTTCGGCGGTGTTTTAATGGATCCCAAGTTTACGCCGCGGGATGTGGACGATATCATCGCCGGAATCCGCAAGGTGTTTCCGGTGGTTATGGCATAGTTTCAAGGATTGATCTGGTAGGCGTTCCGACATGGTCCGATATGCGGGTAAAAACAGATGGCGCGAACCAATTCGGCCACCTGGCGCACATGCCCGAGATCGTGAAGAGGCCATTCGTGCAGCAGGTTGTTCACCGTAAGACGTCCCAGCTTTTCGTGCCGGCCGGTCCGTTCCAGCGCGCTTTCATCGATCGAGCGAAGCACTTCAAGGCTGGCGTCCCGCTGACGCGAGAACGCGTCGAGTGTTTCCGAAAGGGGCCGCGCCGCGTAAACGCCGGCGGCGGAATGCAGGCCCGGTTCGTAGGAAGCCAGCAGCGGCTCGTCCTCGCCAATCATTCTTTCCACGCGGTTCCGGAATGCGGGCTCTTCCACGTGCGCCAGGTGCCCAATCACCTCCAGCACGGACCAGCGTTCCGCAACAGGCCGTAATCGCGCCTGTTCTTCCGATAACTCCTCGGTAAGGGTACGAAGAATGGCGGGGGTCTGCCTGAGCAAGTGAATTCCAGGTATCGTCATCGTCCACGAAGGATAGCGCAGTACAATACAGGCGATGAGACGGGTTCTTTTTACACTCTCAGTCGCCGTGGCCTCCCTGATGGGGCAGGATCTTCCGTCAACGTTGCCTGAAGTCCGCTACCATCTCACGGCAAGGCCGTGGAAACCGCTGGCCATCCCGCGTGAAGCCTATTTGAACGTTATTGAAGGAATCTGCCGGTTTTCCATCCGTCATCAGAATGAACAAGGGGCTATCATCGATCCTTTTCTCAAGCGGGAACATCAGTATTCGACGCCGTACTTTGCCTTGGCCGCCGGAGTGCTGCTGGATGCGGGGCGAGCCTCGGATCTGAAGCCCGCCGCCATCCGGGCAATGGAACATGCGACGCGTTCGTTCAGCGGAGGCAGCGAGGCGATCCCGGATGAGCATGGCGAATTCTTCATCCCCGCGCTCACCGGCGCGCTCGATCTGTTCCGCAAGCATGTCAGTGAAACCGTCTGGAACCAGTGGAGGGAGCGGCTTCGCGTGCCAGTGGCGCGCATCGCCCGGGGCGGGGTAAACAACTGGCGCACCTACGCGATGAAGGGAGAATGGATGCGCGCGCTGGCCGGGCTTGCGGATCGCGATCAGGCGCGCGCCTATGTCGCGGCGCAGTGGCGTGAGAGCCAGCGCAACCGCATTCTCCCGGACAAGTGGAATCTGTATTGGGATCATTCGAGCGACCCGGAATCACATGCTGTCGAAGCGGTGGGACGCGGCAATCTGCTGGCGCTGGTCCAAGCCGGCTACGACGGCCCTTACGCGGGTGAGATCCGGCATGCGGTGGAACGTGGAAGCCTGTCTTCCCTGCTCTTGCAGGATCCCACCGGACAGTGTCCCATGAACGGGCGCACGGACGATCATGTGTTCAACGACGCTCTTTACCAACTGGCGTTTGAAGTGATGGCGGAGCGATCGCGCGAGCAGGGGAACCAGCGGTTGGCCTCGCAGTACCGCCGCGCGGCCATGCTCGGGTTTCAGAGCATTGGGCGCTGGCTGAGGGGCGATGGAGAATGGGCCGGGTCATTCTACATCACCAAGAACCGGTTCCCGCCGGAGGATCGCACCGGCTATCAGCCTGCGAGCAACTACGGCAATTACAACGGCGCGGTGATGATGCATCTGGGAGAAGCGTGGCTGGCGCGCAGAAGCAACATTGCCGAGGCCCCTGCCCCGGCCGAAATCGGCGGCTATGCCATTACCATGAGCGACGCATTCGGGAGCGCTTTCGCCAATGCCGGCGGAACGATGATGGCGGCCAATCTCCGCGGCGACACCCTGGGCCGCTATGACACCTTCTGGACTCCGCTGGGCGTGGTGCGCTTCTCACGCCCTGGCTGGGACTCGCGGCTGGGGCCTTCCGACGGGGGTCGCGACTGGACTTCGAGAAGGGGCGTGAGCTTCGCTCCGGAATGGAGCGAGCAGGATCGCTGGGTGAGGCTATCAGAATTGCCAGAGCTCTATCGTGGCAAATTCGATGTTCAATTCGCGCATCCTCTTCTCGTGCGATGCCGCATAGAGTATCGCCCGCTGGATTTCTCCAGGCGCCCATGGTTCCAGCACGAGTTTGTGATCACTCCGGATGGAGTGCTGACTACGTTGAAACGCATGAACGGCTCGCAGCCATTCGCCTTGACGGTTCCTCTACTTGAAAACGACGGCGCGCCGCTTGAGACCAAGGTTTCCCAACCGGTGCTTTCCACACGGTACCCCGGCGCCCCTGATCGGCAGAATTTCCTCTTGCTGGGGGATGCGGTGGGTGTGGATGCCACCGAGCCTGCTATACGGAGCAGTTACGGATGGCTAAGGCCGGTTCGTGTCGAAGCGAGCGACGTTTTCGTTTATCCGGAAACGGCCGGCGATCCGGAGCCGGCCCTCGTGCGCGGCTCGTTTCGCCGGATGGAGAATGGATTTGTTTCCATTCTGGGGCGCGTTGAAGACGACCTTTACATCGGACGGACGGCGGCGGGCGGCGCCGGTCGCTCATTGGATCTGAACGGCGATGGCAAGCCTGAGCTGGAATTCGATGCCTCATGTGGTTTCATCGCTCAAATCGAGGCCGGCAGAATCACAGCCATTGAAACCGACCGCGCAGTGACAGGACGGATCGCCGGCCGGCCCATGCGGTTCCGGGCGCACCGTCCGTTGCGGCTGTAGCTACACTTTCCCCTCGAGAAAATCGAGCGCCGCCTGTCCGATCTCATCGACGGGACGGCCGCCATCGAGCACCAGGTTGGCGTAAACCAGGGTTGGATCGATATAGCGGGCGCGCATGGGACTTACGGTTCTCTCATACTGCGCTTCGACGGAAGTTCGTGTCCTGCTCCGTTCGGCCTGGTCGCGCGCGATGCGCCGGTTGAGACAGACGTCATCGGGAGCGTCGATGAAAATCGAAACAAACAACAACCGGCGCACCTCGGGCCAGTAGAGCGTAAAGAGCCCTTCTATCAATACGAATTCACCGGGTGAAACCACCACGGTACGGCCATCGCGGGTGTGCCGGGCAAAATCGTAAACAGGGCGATACACAGCTTCGCCGCGAGCAAGTTTTTCCAGATCGCTCACCAGAAGCGGCGCTTCGATGGCGAAAGGTTCGTCGAAGTTCACCAGGTCGCGCTCTTGGGGTGAAAGATGATCGAGCGGGCGGTAGTAGGAGTCGATGGGCAAAATCCCGGCCCCCAGACGGTTCGCCAGCCACTGGCAGAGTGTCCCCTTGCCGGCGCAACTGGGTCCGGCGATCCCAACGAGTTTCACGGGTCCTTTTCCTGGCACCCCGACAGCTTATCACCGGGTCAGCGTGGGACGCGGTTGGCAAGAAGGCGCCCGCGTGATCGACAATGAGATTTTGGCTTCGTGCATGAAACTTTGGTGTTTAGGACTTACAGCAGCTTTGCTGCCGGCGCAGATCACGTTCCCTCCCGATTTAACCATCAGCCGGCTCGAAGTGGTGCAGACGGTGCAGGATGCCGATCACTCGGTTTCGCTGATTGCAGGCAAAGCTACCGGGGCCCGCGCCTTTGTGCGGCAGCAGGGACGTCCGGATTCCCTGCTTGGCAACGTGACCGTACTGCTGCGCGCGTACCGGGCCGGAGTCGAGATCGCGGGTTCGCCCGCGCGGCCGTTCAATGCGGCGATCACGGCGCGGCTGGAACCGGACCGCGTCAATCCGGAGCATTCGCAGAACTTCATACTTCCCGCCAATTGGACGGAGCCGGGGACCATCGAGCTGCGCGCGGAATTGCGCCTGCCCGCGGGCGCGGTGGAAGCGCCCGCCGATAACAACACAACCTCTCGGGAGGTGACTTTCGCCGCACCGGCCGTTAGAGAGTTCCGCATGCACTGGATTCCACTATGCCTTTCGGGGCGATGCGCGGGCGGATTAGCGGATCTTGGGCCTGTAGAAAGGCTATTGCCGTTTGCCGACGCCGGCGTTCGTTTTGAGGACGTCCCGATTCCCGCCGTGAATTGGGACGGCTCGCCCGGAGAAGAGCAGGGAAGCTCTGAATTACTCGCCCATTTGAGGAAATGGCGATTGTGGCTGGAAGATTCCCCGCTCGGCACGCAACTGCTGGCGGCATGGTTGCCTCGCTTGACGCAGGCGGTTGCGCCTGCCGCTTCTTTCGACCGCGCCGCGTGGCTCATCGAGCGGTCCGATCCGGCGCTGAGTCAGATGGCACTCGCCCAGCAAGCGGCCTTTGCGCTTGGCGCTGGCCCGGCCGAAGGCGGGTGCCAGGGCAGAGTCTCAGATACCGGTTTCGATCCGATACTCGGGCGGGTGATTGCTCCGGGCCGTTTGGATTACCTCTCGATTTGCACCAACGCCGAGGGGCCCGTTTGGATATCGGCAACGAGTGCCAACGCTCTAGCCGGGGTTCGCTTACCGGCGCCGGCCGGCGCAGCCGCCGATGCATGGCTGATAAGCGGAACCGCAGGGGCAACGGGCGCGCGCCTGGATGCCGCGTTTCCTGTCAAAACCAGGTTTCCCGAAGCGGTCTCGGCCTCGGGAGAATACTGTCTTCGTCTCACCGGGCCCGAACAGGAATCCGTTCTGCACTGCTTTTCCCCGGGCGGACCTCATTTTGCGCTGAAGATCGCGGCGCCACAAAAACCCGTCCGGATCGAGTTGCTGCGCGACGGCGCACCGGCCGCCTCCATCGCGTCCGCGGGCGAGGCGCCTCGACCGGCGTTCACTTCGCCGGCCGGCGCGGAAACATGGACGGGCAGCCGGCCCGTGCGATGGTCGGTGGAAGGCGAGAGCAGAACGCTCACTTACACCTTGTTTTATTCAAGCAACGGCGGAGAAACGTGGATTCCGCTCGGCGTAGATCTGAAGACCGCCGAATACACGGTGGATACGCGCTTTCTTTCCGGCCCGGCGGTGCGGTTCCGTGTGTTGGCAAGCGCGGGCCTGGATGTAGGCGAGGCGGTGTCCGAACCGGTGAGTCTGCCCGAGGGGCCGCGCCTGCAAAGCGCGGCGGCAACGCTGGATTTCGGCAATATTACAACGGGGCAGATTGTGGAGCGAACCCACGCGGTTGGCAATGCGGGCGCCGGCTCGCTCGATCTATCCGCGCCGTCCGGCGGCGGTGGCGCCTTCGAGATCGGGACGCCGCTTCCGTTTCGCGTACGGGCCGGAATGGAACGCGCGTTGCCTTTTCGATATCGCGCGCGCGTGGCGGGGCTCGAATCGGCTGAATTCCAATTCCCCATTACCGACGCGGCGGCGAGCCCGCTGGCAATCACCGTGCGCGCCACGGCGTTCGACCGTGCCGTTCCGAACTCCTTCGTCTCGCCTGCCCGTCTCGATTTCGGCGAAGTGCCGGCGGGACAGCGGCGCGATCTGACGGTCACATTGCGCAACGATGGCACCGGCGCGTTGAGCGTCACGAGTATTTCAACCTTAAACGCGAGGTTCAGCGTCGTGAACCCTCCGGGCGCCTTTTCGCTCGAGCCCGGCGGAGAGCGAAACATCATCTGCCGTTTCAGCCCCACCGATCCGGGATCCCAAAGCGGGGCTCTGACGATCGCCACCAACAATCCGACGACGCAATCGCACCGTGTCGAATTGAATGGCTCCGGAATCGTTGTGCTGGCTCCACGGCTGGACATCAGTCCGGCGGCATTGGACTTCGGCACAGTCAGCGTGGGCCAGTTGCGGACGCTTTCGGCAACGGTGCGCAACGGAGGCAACGGGCCTTTGCATATCCAATCGCTGCCGATCAGCGGGACAGGTTTCGCCATCGTGTCGCCTCCGGCGCCAGTAGGTCTTGCGCCGGGCGGCGAGCAGCTTGTTTCGATTCGGTTCTCGCCATCGAATACGGGCCCGCATAACGCCACGCTGACAATCGAGAGTAATGATCCGCAGCGGCCCCGAATCACAGTTGCGCTGACCGGGAACGGCGCGCCGGCAACGGCGGCCCCTGGCCCCCGCATCAGCGCGCTGGTCCCCGCCTCAATGACTGCCGGGTCGCCGCGGTTCCTTCTCACCGTGACCGGAGCGAATTTCAGCACCGCTTCCACCGTGCACTGGAACGGCGCCGCCCGGCCGACAATATTCCTGAGCTCTACGCAATTACGGGCGTCGATTGCCCCCGAAGATGTGCAGGAATCAAGAACGGCTACCGTGACTGTAGTGACCGCACCGCCTGGCGGAGGCACTTCCAACGCGCTGCCGGTGGCGGTGAATGCGCCAGGGCCGAGTGCGCAGATCCCGCATATTCAGACCGGCTCCTGCCCCGTGGTCTTCGCCACGATGACCGCCATGGACCGCATTGGCGGATCCCTCACGGCGCTCAGCAGCAGCAGTATCGCCTGCACGGAGGACGGCAATGCGGTTCCCTGCGCCATCACGCATTCGGCAAACGCAGGCGCCGGGCTCTCCATGGTGATGGTGTTGCATGCCAGCTCCGGCGCCGCCGATCCCGACAGGCAGCGCAACAATACTTTAAACATGCGCAACGCGGCGTTGGGATTCGTGAACGCCATCGGCATACGGGACCGGCTTGCCATTACGCAGATGGACAACGGCGTGCGGTCTTTGCTTGATTTCACCGAAGGGGAAAACCGCGAGAGATTGCAGGATGGCGTCGACGCCATGCAGACGCCGTTTGGAATCGGCACATCTCTCTACGACGCCATCGAGGACGCTTTGCGGCGCCTGGCCACGCAGGGAAATCGCCGGAAGGCGATTCTCCTGTTCACCAGCAGCGAAAACACCTTCGATACCTCCGGCCCGCGCGATTTGAACGCGTTGTTCGACCTGGTTCAATCCAGCGGCGCGGCGTTGTATTTTGTACCGCTCGGAGAGGGCTACGAAAACCAGAATCTGCTGAGCCTGCTAAACCAGTTTGCGCTCGATTCGGCCGGGCAGGTGTTCACCGATCCGCGGCTTTCGACCGTGTCGGTGGTGCAGCGGCTGGCCGCCGTTCTTACCGATCAGTACCAGATCAACTATACGACCGCGCAGCGCGATGGGCAGCCGCACCGGCTTCAGATCAACGTGACGGTTCCCGGGGCGTCGATGACGGCGGCCCGATTCTATTCCGGCTGCCGGTAGCGGGACGGGTTAAGTTTACCGAAGCATCTCAGCCGCCATGGCGGCGATCTCACGGCCTATGGCGAGCGAGCACGTAGCGCCCGGGCTGGGCGCGTTCACGACGTGCAGCGCGCGCGGCGCCGTTTCAAAGTGAAAGTCCTGGAGCAGGTCGCCCGACGGGTTCATCGCCTGCGCGCGCACGCCGCTGCCTCCGTCTTCGAGATCCTGCTCACGGATCTCTGGCACAAGCTTTTGCAGCGACTGGCAGAACAGCCGCTTGCTGAAGCTGCGCCGCAGCTCATCGAAGCACATGCGCGGGTAGCGCGCCAGAAAACGCCACAAGCCGGGGAAAGCGACGGCGTCCCAAAGGTCGCCGATGCGCACATCGGATTTGCGGTATCCCTCGCGCGAGAACGCCAGCACGGCATTCGGACCGCATTCGACGCCGCCATGGATCAGCCGCGTGTAATGGACGCCGAGGAAGGGGAAGCCGGGATCGGGCACCGGGTAGATGAGATTGCGGACCAGGCTCTGGCGCTCGGGCTTGATCTTGTAGTATTCGCCGCGAAACGGGACAATGCGTACGTTGCGAGGGTTTCCGGTGAGCTCCGCTATGCGATCCGAATAGAGCCCGGCGCAGTTGACCACCAGCGACGCTTCGAATTCCCCTTTGGTTGTCTCCGTCACCCAGCCGGCCGCGGTTTTGCGAAAACGCAGCACGCGCGCTCCCGTTACCAGGCGGCCGCCGCCGGACTCGATTAAGCGCGCCATTGTTTCGCCGACCTTCGTGTAATCGACGATGCCCTCCTGTGGCACGTGCAGCGCGGCCACGCCGGCGGCATGCGGCTCGATGGCCATGAATTGCTCGCGCTCCAGCCACCGCAAGCCTTCCAGTCCGTTCTTCGTGCCACGATCCTGGAGATCGCGCAGGCGAGGCACTTCCTGCTCGTTTGTGGCAACCACCAGTTTTCCGCAGATCTCGTGTGGAATCGCATGCTGCCGGCAAAACCGCACCATCTCGCCGATGCCCTCCACAGCCAGACGGGCCTTGAGTGAACCAGGCTTGTAATAGAGCCCGCAATGGAGAACGCCGCTGTTGTGCCCGCTCTGATGGCGGCAGACGCCGTCTTCTTTTTCCGCGACGATCACTTCGGCGGACGGGAACCGCTCTTGCATCCGGTATGCCGCGCCGAGGCCAAGCAGACCACCGCCGACGATCAGGATTTTTGAATCGGCCATCGCAAAGCCTTCATTATCGTATGGAGTGGGTTCGCTACACTGAAGATCGCCATATTATGATTCTCCAGGCCGCCGCGGCATGGCTTCTCGCCGTTTCCTGGATCGGGTTTTCCGTGATGCTGGCCTGGAACCATTTTCGGGTCCGACGGGCCCGGCGCCTGCAAGGCATCGCGGAGGAAAAACCTGCCTTACGCGATCCCCGATCCATGGGCGGGCTGGCACTTGAGGGCTTGAGCTTCTTTGTGGCTGTTGTCTTTGATCGCGCGCCGCCGGAGGCGCCCGTCTGGCAAGCTGGGGCCTCGATTCTCTTTGGTCTGCTGGCTTTGCTGCTGCTCGCTTTGGCCTTGCGCCACCTGGGCCTGCAATGGCGCATCAAAGCGATCGTGACCGAAGATCACCGGCTGATCACAACTGGTCCTTACGCCGTGCTCAGGCATCCGATCTTCGCCTCGCTGCTGTGCCTTTTGCTGGCGACCGTGAATCTTATCACGGAACCCTGGGCCGCGGTCGCCGCTATTGCCATTTGTGTTTACGGTACCGAAATTCGGGTCCGCGCTGAAGATGGCCTATTGCAAAAGAGATTCGGCGAACGGTTCGAGGCTTACCGGAGGCGCGTTCCGGCTTATGTTCCGTTTCTGCGTTAAGAGTGGACGCTTGCAATCCCGAGCAGGCTGTGTAATTATTCATTTAGGTGAATAATAATTCACCCGGGACGGGTTTTCCTGTCCCATTTGTCATCTTGGAGGCGAGGGATGGCGGCAACGCTGGCGCGGACGCCTATCAGCCGGATCATGGCCCAGGACCTGAGAAGCGATCTGGACCTTACGCGGGACGAACTGCAACAGGCGCTCGATCTGTCGGCGCAGGTGAAACGCAATCCCGCCCGGTTTGCCGCATCGCTGAAGGGGCGTTACCTGGCGCTGCTGTTTGAAAAGCCGTCGTTGCGGACTCGGATGACGTTTGAGCTTGCAATCAAACAGCTTGGCGGCGACTCCATTCTTTCCAACGGCGCGATCGGGGACCGGGAGCCGATCAAAGACATCGCCAGGAACCTGGACCGGTGGACGCACGCCATCGTGGCGCGCACGTTTCTGCAAAGCACGATCGAGGAATTGGCCGAATGGTCGTCGGTGCCGGTGATCAACGCTTTGAGCGATCTGTACCATCCCTGCCAGGCGCTGGCCGACATGGTAACGCTCGAAGAAAGATTCGGCAGCCTGAGGGGATTGAAGCTGGCATTCGTGGGAGACGGCAATAACGTCGCGCACTCGCTGATGCTGGATGCGGCGCGGCTGGGTATCGACTTTGCCATCGCCTGCCCGGCGGGCTACGAACCGCAACCCGCGATCGTGGTGAAGGCGCGTGAGCTGGCAGCCGGGAACGGATGCAGCGTCCTGGAAACTTACGATCCTTACGAAGCGGTGCGGAACGCGCATGGAGTTTATACCGACGTCTGGGCCAGCATGGGGCAGGAGCATGAAGCAGCGCAACGGCAATCGGTGTTCGCGCCCTACCAGGTATCGGAGGCGCTGATGCAGGCCGCGCGCCAGGACGCCGTTTTCCTGCACTGCCTGCCGGCCAAACGGGGCCTGGAAGTAACGGATGAAGTGATGGAGATGCCCCGGTCGGTGGTATTCGATCAGGCCGAGAACCGCTTGCATGCCCAAAAAGCGCTGCTGCTTATGCTGCTGTGAACGTTTATGAAGCTATGGGGCAAGCAGGAAGAAGGGGAACCTTCGAAAGTATTCGATCGTTTCTCGCGGTCCTTACACTTCGACAAACGCCTGGTGGACGCCGACTTGCGCGGATCGATCGCGCATGTAAGAGGATTGGAGCGTATCGGCATTCTTACCAGCGTGGAATGCAGCCGTCTGGTTGAAGCATTTGAAAACCTGCGCAAGGAGGCGGCGCGTCCGAATTTTTTTGACGGCGCAACGGACGAAGACGTCCACACGCTGGTTATTCGCAGGCTGAGAGAACAACTGGGCGCCGATCTGGCGGACAAGATCCACACGGGCCGCAGCCGCAACGACCAGGTTTCGCTCGACGTGCGGCTCTGGCTGCGTGACTGCATCGATGAAGCGCGCGAGCTGCTTTCGCATTTGATGGGGGAGCTGCTGGAGTTGGCGCAACGCTACCCCGAAGCGGTGATTCCAGGCTATACCCACACGAGGCGCGCCCAGCCGGTGCTTTTCGCGCATTACGTTCTCGCCTATTTCGAAATGTTCGCCCGTGATCAGGAAAGGCTGGCCGAAGCGCGGCGGCGCGTGAACGTGATGCCGCTCGGCTCCGGAGCGCTGGCCGGAAGCGGGTTTCCTGTCGATCGCAAGGCGATCGCCGATGAGCTCGGCTTCGACTCGATTACACGAAACAGCATGGATGTAAGCGGCGACCGCGATTATCTACTCGATTTCGAACATGGGGCCAACCTCATCCTGCTTCACTTGAGCCGGTTGGCCGAAGATTGGATTCTCTATTCCAGCGAGGAGTTCGGCTGGATGGAGCTCGGCAGAGGGGTTACCAGCGGCAGCAGCATGATGCCCCAGAAGCGCAATCCGGATTCGCTCGAGTTGATACGTGGTAAGGCTGGCCGTGTATTCGGATCCTACATGGCGCTGCTGGTTACGATGAAGGGCCTTCCGCTGACGTACAACCGCGATATGCAGGAAGACAAGGAACCGCTGTTTGACGTCACAGACCAATTGCTGGCGTCGCTTGAAATGGCGCGCGTGGTGGTGGCGACCGTGAGTCTGAAACCGGAAGTGGCGCGGGCGGCCGTTGAGCAAAGCTGGGCCGTTGCCACGGATCTGGCCGATGGACTGGCGCGCAAAGGCATCCCGTTCCACCAGGCTCACGAAATGGTCCGGGATCTGGCCTTGGCAAGCATCGAAGCGGGTAAGACGGCAAAAGATTGGACGGAGCGGGAGTTGGCCGCATTCTCGCCCGTGTTTGCGGGCATGGCGGCGCTGCTTGACCCCGGTGAAGGATTAAAGACCCGGGAACTGGCTGGCGGCACCGGACCGAACACAGTGGCGGCGGCACTTGAGGAGGCGCGCGCGCGGCTGGCCGCCATGCGCGGGTAACCCATGTTGAAGCGCAAGCGGCACCAGGAGATCCTCAGGCTGGTTCGCGGCCGCGCCATTCACACACAGGAGCAGCTTGCCGAGGAGCTTCGCGGGCTCGGCATCGAAGCCACGCAGGTTACGTTGTCGCGCGACATCCGCGAGCTGGCGCTGGTGAAAACGCCGCAGGGCTACCAGGAGATGGCGGCGGCTCCAGCGGCTCCCGCCGTCGATGAAGTAGCGTCAGAATTCCTGCTGGGTGTGAGAGTGGCTCGCAACCTGGTTGTGCTGAAGACTTCGCCGGGCAGCGCCAGCGCGCTTGCCGTGGCTCTGGATCAATCCAACTGGCCGGAGATTGTCGGGACGATCGCCGGGGACGATACGGTCCTGGTGATCGCGGCGCATGAAGAGGATGCCGAGGCGCTGCGGCGGAAACTCGGCTGATCAGCGCCAGATAGCGTATATACTCACATAATCCAGGTGACTTCCATACTCCCTCAAACATGAAATCAAATCGATCTGACCGTTACTTCTTCGGCGCGCTCGGCGTGTGGTTTCTGGTGGTCACGATGGTCGGCTTTTCGCCGACGTTCTACCTTCGGCCGCCTGGCAATTCCCTGGCTTCCTACATCGTCGTGCACGGAGCGCTGGCGACGGTTTGGGTCCTTTTCTTCACGTTACAGGCGGGGCTGATCTCCGCCAGGCAAAGGAAACTGCATAGAGTGCTCGGCCTGTTGAGTCTTCCTTTGTGCCTTGCGGTGGTGGCTACAGGAACCCTGGTGGCGTTCCGGGCCGTTGCCTGGAGGGCCGACGGGATTCTAGGGACCGCCCTCAACGTCGCCACCATGGTGGCGCTGGTTGTTCTGGTGGCCCTTGGCGTCTTCGACAGGCAGCGTCCCGACCGCCATAAGCGATTCATGGCCACCGCTTTGATGATCTTTGTCAGTCCGGCGGTGTCCAGGTGGGGACATAACGGCCTCATTCCCGAGGCCGCCGTTTTCCTGCTGGTTCTTCTCCCTTGGTTTGCGATGCTGGCGTATGACTTCCTCAGCCGAGGCTCCTTCCATCGAGTCACGCTCATCAGCAAGCCGGCCGCCCTCGCTTTGCATCTCGTTGCGGGATTGGCGGCTGGTACGGCTCCTGTCGAGAAGCTCATCCGGCAAATCGCGCTATCCGTCTCTTAGTGTTTAAGCGGCAACGTTTGTCGCCTTAAGTTCCTCTTCTGTCGATGGCTGGCGCCGCCGTCCTTGGTATGCAGAATAACGTCTCCGCGTCAGCGGTAGAGCAAATACTTCGCCCGAATCGCAAGGAACGAGGTCAAATCGTCTTCGAAGCTTTGTTCGATCAGACGCGGATCGGTTCCGGCGCGGATGGCTTGAATCACTTTGCGGCTGCCGATGAGACGCTCGCTGCGCTCGAACTGGATTTTTCCGGGGTAGAGTTTCTCGATCATCACGGCTACTTCCAGCCCGAGGCGCACGGGGCGGAATCGCTCGCGATCCGTGATCAGAAACCGCACTCCCTCGCACCGGATTCCCTTGAGCATGCTGTCGCGCGGAGTGAACGATACAGCCAGAGCGCGCACGCCGGGAATTGCCCGTGCGTTCAGCTTTGCGGCGAGATCGCGTCCGTTGATCCAGTCCGAACCAACGATCTCAAAGGGAATCTCGGTCCCGCGTCCCACCGAATAGTTGCGCGTGTACTCGAGCATGGCGATTCCGGGAAACAGCAACGCCGCAGTCAGGCTGCGCATGTTGGGTGATGGATCGATCCACATCAGCCCGGTAGAATCCAGCCAGTCTCCGCGCTGCCAGTTTTTCATGGCGATCACTTCGAGCTTGTTCCGGAATTTGCGCTCACCGTGGAACATACGCGCCAGCTCGCCGATGGTCATGCCATGACGCAGCGGCATCGGAAAACAGCCGACGAAGGATTCCACGGCTGGTTCGAGCAGCGGACCCTCGACGTAAACGCCGGTGATCGGATTCGGGCGGTCGAGCACCACCACCGTAATGCCGAGCTTTGAGGCCTCTTCCATGGCGTTCAACATTGTGCACCCGTATGTGTAGAAGCGCGCGCCAACGTCCTGGATGTCGAAAACGAGCACCTCGACGCCTTTGAGCATTTCCTGGTTGGGGCTGCGCTGTTGGCCGCGGTAGAGGCTGTATACGGGAACGCCCGTGGCGGCGTCCTTTGTGTCGCCGACGTTTTCGTGATCGTCTTTGCCGGCGAATCCGTGCTCGGGCGCGAACAGCGCCGTCAGCCGTATCTTGGCCTGGAGCATCAGATCGATGTTCCTCTTGCCGTCGAGGCTCAAGCCGGTGTGGTTGGTGATCAAACCAATCCGCTTTCCATTGAGAGAGGGAAACCCGGCGGCGGCCGCGACGTCCAGACCGTTCGTCACATTGCCCGCGCGCGCGGCGGCGCGCCGGGGCCGGGAACCGGCAAGCGTTTCGTTATAGCTGGTCAGGATCGATCCGGGCGCATCGACGCCCAAAGCGGCGGCGGTGATTGTGGCCACGCGCGCGCGCAGACCGGAAATGGCCGGTCTGCGATGGGGATGCACGCTGTTGGCAAGCAGAATCACCGCTGTTTTCGTCGCCGGATCAATCCACATCGAAGTGCCGGTGAAACCCGTATGGCCCACCGAGCCGAGCGGGAACAATTCTCCCCGGTTCGATGAGAACTGCGAATCCACGTCGAAGCCCAGGCCGCGCAGGATCGTTTGATCGGGCGGTGTCTGCGGTTCGGTAAACTTAGTGATTGTCAGAGGGCTGAATAGCCGGGCGCCGTTACCCTGGCCCCGATTGAGGATCATTTCAGCGAATCGCAGCAGGTCGGCCGCAGTAGTGAACAAGCCGGCGTGGCCGGCGACGCCGCCCATGAATCGCGTGGTTTCATCATGGACTATGCCGCGAAGCGGCGCGCTCATGCCCTTGTATTGTTCGGTAGGCGCGATGCGGCTCCTGAGCGAGGATAGCGGCCGGAATTGCGTCTCCTTCATGCCGAGCGGTTCGAAGATTGTCTCCCGCGCGTATTGGTCGAGCGGTTTGCCGCTCAATTTGTGAACGATCTCGCCAAGCAGAATGAAATTGATGTCGCTGTAGATGAAGCGTTCGCCGGGTTGCGCCACGGGCTTGTCTATCAGCGCTTTGCGAATGCCCAATTCGTAGCCGCTCCAGGATGGCTCCAGGTCCAGGTCGGGCCGGAGGCCTGAAAAATGAGTAAGCAGATGCCGCACGGTGATGTCGCTTTTGCCGCCCTGGAACGCCGGCAGGTATTCCGTTACGCGATCCGATAGCCTGATTTTCCCCTGCTCGAACAGCTTCATGATGGAAGCCGAGGTGGCGACGACCTTGGTTATGGAGGCGGCATCGAAAATGGTATCGACGCTCATCGGCTCCTTTTGAGGAGAAAGTGCACGATTCCCATAGGCTTTGCGATGGATGACGCGGCCCTGATGTGAGACCAGCAGTACGGCGCCGGGGATTTCGTTGTTTTCGATGGCCGCCTGAATCGCGCGGTCCAGATTCTCTGAGCCGGCAAATGTCTGCGCCGCCAGCGATGCCGCGCCGGCAAACAGGAAAACCAGAGTTCTCATAGGAGGCGCGTGGCGATCGCTTCCAGTTTCCCGGCCAGCTCGACGTCTTTGGATGTGATGCCGCCGGAATCGTGCGTCGTCAGATCGATCGACACGCGATTCCACACGTTGAACCACTCCGGGTGGTGATTCATCGCTTCGATTGCGATGGCCGAAGTGGCCATGAACCCGAAAGCGTGCACGAAGTCCGGGAAGCGGTATTCGCGGTGCAGCTTTCCCTCCCTGACCTCCCATCCAGAAAGATTCTGTAACGATGTAGCGATCTGCTCGCCGGTGAGTTTTGGCATTCGCGGCATGCCTCCATGTTCGCAGATTCCGGGAAGTTGCAACGAATCTGTGGTTAAATGTGCTAGGACGCCTTGCTGACCCGGAGTTTGCCATTACCGGTTCTCGCACTGCTAAGCCGATTGGCGGCGGCACAGATAGGGGCCGAGTGTCCCCCGCCGCCGGATTTGCGGGCGGAAATCGCGCAACGCCCAACGGCGGAACTCTACACGGAGATGGGCTACAGGTTTGCGAAGGCCCGCAACCTGACCTGCGCCATTTCCGCGTTTCGCTCCGCGGTGGCGAAGAACGCGAATTCCTTCGAGGCGCGGTACAACCTGGGGATCGCACTTTCCGAAACGGGCCGCAATGCGGAGGCGGTGGAGCATCTTCAGGCGGCGGTTTCGCTCAAACCGGGAGAACGGAACGCGCGCAATGCTCTGGCGGAGGCTCAGCGAAACCTGACCCGGCCCGCTCCCCCGGCGCAACCGCGGTCTCTCATCAGCCAGGCCGCCGAGGCGATGGGGCAAGGCGACTTTCTTGGCGCCGCGCAAGCCTACCGGAAATACCTGGAGAATTCCCCAGAGAACGCCGTGGTCCGGCACAACCTGGCTCAAGCGCTGCTGCGGTTGGGAAAGACGGAGGAATCGCGTAGACAGTTGGAGGAAGCAATCCGGCTGAAGCCCGATTTTGCCGAGGCATTCGGCACTCTCGGGTTGACGCTGGCCGCCGAACACCGCTACGCGGAGGCCGAACATTGGCTGCGGCGGGCCGTCGGGAAGCAGCCGGACAACGCGGCTCTGTTGGCCGCTACCGGCATGGTGCTGATGCGGCAGCGGCAGTTGGACGAAGCGATCGGCATTTTTGAGAAGGCCGTGGCACTTGAGCCGGCATCCGTTCAGGCGCGCATGAACCTGGGAGTGGCGCTCGCCGACCAATCGCGCCGCGACCAGGCGCTGGCGCAGTTTGACGAGGCAGTCCGGTTGAAACCGGATTGGGCTGCCGCGCAAAGCAGTCGAGGCCGCGTATTACTAGAATTGAAGCGCTTCGAAGAAGCGAAGCTGGCGCTCGAGAAGGCGCATGGGCTTGATCCCAACCAGCCGGCAACCCTGAGGATGCTCGGCCTGGCGCACCTTGGAATGGGTGAGCGGGAAAAGGGAGTCGAACGGCTGCGGGAGTCGCTCGATCGGGAGCCGCACAATGCCGCGGCGCACCGGGAGTTGGGTAAGACGCTGCTCGACTTGGGAAAACGGGAGGATGGCATCGCCCATCTGAAGCGGGCGGTCGAGCTCGATGGGCGCGATTCCCAAGCGGTGTTCGCGCTGATGCGGGTGCTCACCTCCGCGGAATCGCCTGAAGCCGGCCATTACGCGCAACGGCTTCGTGACCTAAAGACCGAGGAACTCAACACGACACAGGCTCGTGTCTTGTCGAACCTTGCCTTGGGCGCGGCCAAGGACAAAGACTGGGTCAAGGCGATCGCGCAATTGCGCGACGCGGTTCAGGTTTGCGGCACATGCCCTGAGCAGGCGAATCTGCGCAAGAATCTGGGCTTGATCCTGCTTCAATCGGGCGATGCCGCCGAAGCCCGCATGGAACTCAAGCGGGCGCTGGCGCTCAATCCCGAGGATCGCGACACGGAGTACGCGCTTAGGCTGGCCGGGAAAAGCTCAGCGGCTCCCCAACCGTAATACAGCATGTAAGGCTAGGGCTCGGCGCTATCGAGTGGAGCGGGTGAGCTGGCATAACCGCCGATAGTCAACCTGACAGGGTGACGGCCCGCGGGCAGGCCGGCGGGGACAAGGACTTCGGCCTGGTAGAAGCCGAGGAAGCCAGGCGTCAGGCCAAGGAACAAGATTTGCGATTCGCGGCCGGCGATGGTCAGCTCGGCCTGTAGCGTAGCGCGGTAGCGGCGGGAAGAGGGAGTCGGCTGGCCGGTGGCGAGGACGCCGTCGACCGGGCCACCCCCTGTGAGATAGAGCACCACCACCTGGCCAGCGCGAGCAGGCCGGGCAGCCGTTACCAGCGTTCCGTCGGGGTGCTGTGCAAGAAGGCCTCCAAAAGCATTGCGGAAGAAAACGGGAGCGGCGGCGGCGACGGGGACGGCGAGCGGATCGGTGGCGGCCACGTTTGCAAGCGGCGCGCCCGGTCCGGTTTCCCACGGGATCTGGATGTTGATCTGCGTTGGACTTTCGTAGAGAACGTGGGCCTCGCGCGCGCCGATGCGAACCGGGCCCGCCAGATTGCTGCCGTAAAGAGTGGCGAGGGACCCGGGAGCGAGTGGAGAGTCCGGCTCAGAGGTGGCCCCGTTGACGACGGCGGCAAGCCGCGAGGATGGTGGCGTACAGCTATCTGCGGCAGTGATTGCCGCGACGCCGCCGCGCTCGCGCAGGAGGGCATCGAATAGCGACGCGGGATCGAGGCCGGGCTGTCCCAGACCTTCATAGAGAACGTTGCCGAGCGCTGCTTCGCGCGTACCGGTTTGCAGGCCCGGGCGCGACGCCATGCGCTCCCCGGTCAGGAACGGGTTGCCGCGTGAGCCGTCGAAAACCGCATGCGCGCCCGTGCCGCCCGCCAGGATGGCTTGCCCGTCCGGCGATGGCTTCAGATGAATCTGGCCGCCTGTGGAGACCCGGCCGCGCACGCCGTCGCCGTCGAAATTCCAGACCACGCCCGAGCCGAAGCTCTCGTAGGCTCCGGTGGAAAAATCGCCGCGATTGTAGGCGGCCAGATTCACGCCGTCCCGTTGCGTGTGCCGGTCCCAGAGCACGGAGTGGATCATCGAGTGGTGCGTATCATCGCCTTGGGTGGCGTTGGAGGATCGGCACTCGGAGTAGACCAGCGTGGAGGTGAGAGCGCGCTGGGAAGTGAAGGGGCGCCGGGCGTCGTCCACCACGCAGCGCTTGAGTAAAATGTTTTGCGATGAATGAACGTGAAAGCCATAGCCGTAGCCGGAGTCGCCGTAGTCCTGTACGCCGCGCACCTCGCAATCGAGCAGCGTGATGCGCGCCGAGTGAATCATGTGCAGGCCGAACCGGGAAATGTTGCGGGCCTTGATGTCGGCGGCCCATCCGTTGCGGACGCCTTCGAAATAGACGGCGGTGCCCAGGGGCCGGCCCACGGCGCTGTTCCTGTTGTTGGCGAACTCGATGGTAAGGCCGCGGATGCCCGCGTTCTCCAACATGCGATCGTTGGTGAAGCGCAGCAAAACCGGGTTGTTGGCCGGGTCGAGATTCCAGGGTATGGGGGCGTCGAACAGGACGCGATTGCCCGTGACGGCCAGTACCTGCCGCAGGTAGGTGAAAGAAAAAATGCGGTCCGAGCCGTCGTCCTTCCAGCGGTTGGGGCTGGCCGAGTTGCCGTCGACCAGGTCTTTCCAGAAGTATTGCTGCAGCACGACCCAGTGGCCGGGACGGATCGAGGAGGCATCGGCGGCATCGGCGTGGAAGTCGCCGCGGCGGATAGCGGTGGTGACACTGGTGATCTGGCGGCCCTGGTGCACCCAGCCCTGGTTCCAGCCTCCCACCGGCTTGCCAAATGTGAACAGTCCTTCGTTCGATTCATCGCGCGGCTGGTAGGTATTGGGGACGCGGACGAGAGTCCGGCCGCTGCCTGCCCCCTCGATGGAGATGTTGTTGGAGGTGATGGTAATGGTGGCCGAGATGGTGAATTCGCCAGCGGGGATGCGTACAATGCCGCCGCCCGCGCGGGCGATCTCGTCGATGGCCGCTTGCAATGAGGCGGTGATGTCGCCCGCCCCTTCGATGGTTCGGATGCGGCAGGGGACAGAGCCGAGCGAGCGGGCGCCGAGATGGTAACCGGTGTAAGAGAAGTCGTCCAACATCCAGTCACGGCCGTTAAAGGAGACCGGGCGGCGCTCGAAATGGCCACCGGAGAACGGGAGCAGTTGGGAATGCCAGGTTTGCGCGGAAACCAGGAGCGGAAGCAGGAAGAGCAACACGGCGGGCATTACTCTCTACATTGCCTCGGTGACTCCCGTTAGTCAATTAGCAATCAGAACAGGATTTTCGCGCCGAGCTGCAGTTCCCTGGGAGGCGCCTGGAGCCCGGTGACTAAGCCGAAACGCGGGCTGGCCAGGTTGGAGTCCGGTCTATTATAGAAATTCGAGTTGAACGCGTTGAACGCCTCAACCCGAAGCTCCATTTGCACTCTCTCTTTGAGAGGGAAGCGCCGGAACAAGGACAGATCGAAACGATAGACATTGTCCGGACGCAGAATGTTGCGCCCTGAGTTGCCGAACGTGAACGGCGCCGGCGCTGCAAAGGCGTCTGTGTTGAGCCATCGTTCCGGAGTCGGGTTCGTAAGGTTCGGATTGCCCACAAGATTTGGACGCAGGTAGGTTCCCGAATTGAACACATTGGCAAGATCGCCGGGTACGGTGACGTTGTAGGGAATCCCGTTGCGGAAATTCACCAGGCCGTTGAACTGCCAGTTTCCGATGACGGCATCGAGCACGCGGTTGCGGGTGGAAAGCGCGCTTCCTTTGCCGATCGGCAGCTCGTACACCCAGCTTGCGACGAAGTTGTGCGGGATGTCGAACGCCGAGACGCTGCGGTCGTTGTTCAGATCATACTCGTTCTGAACGCCGCAGCCTTCGGTGCCGAAGAAGCCGGAGCAGGCCACATCGATCGATTTGGCCCAGGTATAGGCGACGGTGACCGCCAGCCGGTCACTGAAACTGCGCTTCAAAGATGCCTGCATGCTGTTATAGTTGCTGCGGCCAATGCTTTTGGCAAAAAACGTGGGACGCATGTAGGGGAACCGCATCCGGTTTCGCGGATCGCCCGGGCCCGGTGTTACGGCGGTATTGCGCCGGCCGCCCAAGTCCAGGTCCCGGTTTCCGGAACCGACGTAGTTGACTTCGGCAACGGTGGCTTGGGTCAGTTGGTGCTGCACGCCGAAGTTCCACTGCATCGAATAGCCCTGCTTCCACTCCGGATCCATGAACCACCACTCCTGGTTAAAGGGGTTGGCGGCTGGAATCAGAGAGGCGCCCAGACTGGGGTCCTGCGCGACAACGCCAGGGAAGGGCGTGCCTGGTCGTGGGTCGTTGAGGTTGCCGAGACGCGTGACGGACACATCGGGCCAAGTGCCGCCGATGCCACGAGACGACTGATAGACGCCGGCCCAACTATCGAAGATCACTCCGCCGGCGGTCCGTATAGTGGTGCGGTCCGTCAGCCTGTAAGCGATGCCGATCCGCGGCTGAAACATGTTGGTGCGCCCGTTCATGATCTTCTCGTTCGGGGCTGCGATGACATTGGCCGGCAGGCTTCCATCCGGAGTGGGGATGCAGGGGGCGCCTCCCGTCTTGGCGCACGAATCGGGCACCTTAAGTACGAGGTATTGTCCGGTATCCGTGTTGGCATTGCCGGTGAAAATATTGCGGTCGGCAACCGTACCGTACCCGGGAATCCATGTGTAGTCGTAGCGTAACCCGAAGTTGATGGTCAGGCGTTGCGTGGCTTTCCAGGAATCCTGCACATAGAAGCCGAGGTTTCCGCCGAAGCGCAGGCTCTCAACGATGTCGCGGCGGGAAGAATCAAAGGGAGCATTGAGCAGCATGGACGCAACCGAGTCGCCCGTACGGGCCGAGTTTCTTGGATCGGCGGTTTCGAACTCGCGGAAATTGACTCCATGCGATCCTTGCGTCCGGAACATGTCGGCGCGAATAAACTCTCCGCCGAATTTCAAGGTATGCGTGCCCTTGATGCGGCTGTAATTGGCCCGGAACTGCCAGTTGTCGGCGGGCCGGTTTGTGACAATCGAAGGCGTTCCTCCGAAGTAGTTCGACAGGGCGAATCCGGACAGGATTGTGCCGGAGCGATACTTGACCAACTCCGGTCCAAGGCCGATGCGCTGCACGATGTCGGACGGCAGGCTGTCAAAGGAGTTGATGTCGGGAATATCGCTGGTGGACTTTCCGAACTGGATCTGCATGGTGGAGGTTGGTCCGAAGATGTGAACCCAACTGGCGGCGAGGTTGGCGGCCTCCATTTCCCGGGACCGGGAAAGATTCGCCCGGCTCACGGCGCCTTTGTCGCGCTGGTCGAGACCGCTGTAGCGGAACCAGACCATGTCCGTGGAACTGAAGTTGTGGTCGACCCGAATCTGAAACTCTTCCTGATCGAGAGTTCTGTTGCGGATGTCCAGAGCGTTGAACTGCGGCCGGTCGGTTACGATCGGTTTCGGGACGCCGGTCAGAACGATGTAATCAACCATCCTCTTGTCGATCAGGCTGGCCGGGATCATGTTATTGGCAAAAGGATCGCGAATGAAGGCGCCGGAAGCGGCATCGACTCGCGTTGTACGCGGGTTGAAAATATTTCGGCCCACTTCGCGGAAATCGCCGTTCAGCATGGCTTCTGAAGGGACGTTGTAATAGGTGCGGGCCGGGCTGCCAAAGCGGAACCCTTGGAACGCGCCGAAGACGAACGTCTTGTTCTTGCCATTGTAGAGTTTGGGGATGACAACCGGGCCTCCCGCCGTCGCGCCGTACTGATGCTGTTTGAAAGGATTGACGATTGCCTGGTTGAACTGGCGTGCATTGAAAGCGTCGTTTTTCCCGAAGTACCACACGGTTCCGTTCAAATTGTTTGTGCCGGACTTGGTGACGACGTTCACCGTGCCTCCCGATCCCATTCCCATCTCCGCGGAATCGTTGTGCGACTGGACTTTGAACTCCTGAATCGCGTCGATGATCGGCGGCACGGCATAGGCGTTGCCGAAGGTCTCGAAATTCGATACGCCGTCCAGCATGTAAACGTTGGCGCGGTTATTCTGACCGTTGACGGACGGATTGGCTCCTTCACCGATTTGCCGGGTGTAGCTCATCGATTGGGTGCCGGGGGGCGGCACCATCACGACACCCGGCTGGAGCATCATCATTTGAGTGAAATTACGTCCATTAAGCGGCAGATCCTTAACCTGCTTCTCTTCGATGGCCTGTCCCAGCTCCGCCGAGGAGCTTTGCAACTGCACGGCCGCCGCCTGGACATTGACCGTTTCCGTGATGGCGCCGACGTCGAGAACGAAATCGAGAGTTGCCGCCTGGTTGACGGTGAGCGTAAACGCATCGAGCCGTTTAGTGGCAAACCCTTGCGAGGACGCCGCCAGAGTGTAAGTCCCCACCTGGACATTCTGGAAACGGTAGAGGCCCGCTTCCGTGCTCCGCGTACGGAGTTGAACGCCGGTTCGAGTATTGGTCAACAGCAGCTCCGCGCTGGGAATGATCGCACCCTGAGGGTCGCTGACAGTCCCGTTGATGGACGCGGTGGAGATTTGCGCGAATGCCACGGCCGGAATCCAGAGAAGGAAGATAAGGCCGCTGTAGATCCAGATTCTTCGCGGTGTTTGCATGGTTTTGCTCTTCTTTCGTTTGCGAGCGGTCCCATTCTTTATATCAAAGCGGTGTACACGGGTCAAGCGGCGTCCGCGTGATGAAAATGAACTTTCGTAGTACATTAGAGTTTGAACCTACCTTCTAGCCGTCCACGTGGATGAACATGGAGCCTGCGGTCGCAACCACCATGATTGAGGCGTCCGGCCTCACCAAGATATACGGACAATTCGCCGCCGTACAAGGAGTTTCTTTCTCGATCCCGCGCGGGCAGGTATGTGCATTTCTGGGCCCGAACGGAGCCGGCAAGTCGACGACGATGAAGATCCTGACCGGGTATTTGACACCGACTTCCGGACAGGCGCGGATAGCCGGCATCGACGTGCGGCAGAACCGGCTGGAGGCGGCGCGCCGGCTGGGTTATCTGCCGGAGAACGGTCCTCTGTACCCGGAGATGACGCCCCTCGGCCTGCTGCGTTTCTTCGGCCGCGCGCGCGGGTTGTCGGGGCCGCGGCTCAAGCAGCGGATCGAGGAAGTGATCGGTCGGTGCGCGATTGAAGCGGTGATTGAGAAAAGCATCAGAAAATTATCCAAGGGCTACAGACAGCGCGTAGGCATGGCCCAGGTGCTGCTGCACGAACCGGACGTGCTGATCATGGACGAGCCGACCACGGGACTGGACCCGAACCAGATTATCGAGATGCGGCGCACCATACGAGAGCTGGGTCAGGAGAAAACGATTCTGCTTTCCACCCATATTCTTCAAGAAGTGGAGGCGGTGGCCGGCCGCGTCCTGTTCATTCATCGCGGCCGCATCGTATTTGACGGCGAGCCGCACCAGATGCTGGAACGATGGGACACGCTGGAGGCTGCCTTCCAGGCGCTCACCAACGGGACGCCCGCCGCGGCGGATGCGGCGGTGGAGACTGCCGCGCAAGGATAAACCGGGAAATGGGCAATCGTCCTCATATCGTTCGCGCCGTCCTTCATCGAGAGCTGGCAGGTTATTTCAGCACGCCGACCGGTTACGTTTTTATTGCGCTCTTCGTTTTCATGAGCGCCGTGGCGGCGTTCTGGCAGGAGCGGTTCTTTGCGTCGAATCTGGCGAATCTCGATCAGCTCAACGCTTGGTTCCCGTATCTGCTGATCTTTCTGCTGCCATCCATCAGCATGACTCTGTGGGCCGATGAGAAACGGCAGGGGACGGACGAACTTCTGTTGACGCTGCCTGCCGGGGACATGGAAATCGTTCTGGGAAAGTACCTGGCCGCCGTCAGCATTTACACCGTCTCGTTGCTTTTTTCCTTTAGCCACGTGGTGGTGCTTTTGTGGCTGGGAAGCCCCGATCCCGGATTGATGATTGCAACTTACTTCGGGTATTGGCTGATGGGCGCTTCTCTGCTTGCCGTATCCATGCTCGGATCGCTGGTGACCGACAACCTCACGGTGGCGTTCATTTTGGGCGCCCTGTTCACAGGGCTGTTCGTATTCTTGAATTACGCCGGAGCCATCGTGCAGGGTGGAGCGGCCCGAATACTGGAGCGGCTTTCCGTGATCGAGCAATTCCGTGATATTTCGGCCGGCGTGGTTACCGCTGACAGCGTAACCTATTTTGTGACGCTGGGCGCAGCAGCATTTTATGCCAATGTGCTGCTGCTGGGAAAACGGCGCTGGCCGAGCGGCCCCGGCGCCCCCAGGCTCTCCTGGCACGCGGCGGCGCGCATTGCCTGCTGCTTCGTGATCGCCGCGAGCTTGACGACGCTATCGGCGGGAGTGCGGCTGCGATGGGATGCGACAAGCGAAAAGATCCACTCGCTTTCCTCCGGCACGCGAAATCTGCTCGCCGGTCTCGATCCGAAACAGCCGGTGTTTATTCATGCCTATCTCAGCCAGGACGTTCCGCGCGGTTATCTGCCGGCTCGCAACAACCTGGTCTCGGCGCTGCGCGAATTCGACGCGGCTGGGCGCGACGCCGTTCATACGCGCATCGTCGAAACGCTTAAATACACGCCGGAAGCGCGCGAAGCGCAGGATCGCTACAACATCCGCCCGTTCCGCGTTCCGGTGACCGAAGAGTCCGCCGACACGAACGAGATTTACATGGGCGTCGTCTTTACTTGCGGCAGTGAGGAATTCGTGATTCCCTTCCTCGACAAGGGGCTTCCTGTCGAGTACGAATTGATGCGCTCGGTCCGCGTTGTCTCACGCGCGCGGCGCAAAAAGATAGGCATTCTGGAGACGCAGGCGAAGTTGATCGGCGGCTTCGATTTTCAACGCAACAGCCGATCGAACGAATGGTCGATCGTCGCGGAGTTGAAGAAGCAATACGAAGTAACGCCGGTTTCCGCCGATTCCGATTATGCAGAGGACCTCGACACATTGATCGTGGCGCTTCCTCATACGCTGACGCAGCCGCAGCTTGACCGGTTGATCGCTTACTCGAAAAATGGCAAGCCGATGCTGCTGCTGCTTGACCCGATGCCCGCGTTTAATCTCGAGATGGCTCCGAACGAGATCGCCAGCCGGGGTTTTGAGATGCCGGGCGCCGCCGGAGCCAAAGCGAAAACCAGTTTGCGGCCGTTGCTCGATCCGCTGGGCATCACCTGGCAAACCAACCGCATCGTCTGGGACGACTACAATCCGCATCCACAACTTAAATCTTTGCCGAAGGAGGTCGTATTCCTCGGCAAGGGCTTCAACGCATCGGAGCCGGTTTCGTCGGGACTTCAGGAGGTAGTGCTGCTCTATGCCGGCGAGTTGAAAGCGCGCTCGGATGCGCGCACCCGCTTCACACCGCTGTTGGAGACTACCGGGAATGGCGGCGCCCTTCGCTGGGAGGACCTGGTAACGCGTTCTTTGCTTGGAGGCATTGCCATCGACCCGTCGGTGGAGCGGAAACCGGAAAAAGCCAGGCACGTACTGGCGGCGCGCATTAGCGGGCCGGCGTCGGCTATTGTCATCGCCGACGTAGACTTGATGGGCGAGCAGTTCTTCGAATTGCGGCGGCGCGGCGTCGAAAACCTCCATTTTGACAACGTGACTTTCCTGTTGAACGCCGTCGATCAGCTTGCCGGCGATTCGTCCTTCATTGCTCTGCGCAAGCGCCGCCCCCGGCACCGCACGCTCGAAACGGTGGAGGCGCGCACGCGCCGCTATGAAGAGCAGCGTCTCAAGCAGACGCAGGAAGCCGAGGTCATTGCCGAAGCGCGGCTTCGCGAGGCGCAGGGGCGGCTCGACCGCGCCGTGCAGGAGATTCAACGGAGAACCGACCTGGACGATCAGGCCAAGCAGATCATGATCTCCAACGTTCAGTCGGTGGAGAATCGAAGGCTCGAAGTGGCTCGATCGACCATCGAGGATGAAAAGCAGCGGCAGATCGAAGCCACCCGCGCCGAGATGGAGAGCTCGATAAGAGGAATTCAGAATACGATCAAACTGCTGGCCGTAGCCCTGCCGCCGGTGCCCGCCTTCGTCGTGTTCCTGCTGGTTTCGGCGCGCCGGCTGGCCCGGGAGCGCATCGGTACGCCGCTTGACCGGCTTGTTCAGGAGCGGACTGCATGACGGAACCGGTCAAGACCGCCGCTTTTCTGGCCGCCGCGATTCTCGTCTCCGGCGCAGCGCTGATCATAGAACCCGAGCGCCGTACCGCGGAGATCCTGAGCGACCAGGGAGAGACTTTTTTCCCCGCTTTCAAGGACCCGCAGGCGGTGCGGACGATCGAGGTGTTCGACTACGACGAAGCCACTGCCAGCGTGCGCCCTTTCAAAGTCGAGTTCTACAAAGGCCGGTGGGTGCTGCCTTCTCATAACAACTATGTCATCGATGTCGGCGACAGGCTGGTGAAGACAGCCGGCGCCCTTATTGATCTAAAGAAAGACAGCGTGGTGTCGGATTCGGCGAGCGAGCACGCCAAATACGGTGTGATCGATCCGATGGATGCAAAATCCGTTTTGCTGACCGGGCGTGGGAAGCGCGTCACCCTTCGTGATGCGCGTAAAGAAATGCTGGCGGACTTCGTGCTCGGCAAAGCGGTGGAGGGCAAGGCGGGGTTCCGCTACGTTCGCGTACCGGTGGAAAAGCGCGTCTATGCCGTAAAGACCGAAGCCGACCCTTCGGCCCGATTCGCCGATTGGGTTAACGCCGATCTGCTGCGCATTCCCTCGGCAAGCATCCGCCGCGTGGTCATTCTCAGTTATTCGATTGATGAACAGATGGGCCGGCTCTCGAATATGGAGAACGTGACGCTGACGCAGGAAGGCGGGGAGTGGAAGATGGCCGGTGCGGATAAGTTTCAGAAGTCCGCCGTGACGGCCATGGCGGCGGCGCTCAATTCGCTGAAGATTGTGGATGTGAAGCCAAAGCCGCCGTCGATGGCGGAGGGACTCAGGACCGGCAAACTCGAAATGACGATGGAAACCGCCATGTCGATGCGGCAGCGCGGTTTCTTTCTTGCCCCCAACGGCCAGTTGTTTGCCAACGAAGGCGAGATGATTGTGGAAGCCGCCAACGGCCTTGCCTACCGGCTTAGGTTTGGAGAGGTCGCCAGCTCCGGAGCGGAGATCAAACCCACATCGAGCGCCGGCGAGAACCGGTTTCTGTTCGCGACCGTGAGTTACGATCCGCAGCGAGCCGCCAAATACGGCGATTCCTCCAGCAATGGAGAACGTCTGGCGCGCGATCTCAACAACCGTTTCGCGGACTGGTATTACGTCATTCGCGGCTCCGACGTACAAAAGTTGCGGCTCCGCCGGCGCGACCTTTTGGGGGCGGCTGCGGCGGCCATTCCGCAGGTCCCGGCTCCGCGTCAACAGCAGTAATTGGGATATTCTGAAAGGTTCACTTCCCGTTGCAAAGGAGGAAGGTTTCACAATGCTCGAGCACATCTCCCGCCGCAATTTTGTCCAAAGCGCAGCAACGCTCGCCCCGGCGGTTCTATCCGCCCAGAATGTCAACAGTGAGTTACAGCTTGCCTGGATCGGCACGGGCAGCCGCGGCTACTACCTGATGGAAAGGCTCTATAAGGGCAGCGCCCAGCCATTCAAGGTTGTGGCGACCTGCGACACTTACGACGGCAACCTCGCCCGCGGTAAGGATCGCATCCAGACGATGGGCGGAAACACTCCGAAGACCTACAAGGATTACCGCGATCTGCTACAGGACAAGTCCATCGACGCCGTAGTGATCGCCACGCCGGAACATCTGCATCACGCCATGGCGATGGCGGCGCTGAAGGCTGGCAAGCACATCTACATTGAAAAGCCGCTGGCGCACACTATCGAGGAAGGCGCGGAAATTGTAAAGCTGGCGGACAAGAGCGGCAAGGTCGTCCAAGTGGGGACGCAAAACCGCAGCAATGCACTTTACCAGAAGGCCAAAGAGATGTTGGCGCAGGGGATGATCGGCGAGATTCACTATGTGCGGGCGTTCTGGTACCGTAATTCGCTTCAGGATAATCCAGCCTGGCGTTATACGATTCCCGCCGACGCCAACGAGCAGAACAGCGATTGGGAAAAGTTTCTCGGACCGGCGCCGAAACGAGCGTTCCACAAAGGCCGCTATTACCAGTGGCGCCTCTATTGGGATTATTCCGGGGGAATCTCGACGGACCTGCTGGTGCATCAGACCGATATCACCAATTTTGTGTGCGGCAAGACCGTTCCCGCCTCATGTGCCGCCTCGGGCGGCGTCTACCGCTGGACAGACGCCAACGACGACCGCGAAGTGCCCGATTGCATGAGCGCCATCTACGAGTATTCCGACAAATTCCACATCAACTACTCCTGCTACTTCGGAAACGAGAATTTCGGATACGGTGAGCAGTTCATGGGCAATGAGGGAACCATCGAAGTGATTAACCGGCAGGTTCTCACGTTCACTCCGGAGACATTCCGGGGAAAAGCGCCCGCGCACGTCGCCGCCCGCAAGGGGACGAAGATCGAGCTGCCGGGCAACGACAATAACGCCGTAGAGGCGCACGTCCGGAACTGGGTCGAAGCGATTCGGGGTAAGGAAAAGGTTATCGCCTCCGTGCACGTGGGCCAGCAGGCGGCCATCTCCGGGCACATGGCGACGCTTTCGCTCCGGAACCGCAAGACGGTCCTTTGGGACGACCGCAGACAGAGCTACCGCTTCGCCTGACGCTCGAACCCAGTGCCCGGAAAACAGGCATTCGACGAAAAACTCGCGGAGTTGAACGAGCTGCGCGGGCAGCCCGATTCTCCGGCAGTAATCAAGCAGCTTCGCCGGGCGCTTTCCGACCGCAGCAATTACGTCGTATCCAAGGCCGCGGCCATTACCGGCGAGCGCCAGACCGAGGAGTTGATCCCGGATCTGGTGCAGGCATTTCTGCGCTTCTTCGAGAATCCGGCCAAGACGGACCCGCAATGCTGGGCCAAGAATGCGCTGGCGCAGGCGCTCAAGGACCGCGGACACGAAGACCCGGCGCTCTGGATCCGCGGGATGGCGCATCATCAGCCGGAGCCGGTCTGGGGCGGTGTCCAGGATACGGCCGCGACGCTGCGGGGAACCTGCGCGTTGGCATTAGTGAACTGCCGCTCGCTGTCCGATCTGGCGATTTTGACGCGGCTGGTGGATCTGCTGGCCGACCCGGAGACTCCGGCGCGGCGCGATGCGGCCCGGGCGATCGGCGCGCTCGGCCGGCCCGAGGGCGCGCTGGTGCTGAGAACGAAAATCCACTGCGGGGACAAAGAGGAAACGGTGATCGGGGAATGCTTCGCCACGCTGGTTCATCTGG
>Ga0187893_10001605_pt1 | contig 53647 bp, 52 predicted proteins | sample MA1701074metaG_FD_139574 | JGI IMG/M metagenome (GOLD analysis project Ga0187893, IMG submission 139574) | White microbial mat communities from a basaltic lava cave in the Kipuka Kanohina Cave System on the Island of Hawaii, USA - MA170107-4 metaG ... | reverse complement strand
AGCTGGATGTCGGTGTTGGCGTACGACTCGTTGTCGTACATCAGGATCAGCGAGTTGTATTCCTTGTGGGTCAGGGTGGCCGAGATGGCGCCCAGCCCCATGTCGGCGCCGCCCCCGTCGCCGCAGAAGGCGATGACGTTGATCGGCTCGGCCTTCATCTTCCCCTTCTTCATGAGGGCCTTGAGCCCGGCGGCGGTGCCGAGGGCGGCCGAGCCGGAAGAGCCCAGCTGGGTGTGCATCCACGGCACCACCCACGGCGTCGTGTAGTACGTGGTGTTGGCGACGTACATGCAGCCGGTGGACCCGAGGACGATGGTGCGCGGGCCGGAGGCCTTGACCATGAGCTTCATCACCAGGGCCGACTCGCAGCCCTGGCAGGTCCGGTGGCCAGAGGTGAAGTACTCCTCGATCGTGACCTTCTTGACACCCTTGAAGGGCTCGAGGATCTGCGTCGCGTTCGTGAATGTCGTCTCAGGCATGGTCAACTTCTCCCTTGTATTCGCTCGCCTCGATCGCCATTTTCGCTCGGCTCGCCTTCGGCTCGCAAAGCTCGGGCTACTCTCTGACGCCTAGCCAATGGGTCTTGGGGTCCGACTTCCCGGCCTTGGCGGCGGCATAGCACATGTCCGTCGCCTTGTAGACGTCCTCGAGCGTGACCTCCCGACCGCCGAGCCCGCAGATGAAGCTGAGCAGCGGCGGCCGCTCGTCCGCGTTGTACATGGCGGCGCGGATCTCGTTGGCGACCACGCCCGAGTTGAACGGCGACCCGAAGGAGTAGTCGCGGTCGATGACGCCGATGGCCTGCGCCCTCGACAGCGCCTTGACGAGCCGGTCGGTGGGGAACGGGCGGAACCACCGCGGGCGGATCAGGCCCACCTTCTTGCCCTGGGCGCGCAGGTTCCGGATGCCGACCTTGATGGGCAGCGAGATCGTCCCCATGCCGAGCAGGATGATCTCGGCATCGTCGGTCAGGTACCCCTCGAACCACGGGTTTTCGGGACCGCGGCCCATGACCTTCCGGAAGTCGGCGTAGGCCTCCTCGATCACGGTGCTGGCCCGCTTCATCGCCTCGTCGTTCTGCCGGCGGATCTCGATGACCCAGTCCTCGTTGGCCTGGGGGGCCACCGTGATCGGGTTGTCCGGGTGCAGCTGCAGGTCGCCCCGGTCGTAGCGCGGCAGGAACTTGGCCACCAGGGACCGGCTGGGCACCTGGCAGATCGCCTGCGAGTGGGTCAGGAAGGCCCCGTCTGCGGAGATCGCGATGGGTAGAAAGACGCGCCGGTCCTCGGCGATCCGGTACGCGAGAAGCGTGGTGTCGAGCATCTCCTGGGCCGTGTCCACCCAGATCAGCAACCAGCCGAGGTCGCGGACAACCAGAGCGTCGTTGTGCTCGACGCCGAAGGCCCCCGGATCATCCAGCGCCCGGTTGCCCACCATGCAGACCATGGGTACGCGGAGCGGTGGGGTGACGGTCAGGCACTCCATGGCGTACATCCAGCCGACGCCCGAGGAGCCGCAGAAGACGCGCGCCCCGACCGTCGAGGCGTGCTTCACGATCTCGAACTGGCTGTGCTCGCCCTCGGCCACGATGTACTCGGCCACGAGCTGCCCGTTGGCGATCTTCTTGGCGATGGCCTGCATGACCGTGTCGTAGGGCCGGATCGGGTACGCGGTCACCACGTCGAGGTCGGCGAGGGTTAGCGCCTCGGCGCAGGCCTCGCTGCCGGAGATCAGCATCTCCTTGTGATCGGCGACTGCTCCTGCGGGCTTGGTCTCCACCGCCATGATCTGTGCCCTCCCTACTTCTTCGACTCGGCGTTCTCGCCGGGGATGCCCGCGGTGATCTCGGTGCCGCCGGCGTCCAGCTCCTGCTTGATCTCCTGCTCGTACTGGCCGCGGAAGCGGAAGCCGTGCGACCGGGTGATGTGCTCCTTGCTGTGGATCTTGTCAGTCATCCAGGTCTTGTACGTCGCCTTGTCCTGCCGCCACATCTCCCACTGGCTCGCGTTGTCCTCGAAGGCATCCTCGCGCACCATGGTGACGCAGTCCTTGGCCGGGCACACCGCCTCGCAGACCCCGCACCCGCAGCAGGCTTCCATGTTGGCGTCGTAGAGCCCGTCGGGGGTCACATCGAAGCAGGAGTCGGGGCACTGGATCCAGCAGAGGGTGCACTTCACGCACTTGTCGAAGTCGATCACCGGCCGCATGGTGCGGGTGGTGAACTTCTTGAAGTACGGGTTGCGCTCGGGCACGTAGCCCTTGCCGCCCTCCATCGGCTTGCCGATGGGGATCGCGGGGATGGTCACACCCTCGCGCATCTCCCACCACTTCGGCTTTTCGAAGGAGAACGGAGTCTCCGCGTTACCCTCGGTGATCTTGACGGGCCGGCTCTCTAGCCGCTCGTGGGCCTTGCGGGCCGAGGCGACCTTGAGGTCGGAGCCCCACTCCGCTTCCTTGATGGCCTGGCAGACCGCGTCCAGGGACAGGAAGCTGGGCTGGATCTTGGCGAGCGCACCGAGGATGCGGGCCTCGGTATGGTCTTCCTTGTACACCCAGAGGCCGGAGAAGGAGGCCTTGGCCCGGATCAGGGCCAGGTTGTACGGCGCCTCCTTCTTGTGGATGTCCTTGAGCAGGTCCGCCGGGTTCTGGAGCGAGGTCATGAGGACGGTGCCGTTGGGAACGGTGAGCCGGTTGATCGGCTGCAGCCCGTACCACGCCCAGGACTCGACGCCTTTCCCGAGGGTGTCGTCCACGCAGATGGTGACGTCCACCTCCTTGGGTTCGTAGCGGGCCATGTTCTGCTCGAGCTCTTCCTGGGAATCGGCGACGATGGCGAAGTCCTTGGCCGGGATGCCATTGCGCTGAGGACTGTCGCCATAGCGGCCGAAGGCGATACCCCATCGGCCGGCCTTGCGCGCCGAGAGCACGATGCCGCGGCAGATGCGCGCGGCCAGGTTTTTCTGGAAGATGCCGCGGTACACGACCTCGCAGGTGAAGTGAGCCATCCCTTCCCTCCTCGGATCCTCGCCGAGCCGTCGTGGTCGACTGGTCGGACCATACCTTGCCCTTCCTAACCTCCCGCTGTCAAGGGCAAAGCCGGACCGCGGCTAGGCGGGTCGCCGGCGACCGTGGCGCCGGCTGTGGGCCGCCACCTTCATCCGGTTGCCGCAGACGGCCATGGAGCACCAGCGCCGTCGCCTGGCGCGGGAGCGGTCCCGGAAGTAGAGAACGCATCGAGGATTGGCGCACTTCCTGATCTCCGCGGCCCGGCCCAAAGCGGCCAGATCGGCGATCGAGCGGGCAATCGGGCTCAGAACCCGGAGTGGCTCGTTCTGAGCCGGAGTGAAGCCGACTCGCCAGCCGGTCTCGTGGCGCACCAGGCGGTCCGCGCCGGCCCCCCATGAGAGCGCCTGATTGACCTCGGCGATCCACATGGCCTGGAGATGGCGCTTGGCCGCCATGGCACCCAGCATGGCGCGAACCGTCTCGCGGAGCTGCAGGCCCTGCGTGAACGCGGCGGCACAGCGGCGCGCATCCCTCTCGCCCATGGCCCGAAGCTCCGCTCCGTCGGCCCGGGTCAACGCTCCTCGGAGCTCCAGGAAGTCGATGAGATCAACCCACGCGTGCATAGCGCCGGTATTGGCGAAGTCGATGGCGAGATCGCCACCGATCTTGATGAACGACCTTCGGATATCGCTCATAACTTACTTAATAACTTGACCAATACCAAAGTGGAGTCCGGTTGAATCGGCTAACCCATTTTTCTGATCTAAGAGGTTAGCACGGAAGGAGGGGGCCACATGTGGATTGCGGAGCTCTGGCGATATCCCGTCAAGTCGATGGGCGGCGAGCGACTCGAGGTCGCCCAGGTGAGGGATGACGGCATCGCCGGCGATCGCGTCGTCCACGTGAGCGGGCCGGGCGGGCGCATCATCACCTCCCGCACCCACCCCCGTCTGCTCGGGCTCCGCGGCACCCTTGGACCGGACGGCGAGCCGCTCATCGACCGCCGGCCGTGGAGATCCAAGGAGAGCGCGGCCGCCGTCCGCGCCGCGGCGGGGCCCGGGGCTCGGCTGATCCGTTACGAGGGACCCGAGCGGTTCGACGTACTCCCCCTCCTGATCGGAACGGACGGCGCCTTCGAGCAGCTCGGGGTGGACCATCGCCGGCTTCGCCCCAACATCGTGATCGGCGGCGTGGAAGGGCTGGCTGAGCGCGGCTGGCCGGGGCGACGTCTTCGGGTCGGCGCCGTGGTGATCTCGGTCGCCAAGCTGCGGGCGCGCTGTGTCATGACCACCTACGACCCGGACACGCAGGAGCAGGACCTCTCGGTGCTCAGGCGGATCGCCCAAGAGTTCGGCGGGCGGATGGCGCTCGACTGCGGCGTGGTGAGCGGCGGCCGGATCGCGGTGGGCGACCCGATCGATCTGCTGGAGGGCGGCGAGGAAGCCTAGCCGCTGGTGAAGCGCGCCATCCCGGCGAAATACTCGTGGACGGCGGGCTCGTCGGTCAGCTCGGGATGGAAGGCCGCCACCAGCACCGTCCCGTGCCGGGCCATGACGCACTCGCCGCGGTGTTCCGCCAGCGGTGTGACCGCGTGACCGATGCGGCGGATCCGCGGCGCCCGGATGAAGATCATCTTGAGAGGGCCCGGACCCCGGCCGAGGTCACCGGAGCCGACGGCTTCGAACGACTCCTTCTGGCGGCCGTAGGCGTTGCGCTCCACCGTCAGGTCGATGAGACCAAGGGAAAACTGCGCCGGGCTCTGCACCTCCCGCGCGAGCAGGATCAGCCCGGCGCAGGTCCCGAAGATGGGCTTGCCCGCGGCGTGGAACTTCTCGATCGCCGGCACGAAATCCCACGCATCCATGAGCTTGAGCAGGGTCGTGCTCTCGCCCCCCGGCATGATCAGCCCCGCCACCTCCTCGAGCTGCCGCGGCATCCGCACCTCGACGGAGGCCACCCCGATACGGTCCAGCGCCTTCCGATGGAGACCGAAGTCTCCCTGCAGGGCGAGGACGCCGATCTTCACGCGGATCGCACCTCCGGGAGGACCCGCCCCCGCGCCCCGAGCCACTCCAGCACCATCTGGGCATTGCGATCCGGCGGAAAGACCGGGTACCAGATCTTCTCGATGCGCCCACGCTCGACGTACCAGGCCATGCGGCGGATCAGCGTGGTCGGCCCGCCTCGCTCCACCGGATATTCGAAGGTCGGCAGGCGAAGGGCGCGGGTGAGCGCGAGATCGCGATCGCTCAGCAGCTCGAAGGGCACGTGGTTGCGCCCGACGAACTCGCTCTGATAGCCGGTCTCCTGGGTGCTGACCCCGAACACCACGACCCCCAGGGCCACGAACTCCCGGTGCAGATCGCGGAACCCACAGCTCTGCGGGGTGCACCCGCGCGCGCCCGGAATGGCGTCCCACTCTGGACCGGCGGCTTTCCCGGGCTCGCCGGTGCGCGGGTAGAGGAACAGCACGGCGGGGCGCTCCGCGATCTCCGCCAGGTCGACCACCCGCCCCGCGGTGGAGGCCAGGCGGACGGATGGCACCTGCGCCCCCGGAAGGTGGTCGCAGGCGCCGTCATCCGCCGGAACCGGGAGGTTGGGTGGCAGGTCGTGCAGATCAGCGGTCATTCGGCTCTCTGTCGTGAGCTTCTCTTTTCTATTCGCTCGGCTCGCCTTCGGCTGCGCCTCGCCAAGCAGCTGCCCCCTACCAGCCCCTGGTTTGCAGAAGCTCGGATTCCTTGAGCTTGGAGGTCTCGATGCCGGGCATCGCGTCGCCCAGGCCCTCGGAGACGCGGGCCAGCACGTCGGGATCCTTGAAGTGCGTGGTCGCCTGCACAACGGCCTTCGCTCGCACCGCGGGATCCGCGGACTTGAAGATGCCCGAGCCGACGAAGACGGCCTCGGCGCCCAGCTGCATCATGAGCGCGGCGTCGGCCGGGGTCGCGATGCCGCCCGCCGAGAAGTTCGGCACCGGCAGGTGCCCGCTCTTGGCCACCCAGCGCACCAGCTCGTAGGGCGCGCCCAGGTTCTTGGCCTCCGCCATCATCTCCTCGTCGCCGAGCATGGTGAGCCGGCGGATGCCCGACGTCACCGCCCGCATGTGGCGCACCGCCTCCACGATATTGCCGGAGCCGGCCTCGCCCTTGGTGCGCATCATGGCCGCGCCCTCACCGATACGGCGCAGGGCCTCGCCCAGGTCGCGCGACCCGCAGACGAAGGGCACCTTGAAGGCGAACTTATCCACGTGGAAGTGCTCGTCGGCGGGGGTGAGGACCTCGGACTCGTCGATGAAGTCCACACCCAAGGCCTCGAGGATCTGCGCCTCCACGAAGTGGCCGATGCGGCACTTGGCCATCACCGGGATGGTGACCGCCTTCTGGATCTCCTTGATCTTCGTCACCGGGGACATGCGGGCCACGCCGCCGTCCCGCCGGATGTCGGACGGCACGCGCTCCAGCGCCATCACCGCGACCGCCCCCGCGTCCTCGGCGATCTTGGCCTGCTCCGCGTTGGTGACGTCCATGATGACGCCGCCCTTTAGCATCTCGGCCAGCCCCACCTTCAGCCTCAGCGTCCCGATCTCCATGTCCTGGTCTCCTTTTTCGTGGTCACTGCGTGAGTCGCGCTTGAAGCCTGGTCCTGATCGCGGGCCACTCCGAGTCGAGAATGGAGAAGGCCGCGGTGTCACGAATCGTCCCGTCGCTGGCCGGCCGGGCCGCCCGAAGGATGCCGTCGAAGCGGCCGCCCAGCCGCATGATGGCCTCCCGCGAGCGCAGATTGCGCGCGTCCGTCATGAGGCTCACCCGATGAACCCGCCACCCGTCGAACGCGTGCGCCAGCATCAAGAGCTTCGCCTCCGAATTGATCGGCGTCCGCTGCGCCGAGACGGCCAGCCAGGTCCATCCGATCTCCACGACGTCTGGCCGGTCCGCCCCACGCTGGTTCACGTTGCCCGGCGGCCACGGCCAGAACTCGATGTTGAAGAACCGCGTCGAGCCGATGGTCCGGCCGCTCGCGCGGTCGACGGTGGCGAACGGCAGCGCGCGCCGCGCCTCCTGCTCGGCGAGCGCGGCCTCGACATAGGCCCGCGCCTCGGCCTCGTCCCGCGGCACCAGGGTGAAGCCGTAGGTCTCCCGCGGGCCCGCGGCGGCCGCGAGCAGCCCCGCCACGTGCGCCAGGGTCAGCGGCTCGAGCCGAACAAAGCGGCCTTCGAGCGTGACCGGCCGCACCAGCATAGGCTTGCGCTCCGCCCCCACCACCGGGCTCATCCCAGCGCGGCCCCCACGTCCGCGATCAGCTCCGAGGGATCCTCGAGGCCGACCGATACCCGCACCAGCCCGGGGCCGATGCCCATCGCGGCCTTCTCGTCGTCGGAGACCCCACGGTGCGAGGTGCGGGCCGGATACGTCCACGTCGTGGCCACGTCGCCGAAGCTCGGGGCGAACTCGAGCAGGCGCGTCCGGGCCATGAAGCGCTCCACCGCGGACGCGCCGCCGCGCAGGTCGAAGGACACCATCGCCCCCTGGAGCCGTGGCATCAGCCGGCGCGCGACCTCGTGCTGCGGGTGCGACGGCAGGCCCGGGTAGTACACTCGTGATACCGCGGGCAGCCCCGCGAGGGACTGGGCGAGCGCCCGCGCGCTCGTGCACTGCCGCTCCATGCGCACCGCGAGGGTGCGGGCCCCGCGCGTGGCCAGCCAGGCGTCGAAGGGGCCCAGGTTGGTGCCTGCGCGAATCATGGCGGTCCGGACGCGCGCCATCGGCTCGGCGCGGCCGGCCACGAGGCCGCCCGTGACGTCGCCGTGGCCGGAGATGAACTTGGTCAGGCTGTGCATGACCATGGTCGCGCCATGCTCGAGCGGCCGGAACACTGCCGGCGACGCCATCGACGCATCCACGATCAGGTCGATTCCGCGGCCCGTCAGCTCCGGCGCGAGCGCCGGCACGTCGACGAGCCGGAGCAGCGGATTCGAGACCGCTTCGACGAAGACCGCGCGCGTGGTCGGCCGCAGCGCTTTCACGATCGCCCCGGTGTCGGTCGCGTCCACGAAGTCGGTCTCCACGCCGAGCCGCCGCCCCTCGTCGCCCAGGAAGGCGGCGGTCGAGCCGTAGAGGTCCCTCGCGGCCACCAGATGATCCCCGGCGGAGAAGAGGCCCAGGAGCAGCGCGGTGGTGGCCCCCATGCCGGAGGCGCTCGCCACCGCGGCCTCGGCGCCTTCGAGCGCCGCCACCAGGTCCTCCAGCATGGCGTGGTTGGCGGTGCCGTAGCGGCCGTACACGAAGCCCGGCTTCTTGCACTCCCACACCGATTCCACGGTGTCCATGTCCTCGAACACGTACACGTTGGTCTGGTAGATGGGGGGCGTGAGCGGCCGGCTGGCCGACGGGACATCGCGACCTCCTCGCGCGGCAAGCGTGTCGAAGTTCACGGGCGCCTCCTACACGATCGGCACCGCCGGGGCGGCGATGAGTCCCGCCGGCTCCGGCTGCCGCTGCAGGTCGCGAATGGTCTCGGCCAGGCGCTTGATGCCCTCGTCGATCTGGCCGAGCGGTAGAGCCGAGAAGGACAGGCGGAGCATCCGCTCGCCGCCGCCGTCCACGAAGAAGGCGTTCCCGGGGGTGAAGACGACCCCGCGCAGCGCGGCGCGATCGAGCAGCACGGCGGCATCCATCCCCGCCGGCAGTGTGAGCAGCAGGGAGAAGCCCCCCTCGGTCTCCGTCCACGTCACGCCCGCGGGCATGCGCTTGGTGAGCGCCTGCAGCAGCGCGGTGCGCCGCCGCCCGTACTCCCGCAGGACCCGCGCCTGATGCCGGTCGAGGAGCCGCTGGCGGCAGAAATGGTAGACCGCGGCCTGGATCAGCGGGCTCGTGTGGATGTCGGCCAGCTCCTTGGCGACCTCCAACCGGTCGAGCAGCTCCGGGGCCGCCACGATCCAGCCGAGCCGCAGCCCCGGGAACAGGATCTTGGAGAAGGTGCCGATGTAGATCACCAGGCCCGACACGTCCAGGGCCTTGAGCGGGGCCGGGGGCCGCGGGCCGAAGAACAAGCTCCCGTCGAAGCCGTCCTCCATGATGGGCAGGCGGTGCCGGGCCGCCACCTCCAGCAGCCGCTTCCGCGTCTCGTCCTGCATCGTGAGCCCGGTCGGGTTGTGCGCGCTCGGCTGACAGTAGAGCAGCTTCGGCGACTGCCGCTCGAGCAGCCGGTCGAGGTGCTCGGGATCGAGCCCGCCCGCGCGCAGGGGCACCGGCAGCAGCTGGGCCCCGAAGGCCCGGAACACCTGCATGGCGCGCGGATAGGACGGCTCCTCGATGGCGACGAAGTCTCCGGGGTCGAGGAGCGTTCGCCCCACCAGATCGAAGCCCTGCTGCGAGCCGTTGACGATCAGGATCTCCTCCGGCCGCACCTCGAGCCCGAAGCGGAGCAGGTAACCGGCCAGGAACTCCCGCAGGGGCGGGTACCCGCGCGCCGGGTAGTACTGCAACAGCTCCCGTCCCTCCTCGCGGATCACCCGATTCAGCACGCGTCGGAAGGCGTCGGTCGGGAAGAGCTCGCTGTCCGGCATCCCGCCCGCGAATGAGATGGCGCCGGGACCCGGCCGCGGCACCTGGGTGTACCCGCGCCGCCGGCGCGTGTCGGCTGCGATCACCTGCGCCCCCTTGGAGAGGAACCCCGTCCAGTCGAGCCGCGGGGCTGCCGGGCGGGCCAGACCCACGGCGGCGGGCACGCGGTCGGCGACGAACGTCCCCTGGCCCACGTGGGCCCGCGCCCAGCCGCCCGCCACGAGCTCGTCGTAGGCCAGCGCCACCGTGGTACGGTTGACCCCGAGCTCCCGGGCCAGCTCACGGCTGGCCGGCAGCTTGACGCCCGGCCCCAGCAGGCCCTGGCCGATCAGCCGCTCGAAGTGCAGCTGGATCTGCCGGGACAACGGTGTCTTTCCGGTCCGGCCCGCGCCCCTGTCGAGTTGAATCCTCATGGCTCCCCGGTGCCGGCCATTATCGGATAGATCAGGACCGTGTAAAGGTCCAATTGGATGATTTGAAAACCATCCAATATCGGGGACCGGACCCCCGTGGTATCATGACGCGCCCGGGGGTCCCCCGGGTTCCCATGGAAGGCTGCTGATCGGGGGCGACTGCTCATCGAGGGCTGAACGATGCCGGGTGTGGTGGTGCTCGAGTCGATGTGGAACAAGAAGGGCCGTCTGCTGGATGACGAGCCCTCGGTGCTCCCTTACCTCAAAGCGATCCGCCAGTCCCTGGCCTGGGAAGGGATCCGGGTCAACCTCGTCTACCGGCGGTTCTATTCGAGCTACGACCTGGGGCTGCTCCTCGAGGAGGTCCGGCGCCGGCGCCGCTCCTTCCAGGTGTGCTACATCGCCTCGCACGGCCAGCGGCGCAAGCTCGTGGGCATCGGGGACAAGGTGATCCGGCTCGAGACCCTGGTGGACCACTGCAGTCCGAGCACCGGAACCGGCTACATCTTCGGCGCCTGCGACTTCGTCACCCCCGACACCGCGCGGAACTTCCTCCTCGCCACTGGGGCGCGCTTCGTGGCCGGTTACCAGAAGGCGATCCCGTGGACCGAGTCCATGCTGGTGGACTGCCTGTTCCTGTCCTACTTGCTGGGCGGGACCATGAAGTGGGTGCGTACCAAGCACGGCGAGCGCATCCCGCCGCTGCGCGCCCTCGAGGACTTCGAGATCACCCGCTCCGAGAATCCCCAGAAGGTGGCCGGCCAGCTCTATCGCGACTTCCCGCTCGCCCACGACATCACTTTCTCTGCCTTCACGCTCGATCGGGGGCAGGGCCGAAAGCCCGAGCTGGTAAACTCCTTCGACATCTTCCGCCGGAACCTGGACCGCGCGCGGCGCGTCGTGCGCGACCTGTGAACCCGGCCCCGCCCGGCCCAGCCGGACGAGAGAGGACGAGCCCATGAGCGCCGGGGAAGCCCCCATCAAGCAGGCGGTGAAGTGGATCGACGAGCAGCTCCGGGACAACCCGAAGGCGGATCGGACGCGGCTCATCGACGAAGCCGGCCGGCGCTTCGACCTCACCCCGCTCGACTCCGAGTTCCTGCTGCGCCATCTGTCCGAGCGCAAGCCGTCCTGACCGCGGCGGCCGGTCGGGCGTGAGCGAGAGCCACCGGGCGCGAGTGCGGGCGCAGTTCGGGCCGGGCGCCGCCGCCTACGTCGCGAGCGCGGGCCACGCGGGAGGCCCGGACCTGGAGCAGCTCCTCGCGTGGGGCCGCAAGCGCGCGGCCGCGCGGGTGCTGGACATCGCCACCGGCGCCGGCCATACCGCGCTGGCCTTCTCCCGCTTCACACCGAGCGTGGTCGCGGTGGATCTGACGCTACCGATGCTGCAGGCGGCGCGCGACTTCGCAGCACAGGAGGGGGCCGCCGGGGTGCGGTTCCTCGCCGCCGACGTGGAGGCCCTGCCCTTCCGGGAGGGTAGCTTCGGCACCGTGACCTGCCGGATCGCGGCCCACCACTTCCCGGCCCTGTTGCCGGTGGTGCGCGAGGTCGCGCGTGTGCTCCGCCCGGGTGGCTCGCTCCTCGTGCAGGACATCCTGGGCCACGACGACGAGGATCTGGCCGCGTTCATCCTCGAGATCGAGCGCCGCCGGGACCCGTGCCACGTCCGCGCCTACCGCCAGCTCGAATGGACGGCCTTTCTGCGGGCGGTCGGGCTCACCGTGATCGACGAGGCGACCATGAGCAAGCGGCGGCCCTGGGAGGAGTGGACGGGCCGGATGCGGATGACGCTCGAGGACCGGGCCGCTCTCGAGCACTTCGTGCTGGCCGCGCCGGCCCGCTGCCGCGAGGCCTTCGACTTCACGATCGAGGGCGGTCGCATCGTCTCGTTCAGTGACCGGATGCTCCTCCTCCGGGCCGACCGGGACTAACGCAGGACGACCACCGTCGCGCCCCAGCCGCCGCGCTCCGGGGGGCCGTCGAAGAAGCGCAGGACCGTCGGGTGGGCCGCGAGCAGGCTCCGCACGATCGCCCGCTGCGTCCCCGTCCCCTTGCCGTGGATCAGCCGCACCTCCCGGAAGCCACGCGCCGCCGCCTGGTGGAGGTATTCGTCGACCACCGAGCGCACGTCGCGGGGCGCGAACGCGTGAAGGTCCAGCGCATCCTCGATGGGCAGCGTCACCGGCTCCGGCTCGTCCACCGTCGTTACCTGGACGCCGATGGCCTCAGGCGCCGAGCGGCGGCCGGCGGGTGTGCCAGTCGGTCACGCGCTGGTAGGCGTCGGCCACCCTCAGCACGGTGGCCTCGTCGAAGGAGCGCCCGATCACCTGCATGCCGATCGGCAGGCCGTCCGCGGTGAAGCCGCAGGGCACCGAGGCGACCGGATGCCCGCTCACGTTGAAGGGGCGCGTGTAGCGGACGAGGCTCGGCCGCACCGGGTGAGGCTTCCCGTCGATGTCGACCTCGCGCGCGCCGACCGGGACCGCCGCGATGGGCAGGGTCGGGGCGATCAGCACGTCCAGCTCGCCGAGCGCCCGATCGACCTCGTCCCGGATCAGGCGGCGGACACGCTGGCCCTTGAGGTACTCGGTGCCCGACACGAACGCGCCCACCAGGAGGCGCTCGCGGACGTCGGGCCCGTACTCCGCCGCGCGGGTCCGGAGCCAGGGCTCGTGATAGGCGTACGACTCGGCCGAGATCACGGCGGCGGAGGCGGCCGCCGCGTACGCCATCTGCTCGAGCGTGATCTCCCCGACGGAAACGCCGAGGCCTTCCAGCGTCTTGACGGCCTGCTCGATCGCCTGCCGCTGGGGGGCGCCGGCCGACTCGAGGAAGAAGCGGCCGAGCAGCCCCATCCGCAGCCCCTTCACCTGGCCGGTGAGCGCGGCCGCGTAGTCCGGCACCGGCAGCACGCTCGTGGACGGGTCGCGAGGGTCATAGCCCGCCATGGCACCCAGCATCAGCGCGCAGTCGGCGGCGCTGCGGCACATCGGGCCCACGTGATCGAGCGACCAGGCCAGCGGCAGCGCCCCGGCCCGGCTCACCCGGCCGTAGGTGGGCTTCAAGCCGGTGAGCCCGCAGAGGGAGGCGGGGATGCGGATGGAGCCACCGGTGTCCGACCCGAGCGCCCCCGGGCAGAGCCCGGCGGCTACCGCGGCGCCCGAGCCCGACGACGAGCCGCCGCAGATGCGGTGAGTGGTCCGATCCCACGGGTTCCAGGGCGTGCCGTAGTGCACGTTGAGCCCCTCGGGACCGTAGGCGAACTCGTGCATGTTGAGCTTGCCGAGCATGATGCCGCCGGCGGCCGCGAGGCGGGTGACCACCGTGGCATCGTCGGTCGGCACCCAGCTCCCCAGGAGCCGGGAGCCACCCGTCGTCTTCACGCCTTTCGTGCAGTAGAGATCCTTGAGCCCGACCGGAACCCCGTGGAGCGGGCCGAGGCTCTCGCGGGCCATGACGGCAGCTTCGGCCGCCTGGGCGGCCGCGCGCGCGGAATCGCCCATCACGGTGATGAAGGACTTGATGGTCCCGTCGAGGGCCGCGATGCGATCCAGGTGCGCCTGCACCACCTCGGTTGGCGAGACCGCCTTGGTGGCCACCAGCCTCGCCAGCTCGCCCATGGACGCCCACACGAGATCGGTCATGGTGGCCCTAGAGCATGTGGTACCGCGAGGTGGGCTCCACGTCCTCGAGCGGCACCGCGGCCAGCTCGCTCATCATCGCGCGCACCGCTTGCACCAGCGGGAGCAGGCCGTCGAGGTCGGCATCGCTCAGCGTGAACCCCTGCGCCTGAGCGAGGACGCGGAGCGTCTCCTTGGTGAGGGGCGGCGCGGCGCCGGGCTCGCTCATGGGGCGGAGGATAAGCGAGTCGGCTCGCGCTTGACAAGGCCCGGGCTCCCCGCATAATCCGCGCATGTCGGATTCGCGGGCCGAAGCGCTCGAGTGGCTCTCCACCTTCGAGGCCGCGTGCCGCGGCCGCGACTTCGCGGCGGGGCGGCGGCTCTTCGCCCCGGACGCGGTGGCCTTCGGCACCTACGCCACCGCGGTGCACGGGCTCGACAACATCGAGCGCGAGCAGTGGCGCCAGATCTGGCCCCGCATCCGGGATTTCCGCTTCGAAGAGCACCCGGCGGTCACCGGGGCCGATGGCGCCGCCTGGATCGCCGCGACCTGGTCATCCGGAGCGACCGCGCCCGATGGTCAGGCGTTCACGCGGCACGGGCGTGCGACCTTCGTCCTGGCGCGCCGCGAGGGCCGCTGGGTGGCCGTGCACAGCCACGTGTCGCTGCTGCCTAGCCAGTCCGAGAGCGCGCACGGCCGCCGCTGACTTCACACGGCTGTGACATCCGACCGGCGACCTGGGCCGTAGAGTCCGGTGGAGTGACCCGAGTCGAGGGAACCCCATACACCCCAAATCACGGAGGACCGAATGAGCAAGCGGATCCTTGGCCTCGCGGTCGCGACCGCCGTCCTGGCCGGCCTGATCGCGTTGGCCTCACGTAGCAGCGCGGGGCCGGACAAGATCGCGTTCCCGACCAGCTACAAGGACGGCGTCCTCTACACCATCGCCGACCGCTACGACGTCAAGCAGTACCGGGAGCTCTACGCGAGCCCGGAGGCCGTCAAGGCGGCCAAGGAGGGCAAGCCGCTGCCGAGCGGAACCGTCCTCACCCTCGTCCAGTACAAGGCCCAGGTGGACGCCCAGGGCAATCCGATCAAGGATGCCAAGGGCCGCTTCGTGAAGGGCGACCTGATCGCCTACACCGTGATGGAGAAGCGCACCGGCTGGGGCACCGAGTATCCGGACGATATCCGGAACGGGGAGTGGGAGTACTCAGCCTTCGGAGCGGACGGGAAGTTCAACGACAAGGCCAACTACAAGGCCTGTTTCCAGTGCCACAAACCTCACGACCAGATGGACTACGTGATCTCCTACCCGGCCATGGCGGGCCGGACCACGGTGGCGAGCGCGGCGCCCGCGCCCGCGGGCTCGATCGGGGTGAACATCGGCGCCTTCACCTTCGGGCCTCCCGGCATCACGGTGACGCCGGGGAAGACGGTCACGTGGACGAATACCGACGAGTCACCGCACCAAGTCTCGGTGGCCGGGACGCCGCTCAAGACCGGCCTGCTGCTGAAGGGGCAGAACGCGTCGCTGACCTTCAAGGACGAGGGCGTGTTCAACTACAACTGCGCGCTGCACCCGAACATGAAGGGCACGGTGCAGGTCGCTAAGTAAGCCGCGACCACTCCTCACCTCAACCCTCTCCCCCCTGGGGAGAGGGCAGGGTGAGGGGCGCGGTCCCCTCTACTTCACCTTCTCGAGCTTCAGGGTCCGGTCCCGGCTCCCGGTGCCGGCCTTGGCTTGCTCCATCGTGAGCGTCACCTTCCCGACCAGGTGCTTGTCCTGCAGGAGATTCAGCTGGAACTGATTTCCGGTTGGACCCGTCCAGCCAAGGCCCACATTCTTGCCACTCGTCTCGATGGCGATTCTCACACGTACCAGCCCGGCCGGCGACCCGTACCGCCCATTCGCGACCCATTTGCCGTCCACCTGACTCACCGACTCGATCACGAGGATGCGCTTCGCGTCGTCGGAGTGAACGAGTAGGTATTCCTGCTCGCCTTCCCACCGGCCCACGAGCACCTTGGCGAAGTCGACCTGCGCGGCGGCCAGCCCGGTGCCTAACATCAAACCCGCCACGACGAACAGGCCGATGCGCGAGGTGCGCATGCCTAACCCTTCTCCGTGATGTAGATGTGCTCGAGCATGTCCACGTAGATGTTGCCGTCCGCCACGAAGTCGCCCGCCTTGTTCTTCTCGATCCCGGCCACCCACGGCTTCTTGGCCGCGTAGCGCACCACCCACGCGACCGGCACGTAGCCGACGTCCTGCTGCATGATCTCCTCGGCCTTCTTGTAGTGCTCGAGACGCACCTTGGGCTCACGCGTGTCGCGGCCGGCCTCGAGCTCCTTGTCGAAGCCGTCGTTGACCCAGGCCTGCCGCCGGCCGGTGGTCTTCTTGCCGTAGAAGGTGTCGAAGTACTCGTTGTGCGGATCCGGGTAGTCCATGAACCAGCGGATCCAGATGAACTGCAGATCCTGCTTCCACAGACGCTCGCGGAAGACCCGAGGCTCGAGGACTTCCAGATCGGTCTTCATGTTCAGCGAGTCGAGCAGCACCGCCTGGACCGCCTCGGCGAGCGCCTTCGAGCCGAGCGCCTCGTCGCGCATGGAGAGCGTGATCTTGGGCCAGTTCTTCCCACCCTCGAACGGGGTGCCTTTGAGCTGCTCCATGGCCAGCTTCTTGTCGTACTTCTGGATGGCCTTGATCTTGGCGTCGTCGACCGCGCCCGGGAAGCCGGGCGGGATCATGGACCAGGCCGGAACCGCGAGGCCCTGACTCACCTTGACGACGTTCTCGCGGTCGATGGCGTGCGCCACCGCCTTGCGGACCTTCAGATTGTCGAACGGCGGCTTCGTCGTCTGAGGGAGCAGGTACCACGTGCCCGGGAACGGATACCGGAAGACGTCCTTCGAGCTACGCGGATCGGCCTGTAGCCGCTTGAGGTCCCCGGGCTGCACCAGGGTGAGATCCAGCTCGTTGTTCTCGTAGGGTAGCGCCCCCGAGGCGACCGGGATGATCGGGATCACCACCCGGTTCAGGTGCACACCCTTGGCCCCGTAGTAGTGCGGGTTCTTCTTCAGCACGATCTGCTTGTTGTGCTCCCACGCTTCCAGCGTGAACGGCCCGTTGGACACGATGTTGCTCGCCTCCGTCCACTTGTCCCCATGCTTCTCCACCGCGCCGCGGTGCGCGGGCAGCGCGGCCAGGTAGGCGGCCAGCACCGGGAAGTAGCCCCGCGGCCCTTCCAGGTTCACCTCGAGAGTCCAATCGTCCTTGGCCTTCACGCCGACCTGGCTCGCGTCGGTGATCTGCTTCTTGTTGAACGCCTCGCCGTTCTTCAGGTCATAGAGGAACGAGGCGTAGGGCGCGGCGTTGGCCGGATCGAGCTGGCGCTTCCACGACCACTCGAAGTCCCGCGCGGTCACCGGCGAGTTGTCCGACCAGCGGCTGTCCTTCCGGATCTGGAATGTCCAGACCGAGCCGTCCTTGTTCCCCTCCACCTTGGTCGCCATCCACGGAACCGACACGAAGTCGGCGTTGAAGACCATCAGGCCCGCGAAGAGCGCGGGCACGCCGACGCAGTACAGGTCCTTGTTGAAGTCGTGGCTGGAGGGATCGTTCTGGTACCAGCCGCCCCCGCCGAAGCGGAACGTCTGGTCCTTGGCCAGCTTCTCGCCGGCCCCGGGTTTGGTGGGCTTGGCGGCCCGGGCCTCGGCGGCGAAGCCGAGTCCGCCGAAGGCGGCCATCGCGCCGACCACCTTCAGGAAATCGCGGCGGCCGACCCCGATGGACTCGAGGCGCTTGGCGAAGAGGTCCAGCTGGGCTCCCGGAATTCGCATGGTAGTCCTCCTGTGAGTTACTTCAGCTTGGGGTCGAGCGCGTCGCGGACCCCATCCCCGAAGAAGGTGAACGAGAGCATGGTCACCGCGATGGCGATCGACGGGAACACGCACAGGTGCCAGTAGGAGCGAAGGAACTGCTGGTTCTCGCCCACCATCTGCCCCCACGAGGGGGTGGGCGGGTTGATGCCGACGCCGATGAACGACAGCGCCGCCTCCGTGAAGATGGCCTCCGGGATGCCGAAGGTGATCGAGACCACGATGGGGGTGAGCGCGCTCGGCAGCACGTGACGGCTCATCACCCGCCCGAAGCCGGCCCCGAGGGCTCGCGCGCCCTCCACGAACTCCTTCTCCTTGATGGAGAGGACCTGGGCGCGCGTCTGGCGCGCGATGCCCACCCACCCGGTGAGGCCGAGCGCGATGAAGATGTTCATCATGCCCGCCCCCAGCATCGACATGACGAGGATGACGAAGAGCAGGCGCGGGAAGGCGTACATCACGTCCACGAAGCGCGTGAGCAGCAGATCGGTCCGGCCCCCGACGTAGCCGGACAGGGCCCCGATGGGGACGCCGATCAGCACCACGATGACCTGCGCCCCGAGGCCCACCAGCATGGAGACGCGCGCCCCGTAGATCAGCCGAGAAAGGATATCGCGCCCGAGCTGGTCGGTGCCGAGGGGGAACTCCCGTGAGGGCGATTCGTAGAGGCGGCCGAAGTTGGGCTTGGTGTAGGACTGCGGGGCGACCAGGTCGGCGCAGATGGCGAGCAGGCAGAGCAGGATGACGACGATTCCTCCCACCACCGCGAGCCGGTTGCGGAGCAGGCGCCGCCAGGCGTCGCGCCATAGGCTCGAGCCGTGAACCGCGGCTCGGGGCAGGGCCAGCGTCGCCCCTCCCGGCGTGGGCAGACTAGTATCGGATGCGGGGGTCGAGAGTGCCATAGAGGAGGTCGACGACCAGGTTCATCAGGGCGAGAAAGGCGCCGTAGATCAGAACAACCGCCATGATCATCGGATAGTCGCGGCCGGTCATGGAGAGCACGAAGAAGCGCCCCATCCCGGGGACGCGGAAGATGGATTCCACGAAGAACGAGCCGGTTCCCACCGCCGCGAACATGGGTCCGAGCAGCGTGACGACCGGGATGAAGCCGTTCTTGAGCACGTGCTTGAGGATGACCGGACCCTCCGCCAGCCCCTTGGCTCGCGCGGTCACGATGTAGTCGGAGCGGATCACCTCGAGCATGCTCGACCGTGTGAAGCGGGCGATGATGCCCATCGGGGCGAGCGCGAGCGTGACCGTCGGCAGCACCCAATCCTGAGGAGAGTTCCAGCCTCCGGTGGGGAAGATGGGCAGGACAAAGGAGAAGATGACGATCAGGAAGACGGCCAGCACGAAGTTCGGCACGCTGACCCCGAGGGTGGCCACGGTCACCGACACGTAGTCCCACGAGCGATTCTGATAGACGGCGGCCAGGATGCCGAGGGTGACGCCGCCCACGACGGCCAGGACGAGGGCCATACTGCCGAGAAGCAGGGAAATCGGGAAGGTCTCCAGCATGATCTCGGCCACCGTACGCGTCTTGTAGACGAAGGAGGTGCCGAAGTCGCCGCGCAGCGCCTTCCCCAGAAAGATGCCGAACTGGGCGTAGAGCGGCTTGTCGAGCCCGTAGACCTCCGCCAGGTTCTTCTGCGCCTCGGGCGATAGCGGGTTCGCCCCCTCCGCGACCGGATCGAGGGGGCTGCCCGGGGTGGCGTGCATCACTAGGAAGGTGACGAGCGCCATCGCGAGGAGCGTCGGAACCAACCAGAGGAGGCGATAGACGACGTAGCGGAGCAACACACCCCCCGAAGCAGTGCCCGCCGAAGCCCTGTGACGGGTTAATAGGAAACTATCGGCAAACCCCCGCAGGAAGTCAAGAAAGAAGTGTTATCCTGCGCCCGAATGGCGATCTCTCTGACCATCCTGCCGGGTCGTCACGTCCTCGACACGAAGCCCGGCACGACCATCCTGAAGGCGGCCCACGCCGGGGGCGTGGACATCACCGCCACCTGCGGCGGCCGCGGGCGTTGCACCTCGTGCCGTGTCAAGCTGGTCGCGGGCACTCCCCCGCCGCCCACCATCATGGACGAGCTGCAGCTGGGCGACGCGCTCGTGCGCGAGGGCTACCGGCTCTCGTGCCAGTGGGCGGTCAGCGAGCCCATCACCGTCCAGATCGCGCCCCCACTCGACGAGACCACCTTCCAGATCCTGGGAGGCGAGCGGCCGGCCGGGGCCCCCGCGCCCATCTCGATCGACGCGGGCATCCGCAAGCGAGTGGTCATCGTCGCGCTGCCGAAGGACGAGCACCTCCAGACCTCCGATCTCGAAGCCCTGCTCGCGGCGGCGGGCGGGGCGGTGGAGGAGATCCCGACCGCGCTGCTCAAGGCCCTGCCCGCGACGCTGCGCGATCGGGGTGGGGAGGTCACCGTGACCACTTTCGGCGGGCAGGTCCTGGCCGTCGAGGCGGGCGACACCGCGCTCCAGAAGTTCGGCCTCGCCATCGACGTCGGCACCACCAGCGTGGTGACCACGCTGATGGAGCTCGAGTCGGGCGAGCAGATGGCGGCGGTGTCGAGCCTCAACCCGCAGGCCGTGTTCGGCGGCGACCTGATGTCGCGCATCGCCTTCGCCCAGTTCGACGCGGGCAACCTGCGCAAGCTGCAGACCCGCATCATCGGCCTCCTCAACCAGCATATCGAGCAGGTCACGCGCGAGTCGGGCGTGCTCGCCAAGTGGATCTACAAGGTGGTGATCGTCGGCAACACCTGCATGCACCACCTGCTCCTCGGCATCGATCCTTCGCACGTGGGCCTGGCCCCCTACGCGCCGGTCATGCGGCATCCCCTCACGCTTCCCGCGCGCGATCTCTTCCTCAAGCTGCCGCCCGAGGCTCGGGTCTGCCTCCTGCCGCTGGTCGCGGGCTTCGTCGGGGCCGACGCGGTGGCGGTGGCGCTGGCTACGCGGATCGACGAGTCAGCCACGCTGCGCATCGCGGTGGATATCGGCACCAACGGCGAGGTCGTGCTGGGCTCGCGCGAGCACCTGTGGGCGTGCTCCGCCCCCGCGGGCCCTGCGCTGGAGGGCGCGCAGATCCGCCACGGCATGCGCGCGGCCATCGGGGCCATCGACCGCGTCTGGGTCGAGGAGGGTGACCTGCGCCGGCACACCATCGGCGCCGGCCCCGCGCAGGGCCTCTGCGGCTCCGGCCTCGTGGACGCGGTGGCCGCGCTGCTCGATCTGGGCGTGGTGGACTGGACCGGCCTGATCGACGTGGAGGCGCGCGACCGGCTCCCCGCGCCCATCCGCTCGCGCGTGGAGATGCGTGGGGAGGAGCGCCTCGTGGTGCTCGCCCACCCCGGCGAGCAGGGAGCCGAGCGGGAGATCATCCTCACCCAGGACGACATCCGGCAGGTGCAGCTCTGCAAGGGCGCCATCGCCTCGGGCGTCGCCATGCTCCAGCACGTGGCGGGCATCGCTACCTCTGAGGTGGACGAGCTGATGCTCGCGGGGGGCTTCGGCAACTACCTCTCGGTCCGGAGCGCGCGGCGCATCGGTCTCATTCCCGCCGAGCTCCCCGAAAGCAAGATCCGCTACGTCGGCAACGCGGCGGCGCTCGGCGCCCAGCTCGCGCTCGTCTGCGAGGCCGAGCGCGCCCGCGCCGAGGTCATCGCCCGGCGCATCGAGCACGTCTCGCTCGCCGCGCATCCCGACTTCGAGACCATCTTCGTCGAGTGCATGAACTTCCCCCGCGCCCTCCCCTGAGGAACGATGCGCATCCCCACCTCCGTCGTCGGCATCACGGTGGGCCCGCGCGAGCAGGAGATCGACGCGCGGTGGCTGATGGCCTACGCGGCCGGCCTCGGCGAGAACGCGCCGGAATACTTCGACACCGCGCGGCCGGGCGGCGTCATCGCCCACCCGCTCTTTCCGGTCTGCTACGAGTGGCCGCTCGCGCTGGACATTCGGACGAAAGCGCTGCCGGATGACATCGCGGTGCGCGGCGTGCACGCCACCCACCGCCTCACCGTGCACCGCTCGCCCCGAGCGGGTGACCGGCTCAGCACCACCGCCACCATCGTGGCGCTCGAGCAGAGGACGCCCGGCGCGTATCTCGTGCTCCGCATGGAGACGGTGGACGCGGCGGGCCGACCCGTCAGCACGACCGACTACGGCTCGCTCTACCGCGGCGCGGAGTGCGAGAGCGCCCCTCACCCCAACCCTCTCCCCAGAGGGGAGAGGGAGCAGGAAACCCTCTCCCCTCTGGGGAGAGAGCAGGGCGAGGGGTGGTCGTGGTCGGTCGACGTCCCGATATCTCCCACCCTCGCCCACGTCTACTCGGAGTGCGCGCGAATCTGGAACCCCATTCACACCGACCGTGCCGTCGCCCTCGGCGCCGGGCTGCCCGACATCATCCTCCACGGCACCGCCACCCTTGCGCTCGCGATCTCCCGAGCGCTCGGGCACGAAGCGCGCGGGCCCGCCGCGCCGGTTCGCTCGGTCGGCGGCCGCTTCGGCGCCCTGGTGCGGCTGCCCGCGCGCATCGTGGTGCGCGGCCGCCACCGCGAGACGTCACGGGGAGGGGCGCTGATCCGCTTCGAGGCGCTCGCCGAGGATGGCCGGCCCGCGGTCCGGGACGGGCAGATCCTCCTGGCCGATTGAGGGAGACCATTCGATGACCAAGTTCGAGCGCGTGCAGGCGGCGTTGAAGCGGCAGCCCACCGATCGGCCGCCCTACGCCTTCTGGCGCCACTTTCCCGACGTGGACCAGAACGCGGCGGCGCTGGCCCAGTCCACCCTGCGCTTCCACGAGCGCTACCAGTCCGACTTCCTCAAGGTGACCCCGCCGGGAGGCTACGCGGTGGAGGACTGGGGCTGCGTCGAGAGCGACGAGGTCCGGCCAGACGGCCACCGGCCCTGCGCGCGCCACGCGGTCAATGCGCCCGAGGACTGGAAGAAGATCCGTCCGGTGAAGATGGAATCGACCTCGTGGGCCTCTCACCTCGAGACCCTGATCCGCTGCGTGGTCGACCGGCGCGCCGACTGCTCGACGATGCCCACTGTCTTCAGTCCGCTCTCGCTCGCGCGCAAGCTCTCCGGCGACCGGCTCAACTACGACCTCAAGGAGAATCCCCAAACCGTGACGGACGCGCTCGAGGCCATCACCGAGACCATCCTGGCCTTCGCCGAGGCCTGCTTCCGCGAAGCCGCCGAGGGCTTCTTCTACTCGATCCAGGCCGCCAGCACCGACTTCCATACCGAGGAGGAGTACCGGCGCTTCGGCGAGCCTTACGATCGGCGCATCCTTGAGGCGGTGCGGGGCAAGTCGAAGCTCACCATCCTGCACGGCCACGGCGAGCACCTGCTGTTCGACCGGCTCGCGAGCCTGCCCGCCGATGCCTGGAACTGGGACGACCGTCGCGCCGGCCCATCGCTCGCAGAGGGTCAGGCGCGCGTGCCGGGCGCGGTCATCGGCGGGCTCGATCAGTGGGGCATCCTCAAGGATGGCGGCTCGGAGGCCGCGCGGGCCCAGGTCCAGGACGCGCTCACCCAGACCGGCGGGCGCGGGGTCATCCTCGGCGCCGGCTGCGTGCTGCCCAGCGGGGTGTCGGACGCGACGCTCGTGGGCGTCATCAAGTCTCTCGGCGGCGCGCCGCGGCTCGGCTTCATCAGGCCGCAATCCTAGCCCGCCTCGTATCGATGACCGACCTGCGTGCGCTGGTCGCGAGCGGGCAGACCGTCTCGCGCCGAGAGCCCATCGGGCTCTCCGGCACCTTCGGGAGCCGATGAACCGCGTGCTCGAGCCCGAGCTGATGACCGATCACGACCAGGCGCAGGCGTACGCGGCTGCGGACTTCGCGGCGGTCAACCAGGCCTTCGTGGACCGCTTCCGCGCGCGGTTCCCCGACTTCGAGCGTGGGCACCTCGTGGATCTCGGCTGCGGGCCCGCCGACATCCCGATCCGGTTCTGCCGCGCGCTGCCCTCGGTCACCGTGACCGCGGTGGACGGCTCGGAGGCCATGCTCGGCCCCGGGCGGGCGGCGGTTGCCGCCGCCGCCCTGCAGTCGCGCGTGCGGCTCGTCTGCGTGCGTCTACCCGGCCTCACGCGCCCGCCCGCGGGCTTCGACGGCGTGGTGTCCAACAGCCTGTTGCATCATATGCCGCGGCCGGAGGTATTCTGGTCCGAAGTCGTGCGGCTCGGCCGCGAGGGCGCCGCCGTTCTGGTGACGGACCTCCACCGGCCCGAATCGGTCGAGCGCGCGCGCGAGATCGTGGAGGCGTACTCGGGTGGCGAGCCGGAGGTGCTCAAGCGCGACTTCTTCCACTCCCTCTGCGCCTCCTTCACCCTGGCAGAGGTGCAGGCTCAGCTGCGGGAGGCGGGGCTCGGCGATCTACGCTGCGGGATGGTCAGCGACCGCCACTGGGCGGTGTCGGGGAAACTGCCGCACGCGCCTATTTCGCGACATTGAATCGGAAGTGGCAGATCTCGCCGTCCTGTACCTCGTAGTCCTTCCCTTCCAGGCGTAGTCGGCCGCGCTCGCGCGCGGCGGCCATCGAGCCCTCGACCGCCAGTAGCTCATCGTAGCCCACGACCTCGGCGCGGATGAAGCCGCGGGCGATGTCCGAGTGGATGGAGTCGGCGGCGTCCTGCGCGCGGGTGGAGCGGGGAATCGACCAGGCCCGCACCTCGTCCTCGCCCACCGTGAAGAACGAGATGAGCCCCAGCAGCGCGTAGCAATCCTCCAGCACGCGGCGGATCGCCGGCTCGGTCAGCCCGAGGTCGGCGAGGAACGCGGCCTGCTCCGGTCCGTCGAGCTGCGCGACCTCCGCCTCGATCACCGCGGACACCCAGCCGAGCCGGGTGCCCGGGCGCTGGGCCACCGCCTGGAGGCCGAAGCTCTCCGCGATCCCCTGCCCGCGGGAGATCTCCTTCTCGGCCAGGTTCAGGCAATGGAGGATCGGCTTCTGGGAGAGGAAGGTAAAGCCCCGGATGGCCCGCGACTCCTCGTCCGAGAGACCCATCGCGCGGATCGGACGCTCCGACTCGAGTGCGGGCTTGATCTTGAACAGCACGACCTGCTCGTGGGCGTCGGCGTCGGTCCGCTTCTTCTTGAGCTGGGCCTCGAGCCGTTCCAGGCGCCGCTCGACCACCTCGAGGTCGGCCAGGATCAGCTCGGTCTCCAGATCGTCGATGTCGCCCGCGGGATCCGCGGCCGCCCCCGTCGCGTCCGCAAACGCGCGCACCACGTGGAGCAGCGCGTCGGCGTTGCGGAACTCCTTGGCCTCGAGCCCCTGCCGTTCGCCCTTGGCGATGCCGGCCAGGTCGACCACCTCGAAGGTGGCGAAGGTCGTCTTCTTCGGCTTGAAGAGCGCGGTGAGCCGGGCCACCCGCGCGTCCGGCACGCGCGCCACCCCCGCGTGCATCTCGCCGCGCGCGGTGCCGAACGACGACGTCGCGACGCTTGAGCCGGTCAGCAGGTTGAACAGCGAGGTTTTTCCGCTCTTGGGAAGCCCGACGAGACCGATCTTCATGAGAGGTCATGCTACCATAGCCGCCGACATGGCCGTCTCGCGGCGCCGCGCGCGCGCCTCCTAGTGTCCTCTCTCCGTCCGCTCGACTGGCGCGGCACCACGACCGCGCTGCTCCTCTCCGCGCTCTGGGGCGCCAACCCGGTGGCGGTGAAGATCGGCCTCGCCGACACGCCGCCGCTGCGCCTGGCCTTCTTCCGCTTCGTCCTCGGAGGCCTGGTGATCCTGGCCTACGCCTGGTGGACGCGGCACTCCGGCGTCTTCGACGTGCGGCCGGGCGAGTGGCGCGTGCTCATCTCGCTGGGCGTGATCTTCTCCATCCAGATCGGCACGATGAACGTGGGGCTGGGCCTCACCAGCGCCGCGCACGGCGCGGTGCTCCTGAACTCCTACGCGGTGCACACGGTGGTGCTCGCCCACTTCATGATCCCGGGCGACCGCCTGACACCCGCCAAGGTCGCCGGTGTCCTCGTCGCCTACACCGGCATCGTGCTTCTGTTCGCGCGCGACTTCTCCTTCCGGAGCGAGACCCTCGTGGGCGATCTCGTGGTGGCCGCCAGCGCGGTCCTGCTCGGCGAGCACGTCGTGTACATGGCGCGGGCGGTCCAGCGGTTCGATCCGATCAAGCTTCTCGTGTTCCAGTCCGCGATCGGGAGCGCCTGCTTTCTCCTCGCGAGCCTGGTCCTCGAGACCGCCACGCCCACCCGGTACACCGCCGCGCTGGCCGCCTCGCTCTTCTATCAGGGCGTCGTCATCGCCGGGTTCAACTTCGTCGTCAACTCGTACTTGTACAAGGTGTACCTGGCGAGCGCGCTCACCATCTGCTCGCTCTCCACGCCGCTCTTCGGCGTCCTCGTCGCCGCCGCGGTCACCGGGGACCAGCTCGGTCCTGTGCTCCTGCTCTCGAGCCTCATGGTCGCGGCCGGGATCGGCCTCACCGTCCGCCGCTGACTTGACCACCGCGCGCCCGCGCGGTAGCGTCGGCTCATGCCCACGCAGCCGTCGAAGACGCTCGAGGTCGTGCCCAACCCCCATCCGGACCGCGACTACGAGGTCAGCCTGGAGATCCCCGAGTTCACCTGCATCTGCCCCCGCACCGGCCAGCCCGACTTCGCCACTATTCGGGTGCGATACGTGCCGGACCAGCACCTGCTCGAGCTGAAGTCGATCAAGCTCTACGTCTGGTCGTATCGCAACGAGGGGGCCTTCCACGAGGACGTGACCAACCGCATCCTGAACGACTTCGTGGCCGCGGCGGGCCCGCGGTGGATCGAGGTAGTGGGCGACTTCACGGTGCGCGGCGGCATCAAGACGGTGGTGCGCGCCGTCCACGGCAAGAAACCGGAGCTCTAGCCGGCCAGGCTCAGCAGCACCACGCCGGCCAGCATCACCAGCGCGCCCGGCGCGATGTCTCGCACCTTCTGCTTCTCGTGGAACAACAGCGTGCCGATACCCATCGCGAAGAGGATCTCCACCTGCTTGACCGCCTCCACGTAGGAGGAGAGCGTCATCAGATAGGCGGTCCCCTGGCTCACGGTGGTGAGCGAGGCGAAGAGCCCAAAGCTCACGAAGGCCTTCCAGTAGCGCGGGATCTCCACGAAGTGACGCCGCGAGGTCCCGAGCACGATCGGGGTCACCAGCAGGCTCGCGGCCAGGTAGCCGCCGAGCGTGCCCATGTACTGGTCGGAGCACTGCATCGCCCACTTGATGGTGACGACGGAGGGGGCGAAGAAGAGCGCGGCGAGCAGCGTGTAGCGCATCCCGCGATCCGTGAACAGCACGGCCAGCGGAGCCCACCACGCGATGTGGGCGCGATTCACGTTGAGCAGGTAGACGCCGGTCATGCTGATGACAATGCCCGCGATGCCGAGCGGGGTCGGCCGCTCTCCCAGCGTGAGGTAGCCCAGCACCACCAGCACGAGCAGGCTCACCTTCCACAGCGCGGTGACCATGGAGATCTCGGAGAGCTTGAGCGCCTTCGACAGCGCCATGGTCGAGATGGTCTGGGAGACCGCGAAGCAGGCACAGGCGAGCCAGAAGCCGGGCTTGATGACCGGCACCCCGTTCCAGAGCACGAAGCCCGCCGCGAACGGCAGGAGGAAGGTGAAGCGGCCCCAGACGTTGATGTACTCGTCGAGCGAGTGGCCGAGCCGCTTCATCACCGTGTTGCGCAGCACCTGGCACAGCGCGGCCACCAGAGCGAGGACGAGCCACATCGGGCCGACTTACCGCGTCCGGGCCAGCAGGGCGAGCAGGGCGTCCACCACCACGGCGGGCTGCTCGCGCGGCAAGAAGTGCCCGGCGTCCGGCACGACGTGGCGCTCGGTGCCGGCCGGGAACTGGGATGGGTGCCGCTCCGAATGCCACGGGGCGTCGACGCCGTCGTCCCGTCCATGGAGGATCACGCTCGGCACCTGGATGCGCGGCCGCTCGGCGAGGCCCCGCTCGATCGCGTCGAATCGGGGGTCGCCGGGCGCGTTGCCGTGACGGTGCCGGTAGGAATGGATCACGACCGGGACGAAGTCCGGATTGTCGAACGCCGCCGCCGTCCGCTCGAAGGTGACCTCGTCGAAGCGCCATCCGGGCGACCAATCCCGCCAGAGCAGCCGGCAGATCTCGCGCCGGTTCTTCTCGAGGCCGGCGCGCCCACGCTCGGTGTTGAAGTACCACTGGTACCAGTAGGCCCGCTCGTCCTCCGCCGAGGCGGGCGGTGACGGCGACACCGTATTCTGCACGTTGTAGCCGCCGATGGTGACGAGGGCGCGCACCCGAGCCGGGGCGAGGAGGGCCGCGATGCAGGCAGCGCGCCCGCCCCAGTCGTAGCCGGCGAGCGCGGCCCGCTCGAGGCCGAGCGCGTCCATGAAATCGAGAAGGTCCTGGCCGATCGCGGCCTGCTGGGCCATGCGCGGCGCGCCCGGATCGAGGAAGCGCGTCGGCCCGTAGCCCCGAAGATAGGGCGCGAGGATCCGGCACCCCTTGGCCGAGAGCGGCGGCGCCACCGCGTCCCAGGCGTGGGCGTCGTCCGGGAAGCCGTGGAGCAGGATGACCGGCGCGCCCGCCGGCTCGCCGCGCTCCTCGTAGCCGATCTCGAGCGTCGGTGTGCGGACGGTCCTCACCGGCGGCCGCGTCCCGGGCTAGAAGCCGCTGACGTAGGGCAGGCGCCTCGCGGTGGCCTCGATGGCGTCGCCGGCTTCCAGCAGGACACCGGTGGCGTTCCACGCCCCCGACACGAGCTGGTTGCGCGCGCCGTCCGGGATCTTCCCCTTGATGACGCGGTCGCCGACGCGCACCTCCTCCTTCTCGACGTCCACCGTCATCGGCTGCTTGGGGTCGCGGCCGACCACGCGCTGCAGCCACAGCACGTCGTCGATCGAGATGCTGATGCACGGGATGCCGAGCATGGTGCAGTTGCCGAAGAAGATCTCACCGAAGGAGCCGCCCACGATCGCCCTGATGCCCCACTGCTTGAGCGACTCCGGGGCGTGCTCGCGCGAGGAGCCGCAGCCGAAGTTGAGGCCGGCCACCAGCACCGAGGCGCCCTCGTAGGCCTTCTGGTTGAACGGATGCTCGGGATCGTGCTTCCGCGCGTCCTCGAAGGCGTGGACACCGAGCCCTTCGTTGGTCACCGTCTTCAGGAACCGCGCCGGGATGATCCGGTCGGTGTCGATGTCGTTGCCGGGCACGGGAATGGCCCGCCCCGCGACGTGCCGCCGCGCGCTTTCGCCGCTCATCGCTTTCATCTCCCGCCCATCGGTTGCATCATCTCCCGCACGTCGGTGACCGCGCCCGCGAGCGCCGCCGCCGCCGCCATGGCCGGACTCATGAGCAGGGTCCGGCCGGTGGGGCTCCCCTGGCGCCCGATGAAGTTGCGGTTGCTGGTGGAGGCGCTCATCTCCCGGCCCTGGAGTTTGTCGTCGTTCATCCCGAGGCACATCGAGCATCCCGCGTTCCGCCACTCGAAGCCGGCCTCGCGGAAGACCTCGTGGAGCCCCTCGGCCTCGGCGGCCTTGGCCACCTGCTGGGAGCCCGGCACCACCAGCGCCCGGACCCCCTTGGCCACCTTGTGGCCCTTGGCCACCGCCGCCGCGACTCGGAGATCCGAGATCCGCGAGTTGGTGCACGAGCCGATGAAGACCACGTCGATCCTGGCCCCCGCGATGGGCTGCCCCGCCTGGAAGCCCATGTGGGCCAGCGCCTCGCGATGCGTGGTCCGGTCCTCCTCCGGCGTCGCGTCCGGAGTCGGGATGCGCTCTCCGACGCCCACCGACTGACCCGGATTGATCCCCCACGTCACCATCGGGGCGATCGCGGCGCCGTCGAGCCGCTTCACGTCGTCGTACGAGGCGCCCGCGTCGGAGGCCATGCCCCGCCACCACGTCACCGCGCGGTCGAAGGCGGCGCCCGCGGGCGCGTATTGCCGTCCGCGCAGGTAGTCGAAGGTGGTCTGGTCGGGGTTGACGTAGCCGAAGCGGGCCCCGCCTTCGATCGACATGTTGCAGAGCGTGAGGCGCTCCTCCATCGTCATCCGCTCGATGACCGGGCCCGCGTACTCGTAGGCGTAGCCGACGCCACCCTTGACGCCCAGGGTCCGGATGATCGCGAGGATGACGTCCTTGGCGTAAACGCCCTTGGCGAGCGCGCCCTCCACCCGCACCTGCCGCAGCTTGGGCTTGGCCATGGCCAGGCACTGGGTGGCCAGCACGTCGCGTACCTGGCTCGTGCCGATCCCGAAGGCGATGGCCCCGACCGCGCCGTGGGTCGCGGTGTGGCTGTCGCCGCAGGCGATGGTCATGCCGGGCTGGGTCAGGCCCAGCTCGGGCCCGATCACGTGCACGATGCCCTGCCGCCCACTGTCGAGGCCGAAGAAGGGCACCGCGCTCTGCTGGGCGTTGCGGGTGAGGTGCACCGTCATCTCCTCCGCCACGTCGTCGGCGAAGGGACGCTGCTGGGCGGTGGTGGGAATGATGTGGTCGAGGGTCGCGAAGGTCCGGGCGGGCATCCGCACCGGAACCTTGAGCTCCCGCAGAGCCTGGAAGGCCTGTGGGGAGGTGACCTCGTGGATCAAGTGCAGCCCGATCAGCAGCTGCGTCTGTCCCGAGGGTAGCGTCCGCACCGTGTGAGCGTCCCAGACTTTCTCGAGCAGCGATGAGGCCATGCTCTCCTCCATTGCCGATCAGGCGTTGCCGATGCATCCGGCCCCGCGAGTGTGCCGCCGTCAGATCGTTAAGTATAGTGAAATCTTCTTCCCGGTCACGTAAGATCCGCTAATGATCGAAGCGGCGCTCCTGCCCGCCCTGCTCAGCCTGCTCACGATCGCGCGCAGCGGCTCGGTGGGCGCGGCGGCGCGGTTGCACCACCGCACCTCCTCGGCGATCAGCCAGCAGATCCGCAAGCTCGAGCGCCACCTGGGCGTGAAGCTGCTCGAGCGGGCCGGCCGTGGCGTTCGCCTCACCGCGGCCGGGGAGGCCGCGCTGCCCGGCATCCGGCAGCTGGGCACCGAGACCGAGACGCTGTTCGCGCACCTGGCCGAGCTGTCGGGCCGCCCGCCCGCCACCCTGCGGGTGGCGGTGAGCGACTATCTCGGCCGGGCGCTCCTGGTTCCGGTGCTGCGCGAGGTGCTCGAGGAGCAGGCCCCGCTCCGGTTCGAGATCGCCACCACCCACTCGCGGGAGGCGGTGCGGCTGGTCGGACTGGGCGAGGTGGACTGCGCGGTGGTCACCGGCCAGGACCCCCCGCGCGGGATCGAGGCGCGGCGGCTCTTCGAGCAGCCCTTCGTCTGGGTGGGCCCGCGCCGCGGGCGTGGGCGCGCGCCGCTCACCGAGCGTCTCGCCCGCGAGCCGCTGCTGCGCCTCGGCGCCGGCAGCCAGGGCCGCCGGCTGCTCGAGGACTACCTGGCGCGGGAGCGGATCCAGCCGGTCTCCACCATCGACGTGCCGAGCGTGTCGCTGCTCCTGGCGTACGTCTCGGGAGGTCTGGGCGTCGGCCTGGCACCGGCCCTGGCACTGGCCGAGCTCGATCGCAGACGGGTCAGGTGGGAGCGGGCCGCGGTGCCGACGCTGCCCGTCGCGCTCGTGCACCGACCGGGCTTCCGCCGCGCCCCCGCCCCCGATCGCTTCGCGGCCCGGCTCGTCGCGGAAGGCCGGCGCGCCGGCGAGCGGCTCACGCGCATGGGCAGCCGCTAGATAATGACGCCCGGGAACGCGGAGGAGGTGGCCGCGAAGCCCGGGAAAAGCGGCTCCGCCGGCGCCGCCAGGTGGCGCACCGCGACCTCGGTGAAGAGGCTGCGGAAGTCGGTGGTGACGGCCAGGTCGCGGCCCTCGAAGAGTTGCTCGCGCCGGAGCCCCGGCCAGCGGCCGTAGACGTGCCCACCCTTGACGCCCCCGCCCAGCGCGAGCATCGCGGTGGCGCGGCCGTGATCGGTACCGCGGTTGCCGTTCTCCCGCACCGTGCGGCCGAACTCCGACATGGTGAGCACGACGACGTCGCCCATGCGCGGCCCCAGGTCTCGGTCGAGCGCGGCGAGCCCTTCCGCGAACTCCTTGAGGCGCAGGGCGAGCTGGCCGCGCTCATTGCCCTGGCCGGCGTGCGTGTCCCAGCCGCCCACGTCGGCGAAGGCCACCTCGACTCCCACGTCCGCCCGGATGAGCTGCGCGATCTGGCGGAGGCTCTCACCGAACCGCCCTCTCGGGTAGGCCGCACCGTTCGCCGGCGCGAGGCGCTGGGGGGCGGCGGCCTCGAGCATCTTCACCGCCTCGAAGGTCTCGCGCCCGGTGCCGTAGAGCAGGTCGCGCACCCCCTGCTCGTACAGGGATTCGAAGCCCTGCCGCGCCCCCGGCCCGCCCGCCATACTGCCGCCGCTCTGCTTGATCTCGAACTCGGCCACGTTGTTCATGGCCACCGCGCCCACGTCTCCTCGCAGGATGCGCGGCAGCGCGGGCCCGAGCGAGACCGCGCGGAAGGGCGAGACCGGCGCGCGCGCCGGCATGGCGGCGAGCCCGCGGGCGAGCCAGCCGTCGGCGGTGCTCTTCACCCCGGGCGTGCCCGACTCCATGTAGTCCTGGGCGTCGAAGTGCGAGCGCGTGGTGTCCGGGGAGCCGCAGGCGTGCACGATGGCGAGCCTCCGGTCGTCCCAGATGGGCTTCAGCGGGCTCAAGGCCGGATGGAGCCCGAAGAATCCGTCGAGATCGATGGTGGTCTCGGCGGCGCCCGGAGCTGGCCGCGCGATCGCGATGCTGCCGCGCGAAGCGTAGTAGTCGGGATCGCCGTGGGGCACGATCATGCTGAGGCCGTCCACCGCGCCGCGCTGGAATACCGCGATGAGGATCTTCGGGCGCCCGCCCCGCGCCTGCGCCAGCGCGGCGCGCATGAGGAAGCGCGGCGGCCCGGCCAGGGCGAAGAGCGCGAGCGCTCCGCCCTTCATGAAGGTCCGGCGGGTGCAGTCGGCCATGGCCTACCTCCTCTGGAACTCGGGCGAGCCCAGGACCAGCGCGGTGAGCTTCTCCACATCCGAGTCCTTCGGCGTCCGATCGTCAGCGGTCGTCCGCGTGATCTCGGAGCTCCGGAGCTCGGCCGCCAGCACGGCCCGCGTCCGCGGCGTCGCCTCGCCGTGGAGGACCTTCGCGAGGAGCCGATCCAGCACGTGGGCAGGCCGGCTCCGATCGGCGCCGCCCAGAAAGCCCCCGAGGTCCACCCGGGTACCGGGGAAGCGGTTGTGGGCCAGCCCCAGGGCGAAGTTCATGCGGGCGAGCAGCGCGCCCGTGTTGACCCAGGCCTCCGCCCGGTCGGGATAGCCGGTGGGCGGCTGCGCCTCGTAGAGGGGGGCACCGAGCCTGGCGACCTCGCGGGCCAGCGCGACGCCGCCGCCCACGGGCGCCTCGGGCCCGGCTCCGGCCGGGGCGAGGCGGCCGTCGAGCGTGCGGACCGCGCTCGCCACCAGCTCGAGCGGGGTCTTGATCTTCACTCGGTAGGCCTCAGGCGACCAGAACTCGGCCGAGGTGAACATCACGGCCAGGACCGCGCGGATGTCGCCGTCTGTGCGTTGGAAGGTCGCCGCCATTCGGTCCACGAGGGCGGGGGGCGGCTCGTCGCTCACGAAGCGCCGCGCCAGCTTGGTGGCGATGAAGCGCGCGGTGGACGGATGCCGGACCAGGATGTCGATCACCCGCTCGCCGTCGTGCTGGCCGCCGCCCGCCGGGATCATCTGTCCGAGCACGCGCTTGGCGCCGAGATCGTGGGCCTGAGGGCGAAAGACGAAGCCGCCACCCTGCTGCGGCCGGTCGATGCTCCATCCCGTGAAGCAGCGCGCCACCTCGATGACGTCCTGCTGCGTGTAGCCGCCATCGACGCCGAGCGTGTGCAGTTCCATCAGCTCGCGCGCGTAGTTCTCGTTCAACCCCATCCGCCGGCCCGCATTCGGGCCGCCCGGCGCCACCAGGTCGGCGCGCGTGCTGAGCCAGTTGTCGAGATAGAAGAGCATGGCCGGATGGCGCGCGGTGGCCAGGACTAGGTCGTGGAAGCGCCCGAGCGCGTGCGGCCGGATCGCCTCGCGCTCGTAGGCGGGCAGCATCCACCGCACCGCCCCCTTCTGGGCGTAGACGTTGAAGTGGTTGAACCAGAAGTCCACCATCACTTCCTCGAGCTGCCGCTCGCTCAGGACCGCGCGCGTGATCCGCGCTGCCTGCATCTGCATCGTGATGACCGCGGGCCGCCGCTCGGGCGGGTACATCTCCATCATCTCCTGACGGCTCATCTCGCCCCGGGCCATGCGCTGGCGGACCTCGGGGGTGAGCTGCGGGTACTCGCGGACCAGCTCTGCCGGGCTGCTGCCCAGGACGGGATAGCCGGCTAGCGCCGGCTCCGGTGCCGGGTCCTCGATGCTCCGCGGGCTGAGCTGGCCCTCGACGTACGCCGCGAGACCCATGCGCCGCACACGCTCGACGTCGCCGGGCCGCGGCCCGTAGCCGAGGCGATTGAGCGCGTGCAGGATCTGCTGGTCGGGAGTGAGCGACGAGGCAGGCAGGCTCAAGCTGGTCGTGGCCCGCGGAGCAGGAGCCGCCATCGGGGCGGTGGCGGCTCGCCGCGGAGGCTCGGTCGAGGAGCAGGCGGTCCCGATGAGCGCCACCAGCATCAGCCCCGCACTCCGCGCTACTCGTTTCATCGCCGCCCTCCTGCGACACAGACGTCGGCCTGTATCGTACTGTTTACAGGACGGAGGAGACATCTGGACCAGCGGGTGACCGGTTAAGGGATGACCGCGACCTTGATCGAGTCGGGCGAGCGGTGGGCCTCGAAGGCCTCGTCGATGCGGTCGAGCGGGAACGTCCGGGAGAGGAGCCGGTCGACGCGCACCCCGCCGGTGGCGAGCAGCCGCATCGCCTCCGGGAACTCGTCCTGGTAGATCATCGAGCCGATGATGCGCAACTCGCGGCGGACGACCCAGAAGAAGTTCAGGGCGGTCGCCTCGTGCGGGAGCCCGGTGAGGACCACCCGCCCGCCGGGTCGGCACAGACTCACCGCCTGCTCCACCGCCGTCGCGGTGCCCGCCGTCTCCACGACGAGATCGACGCCCTCTCGGCCCGAGAAGGCGCGCGCCGCCGCGGTGTCGTCGTCGGCGCCGGAGAGCGCCACCGCGTCGGCGCCCAGCTCGCGGGCCAGTGACAGCCGCCTGGTCGACCGCGCCACCGCCAGCACGCGGGCGCCGTGCGCCTTGAGCACCTGCACCGCGAGCAGCCCGAGCGAGCCCAGGCCCAGGACCGCCGCCGTCTCGCCGGCGGCCGGCGTGCCCCGGCCGACCGCGCGCACCACCACCGCCAGAGGCTCCGCCAGGAGCAGGCACTCGTCGGACAGACCGTCCGGAGCCGGCCAGCAGCAGCGCGCGGGAACGGCCGCCTGCTCGGCAAACCCGCCGTCCACGTCGATCCCGATCGCGACCCGCGACAGGCACAGGTTCCGGTTGCCTTCGCGGCAGAGCGGACAGCGGCCACAGGAGTAGTTCGGCTCCACCGCCACCATCTGCCCGACCGAGAGGTTGTCGACCTCGCGGCCAACGGCCACCACGGCGCCCACGAACTCGTGGCCCATTACCCGGGGATACTGCACCGGCCGCTCGCCGGTCCAGATCCGATAGTCGGTGCCGCAGAGCCCGGCCGCCTTGACCCGGATCACCGCATCGGCGGGCCCCGGGGAGGGAGACGGGATCGCAGTCAGCGTGAGAGCGCGGGGACCGCGCAGGACCGCGGCGATCATGCGGAGTATCGTAGCGGACCCGGCCGGGCCGAAGCAAGGCGCCGACCGGCGGGGCGCGCGTTCGTGATAGCATCGGTCCATGCCGACCGCCGCGTCTCCATCGTTCGCGCGGGATCAGCGACCGGCTCCGGTGCCGATCTGGCGCGAGACCCTGGCTGGCCTGGACTGGCTCGCGCTGCGCGCCTCACCGGTATTCTACGGCTGCGGGGTGTCGCGCGGCGATGGCTCGGCCACCGTGCTGGTCCCGGGCTTCCTCGGCACCGACTGGTATCTGCTCGAGCTGTACGGGTGGCTCGGACGCATCGGCTACCGTCCCTACCTCTCACGCATGGGGCGCAACGCGGAGTGCCTCGAGCTGCTCTCCGAGCGCCTACTCGTCACCATCGAGACCGCCCGCGCGGAGACCGGCCGTCCCGTGCACCTGATCGGTCACAGCCTGGGGGGCATGCTCGCGCGCTCGATGGCGAGACGCCGGCCGGATCTCGTCGCCTCGGTGGTCACGCTCGGCTCCCCGTTCTGCGGCGTTCGGTCGCACCCGCTCGTGCTGCTCGCCTCCGATCGGGTGCGGCAGCAGGTGCGGCGTGACGATCGTCCCGACTGCTATACGGGCTACTGCGGCTGCCCGGCCGTGACCTCGCTCGAGGCCGCCTTCCCGACCACGGTCCCCCAGATCGCGGTATACACGAAGAGCGACGGCATCGTGGACTGGCGCGTCTGCGTGAACGACGATCCCGCGACCAATGTCGAGGTGACGGGCACCCACGTGGGCCTGGTCGCCAATCCGGGAGCCTATCGGGCCATCGCGCGGCACCTGGCGGGCGCCGCCCGCCCGGCGGCCGCCGCGGCCACGGCGCCCTAGCCTCGTTCCCGCCTCTCCGCGAGCATGACGGCCAAGGCGCTCAATCGTCGGCTCACGACGCTCGACGCGACTTTTCTCTACACCGAGAAACCCAGCCAGCCCATGCACGTGGGCGGGTCGATGGTGTACGAGGGCCACGTCTCCCTCGACGTCCTGGTGCGGGCCCTCGAGAGTCGCCTCCACCTGCTGCCCCGGTATCGGCAGAAGGTCGTGTTCCCGCCGTTCGCGATGGCGCATCCGACCTGGGAGGACGATCCGGCCTTCGACATCCGCCATCACGTCGAGGAGGTGACGCTGCCGCCACCGGGCGACGAGCGCGCGCTGTCCGAGGTGGGCGGCCAGGTGTTCGCGGGCATGCTCGATCGCGACCATCCGCTGTGGAAGCTGATCGTCGTGAACGGGCGCGCCGACGGCAACACCGCGGTGGTGTGGAAGGTTCATCACGCGATGATCGACGGCGTCTCCGGCGTAGACCTAACCATGGTCCTCCACGACCTCAAGCGCGACGCTCCGCCGCCGGCGCCCCCCTCCACGCCCTGGCAGCCCCAGCCTCTGCCCGATCTGCTCACCCTGCTGCAGGACGCGGTCAAGGATCGCCTCACCGAGGTCACGCAGGCGCTCACCGACGACGCCTTCCGGCTGCTGCGACCGACCGAGCTGGAGGCGCGCCTCCGCCAGCTTGCCGGGGCGGTGGGTAGCTCGGCGCCGAACCTGCTCCGGCCGGCACCTCGAGCGCCCTTCAACGGGCCGATCTCGGCCGAGCGGCGCTTCGGATGGGCGGAGTTTCCGTTCGCGGAATTCCGGCGCGCCAAGTCCGTGCTGGGCGGCACCGTGAACGACGCGGTGCTCACCGTGATCGCGGGTGGGATGGGGCGGTATCTGCGGGCGCTCGGCCTCGCCACCGAGGGGCTCGAGATCCGCGCGATGTGCCCGGTCAGCATGCGCCGCGCCGACGAGCGCGGCGCCCTCGGCAACCTGGTCTCGATGATCTTCGCGCCGCTCTACGTGGGCGTGCTCGATCCGGTCGAGCGTCTGGCCGCGGAGCGCGCGGCGATGACGCGGCTGAAGGACCAGGATCAGGCGGGCGGCCTCTACGAGATGACGCACTTGATGGACCGGGTCCCGCCCGTGGTGCAAGCGGTGGCCGGGCAGCTCACGGTGCCGAACACGCTACTCAACACCGTTTCTACCAACGTGCCGGGCCCGCAGATCCCGCTCTACCTCTCGGGCCACCGGCTCATCGGCTGGTGCCCGCTCATTCCGCTCGCCAACGAGGTGGGCCTGGTCAACGCGATCCTCACCTACGACCAGCGCCTGACCATCGGGGTCACGGTGGATCCGAAGCTCGTGCCGGACGTCTGGCTCTACGTGGAGTGCCTGAAGGCCTCGTTCGCGGAGCTGCTTCAGGCTGCCGATGCCGCCGAAGCGGCGGGGACCAGGCCGCCGGTCCCCGCCACCGCGGCGGCAGGCTAGCACCTAGCCGCGGCTGTAGATGTCCTTCATGCGGCTCACGTAGCCGCTGGCCGCTTGCTCGATCTCCTTCGCCGCGCGGTCGGTCGAGGCCTGCATCCGCTCCGTATTGCGGGCCACGATCTGGGCATTGGTCTCGATCAGCTTCGCCACGCGCTGGGTCCCGTCCGCGATCGCTTGGAACCCCTTCCGGTACCACGCGAACGGATCGCGCCGCAGCTCGTCGATGGTCTCGGGCTGGGGCAGGCCCGGCATCGGTACCGCCCGCGCCGTCTCCACTGCCGCCGCCTGCAGCTCGCCGAACGTGCGCAGGCTCTCGCGGGCCGCGGTGGAGGACAGCTCGATCAGCCCGCCGACCACCCGCTCGTTGGCCTGAGTGAACGCCGACACCGCCTCCAACACCTTGCTCTGGATCCCCTGGAACTGACCGTTGTCCGTCGCCATCACCCTGCTCCTTCCGTCTTCGAACGTTTGAGGATGTTGTCGTGAATCCCGCATTGACGGAACTGAGCTTAACACGGTGCGTTATGAAGTCAAGTTAAATTTAACGCTTCGCGTGATCCTCTATAACTAACTAATAACACGGGAATATCTGGCTACTCAGTGCGTTATTCCAGGAAGCGGCGGCGGAGCCAGTCGGTCATCAGGGCGGTGAGCTCGGCGGGCTTGTCCTGCGGGGTCCAGTGGCCACACTGAGTGATCATGTGGACCTCGAGATCAGAGCAGAGCGCCGGCATCCCGGAGGCCAGGTCGGGCGGGAGCGCAGCATCCCACTCCGCGGTGACCATCAGACACGGCATCTCGAGACGGCGCATTCCGATGTCCGGGAACATGCGCTGGTTGCGGTCCACGTTGCGGTACCAGTTGATGGGGCCGCGGAAGCCGCGGGCGGCGAAGGCGCGCGTGTAGACGTCAATCTCGGCGTCGGTCAGCATCGGAGGCCCCATCGGCTCGATCGTCTCCAGCCGGCGGAAGTGATTGGCGTCGCGCCCTTCCTCCACGGCCCGGAGCATCCCGCCTCGCGACGGCACGCCCCGGCGCATCATCTTCTCGAAGACGAGGCGCGGGTGGCGGTCGAGTACGCCCTCCGCCACCCCCGCCTTTTGGAACCACAGGATGTAGAGCTTCTCGTCTTCACCGAAAAGCTGGCGGAGGAAGTCGGTGGTCGGGAACGGGATGTATGGGGTGTTCACTCCGATGACACCCGCGGTGCGCGTGGGGTGGAGGACCGGCATCGCCCACGCCACGAAGCCGCCCCAGTCGTGGCCGGCGAACACCGCCCGCTCGATGCCGAGTCGGTCGAGCAGCGCGACGAGGTCGCCGGTCAGGATGCTCGAGGTCGTAGGCCTCGATCGGCTCGGGCGCGTCGCTGGCGCCGTAGCCGCGCTGGTCGGGCGCGATGACATGGAGGCCGGCGCCGGCGAGGGCGGGGATCTGGTGGCGCCAGGAATAGGCCAGCTCCGGGAAGCCGTGGCAGAGCACGACCGCGGGTCCCCGCCCGCTTTCGTGCACGGAGAGCGTGAGCGCCGGCTCGCGCTCGCCCGAGGAAGCCACGCGCGCCGGTAGCGTGATGCGGCGCGGGGCCGGCATCGCCTCGGGAGAGGTCGCGGCGGCGGTCATCGCAGCAAAGCCTACCACGGGGCGCGCGGACCCTCGCTTCCCCGTGTTGGACTTCCATAGTAGGCTGCGACGGTGGACGCCCGCGGCGCTCCCGAGATGAGGCGGCCGCCACGCCAGCGGCGCCTCGCCCTGCTCGTGCTACTGGCCGCGGTGGCGCTGGCCGCGGCGGCGATCCCGTTTCGCGGCAGGTGGTGGGGCGGATGGGTCCTCGCCATCGCGGAAGCGGGCATCGTGGGTGGTCTCGCCGACTGGTTCGCGGTGACCGCGCTCTTCCGGCGCCCGCTCGGGCTGCCCATCCCCCACACCGCGATCATTCCCGCCAACTGGGAGTTGATGGCCGAGCGCGTCGGCGTCATGGTGGGCGATCGCGTGCTCACCAAGGAGTACGTCACGCGCGAGATGTCCGGCTTCGACGTGGCCGGTCTGCTGGCCCGCGCGGCCCAGCGTTTCAAGCCCGCCGATCTCGAGTCGGCGGTCCGCGCGGTAGCGCGCGGGGCGGCCGAGCAGGTGTCGCCGGCGGCGACCAGCGAGGCGGCGGTCTGGCTCACGCGACTGGCCCGGGCGACCCCGATCGCGCCTGTCCTGGCCACCGGCCTCGAGATCGCACGGAAACAGGGGTGGGACCAGCGGCTGATCGAGGCGGTGGCCGCGACGCTGATCGAGGCGCTCGATCGTCCGGGCTTCCGGACCGCGGTCGCCGATCTGGTCGACGATGTGCTGGCCGGCTATCGCGCCCAGATGGGCGTCTACCCGCGCTTCCTCCTCGGCCTCGCCAACACCCTGGGGCTGATCGACCGGGAGCGGCTCGTCTCCGCCCTGCACGAGGCGCTCAAGAAGATCGCCGAAGATCCGGACGATCCCCTGCGGATCCGACTGACCGAGACGCTGGCCGCGCTGCCCGCCCGCCTCCGTACCGACCCTGGCCTGGCCGCCCGCGTCGAATCCGCGAAGGAGGAGCTGCTCGCGAGCCCCGCGGTGGCACGGCTGCTCGAGGACAGCGCGGCGGGGCTCCGGACGACGGTCATCGCGGATCTGGCCGGCGAGCCCTCGGAGCTCGTGGGCTGGATCACGGCCCGGCTCGACCGGGCCCGGCTCGCGCTGGTCGAGGATGCGACGCTACGAGATACGCTCGACCGATGGCTGAAGGAGCGTCTCACCGAGGTGATCGACCGCTACCACGACCGCATCGCCCGCTTCATCGAGCGCGGCGTGCACGCGCTCGGGCCCGAGGGGGCGGTGCGCCTCATCGAGGAGCACGCCGGCGACGATCTGCAGTACATCCGCGTCAACGGCACCGTGGTGGGCGGGCTCGCGGGCGGGGGCCTCTACGCGATCCATCTCCTGCTGGGGCTGCTCTGACCCCGTTGACCACCGACCTCGCTCAGCCGGTGGCCCAGACGTCCACCAGGTAGCGGTTCGCGGCGATGAGCCCGTCGAGCCAGGCCTCGGCGGCGCGCTCGTCCGCCCCCGCCTCCTCGCGGTAGACCGCCGCGAAGGCGCGGCGCACGTCGGGGGCCATCCGACTCGCGTCGCCGCAGACGTAGATCACCGCGCCCTGCTGGATCAGCTTCCACACCTCCTCGCGCTGCTGGCGGATCTGGTCCTGCACGTACGCCTTCTGCTCGCCGGCCAGCCGCGAGAAGCACGCGAAGAGCCGGGCGACGCCCTGCTCCGCGAGGGCGCGTAGCTCGCCCTCGTAGATGAAGTCCTGCCGTGGATGCCGGCAGCCGAAGAAGAGCAGCGCAGGACCCACCGCCTGCCCCTGCGCCCGGAGCGCCGCGCGCTCCTGCAGGAAGCCGCGGAAGGGCGCGAGCCCGGTGCCGGGCCCGATCATGATGATCGGGGTGGCCGGATTGCCGGGCAGCCGGAACGCGGACCTGGTGTCCTTGACGAAGGCGTGGACGAAGACGCCCTCGGGCTGGCGGAGGAGATGGGTCGAGCAGACACCCTGGTAAGACCCGCGACCCGAGCGGGCAGGACCCTCGACCACCGCCACCGTGATGCTGCAGCGCCGCTCTTCCCGGAGCGGCGACGAGGAGATCGAGTAGTAGCGCGGGCGCAACGGCGGCAGCATCTCGAGGTAACGATCGAACGGGAGCGCACAGGCCGGATACTCCTCGAGCAGGTCGATGAGGGACTTGCGCCGCGTCAGGACCTCCTCGCGGTAGCGCGCTTCGTCCTCGGCCAGGGCCAGGAGCCTCGGCTTGGTCCACGGGCACTCGGTGTGGGCGGCCATGGACCGGATCTGCTTGCGGGTGGCCGGATCCTGCAGCTCGACGTAATCGCTGAGCAGCCGAGCGACGCGGACCGGGTGATCCACCGGAAGGAAGGTCTTCCGGCCTCCGGCCAGGCGCAGCCGGATGGAAGTGGCGGGATCGAGACCGAAGCGCGCCGCGACCCGCTCGACGACGACGTCCGCGTTGCGCGGGATCACCCCCAGATGATCGCCGGCGCGGTAGGAGACGCCCTCCGGCAGCTCGAGCTCCAGATGTCGCGTGGAGCGCGGCGAAGGATCGGGCCCGGCCTTCTCGTGCAACTCGCGGTTGACCGCGATGCGCATCGGCCGGGCGCCCAGCGAGTCCACGAACGGGCTCGCGTCCTCGCCTGAGACAGGCTCCACCGTGAGATGCGCCGCCTCCACGGCCTCCCCGGGCGCGAGCTCGACCCCCAGCGCCTTGGCGACGGTGCCGAGCAGCGGCTCCCGCCAAGCCTGGAACTGGCCGTCGAAGTCTTCACGCGCGTCGCCCTCTCCGCGCGGGTAGAGGCGCTCGGCCCCGAGGGCGGCGAGCCGGTCGTCGATCAGCCGCGGCACCGCCTGGAAGGTCGCCGCCCAGTCACGATTGCCGCAGCCGAATACCGTGTAACGGACACCGGCCAGCGACGCCGACGCCGGCTCGGCCCCGCGCAGCCACTCGCAGAAGCGCGCCGCGTTGTCGGGCGGGGTGCCGTTGTACGACGCGGAGGCGATGACCACCGCGCCTTCGTGGGGGAGACGGCCGACGTAGTCGTCCAGGGGGGCCACCGTCACCGCGAAGCCGCCCGTCTCACCGGACTCCGCGACGCGCCGGGCCACCTCCTCGGCGGTGCCGAGGTTGGAGCCGTAGAGCACGAGCAGCGGCGTTTGATGCCGTGGGCCCCCGGCGGCGACCGACGCCACCCTCGGCGCCGCGGCGGGCGCGCCGGCGGTGCGCGATGCCACGCCACCGCTCCCGCGGGGCCGGTCCCGATCGGGCCGGCGCCTCACCTTGATGCGGAAGCCGTCGGGCTTGACGGTGAGCGTCTCCTTGAGGGCGAGCGGGTAGCGGGTGTGGTCGATCAGCTTGAAGCGCTGCAGGATCATGCCCAGCACCAGCGTGGCCTCCTGCAGGGCGAACTGCCGGCCGATGCACGCCCGCTGGCCGTTGCCGAAGGGCTTGTAGGCGTTGGCGGGACGCCGCGACTCGGCCTCGCGCGTGAAGTGATCCGGATCGAAGACGTCGGCGCGCTCGCCCCAGATCGCGGGGTCCCGGTGGAGCATCGGCGCGAGCACCACGATCTGATAGGGCTTCTTCATCTTGTACATCCCGCCGATCGTCGTGTCCTTGTAGGGCGACAGCGCGAAGACCGGCGCGGTGGGCCAGAGACGCAGCGACTCCTTGAGCACCTGCCCGATGTAGGTCAGCTGGTTGACCTGCGCATAGGTCGGCGCCACCGACGGGTCGCCGCCCAGGACCCGGTCCACCTCCTCGTAGGCCCGCGCGAGCACCGCCGGGTTCTGCAGGAGAAAGTAGGTCGCGAAGGAGAGGAGCCCGCTCGTCGTCTCGTGTCCGGCGATCAGGAAGGTGATGACCTGATACCGGATGTTGAGGTCGTCCAGCCGCTCGCCGCTCTTCCGGTCCACGCCGGAGAGCATGCAGCTCAGCAGGTCCGGCTTGGCCGCGGGGTCGTCGTCGCTCGCCCGCCGCTCCCGGATGATGCGGTCCACCATCTCGTTCATGTAGTGGATGTCGGCACGGAGGTGGCGCTCGCGGTCCTTCTTGAGGAGGCTCTCGAGCGGTAGCCCCCGCGTCTCCATCGAGGCCCCGAGCGCGCCGATCATGGCGCCCACGAACGGATGGTTGGTGTCGCGGTAGAAGGAGTTGAAGCGGTAGCCGAAGCCGCAGAGCCCGATGGTGTCGAGCGTGAGCGACGTCATCTCGTGGGTGACGTCGACCTCGTCGTCGGCGTTCAGGCGCTCCCACTTGAGCGCGAGCTGTTCCGCGATGTCCACCATCATCGGGTGGTAGCCCTGCATCGCCTTCTGCCCGAAGTTGGGCAGCAGGATGTTGTGGGCCCGGGACCAGTTTGGCTCCTGGGTGTAGGCGGTGAAGAGACCGTCGCCCGCGAAGGCGCGGAGCCGGCGCAGGGCCCCCTTGACGCTCTTGTCGAAGCGGGTCTCGTCGCACAGCTCGTCGACCAGGGAGAACCCGGAGACGACGACCACCGGCTTGCCCATCATGTCGAGCCAGTAGATCGGCCCGTACTCGCGGGCCAGCTTCATCATGTCCTGGATCGGGGTCGTCGTCCCGAGCGCCAGGAGATTGCCGATGAGGAGCGTGCGCGGGGGCTGCGGAATCGGATCGAGCAGGTTCTTGGGCGGCATGGGCGGCTAGTCCAGGTGCTCGGTCAGGCCGGTGACGTCGTAGGCCATCACCACCAGGTCGCGGGTGCGACCCGAGTGATCCACCACGAAATCCTGCAGCAGCGCCTCAGGCCGGAAGCCGAGCCGCTCGAAGGTGGCCATGGCGCCCTTCTGGTCCGGCGTCATCTGGGCCACGATCTTGCGGAGACCGCGCCCCCGCGCGAGCGAGAAGATCTCGCCGGCCAGGGCCCGGCCCAGCCCCTGGGAGCGGAAGCGCAGCGCGACCTGGGTGCGAATCTCACCGAGATGCCGCTGCCAGCCCACCCGGTTCTGCACGAGGGCCGCGTAACCCACGATCCCGCCGCCGGCCTCCGCGATCACGGTGGTGGTGAGCCCGGCCTCCAGGTTGCGCATCCAGTGCGCGACCGCCTCGGGATCGGTGATGTCCATCCTGAGGAACAAGAGGTCGTCCTCGGGCAGGCTGCGCGCGAAGGCGGCGATCGATCCCGCGTCGGCCGGTGTCATCAGGCGTAACATCACCGGCGTCCCGTCCTTGAGGCGAACGGTTCGCGGCTGGCCGTGACCGGCGGATGGCTGCGCGGCACTCATAAGGGACGTTAGTATAGAGGCCATGGACGTCCTGGTCGAGACCCGCCGCGGCACGCTACGCGGCGTCGCCGAGCCCGGCCTCGCCGTGTTCCGGGGGATTCCCTTCGCCCGGCCGCCGATCGGCCCGCTCCGCTTCATGCCCCCGGAGCCGCCCGCGTCGTGGACCGGCGCACGGGATGCCAGCCGCTTCGGGTCGGCGGCACCCCAGAACGGCGCGCTGATCGGGCCGGTGATGAGCCTGGGCATCGGCCGCACCAGCGAGGATTGCCTGTACCTCAACGTCTGGACGCCCGGCCCCGACCGGCGGCGCCGGCCGGTCCTGGTCTGGATCCATGGCGGCGCCTTCGTGCTCGGCGCTGGCTCTCAGATGCTCTACGATGGCGCGTCCCTGGCCCGGCGCGGCGATGTCGTGGTGGTGACCATCAACTACCGGATGGGCGCCTTCGGATTCCTGCGTCTGCGGGACCGCTTCGGATCGCGTCTCCCCGCGACCGGTAACGAGGGGCTCCTCGACCAGGTCGCGGCGCTCGAATGGGTGCGGGACGAGATCGAGGCATTCGGGGGTGATCCGAGCCGCATCACGATCTTCGGCGAGTCGGCGGGCGCCATGAGCTGCGCGACCCTGCTCGGCGTGCCGCGCGCTCGCGGTCTCTTCCAGCGCGCCATCCTCCAATCCGGCGCCGCGAACTTCGTCTGGCCCCGTGAGACCGCCGCCCTCCTCGCCGACTACTTCGTCGATCGGCTCGGGGCCCTCTCGCCCGAAGCGCTTGCGGGGACGCCCCCGGAGCAGATCCTCGCGGTCCAGCGCCGCTGCTTCATGGAGCTCTTCCTGGGGGACGGCCACGTTCTGGGCACGCTCTCGCCCGTCGGTCAGCGTGTGGCCGGCGCCGCGTTCCTGGGCCTGGCCCTCGCGCGCCGGCGGCTCGGCAGCGTGGCCGCACCGCTCTCCCGCCTCCTGGTGAGTCTGCTCAAGCGCCGGCGGCGGGACCCCGCTCCCGGCGACCCGATGGCGGTGGTCCGGACGCTGCGCGCCCGCGGGCTGCCCTTTCAGCCCGTCGTGGATGGCGAGGTACTGCCGCGCGCTCCTCTCGACGCGGTCCGCGACGGGGCGGCGCGGGACATTCCCCTGCTCATCGGCACCAATCTCGACGAGACGAAACTCTTCCTGCCGCTCGACCCCGAAGCCTCCACGCTCGACGAGGCCGCCCTCCACGCCCGCTGCGAGGAGGCGATCGCCAGCAAGAGGGGCCCCGGGGCGAGCCCCGCGCGGCGGGCCATCGAGGTGTACCGCACCACGCGAGCGGCCCGCGGGGAGCGCGTCGATCCCGGCGAGCTCTGGTCGGCGATCGAGACCGACCGGACCATGCGCCACCCGGCCATGAGGCTGGCCACCATCCAGTCGGCGCACCAGTCGCACACTTACGCCTATCTCTTCACCTGGCCCTCGCCCGTCCTGGGCGGCATGCTGGGCGCCTGTCACGCGCTGGATCTGCCGTTCGTCTTCGGGACCCTGGACCACGCGATGCTCCGCCCGCTGGTCGGCAAGGGGCCCGAGGCGCGGGCGCTCGCCGAACGCATCCAGGACGCCTGGATCGCCTTCGCCCGCACCGGACGGCCGTCGCACGCGGGAATCGGCGACTGGCCCGGGTACGAGGCGGTCCACCGGCTCACCATGATCCTCGATCGCCGGTGTCGCGTGGAGGCGGCCCCCCGCGAGGTGGAGCGCGCCTTCTGGGACACCCTCGAGGCCACCTAGACCACGGACTGGCCGCCGTCGAGGAAGAGGGTCTGGCCGGTCATGAAGTCGGAGGCGGCGGAGGCCAGGTAAACCACGAGGGGCCCAATCTCGTCGAGTCGCCCGGTGCGCCGCGCGGGAACGTCGCGCAGCAGCCGAGCGCGGGTCTGCGGATCGCCGAAGGCGCCCGCGTTCATGTCGGTGACGAACCAGCCGGGGGCGAGCGCGTTGACCTGGATTCCGTGGCGTGCCCACTCCGCGGCCAGCGCGCGGGTGAACCCCATCACCCCGCTCTTGGAGGCAGCGTAGGCGCTGTAGCCGGGCAGGCCAACCTGCCCGAGCACCGACGAGATGTTGACGATCTTGCCGGACTTCTGGGCGATGAGGTGCGCCGCGGCCGCCCGGCAGCCGTTGAAGACGCCGACCAGGTTGACCTCCAGGGTGGCGCGGAAGTCCTCCGGGGACATCTCGGCCACCGGCGCCACGCGGGCGATGCCCGAGTTGTTGACGACGATGTGCAGGCCACCCAGCTCCCCCACCGTCCGCTGCACGAGGGCCTCGACCTGGAGGTATGCGGTCACGTCGGTCTCGACCACGAGAGCACGCCGCCCCGTCGCGGCCACCAGGCGCCCGGTCTCTTCCAGCTCTGGCTTCGCCCGCGCGGCCACCGCCACGTCGGCTCCGGCCTGCGCGAGGGCCACCGCCATGGCCCGGCCCAGGCCGCGGCTCGCCCCGGTCACGACCGCGACGCGGCCGTCGAGAAGCCGGGCGCCCGCGGGCGGGCTATCGGTAGAGGGAATCGAGCAGCTCCCGGTGTTTGTCGGTGATGATCTTGCGCTTCACCTTGAGGGTCGGGGTCAGCAGCCCGTTCTCCACCGTGAAGTCGCCCGGGAGGATGGAAAACTTCTTGACCTTGGCGTAGGACTGCAGCTCGCCGTTTCGCGTCTCCACGATGCGCGACACGCGCTCGACCACCTTCGGGTGCTTGGCCAGCGAGGCGGGGTCGGTGTCGAGGATGCCCTGATCCTTGGCGAACTTGGCCAGCTCCTCGGGGTTCAGGGTGAGCAGGGCCACCGGGTAGGGCCGCTTGTCGCCGTGCACCATCGCCTGGCTGATGAACGGATCGCCCTTGAGGAGATTCTCGATGTTCTGGGGCGCGATGTTCATCCCGCCCGCGGTGACGATGAGGTCCTTCTTGCGATCGGTGATGTAGAGGAAGCCGTCCTCGTCGACCTGCCCGATGTCGCCGGTCGCGAACCAGCCGTCGGGCAGGAACACCTCCGCGGTCGCCTCCGGCTTCTTGAAGTAGCCCTTGGCGATGTTGGGTCCGCGGCCCAGGATCTCGCCGTCGGGCGCGATCTTGATCTCGATGCCGGGCTGGGCCTGGCCGACGGAGCCGAACTTGAAATTCTCCAGCCGGTTGAAGGTGAGTGACGGACAGGTCTCGGTCAGCCCGTAGCCCTCGAGGATCAGGATGCCGGCCGCGTGGAAGAACTCGGCGATCTCCTTGGACAGGGGCGCGCCCCCCGAGACCGCGAAGCGTAGGCGGCCGCCCAGGGCCGCGTGCAGCTTCGAGAAGACCAGCTTGTGAGCGATGCGGTGCTTGAAGGCGAGCCCGGCCGGCACCGGCTTCTTGGCCTGCTGGAGCTTCGACACCTCCCGCCCCACCCCCACCGCCCAGTGGAAGATCTTCTTCTTGAGCGGCGAGCCCGCCTCCGCCTTGGCGATGACCCCGGCATACACCTTCTCGAACACGCGCGGCACGCTGCAGATGAAGTGGGGCTTCACCTCCGGCAGGTTGTCGCGGAGCTTGTCGATGTTCTCGGCGAAGGCGGTGGTGAGGCCGCGGTGCACCCCGATGAACGACTCGAGCCGCGCGAACGAGTGGGCGAGCGGCAGAAACAGGAGGTGCGTGTCGCCGTCCTGGATGCCCGACATCTTGTGGGCCGACCCCAGCGTGCCCAGGTGATTGCCGTGGGTCTGGACCACGCCCTTGGGGGGGCCGGTGGTGCCCGAGGTGTACACGATGGTCGCGATGTCCTCGGGCTTCACCTCCGCCACGCGGCTGCCCAGATCGCTCTTGAGGCGCTCCAGGTTGTCGCGGCCCAGACGCCTCAACCCGTCCCAGGTCATGATCTGCGACGAGGCCTCGCCCTGATAGCCCTGCATCACCACGATCTGCTCGAGGCCGTCCATCTTGCCCTGCACCTCGAGGACCTTGGCGAGCTGGGTGGGATCCTCGACGAAGAGCGTCTTGACCCCCGCGTCGTTGACGATGTACTGGATCAGGTCGGGCGGATAGGTCGGATAGATCGGAATGGTGCGGCACCCCGTCGAGAAGACCGCGAAGTCGGCCTGCACCCACTCCGCGCGGCTCGCGGAGAGGATGGCGACCGCGTCCCCCTTCTTCCGCCCGAGCGCGAGGAGGCCGGTGGCCAGCTCGCGCACGACCTCCCCGACCTGGCGCCAGGTGCGGGTCTTCCAGGCACCGCCCTCCTTGGCCTGCTGGGCCGGGCGATCCCCGTCCCGCTCCACTCGGTGCCAGAACATGCTCGCCAGCGTCACGTTGGCCATGATTGCCTCCTCACGCCTGTGTGCGGAGCTCTTTGCGTAGGATCTTGCCGATCGGGCTCTTGGGCAGCGAGTCCACGAAGCGGATCTGCTTCGGGCACTTGAAGCGGGCCAGCCGGCTCTCGCAGAATCCCCCGATCTCCTCCGCGGAGGCGGGCTGGCCGTCCTTGAGCACCACGAAGGCGAGCACGTCCTCGCCCATCAGCGGGTCCTTCATGCCGACGACCGCGGCCTCCGCCACCTTCGGATGGGCGTAGAGCACCTCCTCGACCTCGCGCGGGTAGATGTTGAAGCCGCCGCGGATGATGCGGTCCTTCTTGCGCTCGACGACGAAGAGGAAGCCGTCCTCGTCGAGCCGGCCCATGTCGCCGGTGTGCAGCCAGCCGGAGCGCACCGCACGCTCGGTCTCCCCCGGGTCGCGATAGTAGCCCACCATGACGTTCGGACCCTTGACGCAGACCTCGCCGGTCTCGCCGGCCGGCAGCGGGTGGTCGCCATCGTCCTGGATGGAGACCTCGACGCCCGGGATCGCCCGGCCGACCGAGCCGAGCTTGCGGGGGCCGGAGAGACGGTGGGCCGAGACCACCGGCGAGGCCTCGGTCAGCCCATAGCCCTCGAGGATCTTGCCGCCGAACTTGCGCTCGAACGGCTCGACGATCTCGACGGGAAGCGGGGCCGCGCCCGAGCCCCACACCCGCATGCTCGAGGTGTCGAACCGCTCCGCCTCGGGGTAGTTCAGGAGATAGACGAGCATCGTGGGCACCGCGGACATCGAGACCGCCTTGAAGTCCTGGATGGTCTGCAGCACCGCCTCCGGATGGAACCACCGGAGCAGGGCGGCGCGCGTGCCCAGGATATGGCCCGCGTTCATCAGGGTGAGCCCGTAGGAGTGCGACAGGGGCAGGACCCCGACCGCCCAGTCCTCGCGCCGAAGCTCGTGCAGCGAGGCGGCCGCGCGCGCATTCGATTCGAGATTTCGGTGCGACAGCGCGACGCCCTTGGGGACCCCGGTAGTCCCGGAGGTGTAGAGGATGACGGCCAGATCATCGGCACGCCGGTCGACCGCGCTGAAGGTGTCCCGCTCCCCCGCGGCCTCCTCGGCCAGCGAGCGCGTGCGACCATCCCCGCCCCCGTCGATCAGCAGCACGTGGTGGAGCGTGGCCAGGATCCCGATCTGCCCCTCCACCTTCCAGAGCATGTCGGTGGAGGTGATGACCACCCTCGCCTCGGAGTCGGCCAGGATATGGGCGACCTCCTTGTCGCCCAGCAGGAAGATCACCGGCACGATCACGCCGCCGCACCTGAGGATGGCGCCGTAGCTCTCCATCACCTCCGGGCAGTTCGGGAGCATCACCATCACGCGATCGCCGGGAGCCACCCCGAGGCGGCGCAGGGCGGGCGCCAGCCGGGAGGCCGCCCGATGCTGGTCCACATTGGTGTACTGCCGCCCCTCGAACGCGAGGGCGGTGTACTCGCCGTACTTGTCCAGGGCGTCTTCGGCCAGGCGGGCCAGTGACATGGGTCCGATCACCAGTTCGTGATGACTTTCAAGAGGTTACCCGTATATCACGAGCGCCGTAACGCGACGCAACAAAACGCTCGACGCTCTTGACGCATCGCAGGCTCCCTCTGGGCCGACGCCAACCAGACGATTCCCGGGGAGCTCGTCGGCCTGTCCCCTAGCACCGCGAAGGAGGGCGGGCGGCTGTACGCGGAGATCCAGTCCTCCGCGGTCGAGGCGCTTCGAGGACACCGCTGCCGCCATGACGCGGTCGGCGGAGCGGCTGCAGGCGACCGCCGAGCAGACCGGCAAGGAGATCCAGGCCACCTTCGCGCGGCTCGCGGGCAAGATGAAGTCGCTCGAGGCCAGCTCGCCTAGCGCTACTTCTCGCGCTTCTTCTCCAGCCGCTCCTCGAGCGCGCGGAGCTGCTCTCGCAGCACCGAGACTTCTTCACGAAGCGCGGCGGCTTCGGCCGGCTCGGCCCGCCGCTCCGTCTTGACGTTCTCGCCGGGGGAGGCGGCGGCGAGCCAGCCCGCCCGCGCGGCCCATTCCCGCAGCACGCGGTCGGCTTCGCGCTGGCTCGACATGAGCCCCTCGAGACTGGAGCGGAGCGACTTCTGGACGAAGTCCTGCCAGGCCTCGCCGTGCTTGATCAGCTGGTGGAGGAACGCGGTGGGCAGGGTCGCGCGATGGTTGCGCTCGTTCTCGAGGATGATCTGCGCGAGGGTGACCGACGTGAGATCCTCGCCGGTGGAGACGTCCACCACCGAGATCTCCCGGCCGGCCCGGATCAGCTCTTCGAGCTCCTCGAGGGTGACGTAGCGGCTCTCCTGTGTGTCGTAGAGCTTGCGATTGGAGTAGCGCTTGATGACGTACGCCATGGCGAAAATCAGTCTAGCACCGGCCTCTGACGCCGACAAGGCGGGCACGCCGCGGGCGCGCGCCCGACGACACGACTACTTCGGGAGGGGACGCGACGGCGCGATGGGCGTGGCCGCGGCGAACGCCGAGAGCCCGAGCATGCCCATGATGGTCGCGCCCTGGGCCATCCAGGCCAGCGGCGGCAGCGTCCAGAGCGCCAGCGCGCCCATGCTCTCGGCGGGCCGCGTGTAGTTGATGGGCGAGCGCGACGGCATCACCACCCCTTCCCCGTTCAGGACCTCCTCCGCGCGCTGGTTCGTGCACACGGCGCGAAGGCGGATGCGATTCTTCTCCCGGTTGATCTCGATCACCTCGACGCGAGCCGAGATCGAGTCTCCCGACTTGACCGGCTTCAGGAACCTGAGCTCCTGCGAGACGTAGATCGCGCCCGGGCCCGGCAGCCGGGTCCCGATGACCGCCGAGACGAGTCCCGCCGTCCAGATGCCGGGGGCGATGGGCTCCTTGAACGCGGTGGCCGCCGCGTACTCCCGGTCCGAGTGCACCGGATTGTAGTCGCCCACCGCGTCCACGAACTCGGCGATGTCGCCGTCCGTGACCCGACGGGTGATCTGGGCGCTGTCCCCCACCTCGATGCGGTCGATCGTCAGGCCGATCATGCGCGCTCCGGGCGGGCCGCGCCCGCCGCGTCGTTGAGGCGCCGGAGCACGCGGTCGAGCTTGTCCTCGATCGCGTCGATCTTCTCCTCGACCTGGGCCACGTGACGGGCCAGGGCGGTGACCTGCGCGCGCGAGGGGATGCCGAGCCCGGCCAGCGACGCGTCGATCTGCTGCTCCGCCGCCTTCTTGGCGGGGCCGGAAACGTTGAGGAAGCCTTCGAGCTGCTTGCCCATGAGCTGCGCGAAGCTGTCGGTGCCCATCGCTTGCTCGAGCACGCGGGACCACGCGGCGATCCACTGGTCGAGGAACTGCTTCCACTGCCCCATGAGATCCGGCGAGGGCGCCGTCCCCTGCGTCATGACCTTCGACCAGGCGGCCATTCCCTGGTCCATGAACGGGCGCCAGAAGGCCTGCGGGTCCATGGCGGACGTCGGCGCCGGCGCCTGCCCCATCATGCGCAGCCAGGCCTGGGTGCCCTCCTCCACCTGTCTCTTCCACATGTCGAGCAGCTGTTGACTCGGGTTGTCGGCCATGACGACGCTCCTCGGCCCGCGGTGTCGGCTACGACCGCGCGGCCAGCCAGGACGCCACCTTCGGCCAGCAGTGCACCGAGGCGCCACGTCCGGCGATCAGCGAGATGTGCCCTCCTGGCAGCTCCACGTACTCCTTGTCGCGCGTGCTCACCACCTCGATGAGCGGCTTCACGCAGGCGGGCGGGGCGATATTGTCTTCCTTGGCGCCCACCGCGAGCACGGGGCAGCGGATCTCGCGCAGGTCCACGCGGCGCCCCCCCATCATCAGCTCGCCCTTGATGAGCTTGTTCTGCTGGTAGAAGTCCTTCACCCAGTGGCGGAAGAATTCGCCCGGAAAGGGCAGGTACTCGTTGGCCCACTTGTTGAGCGCGTTGAATCCCGACACGTACTCCGGATTCCAGAGGTTCCACCAGAGGTTCAGGTTGGTGTTGAGATCCATGGTCGGCTTGAGCAGCTTGAAGCCCATCTTGACCATCTCGGCGGGAATGCGGCCCAGGGTGTCCACGTACTTGTCCACGTCGAAGTAGCGCGGATCGAGCCACTTGCCGAAGAGGCCGACGTGGGCGAAGTCGATGGGACCGGCCATGTCGACGTAGTTCTTGAGCGGGAACTCCGGGTGGGTGGTCACGAAGCTGGCCGAGAGCGGCGCGCCCATGCAGTAACCGAGCACCGACATCGCGGGGGCGCCGGAGGACTCGAGCGCCTTCCCGGCCAGCCGGGGAAGGATCTTCGTCACCGCGTCGTCGACGGTGAGGCCGTTGTCCTCCTCGCCGAACACCCCCCAGTCCAGCAGATAGAAGTCGAAGCCGAGCGAGGTCATGTACTCGATGAACGAGCCCTTCGGCATCAGATCGAAGATGTACGGACGGCTGATGCCGAGATTGGGTACGAACAGGAGCGGAGTCCGGATCGTCCGCGTGGACTGGTACCGCCAGAGGCGCGACTTGTTGGTGCGGAAGACCTCCTGCCGAGGGGTGGGTCCAACCCTGGGCTCCTTCGGGTTCATCACCATCTCGCTGAAGTGCTTCATGCGGAGGAGGTTGCGGTTGGCTTCCTCCCGCATCCGCGCCAGTAGCTCCGGCGACATCGCCGGCATCTCTCCCGTCATCGTGAAGAGCTCGTCTTTCATGACCCCATCCTACCGTCCCGTGACGCTGCGCGTCAACCCCCTTCGAGCGCCGGCTTCCGCCGGCGCAACCTGTTCTGGGGGAGGCTCGGAGGGGCCCCCTCTTAGACTTCAGAAGCGACTGTCTTGGATGTCAAGCGAGTTCTGGTTGCCATGGACGCTTCTCTCGCAGAATGGCGTTGAGAATCGTGAGGAGCTTTCGCATGGCGGCGACCAGGGCAACCTTCT